>Ga0180430_10000124_pt1 | contig 84541 bp, 73 predicted proteins | sample SS_ome_9_FD_132999 | JGI IMG/M metagenome (GOLD analysis project Ga0180430, IMG submission 132999) | Hypersaline lake sediment archaeal communities from the Salton Sea, California, USA - SS_1_S_2 metaG | ecosystem: Environmental > Aquatic > Non-marine Saline and Alkaline > Hypersaline >...
AACGTCATCAGCGTTTAAGATTTCAAAACCATGTTGACCGGTAGCAGTATTGATCAAATCACCAACCAAAGTTAGGTAGTGAGTGCCGTCAATATCATAGTTGAGATTGGGGAACTCAGCTTCATTGGTTGAAGATGAAATGGTGCGGCCATTGGTCCAACGAGTGTCACCGTCATAGCGATAGATGTTATTCCATCCGGTGGTAGCACCGACACCGTAACGATGGACAACTAGATTGTCTAGCGTGCCTTCGCCGGTAAATTTCCATTTAGCTAATTCTACGCCATTGGCACCCTTAGGAATGGTGGAGCCGACTGGAGTGTCAGAAGCCAAAGAAACGGTTACGTCACCTTCAGTGCCATCGTCAACTTTGACGGTGTAAGAGAAGGGAACGTTGAACCAAGTTTTACCTTCAGCCACGAGGTTGAAGGATTCAGTGTAAGTACCTTCGCTGGATGGAGCTTCCATGGTCCATTCGAAGGTGCCTTGAGCACCAGGAGCAACTGAAGCCTCAACGAGACCAGTCGGTCGGTTCATAGCCAACCAGCTTGAATCGTAGAAGTCAGAGCTGCGGTCTTGAGAGTTCCAAGTACCAACGTGGATCGGATAAGATCCGTCATTGTACCAGGTCTCAGTGCCGGTGTTCTCAAAGACTGCTTCCAAGGTGAACATGTCACCAGGAGCAACGGTTGGGTTTGAAGATTGAGACACGAGGTCTGCATCATAACCCATTGAATCTGAACTGTTGGTGACAGTGATATCCCAGAAGATACCATAGTCTTCCATCCACATCATATTTTCGACAACAGGTCGGAAATATTCGCGATAAGCGACATCTGGATATGGAGTTGGAGAACCGACAACAGTAAAGGTGAAGGTACCAATTTCGCCAGGATCAACTGAAGCTTCGTTCATGACGGCAGGCCGATTGGATGCGGGCCATTCGCCGGTCTTGATGAAGCCGGAGTTACGATCCATGGGGCGATCTGTACCTAAGTGAATTGGAGTAGCACCGGTGTTATACCAGGTTGCTGTTCCAGTGTTGCGAATTGCCAAAGTGAGAGTATCGCTGCCCCCGGAAGGGATGGTCGGATAGTCAGATTGACTAACCCACTCATAGCTATACTCAGCAGCTACGGCATTGTCATTCACAGCCACAAAAGCAAAAGTAGCCACAACGATGGCAATCATGCCAAAGATGCTAACTGCTTTGCCTAGTCTGTTTTTTCCCATAGTAGTAATAAATAATTAATAGTATACGGTTAAATATATATCGGAAGGAAACTCAATCCTCAGCCATTCGAATGTGCCATATTTTTAAGCGCATATCGACCCCTCAAATAACCTTAACGAGGATAGTTGTTTGCCAACTGATTGGTAAGTTGATAATACAATTTGCTTTATTCCTGATTTTTAATGGGCGGCAAGGCTAACCGGACATATTATTAAAAAGATAATTGTTGAGTTTAAAATTCGGATACAACGGTTTCGGTTTCGGTGACCGGATTGGGTTCTTCGGTCGATTCAGGATTGGTTTTATCTTCAGCTTCGGGACTGTCTTCGGTGTTGCTGGATTCGTTATTCTCTTCGATATTTTCAATCACATCTTCTAATTTTTGAACGTATTTGCCGGCAGTTTCGTCGAAAGTGTAGCAAGAAAAGAAAGAATTGTCGGCCGGCAATGACTCAACCGGAATCAAGTCTTCGCCGCAAACGGGATCTTTGCCGGGAGTTTTGGAGACAAAATCACAACTGGCCGAATAGTACCAAATTGGATTTTCTTCCGAGACCGGTTCGGTGACAACCTCGATTAAATCCGTTTCGGTGGTCACGTCTAAATTTTCTTCTATGGGCACTTCTTCGGTATCCACCTGCTCTTGATCTTTTTGCTCATTGGCTTCCTTTAGTTCGGTCTCATCGGCAATGATTTCCTGAGTCAGTTCTTCGTTTTGGGTTTTTAAATTTTCAATGGTTTCGTCCAATTCTTCGACCATTTTGGTGGTTTCTTGGGAGTCTTCGTTATTGTCATCTTGTTTTTGTTGTTTTTCCTGGATTGGTTTTTTGACAGTTTCGACGGCGGTAATTAAGGCTTGCTGTGACTCTTTAATGGCAGTTTTAACGATAATTTTAACTTCTTTTTGTTCGGACTCGTTGATTTTAGCGACAATTTTGTTCTGGGTTAGCTGCAGAGCTTCTAGTTGTGGTTTGATGTCTTCGTTTAACTCTTGCTCGCTGTTAACCTTGTTAACCACAATTTTGTTAAACTGATTGATGTTTTCATGATAATCGTCGCTGACGGTAATGACGTTGTTGATAGATACCTCGCTTTGGTCGGTTAGATAGTCCAATTCAGTTAGTCGTTCCTGACTGAACTGAAGGTGAAGTTTGGCGGCTTGGTCCTGATTATGTGAGGTGAGCAGTTGAACTTTCTCCATGCCAATATCAACTGAGTATAGCGGGCTGTCCGGCATGATTCCCTTGGCGGTCCCGAAGGTATTGGCAAAAATACTGGTTTGGGTAAAAACCAGCAGTCCAATTACGCCTAAAAGAATGTATATTTTTCGCCGCATGGGTATAAATCTTATAACTCTATCTTAATACGGCGAAGATTAAATTTAGTTTAAATTTTTTAATATTTATAAAAGCTTTTTATGAAGTTTGTTTTCCATTAATGAGTCAAGGACTGAGGCAATTTTATTTTAACTTTGGTGCCCTTTTCCCCAGCCGGACTAATGTGAATTTCTCCAGAGTGGTTGTCGATGATCTGTTTGACGATGGACAGTCCCAATCCGAAACCTTGCTTGACACCCGATTGGCTTTTGTTGGACTGCCAGTGTCGGTCAAATATGTAAGGTAGATCCTCCGGTTCAATCCCAATACCGGTATCAATGATTTCCACCCAGACGTCATTTTTTGAACAGTAGGTTTTGACAGTCACTAGACCGTTCACAACGTTATATTTTATCGCGTTTTCAATCAGGTTATTAAGCAAGCGTTTAATCTGCTGATAATTGCCTTTAATGTTGATCTGATCGGGTTTGATTGGTTTTTTGTATTCAATGACCACGTTTTTTTCCTTGGCTTTCTGACTAAAGTGCCCGATGAGGTCATTGATAATGTCAGGCAGATTGATAATCTGGCTCATCTCTGAAGTTTTGTCTAATTTGGAAAGCTCTAGTAAATCATTAATGATAGCCGACATGCGCTTGACTTCCTGCTTGATTTTACTCAATATCTTGGTGTGCTGACTGGGAGTGAGATTGGGCTTTTTGAGAGCCAGATCAACATTACCCTGAATAATGGTAAGTGGGGTGCGTAAATCGTGAGAGGCATTGGCGGTAAAATCTTTCTCTCGATTATATTCCTGCTGCATGCTGGCCAACATCTGATTGAAAGTGGCCGCTAGACGGGTTAATTCGTCATGATAATCGGTCGGTATTGGTAGGCGCTTTTCAAAATCGCGCGATACGGTAATGGACTGGACGTTATCGATTAATTCATCGATATAGGCCAGCATCTGCCGACTCAGCAGATAGCCGATCATCAGACTGATGACGATACTGATGGTTATGCCGATTATCAGGATAATAAGAAGCTGGCGCAGGGCCTGAAAGGCTTCATCGACGGGACGACTTAATTCAATCACTCCAACCGTTTGATTGTCTTTGACTATCGGACCGACAAAATAGATATAACTGTTTTCGTCCTTATCTTTGATAAAAGAGGTGGAGGTGCCGTTGGCTAAAAGAGAGCTGCTGATTTTGGTCTCGTTTGGCTTAATTTGGGTTTTGAGAATACCATGCTGTACTACGATATTTTTTTCTTGATCGATAATACGGATGGAATGGCTTTGCAGCTGAAGGCGTTCATTGAGGGTAATATCATCGCCGCTGTCGATATTGATATCGTAATTGGCCGGGTCGACCTCGATATAGTCAGTAATGATGACCTGACTGAAGTTGATGATATTTTTTTTCAAATTGTTGATAATATTCAGATATAGCAGGCCGTAACTGGATGCGGCAAAAACGATGACAATTAATGTCATCATAGCGGTGTACCAGAGAGTGAGTTTGGTGCGGATGGAATTCACTTTGAGCTTTATTGACTAATTAATTTATACCCCGCTCCCCGAACGGTAACGATTTTCTTGGTTTTAAAGCCTTTGTCGATTTTTTGGCGGAGGTAGCGGATATGCACCTCGACGGTGTTGCTGAATGGGTCAGTATCAGTATCCCAGACATGTTCCAGTATTTCCTGACGAGAAATAACCTCATTGGGGCGATGCATGAGATATTCGAGAATTTTGAATTCCTTATTAGTGAGGATAATGTTTTTGGATTGGCGCTGGACTTCATGAGTCTTGGTGTTTAGCTTGATTTCCCCGACCAAAATTTCGTTGCCGGCGGCATGTTTTTTGCCACGACGTAATAAGGCTCGCACCCGAGCCAATAGCTCATCCAAATCAAAGGGTTTGGTGACATAATCATCCGCCCCGGAATCAAGGCCGGTGATTTTGTCGTCGATGGTGTTGCGAGCGGTGAGCATAATTACCGGAATATTCAAACCGGCCCGACGAATCTCCTGACAGACTTGCAAGCCGTCAATATCGGGCAGCATTAAATCCAGAATAACCAGGTCGTATTCATTAATATGAATCATATCTAAAGCGGTTCGCCCGTCATGGGCCACATCCACCAGATATTTATCCAATTTCAAACCCTCCTCGATAAAATTGGCAATACCAATTTCGTCTTCAACTAAGAGAATTTTCATGTGAGTTGATTAGGCCGACTAAAATTGAAAGTTATAATTCAAACAGTTGTGGCCAGAAGGAGGCGGAGTCGATATTTAATAAAGTCAGTTTGGGGACGAAAATAATCAAACCGATGACGGCCGCCACTATGGACGCAAACAAAACCACTCCGGCGGTAGCATCTTTGACGATTTTGATCTTTTTATGATATTTAGGGTGAATAATATCGAGAATGTATTCAATTACGGTGTTGACAATTTCCGCCATGAATACAAATGCTATTAGCAGCAAGATAATCAAAAATTCGGTATAGGAAATATTGAGCCAAAATCCGGCAATCAGAGCGGCAATGCCAGCGAGCAGGTGCAACTGAAAGTTCTGCTCATGGCGCAATAGATAGATCAGGCCGCGCCAAGCATGGCCGAAACTTTGGATAAATTTGGTGAGGTTGAACATTGTATTTAAATCAAAAATAAAAATGCAAAAAGCAAAATCACAACTTAAAAAACAATTAACCAATTAACTTTAAAACCCATTTCTGGATCTTGTCCCACTCCTTCTGTTCGGACTTGCTCATGTGGTCGTAGCCCATCAGGTGCAGGTAGCCGTGGATGAGGTATGGGATTAAATCGTAGGCCCCCTCCTGTTTTTTAATCACCGTCGGGCACAATATGATGGTGCCGAGGATATTTTGCGGAAATTTATCGTGAAAATGCTGGGGGAAAGACAGGACATCGGTGGCTTCATTCTTGCCGCGATGCTCCCGGTTGATGGTTTTGATTTGACCCGGTGTAGCCAGAATAATCTCGATAGGTTGGTTGGTTGGATAGTCAAAAATGACATTAAGCTGACGGGCGGTCTTTTTAATATGAGAAATTTGCAACTGCCGTTGGTTGATTCGAGTTTGGTTAATTACATCGATATTTAAGGGGCTTTGAGTTGTGGTTTTGCGCTTTGAATTTTGCACTTTGAGTTATTTAAATTATAGAGACCCACAAGTGAATCTCTATAAATCTGATTATACTCTCAATAAGCGTCGTTGTAGTCCTCGGGCCCGGATGATAGCTTTCTTGCGTTTAACGGAGCGTTTAATCTTTTTCTGGCGGCGGACTCGCAATTTGGCATCGGTAATGGTTTTGCTCAACTGGACGTTGCGGGTGAAGCGGCGGATCATGCCTTCGACATTTTCCCCGTCTCTGCGAATTACTTTGGTCAACTTAACTCACCTCCTCTCGACTGGTGTTATATGAAAGAATTATAGTAGATTTCACTTACAATATATATTTTCCTAAAAATATGGTTGGATGTCAAGGTTTTAAGCCATTTTTCCCAGCTTCTGTCCCCCGATTAAATGTAGATGCAAATGCTGCACTTCCTGTCCCCCATCGTCATTAATATTGAAAATCAGACGATAGCCGGATTTATCAATCCCCTCTTCGCCGGCTATACGCTTGGCGGTGTACATAATTTTTATCAGATCTTGAGCGTCCATGGCGCTGAGTTCGTTAAAATTGGCGATGTGTTTTTTGGGCACTATCAGATGGTGAATTTTAGCTTTGGGATTAATATCCTTGAAAACAATCACACTATCATCCTCGAAGACAATGTCAGCGGGGATTTCTTTTTTGATAATTTTGCAAAATAAACAATCCATGACAAACTTGGAAAATTATAAAACTTGATAAAACTTGGCAAAACTCAACTATGTTTAATTATGTTCTATTAGGTTTGAATTACTCTTCTATGACATACGTGCCGGCGATCATGTCTCCCAGTCGCTGATTGAGGTCGCTATAAGTAATAAATATCAGACCAAGCAAATAGAATCCAATGAAATCGATTGGGCGGACAATGTTTCTGATTAACGCAGAAAGCAGGTCCGGACTTTGGCCGGTAATGCGCACCACCTTCAACCCCATAATTTTCTTACCGATGGTTTTGTGAAACAGCCACTCCAGAAGCAAAAAATATCCGACGGTGATGGCGGTGAAAATTAAAAATTGATTGGTATTGATTGCCACGTTATTTACATCGCCCTGCCATATCTGGGTATATATGGTGTATAACCCAATCAGTAAAATGGCATGGTCAATCATAACCGCAATCACTCGCTTGAATATATTGGCTGGTCGGGTAAACATATCAATTCTATTATTTACGAAAATGCCCGGATAAACAAATTACAGTTGTGTTAAGAATGATTAACAGGTTGGCTAATGGCACCAATCGCGCCTTGGGCACTGGTTTTGGTGATTCTTACTGGCAAGACTTGATTGATTAAAGATGGTTTAGCCGAGACTTTTACCGGAATATAGTTAGGGGTATACCCGGTCAGATAATTGTGTTTGGATTGTTCAAACAAAACCGGCATAATTTTATTTTGATAGGTGGACATGACTTGTTCTCGACGAGTTCTGGCGACTTGAATGAGTTGCTGATAGCGGTCCTTTATGACGGGCCTGGGGATCTTGGGTTTAAGGTGGGCGGAGCGGGTTTGTGGATGTTCAGAATAAGAAAAGGTGTGTACCTTGAGAAAGGGAATACTACTAATCAAGGAGAGGGTTTGGGCAAAGTCGAGCTCAGTTTCTCCGGGAAAACCAACAATTACATCGGTGGTAATGGATAAATTGGGTATGGATTGGACTTGTTGGACGACCGCGATATATTGCTGGCGATTATAGGGCCGTTTCATAGATTGGAGGATTTTGTCCGATCCGGATTGTAGGGCGAGATGAAGGTGGGGACATAATTTGGAGTTGGCAAAAACCTGAATAAGCCGATCATCGATGTCGGTGACGTCAATCGAGCTGACCCGGACGCGCGGAATATCGGTGGAGTGAATTATTTTTAATAATAAGTCGGCCAGCTGATTCTTTTTCCAGTTATACTGTCCAAGGTTGGTGCCGGTGAGGACGATTTCTTTGGTGTCGACCGGCAGAGAGTTAATTTGCTGGATAATTTCTGGGGGCGACAAACTAGTGGATGAACCGCGATAGTAAGGAATAATGCAATAAGAACAGCGGGTGTCGCAGCCGGATTGAATTTTGATAAAATGGCGGGTGCGTAATTGAGAACCTAGCTGCCGACCGTAATTTTTCCCGATGACTAAACTAGTTAAGAAAGGAATAACCCGCCCTTTTTCGGTGGAAGAAAAAACTTTAATACGAGCGGGATGGTTTTGACGGCAAAAATTTTGGGGCAGACAACCGGTGACAACAATTTGGGCGCTCTCCCCCACTCTGTTTATAAAACCGATTAGTTTTTGGTGTGCTTTTTGAGTAACGTGACAACCGTTAATAAAGACCACATCGGCTTTTTGCACATCAAAAACTAGACGATATCCGATCGTCTGGGCAGTAGCCGCAATTGCCTGAGTTTCGGCTAGATTTAGCTTGCAGCCGAAATTATGACAGTACAACTTCATCGGCCCAAGCGCTGATTAATTTCCTGGACAGCCTTCTCCCAATCGATAGTGTCCTGAACGCCGGTTTTCATGTCGCGCACAATCAGAGTTTGTTCGATGGCCTCTTTTTGACCAATAATGATGGCAAATCTGGCCTTTTGTTTGTCGGCCGCTTTTAATTGAGAAGAAATGCTTTTTTTGTTGAGGCTGGAGGATACCTTAAGACCGGAATTTCGCAATTCATGCAATAATTTAAAGCACTTACGCTTGGCGGCTGATCCGAGCTGAATCAGAAAAATGTCTGGTGTGGGCGTGTGTTGGTCGATTTTGATTTTTTGCTGAATCATGGTCATGATGATTCTCTCTAGACCGAGTCCAACCCCAACCGCCGGAGTATTCTCTCCACCTAATAGATTAATCAAGCCATCATAGCGACCACCCCCTCCGAGCGCCATATCATCGTTTTCTACGAATACTTCAAAAACGGTGCGGTTATAGTAATCCAATCCACGGACAAGCTTTGGATTGAGAATATAGGGTATAGAAAGCTCATCAAGATATTCCAAGAGTTCATAAAAATGTTGTTTGGACTCGTCGTCGATGTGGTCGATGAAGTGTGGCGCCTCGGCAATAATAGTCTGACATTTTTTATTCTTACAATCGAGCACACGCATAGGGTTCTTGCTTAATCGGACTTTACAATCGGGACAGAGACTGGACTGATGCAGAGAAAAATAGTTGACCAGAAGTTTTGTGATATTCTCCCGACTAGCGGAGCTACCCAGGGTGTTAATCTGAAAATTCAAGCCCTGAATACCAAGTCGATTGAACAGATCCCAGACTAGGCTGATGATCTCGGCATCAGCTGAAGGGGCGTTGATGCCGATTTGCTCCAAGTCCAATTGATGCAGCTGACGAACTCGGCCAGCTTGCGGCTGATTATATCGAAAAAGCGGCCCATATGTGTAGAGCTTGACCGGTTTGGGCAGACTTTTTAAACCATGCTGGAGATAGGCTCGGACAATACCGGGAGTAAATTCCGGTCGAAGGACAAATTTTTGTTTTTTATCGTCCTTCGCTTCAAGGTAAAACATCTCTTTAGTAACTACATCGGATGTTTCGCCGGAAGTGCGAGCGAACAATTCGGCCGATTCTACCATGGGGGTGTCAATTTTCTGGTAGCTGGAGAAAAGAGCGATCTCGGAGAAGGTATTGATGACGTGATTCCAGTGCCCCTGATTTTCCGGTAGAATGTCGTGCATACCTTTGGGCGACTGGAAGGTAGTCTTTTTACTCATGGTAGTTTAAGTTAGTGAATAATGAACTTAAATCCGTTTGATGGTCTTAATGCCGGGCAACCGCGAGAGTTTGTCCATCAGGGATGTCAGGTCATCAAGCGAATTAACGTTTACCGTAATTTTAATTTTAGCATAATTCTTTTCCGGCTGCAGAGTTTTAATATCCTCTAAATTAATAGCATCCTGGACAATTACCCCAGTGATGCGGTGAAGCATCCCAACCTGATCGTCGCAGTGAATTTCCAAGTCAACAGTGTATTTGCCTTTAAGTTTTTCCCAGCGAGCGGGAATCAGGCGGTTGGTGTCTTTGTTGGCGACATTTTTACAATCCAGATTATGCACCGTAATGCCCTTGCCCCGAGTGATGTAGCCGATAATCGGACGCGGATATTTCGGTTGGCAGCACTGGCCGGATAATTTATAGTTGAGTCGTTGATTTTGACCAAAAACAATCGAGGCCCGGCTAGCCGGTTGTTTGGTGGTTTTGGGACTGGTTTTGGGTTGCAGGATCTCAGATTCGGGGTAAAGACACTTAATAACTTTTTTGGGTGATACGTCACCGGTCGATATGGCTACCAATATGTCGTCAAAATTTTTGTAGGGCAACTCATCGAGTAGTTTTTTAATCAAACTGGGGTCGACTTTTTGATAAGAAGGTAAATTGAGTTTTTCGGTTTCGCGACTTAAGATGGCTTCGCCGTCGATGAGATTTTGACGATAATTCTTCTTTTTCAACCAGGAACGGATTTTGGACTTGGCATTGCTGGTCTGAGCAAAATCCAGCCATTCTCGTTTTGGGCCGGTGGCGGTTTTGGCGGTTAGGATCTCCAAGATGTCGCCGCTGAGAATCTGATAGTCGAGGGGGACGATTTTGCCGCCGGCTTTGGCGCCAATTAGGCGGTGTCCAAGATCGCTATGGATATGAAAAGCAAAATCCACTGGTGTGGATCCAGCTGGCAAGTCAATCACGTCTCCGTTGGGAGTATATACAAAGATTCGGTCTTCGAAAATATCAATTTTAAGTTGACGGGACAATTCTTTAATGTCAACATTTTTCAGATTCTCTAGCTCTTTAATCCAGTCATACTCTTTCTTGCCGGTTTTTTCTTTATACAGCCAGTGGGCGGCAATACCATGTTCGGCATGACGATGCATTTCCTCTGTCCGAATTTGAATTTCCAGTTTCTGCCCGTTGGCAGCAAAGACAGAAGTGTGCAAGGAACGATATCCATTTGGTTTGGGAACGGATATATAGTCCTTGAAGCGTCCGGGGATCGGTCTCCAGAGGCTGTGAATCACCCCGAGAGCGGCATAACACTCTTTGATGTTTTTAGTGATAATGCGAATGGCATAGATGTCATAAATTTCGTCCAGAGCCTGATTTTTGTTGATCGTCTTTAGATATATACTGTATAGATTTTTAGTCCGGCCACTGATGGAGACGAATTTGGTTTTGTGCTTGGTTAACTCCCGTTTGATATGGCTAATGGTTTTCTTGATAAAGTTTTGGCCACGGGCGGTTTTATCCTTTACTTCTTCGAATAACTGGGTGTATTCCTTGGGGTGCAGATATTTAAAACAGACATCCTCTAGATCAGACTTGATGGTCCACAAACCGAGTCGATTGGCCAGAGGAACGTAGATTTCGATAGTTTCGGTGGCGATCCGGTTCTGTTTGGCGACCGGAACATACTGCAGGGTGCGCATATTATGTAGACGATCTGCCAGCTTGATGAGCACCACCCGGTAATCTTTGGCCATGGCTAGAAATAGCTTGCGCAAAGATTCGAGATATTTGGCGTTAAGATCGTCAACCGAATGATTGGTATTTAAACGGACATGGCTGACTTTAGTGACGCCGTCCACCAGATTGAGCACTTCCTGGCCAAACTGTTTGTGAATGGTCGCTCCAGTGATTGCCGTATCTTCGATGACGTCGTGAAGTAGACCGGCAATGATGGAGTTGGCGTCAACTTTCAATTCGGTCAGAATAAGGGCGGTAGCCAGGGCGTGATTAACATATGGTTCCCCGGATTTGCGCAATTGCCCCTCGTGGGCGGTCTGGGCAAACTCAATTGCCGCCTTGATGCGCTTAACGTCTCTTTGAGAGAGATAGTCGAGTTGCTGAACGAGTTTTTGGATTAGTTTATTGGTGTCCATGGTGAGGGCTTATAAAAAATTAGACGAGCGGGTGAGCTCGTCTAATCATTATAAATGCTTATACTTTTACCAGCTTGATGTCATCGCGGCGGCTCCGGACGGAGACGCTATCCCCGTTTTTAAATTTATTCTCAAGCATGCCTTCCGCCAGACGATCTTCGATTAGCTCCTGAATAATGCGGCGGATGGGACGAGCACCGTATTTAGGATCAAAACCCTTCTCGATAATAATCTCTTTGGCCTTTTTGCCGATTTTCAGGGTGATGGCTTGTTCTTTTAATCTTTCCTGCAGCTCTTTAATCTGTAAATCGACGATTTTGCCGATTGATTTTTTGTCGAGGGGTCGGAAGATGATAATTTTGTCGAGCCGATTGATAAACTCTGGACGGAAACTTGTTTTGACTTCTTCCATAACGTGATCGGACATTGCCTGGTAGTCAAATTCCTTACCTGTCTGTTCAGTTTCAAAGCCGATTTTGGCTTGTTGGTTGAATTCTTTCAGGCCGAGATTGGAGGTCATAATAATGATGGTGTTGCGGAAATTAACCTTCTTACCTTTGGCGTCCGTTAATTCACCGTCCTCCATGATTTGCAGCATGATATTAAAGACATCAGGATGCGCTTTTTCGATTTCATCAAATAAGACGACAGAATAGGGGCGGCGACGGACGGCCTCAGTCAATTTGCCGCTATCTTCGTAACCTACGTATCCGGGCGGAGAGCCGACCAAGCGAGAGGTGTTGTGTTTCTCCATGAATTCGCTCATGTCGATTTTTATCAGGGCATCCTCTGATTCAAAAATCTCCCGAGCCAGCACTTTGGCTAACTCTGTTTTCCCGACCCCACTGGGACCGAGAAAAATGAATGAGCCGAGCGGGCGTTTAGGATTGGTGATGCCGGTTCGCGATCGTTTGATCACCGCTGATATGGCATCAATGGCCTCTTCCTGATTAATAATATGCTTTTTGAGAATCTGGTTGATTTGGGCAAATTTCGTCTTCTGACTGGCCACAATTTTGGTAACCGGTATTTTGGTCCAGCGGGCCAGGACAGCTGCGACGTCTTCAGCAGTGATGGTAGTCTTCTTGGTGCTTTTTCGGTTTTTTTCCTTGATTTTGTCAATTTTAGTGCGTAATTTATCCTCTTGGTCGCGCAAGTCAGCCGCCAACTCATAGTCCTGATTGGCGACCGCTTTTTCCTTGGAGAAGATAATGGAATCAAGTTGATCGCGGGTTTTTTTGGAAACGTCTTTGGTTTGGCCAGACTGAGCGATCGAGGCGGCCGAGGCGGCTTCGTCGATCAAATCAATGGCCTTATCAGGTAGCTTGCGCTCACTGAGGTAGCGGTGTGAGAGTTTGACGGCCGCCTCGATCGCGTCCTGACTGATGATAATATTGTGGTGTTCTTCTTGTTTCTTTTTCAACCCCTGAAGAATCTTAATTGCATCCTCCATGGTTGGCTCTTCCACCATTATAGACTGCATGCGCCGTTCTAAGGCGGAATCTTTTTCAATGAATTTGCGGTATTCCTCAGTAGTGGTGGCCCCGATTATTTGTAGTTCCCCTCGGGCCAGGGCAGGCTTGAGAATATTGGCTGCGTCCAGCGAACCTTCAGCGCTGCCGGCACCAACCATCATGTGTAATTCATCAATGAATAGGATAATATTTTTGGCCTGGGTAACCTCTTGAATAACCCGCTTGAGTCGATCCTCAAATTCACCCCGAAATTTAGTGCCGGCCACCATTAGAGGTAGATCAAGGGTGTATATTTTTTTGTCAGTTAGGATTTCCGGTACCTGGTCGGAAGCAATTTTTTGGGCCAAGCCTTCGATAATGGCGGTTTTGCCCACACCAGCCTCACCAATCAGGACTGGATTGTTTTTGGTGCGACGATTTAAAATCTGAATCATGCGGGTAATTTCTTCATTCCGGCCGATAACCGGGTCAAGTTCACCCGCCCGTGCCTTGGCAGTTATATCAATAGAATATTTGTCCAACATTGATCCGCCGGCCGGAGCGGACTGCATGGTCGGAGTCTGTCCAGGAAAATACATGTCTCCGCCCGGATTGAAGTCACCCGAATTATCTGGCGGGGTGTCGAAATTTTCCACTCGTTTGTGTGATTGTTCAAACAAAATCTGAATCTGGCGTTTAAGTTTTTTTATATTTACACCTAAATTTTTTAGTACCAGACAAGCCTGAGAGTTTTCATGTCCGAGCATGGAAAAAAGCAAATGCTCCGTACCGACATAGCGGTGCTGATATTTGCTGGCGGTTAAAAATGACTCTTCGATAATGGTTTTGGCCTGCTTGGTCAGGGTAACCTGGGTCTGATCAACGTGGCTCGGCGCACCAATTTCTTCTTGAATTAAATCAAGCACCAACTGGACTTTTTCCGCCGTGATATTTAGATTGGAAAGCATATCACTGGCCAGACTTTGTTTGACGGAGAGAACGCCAAGCAAAACGTGTTCGGATCCGATGTTGGCATTATTTTCCTGAGCCATATCTTGAGCATTGGCCAAAGATAATTTGGCATTAGGAGTAAATTTATTAAAGAATTCGTTTTTATTCATCATATGTTAAGTAATTGGGCGATTAATGTTATTTTTTGGCCGTTTTTTTCCCAGTTTTGGCCGGCTTTTTGGTTTTAGTGGTTTCGGCCTTGGCCGGTTTGGCCTTGGCGGCGGCTGGCTGCTTGGTTTTGGTTTTGGTTGATTTTTCATCACTTGGGGTGGTTTTTTTCTCATCAGCACTTTCTTCTATTTCAGTCTTAGTTGGATTCGCCTCCGTCTCTTTGGTTTTAGCTTGAGCTGCTTTGGCTGTTTTTTTAGTTTCTTTAGTTTCGTCATCAGCTTCGGTTGCACCGGCCATAATCTCCGGTGTGGCCTCGATAATATCTAATTTCCATTCCGTCAAGCGGGAGGCTAGTTTTACGTTTTGTCCATTACGACCGATTGCTAATGACTGCTGGTCGGCCTCTACGTAGATAGTGGCTGTCTTGGTGTCTTCATTGAGTTCGACTTTTACGGTTTTGGCTGGGGCCAAAGAGTTTTTAATATAAATAACCGGATCTTCGTCCCAGAGAACGATATCGATTTTTTCGTCACCCACTTCATTGATTACCGCTTGTACCCGGGTACCTTTTTGTCCAACACATGATCCGATTGGATCAACTCCTTCCTGGGTAGCGGTAACCGCTACTTTGGAACGGATGCCTGGTTCACGGGCGACAGACTTAATCACCACACTACCCAAGTCAATTTCCGGAATTTCCAAAGTGAATAGTTGTCGGACAAAGTCAACGTTGGATCGACTGAGAACAATTTGCGCACCCTTGGGGGTGTTTTCCACTTTCTCAAGATAAAATTTTAGCCGCTGACCGACGTTATATCTTTCTCCGTAAGCCCGGCCGGAGGGCAAAACAATGCCGATAGCGGTACCTAAATCGATAAAAACATTCTGGCCCTCGATACGCTGGACAATGCCAGAAACAATCGAGCCTTCTTTTTCCTTAAATTCATCAAAAATATTCTCCCGCTCCGCCTCTCGCAAGCGCTGGATAATAACCTGTTTGGCGGTTTGAGCGGCAATCCGGCCGAAGTCTTCTGGGGCGGGCGCCTCTAGGTAGATTTTACCTTCAACCTCTACTTCTTTGTCGATTTTTTTAGCGTTTTTCAGATGAACTTGGGTAAGCTCATCCTTGATTTCTTCGTCATCAGCTATCACCTCTTTGACTATCCAAAATTTGATATCATCGAGACCGCCGGGGCCCATCTTGGCCTTAATCTCCATTTGCGGACGGCCGTAATCTTTGCGGTAAGCAACCGCCAGAGCGGCTTCGATGGTTTCGAGCACCTTCTCTTTGGACAGTTTTTTTTCTTCAGCAATTAAATCAATAGCGGCAAAAAATTCTTCTTCGTTAATTTGTGTCATTGGTATGGTTAATCTTTTAAAAAAATGAAAGCTTAAGCTTTCATCTAATCAGTGTTTTTAATTTAACATAATTTATTGGTAAATGCAAGGTGTTTTCTTGACAATATTTAATATTTATTGTTTTAGTTTAGCTAGCATTATTTTCAGAGGAAAAATTACCACAGCGTTAAAAATTCTCCGCCAACGGTCCGGCTGATAAAACAACCGATGTAGCCATTCGAGCTTTAGTTGACGAATCCATTGGGGAGCTCGAACGGCCTGTTTGCCTCCTAGCACGCTCACGGTTTCGGCAATGAAATCAAGTCCCCCGCCGATACCGATTACTAGATTAACCGATGGCAAATGGGGTAAATTTCGGTCAATCCACCATTGTTCTCGCGGGGCCCCAAAGGCCAGAATTAGGCACTCGGGTTGGGCCTGATTGATGATGCGACGATTTTCTTCATCAAATTCTTCCGGCCAGTGACCAGCGTGAGTGCCGGCGACAATGAGCTGGGGATTTATAGCTTGTAGTCGGGCAGCTGCTTCTTGGGCCACCCCGGGGCCGGCCCCCAAAAAGAAAATTGACCTCTGATTGTCAGCGCAGATTTTGGCTAGTTCCGGGATGATGTCAGTGCCGGTGATTCTTTCCTGGACAATATCCCGGCCAAAACTAGGAATAAACAAGTGAGCCAATAGTGTCCATACTAACTGAAAGGCAGCTTGCAAATTTTTGACAATCGGTAGATTTGTCAACGGCAAAGAATTGTATTTAGCGGCCCAGATGAGACCGGTGCCATCAGGAATGCTCAAACTAGACCGATTTATGACTGACATTAAAACCGAATCGGATTGGGCCTGAAGCACAATTTCCGGATTAGGTGTGACAATGATGTCGGCTGGTGATTGATTGACTAAATCAGTCAATTTTTGGTGCACCTGATTGAAATCAAGACAATCAATCCGGGTGGATAGAATTTTGATTGATTTTGGTGAGGGCATGTTCGCGGGTTGATTTTAACAACACATCTTTTTTATTTTGGTGAGCATATTCGACCACCGACCGTAGTTGAGACTGGAAGACGGATTCGTCAAATTGCCGAGCCCGGTTGATACAATCTTCGGTTTTAATTGGTGTCATTTGGACAAATTTTTGTACCGCCCGAACTAGATCTTCCGGCTTCTGTTGGTCGAAGAACAAACCGGTTTGATTGGCGATGATGCTTTCGGTGGAGCCGCCTTTGCGATAGGCTATTACCGGGGTGCCGGCCGCCATGGCCTCCACTTGGACGATACCAAAATCCTCTTCGCCCGGGAAAATAAAGGCTCGGGCTCCCTGCAGGTATTTGATTTTTTCCTCGTCCGAAATAAAGCCTAGAAATTTAATATTGTCTTTGGCGATTGATTTAAGATATTTTTCCTCCGGTCCTGTGCCGGCGACGTAGAGCGGCAATCCCAGTTCGTTGAAGGCCTTGATAGCGAGATCGAATCGCTTATATTCAACCAGTCTTGATATGGTGAAAAAATAGTCTTGTTTGTTGGCGACACTACCGTTGGGGATAAAATCATTCACAGGAACAGGTGGATAGATTACCTGATAGGGTTCACGGCGATAGTATTTCTTAATGCGTTCGGCCACGGTTTTGGAATTAGCAATGATAATGTCCACTCGATCAGCCGCGAGATAGTCCCAATGCCGTAGCTTGTTAAAGCGCCAGTTAATAATCGGGCTAAACAAATTCAGCTTTTTTTGGGCAATCCACTCGGCCGACTGATCCCAAATGTAGCGGGTCGGAGAGTGAATGTATGAAATATGAATGGTATTCGGTTTGGTGATAATGCCTTTAATGAAGGAGTGGCAGCTGGAGATGACCACATCGTAATCGGAAAAATCAAACTGCTCGACGATAATCGGAAAGAGCTCCAGAAAAATCTGGTGTGACTTGGTGATGAAGTTGGGCAGACGATTGAGGGAACTGTTAATAATTTTCGCTTTGGGCAGGTATTGGTCGGTGAATTTTGGATTGGACAACAAGGTATATATCGGCGCTTGGGGATAGGCTCGATGCATACTAAAAAGCACCTGTCCCTCTCCCCCGAGAAAGTTTAGAAATTCATTAGTTAGGGCAACTTTCGGTTTCATAATTTTTTACCTAAAGCGGTTAAAACCCGCAGGGATTCATCAGTGAATTTTTGCCATGAATACCGCTGGGAATTGGACTGACCCCGATCAACTAGCTGTTGGGCCAAAGATTTGTTTTCGATGATTTTTTTCATGTTTTCTGCAATGGCGTCGGGTTGCTTGGGGTCAACCAGCAGAGCGCCTTCTCCGGCGACTTCCGGCATGGCCGAGCAATTGGAAGTTAGAACCGGTGTCCGGCAGGCCTGAGCCTCGAGTATCGGAATTCCAAAACCCTCGTGCAAAGAAGGAAATAGAAACAAATCGGCTTCACTATAAAACACCGGAAGATGTTCACGGGGCATATAATTAGTGATGATTATATCTTCATCTAGCTTGTTTTCGTCAATCACTTTCATAATCTTATCGTATCCCACGCCCGGTTTGCCGGCCAGAATTAGTATGTGGGGTTGCTGAGTTTGTCGTTTAAAGATAGCAAAAGCGCGTATGAGATTGATTATGTTTTTACGCAGATCAATCCTACCGAGAAAGAAAATAAACGGGTAGTGACTGATTTTTGGGTCGTATTGATTGAGGGTCTGATTGACTTTGGCTTGCGAGTGATTGGGTTGAAAAATTGAGTGATCCACCCCTAGATGAATAACCTTAATCTTGTTCGGGTCGGTATAGTAGTGACTGATAATGCTTTTTTTAGTGAACTCCGACGGCACCAGTACCAGACTGGCGCGCTTGAGGTCACGTGGCACGGATTGTTGTAGATAGAACAAATCTTTTTGGGTGTAGTTTTCTGGATAGTCGAGAAAACCGACATCGTGAACAATCACACAAGACTTACCCGGCACCCGCATGGGCATTAAATGGGATGGACTAAAAAAAATATCGGGCGGGCGAAGATACATTTCCATCGACAACCCTAAACTGGTCCAAAGAAAGGGAAAATTAATTTGTTTGATGGTCACATTGGCTGGCAGTTCTTCTAATTCAGACCGACTGATTGGCAGTTTTGTATAGAGTATGATTTGGGAAAAATCTCGGCAGTTGTCCCGGTTAAGATGCGACACAAAACTGGAGAGAACGGTGTCGGTACCGGTCTTTTCTTTGAGGGCTAGTTTGTGGGCGTCAAGTGCGAGAATCACAATATTTAAAAAATTTAGTAGAAGAATTAAAGATGGAATTTGGGCTAGGCCCGAATGGCGCTGCGCTTGTAGGATTCCAGGTTTTCGAGGGCGATGTTACAGCCCTTGATAACACAAAACTCCGGCTCATCAGCCATGTGTACCGGCACTCCGGTAACCTTACTAAGCATTTGGTCGAATCCCCGCAATTGAGCTCCCCGCCCAGTCATGATAATACCCCGATCAATAATATCGGAAGCCAGTTCCGGCGGGGTTTGTTGCAGCACTAATTTAACCGAATTAACAATCTCCTTGACCGGGCCCTTGAGTGCTTCAATAGTGTCTTCAGTATTGATATTAATAATTTCTGGTAGCTCCGAAATGGTATTGTTCCCACTAATTTCCATGTTTTTGTGGTCAACATTGTTGATAATGGCACCAATATTTATCTTAATATCTTCGGCTGTTTTGGGGCCGATATTTAAGCTGTATCGTTTACGCACGTAGTCGATTATCGCGTTATCCATAGCGTCACCGGCTACCCGGATGGAGGATTGAGAGACGATGTTACCAAGGGAAATTACTGCGATTTCGCTCGTTCCACTGCCAATATCGAGAATCAAATTGCCGTGGGGCTCGGCAATAGCCACTCCGGCGCCGAGTGCGGCCGCCAGCGGGGCCTTGATGATATATACGTTATTGGTACCAATCGATTTTATAGCATCGATTACCGCGCGACGTTCTGTACTGGTGATGCCGGCTGGTACGGATGCCATTATTTCCGGACTAAGTAGGCGGATATTATTCAGAGTTTTGTTGGTGTAGTATTTAATAATTGACTCGGTAATACGATAATTGGCAATCACACCATCCTTCAATGGTCTAGCAGCCATCATGTCGTCTGGGGTTTTACCAAGCATATTTTGGGCCTCTTCGCCAATGGCGACAATCTTATTGTCGTTTTTTGTGACTGCCACCACAGCAGGTTCATTGATTAAAATACCCTGATTGGGCGCGCTGATACGGATATTGGACGTACCCAAGTCGATGGCTAGTTGTTGTCGAAAGAAAAGCATCACTTAATATGGTTACGAGTGATGGAGGCACCAAGGGCGGTTAATCGATTGTCAAGATCGGCGTATCCGCGGTCAACCAGATCGATATTGTCGATTTGACTGCGACCGTCGGCTAATAATGCGGCCATTACCATGGTAATGCCGGCGCGAATGTCCGGACTGATAATTTTACTACCGTGAAGTTGAGTGGGACCGTGGACGATAGCCCGGTGCGGGTCACAATTAATAATATTGGCTCCCATTTTATTGAGCCATTCGGTGTAGTTCAGTCGTCCCTCAAAGATGGTTTCATGAATCATGCATAGGCCTTCAGCCTGGGTCATTAATAGAGTGAAGGGAGCCTGTAAATCGGTCGGAAAGCCGGGATAGGGATTGGTAGTCATATTGCGGGCTTTTAACTGAGGTGAGTGTTTGACTTTGATAGCAGTAGGTTGACGGTCAAATTCGACCCCCACTCGCCGCAAAGTATCCAGCACCACCTCCAAATGTTCCGGCTGGCAGTCTTTAACAGTTATTTCACCGCCGCAAAGGGCGCCGAGAATAATAAAGGTGCCGGCTTCTATCCGATCAGGAATGACTCGAGCCTGACCTTCGCCTAGTTGCGGCACCCCTTCAATAATGATGCGGGGACTACCATGACCGCTAATCTTCCCTCCCCGAGAATTAATAAAATCACCCAGAGCAATGATACTTGGCTCACAAGCGGCAAACTCGATAATGGTGGTACCTTCAGCCAGAGCGGCTGCCATCATAATGTTTTCGGTGCCAGTCACGCTAATTAACGGTGGCACAATTTTAGTGCCGGTCAGTCGAGGGGTGGTTATATGGTAACTTTCCTGGTTAACAGTAATCTGACCGCCAAGCTTTTCAAACGCTTCGAGGTGAATATCAATCGGCCGCTTACCGATAATGCAGCCGCCGGGATGGGGAATGGCGACTTCTTTGAACCGGGCTAGCAGCGGCCCCATCAACACGGTCGAGGCGCGCAGCTTTGGCGCCAACCCAGCATCGATAGCGGTACTGTTAATCTGGCTATTATCAAATTCATAGGTACCCGGTTCGATTTCTTTAATTTTGGTGCCCAGTTTTTCCATTATCTGAAACATGGTGCGGATGTCAGTAATATCGGGGACATTGCTAATGGTACATATACCATCCGTCAGGATGGTAGAGGGGATTAACTTGAGGGCGGTATTTTTGTCGCCAAAAGCACTGATTTCGCCATTTAAGGTTTGGCGACCTTCAATTATATATTGATACATGGCATTTATTAGGTTTGTAAACTATATTAACTGTAACTAATAAACGGGCTTTAGACAAGTTGATATCCTTGACAAAATTCGGTTAATAATGTTATAATAACACGATAATCTTATACCATGATTAAACCTATCAAAGCGATTTTGGTTCTGCTGGTGGCGATATTTATCGCAACTGCCTGCCCGGCTTCGGCCGCCAACGGGGTGGTTTTTGAGTATCCTGAATTAGACCAGGTGATGCAAAAAGACGACCGGGAAAACATCAGGGGGTATTTCGTGGCCGCGCCGGATGAGATTGCTGAAGCAAAAATCAGTTTTGACGGATTTGTTTGGCGGGATTTGGCTCAGGATACTAGCATCAATGACGGATACTATCACTTTGACTACGGTTGGATGGTGGCTGGCAAGGGTAAGTTTTTTATTATTGCATCTGCGACAACACTGGATGGCAAGATTTTGGAGGATCGTTTGCGGGTGGAAGTAGAGGTGCCCCCGGGAAGAGAGGATCCCAGCGTCAAAGAATTATTGGAAGATATTTATGCAGAACAAGAACGCCGGCGCCAAGCGGAATTGGAAGAGCAGCCAGTGGCTAGTATCGGTATCCTGGCCCTGAATTACATAGAAAAAGACTGGGGTAGTTATTTGGCGGACAATTATCTAATGTTTGTGCCGGGACCGACTCAGTACGAATTTCTATTGGGGACATACAGTCAAGCTATTAATTTTGTGAAAAATTATCCGGCGGGAATGGATATATTAATGTTTATTATTCAACCCTACCTGTTTTTGGTATCAGTAATTCTAGGCTGGTTTCTGATAGTCACTAATCTAGGTCGGTTTAACGAGAAGCTCAAGTATTGGTTAAGTCGATTATCGGCCGAAAAGGAAACTACTTTTTCTGGTATAGTTTTTGATATGAGCGACCTTCATAAGGTGGCTTTGGCGGAGGTGGCGTTAAAAAATAATCAGACGGGATATTCTACTCGAGTCATCACTGATGAGGATGGGCGATTTGGGGCTAATTTAGAACACGGTGACTATAGCTATGAAATTGAAAAAAATAATTATCGAAATTTTGTTGATGCCGGCGATGAAATTGAGAGTTTTCTTGGATTTCCAGTTGCTAAAGGACCGATGCATGTTAATGCCAGCAATGCATATGCGTTACCCACGATGAGTTTGTTGTCGCAAAGCCGCTGGTATCGACATGTTAAAATCGGTTGGAGCTACCAAATTAAAAGAGTGATTTTAAATAATATTACCGCAATTGTCAGTATTGGATACCTGGGCACAATTCTCTGGTTAATGTTTGTCGATGATGCCAGGGTTTGGATTTACCTGAGCCTGCTTACTATCGCCTATTTATTTTACTGGTTGCTGGAAAGAATGAGTCAAAGCAGTGGGGTGGTTTATTTGCCCGGAGGTCGTAAAGCTAGTTTAGTCAACTTGATACTGAAAAAAAATGACCAAAACATTCTTTCGGTCTGGACCAATCATGAAGGCAAATACCGCTTGGGAGTTGTTCCGGATGGACGATACACTATTTACGTAAAAGATGATCAGTATGAGATTAACCCCAATAACGGCCACTATGCGGGTGAAGAGTTTGTCATAGATACCCACAATAGCTGCATATTGCCAATTAATATTACATTGCGGGAGAAAACTACCAAATAAAAGACTGTTTTCCAATTAAGATTTTATTCCCGCTTTGCAAACCCTGCTTGTCCAGGGTTTTGTATATGCCCTTTTTGATAATTATATCTTTGATGCGTTGAATCGCCTCGGGATTGGTAAAATCAGTGCCGGCGGCAAATCTTTCCATATCACTGCCGGTAATTAGCCAGTCATTATTCTGGCGAGTAATGTGAGTAGGACGAGGTCGCGGAGGCGGAACAGTTTTAATCACCGGATGTTCAAATTTAGTGACAGCCGAAGTGATAATTAGCTGTTGTAGTAGTTCTTTGATGCCCTGACCGGTAACGGCGGATACGGTATAAATTTTTTGTTTTTTGATGGCTCGTTTGATTTTTTGCTGGTAGTCTTTGAGATCCGGTGAATCCACCTGCCAACCAGTGGAGTCAAGTTTGGTCAAACAGACAACTTCTTTTTTTCGAGACAATTTGGGACTGAATGACTTTAGCTCCTGACGGATAACTTGATAATCTTTAACCGGGTCAAGTGAGTTGATGTCAATAAGATGTAGCAAGACTTTGGTTCTTTCCACATGCTTTAAAAATTTGTGACCCAATCCTTTGCCTTGACTGGCACCAGCAATCAGACCCGGAATGTCGGCAACGACTATCCGTTGCTGCCCGACCTCAGCCACCCCTAAATTAGGAATTAGGGTGGTAAAAGGATAGTCGGCGATTTTGGGTTTGGCCTGCGTGACGGCTGACAAAAAGGTAGACTTACCGCTATTAGGCAAGCCAATCAAGCCAATATCGGCGATTGTCTTCAGCTCCAGAACCAGTTTCTTTTTGTCCCCGGGCAAACCGAATTCGCTGAAACGCGGGGTCTGACGGGTGGATGATTTGAAATGAGCATTACCAAAACCGCCTTTGCCGCCGACCGCGATTACGTATTCGATATTATTTTGCCGAAAATCAAATATCGGTATACGCTTACCTTTGGGATTAATTTCATAAACAATGGTTCCGGCCGGTACGGGAATAATAACATCCTGGCCGTTTTTACCATGTTGTTTTTTATTGCCGCCCGGCGCCCCGTCCTCGGCCTGGTAAGTTTTTTGCTTGGCAATCGGTCCAAGATTATTGAGACCGGCATCGGATCGCAAGATGACCTTACCGCCATCGCCGCCATCACCGCCATCCGGACCGCCTTTGGCGGCAGTGCGTTCCCGGCGAAAGGAGACGATGCCGTCACCGCCTTTGCCAGCCATTACTTTAATTTTTATAAAATCGGAGAACAAGGTGGGTAATTAAAAAATCAAATATCAAAATTCAAAGCGCAACTATTAACCCGACAAGGAATAGTAATAAACTAGGCTATAATTTTTCAGAAGCAACCCGAAAGAAGTTTTCAATTAATTTTCGGGCGGGGATTAACTTCTCTTGGCCTTTATACTGAGACGGATTAACCAGGGCGTCTTCCAGAATTAACTCTTTCAGTTCACCAATCGCCGGACTGCCTTTGGGGTTATTGAGAATATCGTTAATATAGCCAATGGCGCTTGCTTCAACCGTTTTTTCCTTGATTATTTTGGTCATAATGCTCTTTATCTGTTTTCCGGTTAGAGGATAGATTTTTTTATTCCGGTTGATTTCATCAAGTCGGGCGGAAACTTCTTCAATTTTTTTGATTGAGCGCTTGATGCCGGTGAAATCCTGGGGGCCCTTGGCCTTAATTGAAGAACAAGCGTCGATGTAGCCGATTTGTAGTAACTTTCGCCCCAACCGCTTTTTTTCTAGATAGTATTTGATGACGGTGCGATCGCGCAGTTCGTGAGCCGGTGTATTGTTGGGAAACATATGATTGTGCGCCAGCCAGGCAACTACATCAGATTTCACCGCCAGGCGGTGATTCTTGGGGAAAGGACTGAAGAGCTGCATGTAATTAATAAACTGCCGCGCCATTTTGGCTGATTCGGCCGGATGATTATAGTAGGAAAATTGACCGTCAGGAGTGATTTCGATGGTGGTTACCTTGCCCCAGTCGTGAAAAAAGACAGCTAATTTGAGATTGATACAGGCAGTTTTGGGCAATCCTAATTGATTGTCTTTGAGCATCTTTATGTTCCTCAGAGCCAATATTGTGTGTTTCCAGACGTTGCCTTCATAGTGGAAGTTGGCCGGTTGATCGGTGGTTTTTAGACCTTCCCAGATTTTAACCAGTTTCGGGTCAATAATATTTTGATAAACCCCAGTTTCGTCGAGTAGTTCAATCATGCCAGCCGGATCTTTATCAAAACCTTTAATAAATTCGGCAGCAATCACTTCCCTGGCCACCCTTTCCATTGTCTCGCCGGTTTCTGGGGAAGTAAATTGACGATTTATCTCACTTCGGTTTTGTTTAATACAGTTTAGAGTATTGCTCTCGATAGCAAAACCTAAACTGACCGCGAAACGAATGGCTCGCACCATTCGGGTGGGATCCTCATCAACCATCCTCAGACGGGGCTGGCCAACGGCCCGGATGGTTTTTTGTTTGATGTCCCCTACCCCATCGAATAGATCAAGCAGTTGCTGGGTGCGAAGATTGACAGCCATGGCGTTAATGGTAAAGTCGCGGCGAGACAGGTCATCCTCAATCGAGACCTTATCAATCTTAACCTCGATGTCTTTGTGCCCAAGACCGTATTGAGAATAAACGTCCTGCCGAGGCAAGGCAATGTCAATCACCTCCTGACTGCCAGCTGGCTTGTATTTAAAAACACCGAAATTGCGACTGACCACATCAACGGATTTGCCCGATTGCTGATCGAGATATTGGGCAAGTTGTTGTCGAGTCAAACCGGCGATAACCAGGTCAAAATCTTTGCATTGGCGATTCATTAACGCATCGCGAACGCAGCCACCAACCAGGTAGATTTGCACACTATCATCATGGTCGGATAAAAATTTATCGATGAATTGCTCAAGATAAGGATTATTTTTTATCTGTTGCCATAATTTCTGGATTTTTTTATCAGTTGACATAGTTTAATTATAATACAACAAATAACTCAAAGCTCAAAATTTAAATATCTGTATCACCGTAAAGACGTTCCGACGGAACGTCTCTAGCTAGCCAATATCATGGAGTGCCCGCCTGAGCGGACGCTGCATGACAAAAGAGTGCCTTAAAAGGCACTCTCTCGAATTATATCAAGGTACAAATACTCGTTTTATAGGTAGTTAAGCGGGTTCAGATAGCTGCCGCCGTAACGGATTTCGAAGTGCAGGTGCGGCCCGGTGGACCAGCCGGTGGAGCCCATGGTGCCCAGGCGCTGACCTTTGGACACATATTGTCCCTGGCTGACATCGAGTGAAGAAAGGTGTCCGTACAAGGTTTGATATCCGTTGCCGTGATCAATAATGACGTGATTACCATAACCACCACCCCATCCCCAGGCAGCTTTAGTAACGGTGCCGCCGTCAGAGGCCCAGATATCCCAACCGGAACGGCTGTCGATATCGATACCGGTGTGCCAGGGGTTATATGATGTGGTACCAAAGTATTGGGTAATTGTCATGCCGGAAGTGGGCCAGCCGAATTGGCCGGTGCCACTGATTGGGCCGGAATTGTAGGTTGGTTGTGGGGTATAGTAAGTATTGTTGGTGTATGAGTTTTGCGGCGGAGTGACCGGTTTCGGTGGGGGCGGAACTTCGCCACCGGGTAGAAATACTCGTTGGCCGAGCACAACGCCATTACCGACTTCGTCGTTCCATTCATAAATAGCGTCGAGGTCGCTCTTATATTTTTCGGAAACTGACGACAGGGTATCGCCGTCCTGGATTTGGTAATAAATACCGTCAATCGGGGTAATAAACAATTCCTGTCCCGGTATCACGATGCCGCTATCATCCATACCGTTGGACCATTTGACGGTGTCAGTGGATATTTCGTATTTATCAGCAATTGACCACAGGGTTTCGTTGTCTTTAACGATATGAACAATAACGTTTTTGCGCGGCGCATCCGACACATTAGTAATCGGGTTGTTTTTCTTTTCTAAAAATGAATCCTGAATCAAAGCTAGGCCCTTGGTATTCCCTTCTTTATCAAGCAAGGCCTGATCGATTTGGGCTTTTTTGTCTTCCAGGTTGGTATATTCACTAAGAGCATCAGCCATTTTATCGGCTTGCTTGGTGTTAGTGGCCAATAAGGCGGAAGTGTCGTCATTGACATCAACTTCGATTAAATCATCCTGGCTGGCCTGGACAAAGCGGGTCTGGGAATAAATATCATTACAATTACTGCCTAGGCAGGTATTGGATAAAATAGTAAAAACACCAACGGTGATAATGCCGCCGTGAGTGACGTATTTGCGGAGATTTTGGTAGGAGAACAGAGAGGCGCGGGCTGGTTTCGGCAGAGAATAGCCTTCATAGCTAGTCTCCTGGTGATTAACGGAAAATCGGTCTTGTTTGAATGTCAAAAGTGACTTAATCCGATTGATTAAGCCCTGTTGGGCGGTTCCCGAGTTATGATGACGCAGCTGACGAGAACGTTTGTTTACTTTTCTCATAAATCCTTGGAAGGAATTAAGGTTTAAATTATTAGAATCAAACCTGTTATGACCGTTAAAAAATGATTCTAATCCCCTGTCGAAAAGTTCTAACCTGATTTTTTATATTAAACTAGTGATTAGTATTGTAGCGCAAATGTCGGCGCTAGTCAATCATTGGTTTAACAGATAAAAACTGGTTGAGAACAGTGGAAAAATAAATACATAAAAAGCTGAGATATATGATATAGTCTATGTTTTCCCGTAGTTAGTTCGACCTGTTTATGTTATCATTTTTAAATGTATTTGTCAATTGTTTTAGACAACAAATTATTGACTATTTTGGCCCGAATAAATACACTTTTACTAACATTAAAAATTGGAGGGGGTAATATGAAGTTTTATTCCAAACGTTTCCTTGAAGTTGTTTGTGAGTTAGAAAAACTGAATGAAGAATTTCACATCGATGGCATACCGACTGAATACAAGAATGTGTGGACACCAAACAATGAAATAAAATTGTGGCAGGTTCCACGTACTACTGGTATTCTTTTGAATAGCTTTGTGGCTGTATCTAGAGCAAAAATTGTTTTAGAATTAGGTACATCGGCTGGCTATTCAGCAATATGGATGGCTAATGCAGTGAAATATAATCTTGGAAAAGTCTTTACAATTGAAATTGCTAAGCCAAAATGCGATATGGCCCGCCAGACTTTTAAGAAAGCTGGCTTGGAAGAATATATTGAATTGATAAATGGTGATATTTCTGAGGTTCTCGAGAGCTGGCAAAAGTCCACAGATTTAGTATTTATGGATGCTGACAAACCAAACTACTTAAAATACATGAAGCTCTTAGAGCCTCACTTAAAATCTGGGTCTATAATTGTCGCTGATAACGCGATGAATTATTACAATTACATGATAGATTATATTGAGTATGTACTTGATGATCCAAGATATTTAAGCTTCCCAATGGATATTGATAACGGATTGTTCGTCTCAATGGTATTGTAAAGAAGTAATAAATAATAAACTACGACATATCTAGTCGTAGTTTTTTAATTTGGGATGATATCTGATCTATAAGATAGAATTTGCCTGATTGATCCGATCAATGATGTATTTCCCCTCTTCAAGATCCATCACCCTCACCTGGGAATAATCCATGATCTGGGTGGGAACGAGGTCGATGGAGATGATTTCGTCGTCGTATATATAAGAGTACATAAGAACACCTTCGCGAGTCTCTTCCGACCACATCTGGTCCATGATGAAATTGCCTAAGCTGTAAATTATGTAGGTGTCGTTGTAGATTTCGTCAGCCTGGACGACGTGGGGATGGGTGCCGACGATTAGATCAGCGCCAGCATCAACGGCGGCGTGGGCGAATTTGACTTGATTTGAGGTGGGATTGGGGGTGTATTCCGTGCCCCAATGGAAGCCGGTAACTAATATGTCGCATTGGGTGTCTAATTCTTGAATGACGGTGATGACTTGATTGAAATCTTCGTCACTATCAAGGTCGATCCAGGCTGAACCGGGCGTATTCTCCCCCGCTCCATAACTAGCCGGCATGATGGAGACAAAAGTGATAAAACCTATCTTGGTCTTGCCGATGTTGATAAATTCCGGTTGCCAGGCGTCTTCCAGATTGGAGCCGGCACCGACATGTTTAATGTTGTTCTCCTCCAGGATGCGAAAGGTGTCTTCCATGCCGCTATGATGAGCATCACCAAAATGATTGCCGGAAATGGAAACGATATCGATACCGGATTCAGTCAGTCCGGTGACGGTATCCGGTTGGGCGACCAATATCATGCCCTCCGAAGTATATTCAGTTGGGGCAATCGGAGTTTCCAGTTGGGCAAAGGTGAGGTCGGGAGCAGCGATGATATCAGAGACGTAGGTAAAAGAATGGAGTGGGTCGCCGGACCGGTTAATTTTGACCCCAACGTAGCGCCCCATCATGATATCACCAACTGATAAAAGGGTGTTGATTTCCGGCGTGGTATAGTTTTCTTTAATATAGTTTGTGATTTCGCTCGCGGCATTGATGTGGCCGTCGATATAGATATTTTTGCGAATCGGATAATTGGCTTGATTCTCCCAACTAATGCCATCTAGATTGAGCAGTTTAACAGAAATATCTAGTTGCGACAAAGGAATAAATGCCATCGCCTCCGGGTCGCCGACTAAGGCCTTGATGATTTCACCGTAGCTTTCTTTAACGAGAACACTTTCGTGAGCTGATGAAACTAGATTCTGTTGTTCAAGGTCATTTTGATGAACATAAATTTTGTTGAGAGAATAGTCATTAATGGTCAGGCCGTCCAGAGCATTATTCACCTCGTTGGTCGTGACACCATCCAAAACTACTCGATGATTGACCACTAAATATAGAGGTTCGGCATAGATAATATCGTCACTAATCGGTAGGTCGCTGATTTCGACATCGACTGGAGGGGTGGCAATCTCGTAGCGGTCATTGTTGCTAGTAACGAAATTTTGCACCAGAGCATTGATGTCTTGGTTGCTAGTGTCAATTTCGATGCGGGTTTTGAGATTGATTTTGGGCAAGACTTCGTCAATCTGGTCAGCATTGGCCATAAACATATACACAACTCCCGTGGCCAAAGCCAAAAGAGCGAGAATGCCGGTGAATATATATCTTTTTTGAATAGCCATCTTTTTTTGTACTAATATTTGATTAATAGGCCTTGGCAAATATCACCCGTTGCTTCGATTCTTTTCCGCATTTAATGCATTTGCCTTTTTCCTCGGGCTGATCAAACGGAATATTGCGAATGGTGGCTTTAGTTGATTCTTTAACATCGGATTCACAAGCGGCATCGCCACACCAATGGGCGTAGATAAATCCAGGATTTTTTTCCAGCTGGCCTTTGAATTCTTCCCAATTGTCGATAAAATATGACCTCTCGCCTAAGAACTGCTTGGCCTCCTCATACATATTGGACTGGATGTCGATCAGTAGTTTTTCCACTTGCTTGGGGATGTCGTCGATTTTGACCGCTTCTTTTTGGCCGGTGTCGCGTCGGTAAATGATGGCTTGTTGTTTGGCCAAATCTTTCGGACCGATTTCGATACGAATCGGCACTCCTTTTTGTTCCCACTCATTAAATTTCCAGCCGGGAGATTTCTGGAGGTCCTCGTCAATTTTAACGGCAAATTTCTTTAATTTAGTTTTGATATCGCTCACAGCTTTAGTAATGGCGGCTGCCTCATCTTTAGTCTTGGAGATGGGAACAATCACTACCTGAATTGGAGCAATATTGGGCGGCAAGCGCAAGCCCTGGTCATCGCTATGCATCATAATCAGGGCGCCAATCAGCCGGGTAGTCACTCCCCAACTGGTTTGGTGCACCAACTGCAGTTTATTATTTTCGTCGGTATATTGAATATTGAAAGCGCTGGCAAAATTGGTGCCGAGCAGATGAGAGGTGCCGGCCTGGAGACCTTTGCCGTCCTGCATCATTGCTTCTATGGAATAGGTGTTGACCGCGCCGGCAAATTTTTCCGATTCCGATTTGCGGCCCTTGATCACCGGCATGGCCAAATAATCTTCACAGAACTGAGAATACATATTGAGCATGTCCAGAGCGAATTCCTCAGCATCTTCGTGAGTGGCGTGGGCGGTGTGTCCTTCCTGCCAGAGAAATTCAGTGGTACGTAAAAACAGCCGGGGACGTTTTTCCCAACGGACAACGTTGGCCCATTGATTAATTAAAAGCGGTAAATCGCGGTATGAATTAATCCAACGGGAATAAGTATCGTACATGATGGTCTCACTGGTGGGGCGAACGACCAGCGGCTCATCAAGCTTTTTGCCACCTCCATGGGTGACCACGGCTAATTCCGGCGAAAAACCTTCGACGTGCTCTTTTTCTTTCTGTAAAAAGCTTTGGGGGATAAAAATCGGAAAATAGGCGTTCTGAACTCCGTGCGACTGGATTAATTTATTGAGGTGATATCTCATCCGTTCCCAAATGGCGTAACCATAAGGTTTAATAATCATACAGCCCTTGACCGGCGAATGTTCGGCTAGGTCAGCTTTATCAACGATGTCGTTGTACCATTGTGAATAGTCCTGCTCGCGAGGGGTTATTTTTAAATTCTTGCTCATAATTTCTGTAAATAATTTTATTAATATGTCGCCTCTAGCGACTGCCCAATCAAAACCCAATCAAATACAACGCAATTACGGCTATGAGATTTTTTAATACATGCGTCAAATAACAGGTCCAAAGTGATTGGGTGCGAAAATACATATATGACAGCACCACACCGAAAATCATGGTAAAGATGATGATATTGGCCTGAAAGTGCAGTATTGACCAGATGCCGGTGCTGATAATAACTCCCATTACTAAACCGAATCGATTGGATGTGCTGGTCAGTACCACCCCCCGAAAAACCACCTCTTCCACAAACGGACCGACAATGACCGCATAAACAATCATTAGCACCTGGGCGGTAATTGACATGCCGCTTTGGAAAATCTCCTGGGATTCTGTTAAATCGATTTGGGGAAGAAAGAAAATAAAAATTGGAGTAACGGCCATCCAGATAATAAATGTGACAATGAATCCCAGCGTGACCCAGCCGAGGGTGGTCCAAAATTTGACCGGGAGAAAACCAAACTTTCGCCAATCAAGGTGGCGGCGGCGAATAATTAAAAAATAGACAATGGTCAGTATAATTCCGGTAGCGATATATTCAGCAATTAAACTCAGGGTATTTGTTGATATACCAAGTAGCTCGGAGACCGACTCGATGCCGCTGATTTGGCGCAGTATATATAGGCCGAAAGTCAGAAGAGCGGTCAACACAAATCCTAAGAGAGCTACGGCTGCATCCAGTAGCGTAAAGGGTAATTGGGGAAATATTTTTTTAGAAGAAATTGCGGACATCACCGATAGTTACCAGAATTAAAATACCAATTACGACAATAAAGCCGATCATATGGATTATATTTTCTAAATTGACTGACAATTTCCGGCCAGTGATGCGCTCACCAATAATAAATAGCGCCCGACCGCCATCAAGAGCGGGAATGGGTAGCGCATTAATAATAGCCAAATTAATACTGAGGATAGCGGTTAGTTGAAGTAAGTAGACTAGCCCCATTTCTGCGGCAGTGCCGGCCAACCGATAGATGCCGACCGGGCCGGCGATTTGGGTGGGCGCTTCGTGAGTAATAATCAAATCTCTAATTATGGTGTATAGAGCAACCAACATGGCAACCAACAAACGCCCCATTTCAACAAAACCCATCGGTATGGCTAGATACCAGGGGTATTTGACGGTTACACCTTCGGTTAAATCAATACCCATCACCCATTCGCCCATTTCTTCAGAGAACATGGGAGTGATATCGATGGTTTTTTGGTCGACTTGGTCGGTAAAAGTCAGGGTCAAGACTTGATCACCGGCTTGCTGAATTAAGTCTTTGACTTCATTAATCGATGAAATAGCTACATCGTTAACTGCCAGGATCTCGTCTCCGGTATTTAATTCCCCTTCAATATCCAATTCGGCCGGTACTTCATAGACATAAACCTGGCTGGTAATTTCGGCGTAGGGAAAACTGTCGTTGGCCTTGGAGCCGACCAGAGGCAACCCTATCATGAATGCAATCGCCAACAAAATCCCACCCAAGGCAAGATTCATGGTAATGCCGGCCATGATGACAATTATTTTTTTCCACCAGACTTTGTGGGCAAAAGAAACTTCCTCTTCCGGGTGAGCACCGTCTTCACCATATAACTTAACGTAACCTCCGAATGGTATCAGATTGATTTTGTAGTCGGTCTCACCGGCCTTTTTCGACCAGAGAGTGGGTGGAAAACCGAGAGCGAACTCCTCCACCTTGACGCCAAAATATTTTGCGGAAATAAAATGGCCAAACTCGTGCACGAGCACGAGTATGCCGAGAATGACGATAAAAGCGATAAATGCAGTCATAAGTAAATAATTTTTAGGGGTTCGCCATGGCCAACCCGTAGGTAATAAAGAATTATAAAGTCATTAGTTCTTTTTCTTTTTCCTTGGCGATATCATCGACTGATTCATTGTATTCGTCGATGAAATCCTGAAGCACCTTTTTACCGCGGTCGTAGGCATCTTCACCGATAGCAGCCTTTTCGTCATCCCAGCGTGACATCATGTCCTGCCTTTTATTGCGAATACTGATTTTGGCTTCTTCCACCTTGTCTTTGACAATTTTGACAAATTCATTGCGGCGTTCTTCGGTTAGGGGCGGCAATTTGATAAAGATTTTGTCGCCGTCGTTGGAGGGGGTAAGATTGAGATCTGAAGAAGCAATGGCTCGCTCGATTTCGCCCAGGGCAGCCTTATCCCAGGGCTGAATGAAAATGGTCTGGGGGTCGGGAATGCTGATGTTAGCCATCTGATTGAGTGGAGTCTGGGTGCCGTAATATGGTACCCGGATGTTTTCTACCAGGCCGGAAGAGGCCCTTCCGGTGCGGATACCGGCCAGTTCCATTTTTAAATGCTCAACGGTTTCATTAATCTGGGGACGAAAATCCTTAATTAAATCATCGGTGGTCATAGTACAAGTTGGTTAATTGATAATGAAATTACAGGTTTATTTTACTATTTATTGAGGAGATAATAAAGTTGGCTAATTCATTATAGCCTTGTTTAAATAGTGTTCAGCGGCTATTTGTGTTGACATTTGCCAGGATTACGACTATCATTTCTAAGTAAGAAATAATGACCTTTAAAAAGGAGATGTTGGAAATGCCAAAGAAGGAGGATTTTTCTGCTTTTGTTGTGGTAAATGGTAAGGTATTAAAAACTGATCAGGATACCTGCCATGCCTGCGGCAAACATGGATTTGATGACTTGGGATTTTGTCAGGCATGCGGAGCAAGAAATTGCTTGAAGTGCGGGTTCTTGGCCGAAGATTGTAAATGTGAATTGGCCAGACGGGAGATAAAGTTAAAGAATAAAGATGGCGAAGAGAAGGTGGCCATGATTGCCGATTTTTCCGGTTTGACTAAGGCGTGGAATAATTTTGAGAGAATGTATGAAGAGGAATATTTTGAAAAGGAGTGATGAATAATGTCATCGTGCCATAATTCACATGGCGCATACTGCGCCCAGCCCCCGAAAAAAGATGTTGACCATAAAAAAGTTGATGAGGAGGTGAAAGAAGTAGTGGATGGAAAGGAAACTAAAGAAGTTCAGAATACTATAGAGGAAAAAACTTCAACCGGCGGTAAAATTATCAGGTCGGCCAATCGTAACATCAAAATGAATCGACTGGCGAAAAAATTTGCGGTGGAGATTGTCGATGAAATTGATGAGGAGATTGGAGACAAAGGCGAAAAGGCACTGAAATATTTAGGCAATCATATCGGCTGCTTGAACCAGAAAATTGGTGAGGGCAAGATTGACATTGATGTATATCTTTTGTCTACCCAAAAACTGGAACAATTATTAGACAGGACAAAGGATGTCAACATCCCCGAGGATAAATTAAAAGAATTTTTCGCTGTATTAGAAGGCGAAATTAACGACTGCATCGAATAAAATAGAAAAAAGCCCGCTGTTAAAGGCGGGTTTTTGATTTGGTAAAAATAGAGGCGCTCCAGCGGAGCACCTCTACAATAATATTGGGTGTAATTTTTTACCCACACATGGTGCCGCCGGAAGCTAGCTCGAACCGAGCGAACCGAGCGATTTTCATATTTTCACCAATAGTGGCGATTTGTTCGGTTAAAAATTCTTCAACTGTTTTTTTGTCCTCTTTGACGTACTTCTGCTTCATCAGACAGACTTCCTCGTAATATTTGTTAATCTTGCCTTCGGAAATTTTCTCAATCATATTGGCCGGCTTCCCTTCATGAGATAGTTGTTCCTTAATGATTTCCATTTCTTTGGCGACAACTTCCTGAGGCACATCTTCCGGGTTAATATATAGTGGATTGGCGGCGGCGATATGCAGGGCAATTTCATGAACAAATTCTTTGAATTGGTCATTTTTGGCGACAAAATCGGTTTCACAGTGCACCTCGACCATCACACCCACTCGTCCCTCGCCGTGGATATAGGTTTCAATTCGGCCTTGAGAAGTGCTTCGGTCGGCTTTTTTGGCAGCTTTGGCCATACCTTTCTTGCGCAGCTCTTCAACTGCTTTTTCAATATCTCCACCAGTTTCCTCAAGTGCTTTCTTGCACTCCATCATGCCGCAACCGGTTTGTTGGCGCAGCTCGTTGACTAACTTAGCGTTGATTTCCATGATATCCTCCTAAAAATTTACGTATGTTTATTAGATCCTCGCATAAAGCGGAGATGAAAACTAAAGTTTTCACTTTTGTAGTTTGCGACCGTTTAGTACGGCTTGGGTGATGGTGTTGGTAATAATATCGATTGACTTGAATGAATCGTCGTTAGCCGGAATCGGATAATCAATCAGCGAGGGGTCAGCGTTGGTGTCAATTAAAGCGATGACGGGAATGTTTTTTTTGTTGGCTTCGGCGACGACGGTTTTCTCGTGATGAGCATCGATGACAAAGATAGCGTCAGGTAGCTTTTTCATGTCTTTAACGCCTTCATATAACGAAAATAACTCCTCATATTCGTCTTTAAAATCAGCGATTTCTTTCTTAGTGTATTTGGCTAGAAATTCCTGGTTTTTTAAATCTCTCTCTAAAGAATTGAGGCGCTGAATGTTTTTGCTAACGATTTTATTGTTAGTTAGTAGACCCCCGATCCAACGATTGACAATAAAAGGTACCTCGGCCTTTTCCGCCTGTTGTCGAACGATTTGAACGGCTTGTTTCTTGGTGCCGACATAGAGCACGGTCTGATTGTTTTTTACAAGATTGCGAACGAACTCACAGGCCTTTGTTAAATTGTCCTGAGTTTTTTTCAAATCAATAATGTGGACATTATCTTTCTTGAGAAAGATGTACTTCTTCATTTTGGGATTCCAGCGGGTGGCTTGGTGGCCAAAATGAGCACCGGCTTCCAGCAATGACTGCATGGAAGGCACAAAATCTAATTCCATATGAACTCCTTATTAATCTTCTATCCTTCGGCCCGCTTCATATTTTGACGGCGGGAGGATGGTTTTGAAGGATATGCTTGATAAAATGCTTTCAATAGTTATATTAACAGAATCATTGAAATGAATAAAGAGTTATGAACTCAAAATTCAAAAATAAAAAATAATAACCACAATTAAAAAACGTTTAACGGTTTAATTTGTGATCCCGGATCAAGGTCCGGGACAAGCTTTGAGTTTTGCTTTTTGTGCTATCTATAAAGGTAGGTATTATCGTTAGCCCCAAGATTTCTGGTCGGCATTTTGACTCGATAGGGACGGGCATACAAGAAAGATAGAGACACCACCCGGCAGTCGGGTTTTTTGTTGCCGAAAACATAGTCTTCCAGCGCGCGCATGGTGGAAGGCCACAAGTAACTGTAAATCACGTCGGCCTGTTTGATGACGTCTGGATAATTGCGAAAATCTCCCCAGTGAATGGTGATGCGATCGCTGCAACCGTGCCGATAGACGTTAATCCGGCTGGCTAAATAGCAATACAACGACCGATCAATGCCGATGGCTCGGCAATCATATGTTTTGACGGCATGTATCAGGGTCTGGGCGTTGCCACAACCCAAGTCAACAAACACCTCACCCCCTTTTAGTTTTCCTAGGCGGATAACATCTTCGACTGCTTGTCGGCTGGCATAGACAATCGGCGGGCCGGTGAACATCGCCCACATGAGATTGAAAAACAAAAAAAGCAAATACAGAGAAAACAGCAACAATATGACTAACAAAATTCGATAGAAAATCAGCATTGTATCAGGCAAAAGAAATAAGAATAATCCCGGCAAACAATAGTATGGTGCCGAGAATGGTGCGGGCATTGAAAGTTTCGCCGAATAGCATGAATGACAGAACGACAATCAAGATGACACTCATGCGGTCGATAGCAGCCACAGTGCTGGCCGGACCGGTTTGCAGGGCGTAGAAATAGAAAAGCCAGGAGAGAGCGCCAGCGATACCAGCCAAAATAATATAAATCCATTCTCGCTGGTTGAGCTCAGATAACTTAAATCCAGTGTATTTTTGCAGGACAAATCCGGTCATAACCAGAAATGATGCCATAATAACGGAACGAATGATGGTGGCCAAGGTGGGATCGAGGCTGGATAAACCGGATTTGGCAAAAATAGTTACTAAAGCGGCGAAAACAGCTGCCAGGATGGCGTAAATGTACCACATTTTTGTTAATTTAAAACGTTGATATTTTATAGCTTGTTTTTATTATAAATTCTTTATTTTAATAACGAAAATTACCCGACCGAAATCGGGTAAGCTGGCGTTAATGAAGTGCGTCGATTTACTTTACTTTTACCATAATAACCGACTGATTGTCTTTCTTCATAGGCAGGTCATATTCATGTAGGTCGGGTGAGCCGGACATGCGCTGCTGAGTTATTTGGGATAATATAGAGATTGATTTTTTCATATCATTGTGGTCGATATACTGATTGATCTCCCGTGGTGACAGGTTATCAGTCACGCCGTCCGAACCGATAAAAATAACGTCACCAGATTGAATTGGGATGGTTTGGTGATGAATTTCACCCGGACAATCCGGACCGATACAATTGGTGACCCGATTGCGCAATTTGGCGTAGTGAGGGTCGCCGATTTGTACCAAGGCATCGTCACGACTTTCATAGATAATTTTTTGGTCACGCATGACTAGACATTTAACATCACCCGCCCAATAATGCTCGAGATATTTTTGGCCATCATTTTCGATAATTTCGGCGGCGGAAACACAGACATCACCCCGGTCAATTACCTGATGGGCATTCTCCAAAGCCAATTTCAGATTGTCGGTTTGGCTGATTTGCTGCGCCAGTCTTTCAGCAGCTTCTTGTCCACCCTCGACTCCGCCCATGCCGTCGATGACAGCCAGTTTAAGTTGGGCCGGGTTGAATACCACCCGGTCCTCGTTCCATTCTTTATAATTAATGCCCTGATTGGTAGCGGCAGCGACTTCGTAATGGAGGCCATTGAAAACCTCTTTTTTCTCAGCCAGATTTTGGCTGCCAGCGCCATCTAAGACTACATACTTATCGGGAAGGGCCTCTATGGAAGTGGGATTTTTCTCCATGCTAATGATGGTGCCGTTGGTGGAAGTATCGGTGATAATTAAATTTTCACCCTGCCTCTTGATGAGCAGGTGGTTGCCGGAAACCCGATTATCTAATTTTAAGTCAAAGGGCTTGTTGTGGCGCCCGAATAGTAACTGGGTATTATCTAGTATTTGAAAATTCTTTCGATTGCGCCCAATAAAGTAGTCCCGGCCGCTGCGGGTGATTTCGGCGACATCAATCGGCTGATGCGGGTCACCGGTTTGTAGTACCAGTTTTTTAGAATCATCAAACTGAAAGCTCCGCTGTTCGTTTTTTTCCAATATATGCTTGGGTTTACCGTCAATGAAGACTACCGGCGGATCGTCCGGACTTTCCCCGGGCATTCTGATATTGATGTCTTCCCGGCCGTATTTGCGCATTTTTTTCATATCAATCTGATATAGATAAATCTGTATATTATATAATAAATTTTGATTATTATCAAGGTTTTTTAAGATACGAAAAGAGCGCTGTAGCGCTCTGGCTGAGTTTGTTTTTCTTATTGTACAACCGTATCTGGAGACATTTTTCTAATTTCACCGACTTCAATAACAGTGTTTTTATCGTTATCCCAAATACACATCTGATAATGACCTTCGTGATTTATTTTGCGCCAGTCGTGGCCTAGATATTGGAATAGATCGAATGTGAATAGGTCCTTGAATTGCTTGGCTTTATTCTGATGTTGCCTCTTATCGATTGTCATGTATCCCGCCCCCTTTATTTTGATTTGATCTATTCTATAATTTATTGTGCTTGCTGTCAAGGTTTAACACTTTTGTCCGAATATGTTTAAAAAGAAGCAGCGGACTACATTATACAGACGCGTGTACCAGGGTCGAGGTTGAATTTCCGAATTATTTGGCTGAAAGGGCGGCTGATCTTTATCAATATTTTTGGCACCTGGCTCTGGGTTTATCTTATCGGTTTTGTCTGGTTTGACTGTATCTTGCAGGCTGACTGTAATATCGCATAATTCTTCATAAGCGTAACCTTCTTCATTTAAGGCCAACTGATCGGTCATATTGATAAGAAATTCCCGACAGGCATCAAGATCGTAATTGTTTTCTTGCTGACATTGATCGAATCCGGGGGCTTCTTTCCAGTATTCCCCATCATAAATGGTGAAGTCGGCTCGATCGCATTTTAGGTTTACCAAATCATCGCCAAGGAAATTGTCAACTGAGAAGTTTTGATTGTTAACACTGCCTGAAATATTACAGTAACGTTCTTCGGTGCGATAGACATCGAGGGTATTGGCTAATCCAAACGAGCACCCGTAGGACTGACAAGTGTCGGAATAGTCGGACACCTCAATAACCTCTTCATTGAGATTGAATTGATAGTCGTAGGTTTGGCCGTAGCACCTGATAGTAAAGTTGACCGGGTCATTGATGGGTTGGCCGGCTTGTTCAAAAAATAAGGTGACGTATTTGGATGGGGGCGCAACGTCAGCTCGGGCAGTAATCGGATTAAAAATTGCGGATACTGCTAAACCAATGAGAAAGAATGAGATTTTTTTCATCTAAAGTAAATTTATTAATAATTGGCTTGATTGTAATTAATAATCGCCAGATACGCAAATATTGCAAACAATTAATGATTGGACATAAAAATACAACCTTAAATAGGTTGTATTTCCGAAATGGACACTGGTCCGATAGACCTACGGTCATCGGACCCACCTGTCCGCAGGCACTTGTGCCTATCGGACCGCTCTTGTAGCAGTTATGAATGGACCCTGTCGGACTCGAACCGACCACCTCCTGCTTGCAAAGCAGGCGCTCTACCAGATGAGCTAAGGGCCCTCGTCGGAATCGGATCTTACCGCTTCATTAGATTCATATCGCAATGCGAATGTATCTCATTTCGCTTGACGATCCGTTCCTCCTCTTCCCCTAAAAACTTTCACTTTCTAAACTCACTCGCTACACTCGTTCGTTTGAAGAGCTCACAATTTTTGGGGACCCCAGGGAAATCAATTTTCAAAATTCAATTATCAATTTCGAATCAAGGCTCAAGCTTAAAATTTCAATAATTCAGTTGATATTGAATTATATTGAGTTTATTAAACATTCGGGGCGAGGCCGCCAAATATAGAATCCAATAAAACCGCATGGGTATTGGTCAGAAACACCAGTCCGCCGAACATGATTAATCCACCCAAGACCCGTAAGAAAGCGTAAGTGCCGGCAGCACCGAAATACTTCTCGGCAAAACTTATCCGCCCGGTCCATTTGATGATATTGTCGGTTTTCATTAAAAAAACTAAACCGACCAAAATGCAGATGATAAATACGATAAATCTTCCTAAAAGTCCCATGTGCCCGCCCTTGTTTAATTATTAATCGCTTTGATCTGTAATTATTATAGATTAATTTGCTAACGGTGAAAACGTCAACGTAGAGACGTTCTGGCAGAACGTCTCTACGGTCAAAAGCGCGCTTATTGCAATTCTACTTTCGCGCCAGCTTCTTCCAGCACTTTCTTCATATTTTCAGCATCTTCTTTCGGTACGTTTTCCTTGATTGGCTTGGGTGCGCCGTCAACCAGTTCTTTGGCTTCTTTCAAGCCTAGCTCCTGAGCGACTGAGCGGACTGCCTTGATCACATTGATTTTGCTCGCGCCAGCATCAGCTAGGACCACGGTGTAGGCTGATTTTTCTTCTTCAGCCGCACCGGCATCACCACCGGCGGCTCCGGGAGCAGCCATCATTGCCATGGGCGCGGCAGCGGAAACGCCAAATTTTTCTTCCAAAACCTTAACCAGGTCGGCCAATTCGAGAACGGTTAGCTTCTCGACTTTTTCGACGATTTCTTTAGCATTGTCAGACAGGGCTGACATATCAACTTCTTTAGTTTCCTCTTTGGCTTCTTCTTTAGCCTCTTCCTTGACTTCCTCTTTTTTCTCTTCGGCAGCCTCAGCTTTAACTTCCTCTTTTTTCTCTTCTTCTTTTTTGACTTCTTCGGCCATAATATCTCCTTAATACAATTTAGAATTAATAGTTAACAATTATTAATTGCGGATAAATTAAGCTTTACTCTCTTTGATGGCGTTAATGACGCCAACCAGGTTGCGCAGATTGCCGGCTAGTGAGTTAACAAAACCACTGACGGGAGCATTGATGCTGCCGACCATTTTGGCCCGCAACTCATCTCGTGAGGGCATGTTGGCCAATTTGGTAACCACCGTCTTGTCGACAATTTTATTTTCAAAAATTCCCCCAATTACATCCATGCTTTCCGATGCTTTGGCTATATCATGGACGGTTTTGATACCTTCCAATTCGTCATCAAGGTTAAATACGGCGTTGACCGCACCTTCGAATTCCATGCCGTCAATATTGATTTTTTTGTTTTGCAGAGCGATTTTGAGGATGGTTTTTTTAGGCACAATGTATTTTGAACCTTGTGAAAAAAGTTTTTGACGAATGGTGACGGTGTCCTCAGCGTTGATGCCTTTGTTATTAACGAAGACGGCTGATTTGGCGTCGTCAATCAAGCCTTCCAGTTGAGAGAGCAACTCTTCTTTCTGTTGTTTAGTTTTTGCCATATCTATCTTTCGATTAGATTAAATTAACATCGACCCATTAAAAAACCTTGCTGCAAGACAAAGAGGAGCAAGGTAAAAATGACCTATTTCGCGTTCCTCGGTCGGAGATTAAGTGCGCCTTGAGGGCGGACACCGACTGTCTTGGGAAAATAGTTACAAAAGTATTTTAGCATAGTTTATGAAAAAGTCAAAAGGACCCGGTTTGGGTCCTTTGGTTTATAGCAGAACCATATTTACTTTTTGTTTTGGCTTCAATGTGTCTTTTTTCTCAATAGATTGAGAAAAGCTTAGTTTTTTTGTTTTGATATTTAAAGGGGGTGATTTTTTATGAAAGCAGTGCCGGCAGCAAGCTCGGAAAAGCTCCCCCGGCTGATAAGCCCCCTTCAATCCAGAAACAATCTGCTTGGAGTGATGAGCTCCATCATTGAAACACCATTCGCAGGCTGCCACTTGTTTGGTGGTTTTAAAAGATTTGCCAATCAACATTGAGCTGGTCAACCAGGCTTTTCTTTCAAAATCCATATCCAGACAGTAGAAAAATATTTTGATGTTCTTCTTGAGCAGGATGTTGATTTTGCGACAGAATTCAAGAATCCTAGTTTGATTAATGAGCAGCGATCGCCGTTGAGAGGGTCGAGGTTTTTCATCAATTTTGTCATCATAATCAAGAAATTGAGACTCGTCCACAATAAACGGACTGCGGTTTTTATGATGGGTTTTGATAATATCGATTAACTCCAGTAGAGAGTCCGGGCGGCTATCGTGAGGTACAACATTGCCGTGACGGTCTCTTATCTGATCTGAACGAGTATCCTTGAGTGGCTTGGCTACATACGGTTTGCAGCCTAGATCAAGGGCATTGTGATACAACTCAAACAGTCCGGCTGTTTTGTTGGCGCCCATTGGTCCAGTGCGGACATAAATCCGTCCCGGCCGTTTAATATCGGTGGCCCGACTGAGTTTGTATACCGAATCAGACATCCCGATGCATAATGATGTTGAAATAACCGGCACTTCGTCTCCATTAATATCCTGACCAAACACCAACACCTGAATGCCTTTATCCACAATAAATTGCAGAGATCGATATTGTTTAACTATATCGAAATAGTTTTTGCCTTGGTCTAGTTTTTCAATCTGGCAAATCATGACGATATCTGGTTTTTCATCGGCCTTGATTAGCCGATGGATAATAGAAAAAACCTCCCGAATGGTTTGTGCCTTAGCTTGTTTGACGAAAAACTTTCCGCGGGGAGGAGGATTAATAATAATCACCTTTTTACCAGTGAATAAAGCCCTCTCCACATATCTTTCAGTGTAAAGCAGTAAGGCATCTTCATTCCGACCGACATAACTTTTCAAAGAATGCGGGTCGAGAATAATTGGGTATTCCACGACTAACACCTCCGATGTTTTTTAAACTGCAAATTTTCGCACTCTTTTTCAATGTTAGCAGACATCGAAATATTTCGTAATAAAAAAATCCACGGTATGCTGTGGATTATTTAATGATTTTAAGGCTTTTTAAAAGTTTTATTATATTTTTTTTGGCTGCCCGGCTTTGCAGGTCTTCGTCCCCTTCCCAGCGGTGTTTGTTCTTCAACCAGACAGTCATATACTCGATTAAATTCTGGTTGATGTAATTTAGTAATATATTTAGCTGTCGGATTTCGGGACGGAGCTCTCTGATATTTAGATTTGGCTGGTTGAGTTTTTCCACAATGCGATTGCGGATTTCCGGCACTATATACACTAATATGTCCTGCGGGCGGGGATCAACGAATTGGCAAAATTCAGCGAGAAAGGACGGACATACGGAGTCAAGCGCGTGGTAGTGGAAAAAGTCCCGGCGGTCATGGAGACCAAAATTATTTTTGTTTTTCTGCTTGAGGTAGAAGTTGATGGTAAATTCAACCATAGAGAGCAGTTCTTCAGCTGACTCCGCTTCCCGAAAATAAAACTTAATATCCTCGTCATTGTAGAAAACGTCACGCATCTGTGAACTGGATATTTTCATTCTTTTGCGACTGAGCGGATCGCGCGAACGGGGCACATGCAGGTTTTTCCCTTCGTATATTTTTTCGTGAAGGGTATTTTTATACTCCTCAAATAGTTCCGACAATTATCTCACCTCCTGTTAATGTTCTGGAGAGATTGTAATACAGAATTGGTTTTTGGGCAATAAATAAGTAGAGACGTCCCGACGGAACGTCTCTACGGCAATACAATGCAATGAAATTGATTAAATTTCCAACTCCCCTACTCTATCCCAATTAGTTTCATCTAGTACCACCACCTGATCAAAGCCGACGATGTAAAGATAGTCGTCAATAAATAGAGCTCGTTCGGCAGCAATGTCGCTAACCGCTTTAATCAGTTCGAGCTCGTCGTTGGTGTAGCTGAAAATGTATCCCCCGTTCGATCCGGGTAGGAAGAAAATTTCGTGCGCGGTATCCTGCAGGAAAGCATGGTGGGTGTCGAGAATGTCAGACCAGTACTCATTTGTCAGGGTATATTTGTCCACTTCGGTCGGGTCGGTCGGGTCAGAGACATCAAACAGAGAGGCTTTAACCTGGCTGTCGTCCCGACCGATACCGAGAATCAGGTCATTGGTTAAGGGATGGAGGTAGGATGAATAGCCGGGTATTTTTAGCTCTCCGGTTTTGATGGGTTTATTAGGATTGGACAGGTCAAAAACATAAAAAGGATCGGTTTCGCGGAAGGTGACAATATATCCCTCGTCACCGATAAAGCGAGCGGAATAAATTCTTTCTCCATCACCGAGATCATTGACCTCACCGGTTTTATCTAGATTTTTGTCTAAAATAATTACGTCGTTAGTACTTTCGTCGGAACTGAGATAAAACGGATAGGGATACCAGTCGTCACCAATGGTGGTGGCTACCCGTAAATGCTCTTGATATTCGTCCATGGAGAATTGATTGAGTAGTTTGCCGGGGATTTGACCAACAGCTTCAACCGCGAAAGTGGTGACGTTGATTTTGTTAATCTGAGAAGTGGTCAACTGCCGCTTGTATTTGACTAGATATTCGTCGATGGCGTTCTGGAAGTCGTTGTCGAATTTGAGTCGGTCATCGTCGTCAAGAGAATTGAGATATTTCTCAATTTCGATATTGAGTTCATTGAGCTTGCTGGAGTCGGAAATGTCGTACTGGTTAATTTCGCTCAGGCGGGTATTGATTGAAGACGGAAATAAATCCGGGTTTTCGGAGAGGAAACCGAGAAACATGCTGAGTAGGTTTTCGCGAACGGAATAAGCGACATAAATGGAATTCGGGGACATATAAACGACGGTGTCATTATACGAACCGACAAATGATATGTTTTTGGTTTGCTGACCGGTGACCGGATCGATTTGGAGGATGCTGTAGGTGGCGTCGGATTCAACCACGCTTTCCGGGTGATAAATGCCGGTACAGGGCACACTTATAACCTGCTCGGAACTTTCCAAGATTGGCATCGGACAGGGAGGTTGGGAATAAAGATCTGTGCGGGTGATTAAGTAAATCTGATTATTGAATAATCGAGCGGTGACATAGGCGGTGTTGTTGTTAAAGTCATATTGCCACAGTTCTTGCGGGTTAGTCGGGTCGCTGACGTCAAAACCGGTCAGTTCATCATAACTGATGACTACCAGGGCATCATCAACCAGCAGCAGTTCACCATTAGCGTCGATTTCGGCCAGTTGTTTGAGTTGTTCCGGAGGAAAAGCCTGAATGACTTGAGCGGTCGGATCTTCATAGTCATAGTCGTACTCATAGTCGAAATGCCAATAGGGATAGTAGTAATCATCGTAGGAGTAAAAAATCTGCTGGCCGTTAGTCTTGATAATATCCGGTTCATCGATACCGGCGACCTGGACGTTGGTTTCTGAATAACGGTCAGGTTCGGGCGCATAGCCCTCTCCCCCACCGGCTTCTTTTAAACCGGAGGTCGGAATAGCTGATTCCATAGCGGGCATGGCATCAAAACTGAAATCGTCAAACACATCACCCCAGCCGAGGTCGCGGGAGCTATAGCTTAAACTGGAAAGTCCGGACATGCTGCTATAATCTGCCGCCTGGGTCAGGTATTCATAGAATTCGTCGTTCGATTGGAAAGCGTTGAATTCCGTCACCTGCGTATCGGGCTCAAACGGCAGAACCACTTCTTCTTTGTTAAAATATTTGTCCCAGACAAGATAACCCAAACCGGCGACAGTGAAAACGAACAACAGAAACAAAATGCCGAGAAAATAAAGAAGTTTTTTCATAGAAATAGGATTAATGGATATATTGAAATATTGCTATAGTGTTATTTTGCAATCAATTAGATGTCGCTTTAGCGACACCTTGGTCGCTAGCTAGTGGGCTTTGCGTTGTGGTCCCCGATCGGGGTCGGGGATGACATTTTGATTTTTGCGTTTTGCACTTTGAGTTTTGAGCTGTTAATATCAGCCAAAATAAAATCTAACAGCTTACTATTAATATCCTCAATCGACATTAATTTATTCTCAGCATCTACGCATCCAATAATCTTCCAATTATCTCGTTTGGCCACACTAAGATAGGATTTTTCTGCATCTTTAAGGTGTTTGATATCTTTTTCGTGAATGTCGCGTTTGTGTCCGCCGATGTAGTTGCGAAAGCCTTTTTTATCGACCAGCTTTTGCCCGACCTCACAGGGAACGTGCAAGAGAATGACTTGATCGGGTCGAGGGATGGCAAAAATCTCATATTCGAGTTCATCGAGCCATTTAAGGAATTTTTCGAGTTTCTTTTTATCTTTGATTTTTCCGGCTTGATGGCCCTTGTTGGAGGAAACGTAGCGATTGGCCAGAATGATGGTTCCTTGTTCAAGTGCCTGCTTCATTTCCTGACTAACCGACCAGCGGTCAATGGCGAAGAAAATTGAAGCCACCTCCGGTTTGACCTCGTCGGCCGTACCAAACTCACCATTAAGATACGCTTGCACCAGCGACGCAGAAATTTTGTCGTATTGGGGAAAATCGACATATTTGGTTTTGTAGCCGCGCTCTTGCAATTTTTTCATCAACAAATCCACCTGGGTCTTTTTCCCCGACCCGTCCGTGCCGTCGATGACGTATAATTTTCCTTTGGTTTTGGGCATAATTTATCTTTAATATATCAAGCCTTACATTAATAATATATTAAATTTGTCCTCCCCGCGGGTGGATATTTCTTGATAGATATATATGGGCTCAAATGGTATTATTTAACAAGCTTTTTAAAAATAAAGGGGGAATGATAATGTTAGTCGAGAAGAGAGAATTTACCTTTAATGTAGGGTCAAGTGAGCTTATTGATTTAGCAAAAGAACATTATGACCCTGAAGATAGAACCGATGAAGGGAGAATGTACTCTGCAAGAAAAATTTCTTTCGCAATCATTCCAGTTTTAACAGAAGGTTGTGCGGCTAGGGCGGACTCAGCTGACTTCGTTAAACTATTTGATGATCTATTGGAGTGCTTGCCGGATGATCAGCATTATAAAAAAATGGTGGTTTCCGAATTATTGTCTCACTATGAAGGCACTAATTGTTTTGATCCAAAACTAATAAATTATTGGTTCGAAAAGTTTGAACAGCCGACGGTTAAATCTTTGGCAAAATTTCTCTATAAGTACACCCTCGTGATTTCAACTAATGATGCGAGTAAAGTAGTTATTGATAGACAAAAGAAAATCATGAGTTTTATAAATTCCAAGGTTAAGATTGGAAAACTGATCATGAAAGAGCTTGGCAAATTATTTCGGACTCAAGTAATTGAAGAGCTAAATGATTTAATGGACAAACTCTACAAATCTCTTGAATTAATTATTAATGAGTCAAGTGGTAATGTTGAGTTGGGAATCATGATGGAAAAATTAATAGTGGTTGAGACATTGCAAGAGTGTAGAGAAAAATTGATAAAACAAAATATTTAAACCAGCCCGGACCGAATGGTCCGGGTTTTTGATTGAACATTATGTAGTGAAATGGTATTATTTAACAAGCATTTTAAAAAGCAGAGAAAATTTTTAAAGGAGTGAGGAATTTGGCAGAAAAGGAATATTTTTTCGCGGAACTGGAAAATCGGATTGAACCGCTGATTCTCGAGATGATTCATGATCGGGAAGTTTTAATGGTACAGGAAAAGGTGAATAAGATCAATGAATTGATTGAGGAAATGGCTGAATCTTTACTGGAAGCTTATTATCGGCGGGTTGACGGTGCCCAATATCGCCAATTGTTTGACGGCATAGCCGCCAAAATGTCGGTGATGAAACCAGTTGATCAGAATCGGGTTATGACTCATTTAATAAAAGACCCATTATGCAGTGCTTATTTTAATCATGATCTGCTTGATTATTGGTCGGAGCAAGATGCCGGTATGGTCGATACCTTACTGACGGAGAGTTTAATGGAGGCCTGTACGGAAATACCCAAAAGAAGCAGGAAGCAATTAAATCAGGTTAAAATTAAGCGCATCTGTCAGTACATAAAGGATAAAAAAATAACTAAGAAAATTGGCGAAAAAATTGAGAAGGAATTTACTAGTAAGGCTTTTATGCTGGTCAATAATGGCTACAATAAATTAATTAAGGAATACTATGCAATAATGTTTAAGACAAAAGAAGACGATTTTGCCCTACATAATATCATCAGCTGTCATCGCAACAAGATTTTGAAAATGTTTGAGTATTGGCAGGAGGAATTAAATAAATTATAATAATAAATCTCGGACGATTTGGTCCGAGATTTTGATTTTATCAAATTAAAAATGTTACCGGCCGGAGGAGCCGAAGCGCCCCTCTCCCCTGCTCGACTCAGGCAATTCATCAACTTCTTCGATGGGCGGGGTGAGTATGGGCTGGATTAATAACTGGACAATGCGGTCGCCAGCTTTGACTTCGTAAGTTTCCGGACCGGTGTTGAGCATGACCACCATCAATTCCCCGCGGTAGTTGCTGTCGAGAACGCCGGCTAAGATGTGGATGCCGTGTTTGGCGGCCAGGCCGGACCGATCCCAAAAGAGGCCGACGTGTCCCTCGGGGATGGCTAGGGCCACTCCGGTTTTTACTACTTCCCTGGTTCCCGGGGCAATACTAACATCCTCAATGCTGATTAGGTCCATGCCGGCATCGCCGGGACGCATGGCTTGGGGAACTTGGGCGTCGGGATGAAGTTTTTTGAAAAGGATTTTGGTCATAATAATTAACAATTTATAATTAGTAATTTATAAACAATTAGCAAAGTTCAATGATCAATTTTCAATAACCAATCAGTGCTCAATATTCAAATATCAATATAACAATATTTCAATTTTTCAGTTTTACAGTTTACCAAAATAAAAACCACCGGTATTATTGTACCAGTGATTTTATTAACACACTTGTTGAAAAAGCTAGATTAAACTGGAAAAATCAACTTTAACACTTGGACCCATGGTGGGGGTCAAATAAAGGCTCTCAAAGAATTTGCCTTTAGCTTTGGGTGGTTTGTTCTTGTTCAGGGTTTTCACGAGAGTGGCCAGGTTTTCTTCCAACTGTTTGGCATCGAATGATACCTTGCCGATGGCCTGATGAACGATGGCATTGGCGTCAGCTTTGTATTCAACTTTGCCCTTGGAAAATTCTTCGACGGCTTTGACGATATCCGGAGTGACGGTGCCGGCTTTGGGGTTGGGCATCAGTCCTTTAGTGCCGAGTATTTTTCCTAATTTACCAACTTTCGGCATCATGGTCGGATGAGCAATGGCAATATCAAAATCGAGCCAGTTCTTTTTCTGAATTTTTTCTACCAGGTCATCACCACCGGCTTCAATAGCGCCGGCTTTTTTGGCATCGGCGGATATTTTCTCGTCGGCAAAGACAATGATGCGGGCACTTTTGCCGGTGCCGTGAGGCAAACTGACATTACCGCGGACGGATTCTTTGGAGGTATCAAAATTGAGTCGAACATGAGCTTCGACGGATCCATCAAAACTGGTGGTGGATAATTCTTTGACTAAAGCGGTGGCTTCGGCGGGGGTGTATTCTTTTTTTGGATCAACTTTCTCAATCACCGCGTCATACTTTTTGCTGCGAATGCGCTTTACTTTTTTCTTGCCTTTTTTTGACTTATTCTTCTTGTCTGATTTGGCTGCTTCTTTTTTAGGCTCTTCTTGCTTCTCTTTTGCGACCTTTATCTCTTTTTTGGGTTCAAGATCTTTAGTCTCTACAGCCTTGTCTTCGGCCTTCTTATCTTCACTCATAATTTCCTTTCTGTGGTGCGAACGCCCCATCGGGGCTCCCACATTTACAAATATTAAACTATAAAAAACTTAATAAAACTTGGAAAAACATTATATTATAGAGTTTTTTAAGTTTTATTATGTTTGATTAAGTTTTGCGAAGTTTGATATTACAATTCGTACTCAACGCCCATGGCCCGGGCGGTGCCGGCGATGATTTTGACGGCGGCATCGATATCATTGGCGGATAAATCGGGTTCTTTGATTTTAGCGATTTCCTCTAGCTGCTGCCGATTGATTTTGCCGACTTTATTCTTGTTGGGTTCGCCAGAGCCTTTTTTGAGGTTGATGGCTTTGCGGATTAATTCAGCCGCCGGCGGAGTCTTCATAATAAAATCAAACGAGCGATCCTCATAGATGGAAATAACAACTGGAACAACCGTGCCCCTCTGGTCCTTGGTTTTCTCGTTGAAAGCATTACAAAATGCCATTAAATCAACACCGTGCTGACCGAGAGCCGGTCCGACTGGCGGGGAGGGATTGGCGGAGCCACCCATCACTTGCAGTTTGACTTTGGTCAATAATTTTTTAGCCATAAAAATAGTTTAAAGTTTAAAACTTAAGGCTTAAAACTACAATACTTAACTTAAAACGTTTTGTGTCTTAAGTTGTGGCTTTAAGTCTTAAGTCTTAAGATTTGGATTTAAATTCTCTTAATTTGTAATGCATCCAATTCTACCGGAGTTTCCCGGCCAAACATGGAGACCAGCACCTTGATCTTGCCGCGGATTTTGTCGATGTCAGCAATCACGCCGTCAAAATCTTTGAACGGGCCGTCAATAATCTGTACACTTTCCCCTTCCTTGAAGTCAATCTTATACTCAGGCTCCTCAATACCCATGCGCTTCTGAATTTTCTTGGTTTCTTCGTCAGATAGCGGAGTGGGCTTACTGCCGAAGCCGATAAATCCGGTGACATTGGGAGTGTTGCGAACAACATACCATGAATCTTCATCGACAATCATCTGGACCAGGACATAGCCGGGGAAAATCTTTTTTTCTACTATCTTCTTTTTGCCGTTACGAATTTCCACTTTCTTTTCTTTGGGTACTACCACATCAAAGATTTTGTGAGCCATATCCATGCTATCAATACGCTGCTTAAGTGCCTGCCGAACGTTATCTTCATAGCCGGAATAGGTGTTAATCACATACCAATGTTTCTGTTTGTCGCCGATTAAATCCTCATTTATTTCCAGAGTGATATCCTCAGCTGAGTCAGTTTTTTCGTCAGCTTTGGCCGACTCTGCATTCTTCTCATTATCTTTAGCGAGATTATTATCATCGGGCGGAAGGGGCGGATTGTCATCATGCTTGGTGTCTGGATCTTGAGCTGTGTCGGTTGAACCATCGGCCGTGATGGGGGCCTTGTCTTCGGTCGGTGGAGAAATCTGCTCCTGATCTGTCAGCTGTTCGGGAGCGTCGGCCGGTTCAATTTTAACCGCCTCCTGAGGCTTGGAAGTTGAATCATCGGCCGGAGCCGGTTGGTTGTTTTGATCAGTTTCGTTTTGAGACATGGCCTATATTATAAATTCTTTAATAAGATAGTCTAATCCGTAATCAACCGCGCCAATATAGGCGGCAGTTATAACAGTGGCGATAATCACAACGATAGTGGTATTGATAGTGGTGGCTCGGTCAGGCCAGGTAATTTTTCTAATTTGGTCGCGAACACCGGTAAAAAAGTCATTAATTGGATTGGAGCTCATGCTTTGATGGAATTAATTTGTACAATTGTATATTGATCCCGGTGGCCGATTTTACGCCGGTAACCGGTCTTATTTTTATATTTGTAGATGTAGCGTTTGGGAGTCTTGCCCTGGCCGATGATTTTAGCATCAAGACTGGCACCTTCCACGGTGGGAGTACCGATTTTGACATCTTTCTCGTTGAATACGGCCAATATATCAAACTGCAGGTTTTTTTCATCCTTTATTTTTGGCACTTGGATAGTAGAATTCTCCTCCACTAAGTACTGGTTGCTGCCGTGACGTATAATCGCTTTCATGTTTTTGATTTATTATTAACAATAATAATTATAATAAAGTTACTATCAAATTAAAATGGTAACTTCTCTAGACAAGTTACCATATATATTGCCGTAAAGCAATTTTTTTATTATTTGGCGGCAGTTAAAGTCTCGGAGTAGTTAAGTAGTCGTGGATTGCTGGATTGTTTTTGATAAACCGCAAAAGGTATAAATGGCAGACGGATAGTGGACAAACCCAGGTGTTGGGCATTCTGGTCTTCGATTTGATCGGGGTCAATAGTGTTCGAAAGTCGATTGAGCCAACCGACATGCACCTCTCGCATTGGAGATGGCTGATTGTTGATAATCAACCCGCCGGTCATTAATTTAGTAATCAAATCTGATTTAGCCAAAGAATGGTTTAAGGAGCTGTTGTATTCAAGAATGCAGCCCAACGGCAGGAAATTTTGGTATTCCTGATAACGCTTGCCGAATAGGTCGAGATTGACGGTTTCTAGGTCCCGACCGAAATTGAACCGGAATTTAATGTGGTGATGATAGGGAGAAATCTGTTTAACCTCCGGGTCATAAGAATCATATTGATTAATTTTGCTAACGATACGATGAACGGAGTCGATTTGACTAAAACAGGGATCAACCATGATAATGTGGCGTGATTGTAATAGTAGGGGGAATTCGATATCGAGCCCAGAAGCTAGGTACATCGTTGGAGAATGGGCGGCACCGGACTGGGTAATTACATCAGCCAAATGCATGGCTAGTTTAACTTTATAATAATTACCATGTTCGTTAATGGTGGTGTATTCGGCTGTATTCTCAGCCGGCATACATGTGTTGAGTTGATTAATCAGCCGAGCTCGGGAAGGCAGCTGGATATATTCATCTAGCTCTGCTAAAAAATTGTCGTCGTCCGGCAGGGGCTCGACTTGGTCAAATTCAGTCGGGATGTTGAGATTAATATTTTCCCGCTTTTGTAAAATTTCCTGCTGGCGATTGGCTTGTCTGGCGACAACTCGTTGGGCTTGGGCCTGTTGCTGACTTTTTTTCTCCGCAATCATTTCTTCCAATTCATCAAACAATTGGTTTAATTCGGCTAGTTCGGCCGACTGGTCTTTGGTTGTTTGAGTTGAGGAAGATGAGGTGGGCTGGGACCGGTCAGTCGTGATAGGACTATCTGTTTGAATGGATTGATTGTCCGATTCGCTCTTTTCGATAGTGACTTCCTCTCCTTCCGACAAAAAATTGTGATTGTTTTGATTCATAAAAATAGAGTGAACTTAATACTAGCATTTACAATTAATGCTGTCAAGGTTTTGGGCGATTTTACAACGGTAATAAATTGCCGCTAATAACGCTAGTTACTAAATTTACCCCAAATCTAATTTTTTTGCAAGGCGCGCGCCCGGAAGAAGCGGATTAGATATTTTTCCAATTCAATGACGAGGAGAAGAGTAGAGCCAACCATAACCAGGAGTAGCAAATCGGTAATTTTCAGGGGGACGGTATGAAATGTTTCATTCAGGCCGGGCACATAGACTACCACTAGCTGTAAACCAATTGTCAAAATTGAGGCATAAAACAACCAAGGGTTACGAAAAATGCTGAGATTGAAGACTGAATTGTTGATGGAACGATTAGCATACACCCCAAATATCGAAAAGAAGGCCATCAGGGTGAAGATGATTGTTCGGGCATAATCGATGCCGGTGCGATCAAGGTAGAAGATGAAAAACAGGAAAGCTATCACTGTCATATAGAGACCGATGACAATGATACGGCGGACCATGGGTGTATTAAGAAATCTCTCGCTAGCGGATCGGGGAGGGCGTTTCATGGTGTCGGTCTCAGGCGGCTCAAAAATTAGGGCTTCGTCAACCACCCCGTCGGTGACCACATTCATCCAGAGAATCTGAGTGGGCAGGAGCGGCAGGGGCAGACGAAATACCATGGATAACAGGATGATACAAACCTCCCCGAGATTATGGCCAAGTAGGTACAAGACTGTCTTTTTAATATTTTCGTAGGTCGATCGGCCTTCGCGGATGGTGTCAATAATGCGGTTAAAGTTATTTTCCAACAAAATAATTTCAGAAGCTTCCTTGGCTACATCAGTGCCGTCGCCCATGGCAATACCAATATCGGCTCGCTTCAGGGCCGGCGCGTCATTTACGCCATCACCGGTCATGGCTACCACTCTGCCTTTTTGCTGCCAGAATTCTACAATCTTAAATTTTTGTTCGGGCAATACTCGGGCGTATATTTTGATGTTGTCGGCAATCTTACTAAATTGCTGATTGTTCATTTCTTCCAACTGAGTACCGGTAATAATATTTTCCGGTGAAATTTTCATTCCCAGCGATTGGGCGATATTTAAGGCAGTGGTGGGATGATCACCTGTGATGATAACCACATCCAAGCCAGCCTGTTTGGCGGTACGAAGAGATGACATGGCGGTTGAACGCACCGGATCAGCCAGAGCCACTAGCCCCAAAAAGACAAGACCGTATTTTAGGTTTGTCTCATCCAGTGTCACCTGGCCTTGACCTGGAGCTTCTTTGTAGGCCATTGCCAGCACCCGGAGAGATTTTTGGGCCAGCTGCTCTACTTTTTCCAGCCAGTCTTTCTTGTCTTTAGCGGTTAGCTTGACGGTTTTGTCCACATGGGCCTGATATGAACACATTTGCAGAATTACTTCCGGAGAGCCTTTGAGAAATATAAATCGTTTATTATGTTGATTAGAATGATGTAGAGTGGCCATGTAATTCTGACCGGACTGAAATGGAATTTCATCCTGTCGGGGATAGCTTTGATTGAGCTGGTTGGGATCAAGTTCGGCTTTGGCGGCCGCCGCGACCAGGGCGGATTCGGTGGGGTCACCAATCGCCATCCACTTGTCCTTCTTTTTTTCGATGGAGCTGTTGTTACAAAGAGCGCCAGCCGTCAGCAGCATTTCTAGATGCGAGTATTTTATCGGGCTGATTTCCTCTCCATCCATAAGAAAATTACCGACGGGCGAATAGTCGGCTCGGTCAATTTGAAAATTCAATCCGTCTGGCATCATAATTTTTTTAACGGAGAGCTGATTTTCGGTGAGGGTGCCGGTTTTGTCCATGCAGATAAGTGAGGTGCTGCCCAGGGTTTCGACCGAGGGCAAATGCTTAACTACTACCTGTTTTTTGGCTAGTCTCGCGATACCGACCACCAGCGCGATAGAGACGATAATCGGAAACCCTTCCGGAATAGCGGAGACAGCCACACTGATGGCCAGGAGAATGGTTTCAAAAATATTTTTATCCAAGATGAGACCGGCAACAATGATGACCAGAGTGATAAAAATGGTTACTACGGCAATAATTTTTGTAAAATTGGCTAAGCGTTTCTGCAAAGGAGTGCTGGGTTTCTGGATTTTTTTCACCTGGGAGGCAATTTTGCCTAATTCGGTATTGGTGCCAGTGGCAAAGACAATCCCCAGCACGCTACCCTGAGCTACAAATGTACCCTGAAACAGGCAGTTGGCGCGTTCGTTGATGGGTGTTTCCGCGGGAAGGGAGAGGGAATTTTTCTCCACCGGTGCTGATTCTCCGGTTAGTATCGCCTCGTTTACCATTACATAATCGGTTGAGATTACTCGACAATCGGCGGGAATGCGGTCACCACTGTCGATTTTAATCACATCACCGGGAACTATCTCGTCGGCGGGAACCGAGGTCATTTGCCCATCGCGGATGATTTTACCGGAAGAATGAGAAAACTTTGCCAACCGACTAACAACCCTTTCGGAGCGATATTCTTCAACAAAGCCGATTAGAAACTCAATGATAATAATCGCCAGGATAATATAGAAATCTTTTAACTCGTTAATAGAGTACGTTAAAACGGCAGCCACAATCAGGATGATTATCATCGGATCTTTAATCTGGGAAATAAAGATACTGATGATATTGAATGGCTTTTCGCTGGGCAATAAATTGGGACCGTGCTGAGCTAGGCGCAGTTTAGCCTCGGCGGCACTGAGACCCTGACTAGATGAGGATTTGAGTTTTTCAACAACTTTATCGGGCGCAAGGGTGTAAAGTTCCATGTGAATTGTTTATTGGTTGAGTTAGTCCGGCGACAATCAGCTTTACAACGATTTTATGCCGGAATTAATTGTGAGGTTAGCCGGAAAACTGTAAACTGTAAACAGTAAACTTTTTAGCAATACTATTACAATAATATCATTTATAGTATCAAAAAGGTGTTGTAATCATATGCTTAAACTTGAGTTAACAGAAAATCTGATGACAGACAAACCCAAGAAGCTATTAAGCTTTCCGACCCGTGAGTTTAAGAAGGTAGAATACATAGACCGAGACGGTCAGCCGGCGCAGGGATACATGGTAAAAAAAGATAAACTGGAATGTGAGGTGGTGTCGGGCATGGAAAGAATAACGCTACCGGTGGATAAAGTACAGGAAATTAAACCGGTCAATGGCGATGGCAGGAAGAAGCCGCTTTCATTAAACGAAGCGGAACCAAATAAGCCGGTGGAAAAGAAATTTAATTATCTCGATCAGTATGACGGCCGGGAAGTTCCGGAAGATTGGGCCTTAATCGGACGGGATGCAAATGGTAAAGAAACCCTATTGCTCGGTGATGTGGCGGGGGTGGATGTCCTGGATGACGACCCCAATTCCTGGATGTTTGTGGATGCCAAAACCCGCCAGCAAATGATTGTTGATCGGCGCGAGATTTTTGATGTGCGGGCGGATAAGACCAAGTTCTATTTTTTCACTGATACCGATGAAAATGGCCGGGAATTTACTCATCATGGCTATTTATCGACAGTCATGAACGGGCGCTGTTTTTTTGAGTCGGCCGATACGCACGAAGTTTTGGTGCTCAATACCGACGAGGTGTTTTCCGCCAATAATTTGATGTCGGTAGCGATGAGTCGGGGCGAGGTAACGGAGGAGATTGAGTTAATTGAAGAGGAAGAGACGATTATCGAAACAGAGGAACAGTTTGATTACCGAGCCGAGTTAATTCGGCGCCTTGATCAAGTCGTGATCACTCCCCCACCCCGGACAGAACAACAAAAGTTCATAGAGATGGGCCGGACCAAGACCATGATTAATGAAATGAGTGAGCAGGAACGGATGATAGAAAATGAAATGGCCGATTATTTTGTGGCCAAAACCGCAGATAGGTTGCGCGGATGGGAAAAAACGGAAATGTTTAAGTACTTTACGGCGATAGACTGGCAGGAGCTGGATTACCAGAATATATACACCCGGGTTGAAGCAATCAAATCAGATTGGGAAGCCAATCAAAAGAGTCTGGCGTTTGTGCAGCAAATAAGGGCTGAAATTGACGAACGTAGTCAAATGAGCAAGTTTCACTATTATCGCGAACAAGCCAAGACGTTGGAGGAGGAACGGCAGGCGATTTTGGAGCGGATGAATTTTGTTAAACGCCAGGTTAATAAATTGGATTATCTGCAGCGTTGGGAAAAGGAGCTGGGACTCAGATTAGGCGAGAGCGAGGTCAAACAACCGGGACAATTTATCAAAACCCTGACCGCTGAGGAACGGGGAATTGTGGCTCGATATGTTCGCCAGAAAATAAAATCATGTCACACTTCGGCTGATTTTGAAAAATTTATGAAACACAATCTAGAAAGTGCTGTCGGTGAAATTAAGGTGGTTAGACAATTGAATGCGGGTGAATGGCGAAATGTCTGGAAAGACATCTGGGGCGGTATAAAAAAATCCTGGGCCGACTGGACTGGCCGATTGGCTGAGAAACTGACGCAACCAACCTGTCGCCCGCTATATCCGACCAAAACCTGGTGGCAACGAGTTAAGGGTTGGTTTAAGGGTTGATATGAACCGCCAACAGGTGATATTGTGGTTATGTGGTTTTGATTTTCAAACTTTGATTTTGTATTTTCTTAAAAAAGGGGGCCCCCGCAAATTGTAAACGCTTCTAATGAGCGAGTGTAGCGAGCGAATTAAGAAAGAGAAAATTTGTGGGGAGAGGAAGAACGGCTCGTAGAGTGGAATGGGAAACGGTAATCCGTTTCACATGTAGCGGTAAGAGCCGATTCTGACGAGGGCATGTAGCTCAGGTGGTTAGAGCGCGTCACTGATAATGACGAGGTCGGAGGTTCGAGTCCTCCCATGCCCACTTTGAAAAAACACCCAAGCGGGTGTTTTTGTTATTTATCCAACTTGTCACCCCGGGCTCGTTTCGGGGGCCTTTGTGATATGCTTTAAACAAGAATAATTTAAGAGGAAAAAAATGAAAAAAACATGGCAGAAATTATTTATTTTATTTCTGGTCTTTATGATGTGTGTCAGCGTCGTGGCTGTCTTTTCTTTTACACCGAGTGATGTACAAGCAGCTCCCGGCATAGTATGGGAGCCAACGCAGCAGACATTTACTAGTTTTAATAAAACCTACCCAGTAATAGCTACTTCAACCAGCCAAATTTATTTCGCATGGACGGAAAAAGATGCGTCTAATATTGATCAATTATGGACAGCTCAAATGGAAATAGATGGTACAAGTTTTTCAGCTACTAAAAGAACCTCTGGAACCAACAACTGTTACTATCCAGATATAGATCTTGATGGCTCGAACGTCTATATCAGTTGGGCACAGCAAGATGGAGTCAATTTTGAAATATACGTTGCCCGAATGGATCTTGATAGCAGCAATTGGAGTGAGATTTATAACACAAATTTAAACCTCTCATTCCCCATCCCAAGAATTGATGCCAATGGTACCAAAATATATTTAAGTTACACTCATTCCAATAATGTTTATACTGCCAGCTTGAACACTGATGGAAGCGGTTTTTCAACTACTCAACAAACATCGGTTGACATCAACAATTCGCCCGAAATTAAGTTTTATAATAACAAGCTATATGTGACTTGGAAAAAGTATATCTCTGCTGGTAATGTTTATAAAACTATGTTGGCAACAGCCGATACCGATAGCACCAATTGGAATGAGAATGCTCTAGAGATTGCCACATGGTCGGGCTTCCAAGATCAGACACCGGAAATAGATATAAGTAATTCTGGACAAATAGCCATAACCGATATTATTTATAACGGATCAACTTACGATTTATATTTAGGTGAAGTAAATTCCAGTCTTGACGGTTGGGACAATTACCAGTTGGTAGGTAGTGCTTCGAATTCCGGTGCTCTGGATGCTGACTTATCAATTTATAATAATACTATTTACTACGTGTGGACGGACTACGACGATGTTGCTAGTAAACAGGAATTACACACTGCAACGCTGGATATTGATGATCATGAATGGAGGCCAACCGTCAGGAGAGAGAGTCCACCTGATGGTTCTTTTCTTGCTCCCAGAATTATTACCAACCTAAACGCTTCTTATTTTACATGGTACGAGTCCGATGGTTCCTATCAACAGATCTGGACTGCAATCGAAGACAACACCGACATTATCGAAGACTCCACCTACGTCTCCGCCTCCGTACCAACTACTTTGACCTTTACTTCCACTCCGGTTACATCCGGCACTCCTTGTCCGAACTCGGGTGGGAATGCGGATTTTTCCACCACTGGATCGGCAGTGAACTTTGGTAATTATACCGGGGGAGAGGATCGGCTGGGTTGTCAGGAAATTTCAGTGACCACTAATGCTACCGATGGTTATGTAACAACTATGCAAATTGACCAGGCGCTGACTAACTCAACTTCGGATGAGATGGATTCATTTGCCGGATCAAGTGGCTCAGCCAATACCTGGACCACCCCGGAAGTGTGGACCTCTCCGGTGGCTCCCAATGATTCATATTTTGGCTGGACGACGGATGATATAACCGATTACCCAAAGTTTGGCAGTAGTAAATACGCCGCCTTTGTCGCTAATGAAACTCCGTATGAAGTGGCAACCGAATCGGGACCGGTGGTAGCGGAAACCAATTACATTACTTTCCGACTGGAAGTGGGAGTAAATCAGGAAGCCGGTATTTACACCGGATCGGTGATGTATATTACGACTGCAACCTACTGAACTGACCAAACATTGAAAACAGGACCGGAATTATGCTGGCCCTGTTTCTTTAAATTTACCCTAAAAACCTTGACATCTTTATGTAATTTTGTTATTGTATACTAAATTATTTTTAGCAATACTTATGGATTCAATCAGAGAACTTTATCAGCCAAAAGAATGGCTTCACGATGTCAAAGATAAGAAAGTCCGTTGGAGTGGTTATCAAGAACGTTTGGATGAATTGGCCGAGCAAATATTAAACTATCCCGAATTTGCCGAGTGGCACGATTCTTATCTCAGAGCTAGTGATTACATTGAAAAAAGAATAAAAAGTAATTCAAAAAATCACTCTTATAACACCAGTTTTAGCGACCTGAGAGATCATGCCCTGCTGACGATATCGATGGATTTTGGCAAAGTAAGTAGAAAGAAACTACGATTTCACGAGGATGGTGCCGCTTTATATCGTTCAGTCAAGTATTTTGGTGGAGGCCGTTCAAAATCTAGAGAAAATCTAGAACAATATCATCATTATAAAAGAGAATTGGCCGGGATTATTCAAAGGCCAACGATTGATATTTTACGAAAAGACATTAAGAGTTATTTTGCTAGTGACCCGATTTCTGAGGAATCCTTAGAGAGAATGGTAGGATATATTTTAGCCACTGAAAAAAACAACCGAGTTGGCCAATCTAAGGTTTTTAAAACCGTAGACGATTTTACCCGCTATGCAGACTATATGAATATTCGGCGGTGCAATGACGATAATGCCTTTTATTTGCAATTATCACGTTTTTGTACTGCCAAGATTAAGAGTGATAGCACTGGATCGCTTTTATCGAAAGATGAAATCATTAAGAAGAAGAATAAACTCCTTAATAAATTTTGGGGGGATATTAAAAGAAAGCCAATCAATCGACGCCCCTACGGATCGCGACTCAAGAGTCGTAAACCTAAACAGCCGGTAACCTCTTCGATTTCGACACCCACGAAATCACCGGCTCAACCCTCGCGAACCAGAACTGGCAGCCAAATATCAGCTCCGAAAAAACCGACCCTTCCGAGCCAGTCAACGGAACTAATCAAGGCACCGGGAGCTAAGCCTTTCATTCCCCGCAAGCCGAAAGCGTTATCTTTTAAAAAACCCGCTCACTTCGCCGGTACGGCGGAGGGCTATCGGTTGAAAAGAAACGGTGACCTGAACGGCCGGAAAAAGAAGCGTAAAAACAAGAAGGGTAAACACAGACCAAAGGAGACGCCAAAGACAGGCAAGAACATTGATACTTATTGCGAAAATTTAAGTTATGAGAAATTCAATGTGAATTTTTTTAAAGGTCGGGCATTCGAGCAGCTATGCGGGCTGGCCTTAGCGAAAAATTATCCCAGCAGCAAGATCATTCCGGAGTATGCCCTGAAGTTGACTCATGTCAAAAAGGATAAGAAGACGCTAGTATTGGCGCATCGAGTGGATTATTATGTTGGTCCGGAGCATGACTCCGATAACGGCTGGAAGAAGAACGGGGTGAATTGTTTTTATGAAATTAAATGGGGCCGGCACAAGAAGAATATTATCGACAGTATTACCAAGCACATTTCGTCTATTAAAAAAGATCGGAATTTAGACGATAACTATGTTTATAACGTGGTTGTCTTTGAGCATGATCCAGTCATAATAAACGAGATACTCAAAGAGTTGGACAAAAATCCATGGACCAAAGGCGTATTGAAGGAGGATAATTTTATACCAGTAGAGCAAATTATTAAAGAAAACAATCAAACCAAGATTGTTCAAGGCTTATCGGTTATTTCCAATCAAATGTCGAAGAATCTGGATGAGGCGAAAACCTTTTTGCAGGCCCTGTATTTAACAGAAGAGTCGCTGGGCAGCCAATGTTCGCCTGATTATCACAACGTCGACAAAATCAAGAAGGCTTTACTGAAATATAACTATAACGCCAAACAGGAGGCAACTTCGCTGGCGGAAAAGACCCGACTAATTATGGACGAAGTGTTTGCCGATAAAAATCCGGATGAGAAAAAGTTGATTGCTGCCACTCTGAAAAAGTATTATCGCACTCTCAATGACAAAAACAAGGAATTTCTCTTCCGTTTATACAACTCCCTGAACAATATGTATGATACCGTCATTGATCATGAGGGAGAGAAGCGGTGGGAAAAAATCGAGGAGGAAATGGCAAAATTACTGGAATGTATCGAGACTGACAATAGACTTAAGATTGATTTAAAAAATATTGACGGATATATGGGGCATTCGCTGGCTCAATTGCGGGCCTGGATGAAAATAAATCCGCCCCACAATCCTCTACTGACTCATTACTGGCATTTGGGTGAAATGCGTTGGGGATACGTGACGCTGAAAGAGCATAAAGCGGAGGATGATGAGGTGGAGGAGGATGATGTGGTCGAAAATAAAGAAGCGCAGGAAGAAGATAAGTTCGAATTTACATCTCCCGATCCAATCAAAGAATTATTAATTAATGACATGGGCTGTCGCAGTTTCAGCCGTAACCAAATTGAGAAAATGTTCGGGTCTGATGCAGCTCGATACGCCGACATCCTTTATGGTAAATTACCAAAATACAAGGGCAATATTTCTGATTTTATAGAAGACATAAAACACTACAACCAAAAATTTGCACAAATAGTATTTACTAAAGCCGACAACCTGAAAGAAGCCTGGGATTTGCTCAATCATTTCTATGAATTGACCTTAAAGAAGCTCAACAAGCGGATAGGAAAAAATATTTTTGCTCGTTGGGGCCAACCGGTGATTGACCGTAATTATGATAATATTTTGCTTCATATCGAGGAGTTGTCGATATTGAAACATAATATCGATCTAGATGACGTTAGAAAAGACAACTTTGCCAAGGGAGACCATGATTTCTTAATCACTAATTTTTACGGTTTTCATTATGAACACTTTGCCAAAAACTATATTGACCTATTTTGTTCAACAAAAGATCGAGCCGAAGGCAAAAAGATTATTGAACGAATTAATTTAGTTTCATCAAACTTCATTAAAGCGCTTGGTACGTACAAAAACAATCTAGAGGAAAGACTGTTAATAATTGAGAAAATGCACGAATTATTAGGCTCAAAGAAGGTGCCGAAGATGTTGGATAAAATCGACTGGCAGAGCCAGGATAGACCACGAGGTGAGGTGGAAATATTGATTGATAACCAAATACGTAAATCGCAGGAGACATTGATTGCGGTTGTTAAAGATCACTATAGCAGATTTCCCCTGCCGGCATCGCTTGAGGAAAGTTTGGTCACCGATGAACAATATTCTACCAGTCAAAATTTGGTGCAGGCTAATGATTTCCTCAAAGATAGTTTTCTAGATAAATGCGACTTGATAGTGAATAGTTTATTAAATAAACATCGACCGCAATCAATTAATCAAACATTTCCGGATCAGAATATAAATTTCAGCTATAAAAAATTTAAGAACATTTTTGAAAAAGCGGTAGAAAATGGCAACATTAAGTTTGGCCGAGAAGGTGTTCTGTACGATGCGGTTACAAAAATTATAAGATACAAAATCGAACAAAAGCTTTTTCCTAATAGAAGCAATTTAACTTCTAAGTTGTTGTGGAAATGGAAAAACGCTACCGATACTGAATGTATCTCCAATATGCCTGAATATAGTAATATTACTAAGGAAGATCAGATCGAAATCTATGATTCTGTAGAAGAAGACATGGAAGAACCAGTGATAGAATCTGCTATAGAATCAACAGATAAGGACCATCTTACGACCAAACAGATAATGAATAGAGGTGAATTACTTCAATTGTTTGATCAGGGAGAGTTGGGGATTAAAATAGATGAGATAACAGATTTTATGGCAAACGAATTGGCTACATACATAACAACTGACTGGTCAGAGAGTAAATTAGAAGAGAATATGGCTTCAGTTGATGGTAAAAATGCCGAGCTGTTTTTTCATATGTTACTCCAAACCGGTAACAAAAAGAACGCAATTTTAGCCTCAAAACTAATCAAAGGAGTAATCAAGAAGAAGTTGGAGGAAAAAATTGAAATGAAATATATAGAACTCTTTCCTAATAAACCGCAGAAAAATATCAGGAAAGCATACAAGAAGATTAGGAATACGCTTCTTGGTAGAGTTGATTATAGTTTTGATACTAATGGATACGCTAAAGCAATTAGGGAGTCGTACCAAGCACAGCTGTCAGAAATAAGAAAAATATTTGAAAGTTCGATAAATAATACAGTTCCGAACGAACGGGTTTATCAGAGATATATTCGTGAGGCCAACGATTATGTGGAACATTTTTCCAACACTACAGTTGATTTATATGAATTATTAAAATACATGCTTAAACACAATCGCCCGGTACCAGATAAACCTTACCATGAATTAGCCAACAAATTAGGAGAAAGCGTTGATGAACTAACCGTTGTCACCTTGGATAAAATTGAGCCCGGGGACAGGATTGAATGGAAAGAATACTTAGCAAAAACAATTAAGCAGAGATCCTACGCCAAAATACTGGCCAAGAACCGAGGAGAAATACTATCTCCACTGACCAAATCGATTGAAAAACTCATGGAAGAATCGCTTTTGTATCTTGAAATGCCCCGACCGACGGATGATGAGTGCGCGCAATTAGGAATAAAGATTCAAAATATGAACATTGGTGATGAAGGAATTAGAAAAAACATTACCTGGCATGCGCGGTTTATTATCAATACCGTCAAACAGATGATGTCATGTAAGTATGGTTACTTGCAAAATAAAGAGAGTGCGTGGACAGAACTGGAGCCCGAACTGATAAACCGTCTTTTCTACACTTACAATCTGTCAGCCGAGACCCGGCCAACCGATGTTAAGATTTTCGGCACAGTTGTAAAAAGCGTATTTAAAGATGAGGTGTACCAGTTAATGCTAGAGCAAATTAAGAATAATGCCCGATACGATTTCAATATCTTCAATCAAAAGAAGAAGGAAATATTTGATCAAATTGATGAGGCTTTAGCCAAGTATCAGTAATTAACTGTCAGCAATAAACCACATCCTTAGGGTTGTGGTTTATTTGTTTGGAATACTTTTTATTGGCTGGCCTTCTTCTGCTTTCGCTTCTGGCGGCGATAGAGACCGTAGATAATAAACAATATCGGCACGCCGAGAGTGATACCCCAGCGAATAGTGTCTTTTTGGGTGTTGGAGAGTTCTTCTAGTGGACGATCGGTGATTCCTTTGGAGCGAATCTGAATGAGGTCGTCGCCCAATGTTAGTGCATCGACCATGTTATAAAACAAAAGTGTATCGATGCCGCCCTGAGCCACAAAATCAGAGTCACTAGCTATAATTACTTTACCAATCCCCTCTTTTTCGGCTAGCACCACGAGTGGTAGTGGATCTTGACCTGGCCGCAGATTGAAGTCCTGCTGCGGACTCAAATCAATCGGTGTGAATTGAATTTTATCCGGCTCCCCTTCCGCTTCCGCCGGAATGGTAGTAGCGGCTTCTGTAAATACCTGATATTGATCGGTGGTAGAAGCTAAAATATCATATTTTAATTCATCGCTATCGCCCAGTGTCAGAGAACTCGTCCAGGGCATGGTGAAGGACTCGACATCCTGGGTAATGGTGTTGTTTTGATTGAGATTAATGATTTTGGCAAAGAAAGGATACGGCAAACTATAGGTGATAAATCCCTGATTGAAACTAGCCATATCATGGGAAGCATCGGCGATAATATCAGGGTTAACGGTTACCTCCCAGGGCTTTAATAGGTCATAGTAGGTGATGGGAAGTCGAGAGGCGGAAAAACTAAACTGAGTATCAACATTCATGGAATCAATCAGAAAGATGGCATTGCCGCCGTTTTCCACAAATTGGTGAATCTTGGTCAATTCATCGCCGGGGATTTCCTGCTGTGGACCGGCGATAATTAGGGTGTTGACGCCGGTAAAAGGATCATTTTTGGCCTCTTCTTCCAAAGTATTGTAATCAATGGTGGTGACGTTATAGTTGCGGCTGAGCTCTTCCGATACATTATAATCGGCCCGAGGGTCGTCATTCATGGCGGCATAATAAGCCGGCAGGGCAAACGAGTGTTCGCCATGACCCTGAAGGAAAGCGACGGTTTTTAGGCTTTCTGAACCGACTTTTAGCATGGCTGAAGCTAACTCAAATTCCAGCCCATTCAGACTTTCGATAACAGGTATAACTTCATAGCGCGCGTACTGGCTCAGCGGGTCATTCACGTCGGTATCCGTTTCAGTCTTAGCGGGGGTAGTCACCGCCAGCCCAAAATAGGCTTTAATAACCTGGGCCTGATCCTCTTCAATCACTTGCAGGTCAAGTGGTGGTACGCCGAAAGCGGTGGCCAGCTCCTCGGCAGATTCATCCGTGACCGGATCCATATAGGTAATGGTCAAACGACCGGTGCTTAAATTTTCGAATTCAGTTAATTTATCGACCAGTTGAGTTTTGGAACTGACCGCCTGAGGGGGTAATTGTTCCGAGACAAAAACAATCACGTCGATATTGTTTTCTAGTTTCTGCACTATTCTTTCGGTGGCGTCGGAAAGAGTGTAGATTTGGCCCTGAGTGAAGTCGAACCGGGCAAACAGTTTATTGGAAATCAGATTGAGCAGAATAAAGATGACCAGAGCATAAATGATAGTGGTGGTATTTGATTTCATATTAGCGCTTTAATGAAAGTATTTGAGTGTTGATATAGAGCAAAAGGGCGGTAAAGGACAGGTAGTAAATGACATCGCGTGAGTCAATTACCCCGCGGATGATGGAGCTGTAGTGTGAACCGAAACTGATGAAGTCGATAAATGGCACTACATATGCTGGCAGTGAATAAGTGACGATCGGTTGAGAAATGATGAATAGAGTGAAGGAAATAACGACTGAGATGATGAATGCCACAATTTGATTGCGAGTGAGAGAACTTACTAATAGACCAATGGTTATGTAGGCTGAACCGAGCAACAGGGTGCCAAAATAGGCGACCAAGACTACGCCCCAGTCGAGATTACCAATGGAAGAAATAACTATTGGCAATACCATGGTTAGGGCCAGAGAAATCAACAAAAATATCATGCTGGCCAGATATTTGCCGATAACGACAATATAAAGCGGTACGGAACTGGTCAATAACGTCTCGATAGTGCCCTGACGGATTTCTTCCGACCAAAGTCGCATGGTCAGGGCCGGGATTAAGAACAAAAATATCCAAGGCATCAGATCAAAGAAAGCCCGCATGTCGGCTTGACCGACCAGAAAAAAGTTGCGGAAAAAATACCAGAACATAAAGCCGAGCAGTGCCACCACGAAAATATAAGCGATGGGTGAGTTAAAATAGACTCGCAGTTCTTTGGTGATTAGGGATTTGAGTTGGGTTGTGGTTTTGTTCATAGAAAATTCAATTAGCAATTATCAATCAATATTCAAATCACAAATTGCAAACATTTTAAACATTGATTATTTAATATTGGGATTTGATTGATTATTGATTGTTGATTTATTATTTTGTAAGTTTATGAAAAATATCTTCCATCGTCACTTCCGATGAAGATATCTCTAAAATATCATAACCAGCATTAATGACTTTCTTGCTGATTTCTGATCTGATGTCATCCTCAGAAGAAATGATAAACTGGACAGATTCGTGATCGGATTGAGGGTTGGCGTCGATGCGGATGACATTGTCGATTTCCTCGAACAAAACCCTGACCGCATCGATCGGTCCTTTGACGGTAACCTTTGTTTGGAATCCGGTTTTCTGATCGTGCTTGAGGTCTTTGACGGTGCCGTCGGCCACAATTTCACCATGTTTAATCATAATCACCCGGTTACAGACCGCATCCACCTCTTGCATAATGTGGGTGGAAAGAATTATGGTTTTTTCTTTGCCCAGTTCGGTAATGAGTTTGCGAATATCGAGAATTTGATTGGGGTCAAGTCCGGTAGTCGGCTCGTCGAGTATCAAGATTTTCGGGTTATGTATCAATGCCTGAGCCAAACCGACTCTTTGTTTGTAACCTTTGGACAATTCTGAGATGTCAGCGTGCAGTTTTTCTTTTAAACCACAGACTTCGGTGACCTTCTTAATAGCCTTATCTTTGTCTTCTCCAGTAATACCATGACTTTCAGCCGCAAACTCTAAGTGCTCATAAACACTCAGGTCAGGATACAAAGGGGTGGATTCGGGCAAATAACCAATGTCACTTTGGATTTCTTCACGGTGTTTCTGGATATCCTTCTCTCCAACTTCAACTTTCCCGGAAGTAGGTTGCAAAAAACCGGTAATGATTTGCATGGCAGTGGTTTTGCCGGCCCCGTTTGGTCCGAGTAATCCGACGATATCACCTGGTTTAACGGTGAATGAGGCGCCTTTGAGGGCTTTGACGGTACCGTAATCTTTAACAATATCTTTGACTTCTATCATTTGATTATGTGTAATGCTTTTAAAGCGGGTTTCTTTCTGATTTTAATACTTTTTGCCGGAGGGGTCAAAACTAGCTTGTTGAAAAATAAAAACACCAACTTAGATTTAGTTGGTGTTTAAATATATTTATGCTGGTTTAGTATTCATGCCCACAGATGTGCAGACAAATCATATCCTTATTGTCGCACTGCGGACAGTACCAGACGATGCCGCCGAGTTTGGTTTTGCAGGGAAACTCAATCAGCGCTCGGCCGCATTTTTTGCAGTATCTTTTTTCCGGTTCATTATTCATTGTTCTCACCTCGATTTTCGGCTTGGTCAATGATCAAATTACACAAGAATTCAATCAGTATAGCTCGGCGAAACATCTGATCCATTTCCTCGTCTTCTCCTTCTTTGCTATATCTGATGACCAGTTCGGCCGTGTATTTCAATCTATTCATAAGCTCTAAAAATAAGTCCTCAGCGAACGACTTTTTATTGGTCTGATACAGGCCATCTAAGTATGTCGGATATAATAGCTCCATCTGATTAAGGGTGTCCCGGTTTCTTATATCAACTCCTAGTGTCAGCCGCATCATTTCAGCATATTCCGGGCTGAGATGAATGAAATTAGTCAGAAAATATCGAACTTTAGTCTGGTTTTCAGGCTCCCAAACAGCAAGCAAATTTTTCAGATAATCTTCAAATCCGGAATGATCGCGATATTTGTTGAGATTTTTATCGCGGAAGACTTCTTTTTTATTACGAGAATATTCGAATGCTTCCGAATCTTTGATCAATTTTCTGGTTATGTTGTTTATAACTAGTCTACCGACGGTCATAAATCTTCCCCCTTCTATTTTTAAAGTAGTTTTGACTAGCTAGTTTATAACAAATATAGTGGTTTTTGGCAAGAGTAAACCCCGCACATGGCGGGGATTATTTTTTTATATTAACTCAATATATTGATTGTAGAGCCGCTGGGATCGTTTACCGCGGCTGATGCGACTAATGATATATTTGCGCATAGCTTTAAATTCTGGACCGAGGTCGTCATATTTTTTGTATTCCAGTAAATCCTCATCGGCAATGCGCTGCCACTCTTCTTCGCTAACCAGATTACCGTCGAAATCGTGTGCCGGTACTTCAGAGTCGACAAAGGGCCTTGGGCTGAATAATAAATGCATTATTTTCTCACTCCTTTTTAGTATTGATTTAATAATTTATTAAACCGAGGATTGATGCGCCAATTTTTGTCAGAGTGATTAATCATTTGGCGAATAAACTCGGCGATTCTCATTTTTTTCCCTTTGATATTGACTATTTGATTGACTGATATGCCGCGATGGACAATCATCTTGCTCACCCGATAATAATCTCCTTTGACTGCATAATAGAGGCAAATCGGGGTGGGCTGAACCGTTTTTAGTACTCGACGAATGGTGGCCTCATCATAGAAGTGATAAAGGATATTTTCTAGGGTATGAATGGTCGGTTGGGCGCCATGGTCAAGCATATAGACTACCAGATCGACTATGATGTCAATATTGCGGGCGGCGATATCAATTAAAGTGATATCTTCTCCGATGGGCATGGCTAAATCAATTTTGGCTTTCACCAGCTCATCAATCGGATCGGTCGAATTTTCAGCCACCGCTTGATAGACTTTTTCGGTAACCCATAGCGGTGAGCCTTTCTCTTCAATTTCCCGTTTTAAACCATTGGGCAAAATACGTGAATCCATGAATATCAACAGTCCGAGCAAATCGGTATCGAATTGAAAACGAATGTGCCGACCCTCAATCCACTGCACCCGAAAACGGCACTTTGAGCGCTGAAAAACATTAATTTGGTAACTGCCGATGACTTCGAACTCTTCAATCCGGAAATTGATCAAATCGGGGGTGCTTGGTCGAGCGGTGATTTGTTTTCTGATTTCACTATCATCAGAAAACAGATCCCGATACCCTTGAATAGCATTGAAGGTAATATTGTATTTGTCATAGGAATAATAAGTAATGCATTTTCCGTTCATACATCTTCACTCCTTTCCTCCTGGGCAAAATCTGATTCCGGTAGCTGAATTTGGGCGATGCCGGTGAGCAGATTTTGAACAAATTTGGTTTGGTGATTGGAATTGTTTGCGTCGGACGATTGGATGCTCTCCAGATAATTGCGGCACATATTATTCAGATATAGCAATGCGCTGTCGGGCTGTACAAGCTCGTTTCTCAGTTGGTAGATGTGTGTATACAACTGGGCCATGATTTGTTGCATTTGACTGCTTATTTTCAGCTGACTGAGTAGGGTAATAATCTGGTTCATCGGCAGGGAGCCGTAGTTATGGACGAAATAATCCATTTTTTCTGATTCGGTTGGGAGCCAGACGAAAAGCAGGCCGTCAATGTAGGCCGTCAGTTCCTCATCGCTCAGCGGTTTATCCAGATATTCATCCCGCCAATCTAGAGGTTCGCTTGATTTGATGCGCTCAAGCATGCGGTTTCGCAACACTACATCAGTGTATTTCATGTTAATCAACTCCTTTAAGGTTGCCGAAACGGCGCTTTGTTAATTTACTGCCATGATTATATATGATAGCGAGGGAAATTGGTAGTAAAAAAACCCACGTTGGTTTTTTTGACTTTAACAATAATTAATTGCACTGAAATTAGGAAAAACCCCCTGACTGGTCAAGGGGTTTACGATTTTTTTATATATCGATTGTGTTTTAATAAATACAATCTGGGGTAACCTCGGTATTCAGAGAGAGAAAATCCCCGAGGTAGATCAATAAAGTTTGTGAAAATTGCCTCAGAATATATACCAAAGGCGATATGATTGGCGCCAATCACCCGACAGATATTATTTATTAGTTTTTTCATGTATGGCCTATTTTCGGTGGTAAACGGGTTGAAGATATTATCATCTATTCCGTTGATAGTTATGTTGGCCGAATTGCACTCTATCCCGGATAAAAATTCCAGCATATCTGATTCAAGTAAGTCCAATCTGATGCCGTAACTTTCTCTTAAGTCTTTAAAGCTTACTCCATTTTCATAATGCAGATGTTCGATATCGACCGCATAATATCTGGCAATTTCTAACTGATGCTGTTTGATAAATCGAAACATCCCTAATACGGAATAAGCGTTTCCGCAGCCAAGATCAATTAGATTTTCATGATTAATACCATGCGTGATTTGCTCAATCATTTCTAAGTACTTCGGTTGAGGCATTAACGTTTTTTCAGTATACAAGTAAGTGAACCGATGTAATATGGGATAGAACTTTGCTGCCGCCACAATTTGTTCGATTTGATTATGATTGTCTCTATTTGACACATCCTCACATCCTTTTATAAATTGCATAAGATATTTATATCATTGATGTGTGATTTGGTCAATAAAGAAAAAACCTAAGCCGGTTGTTTTGTTCTGCTAATCTTTACTTGATAAAAAAACACTCCCCTTTTTATTCTGGGGAGTATATTGATTTATATGAGCTTTTCGAAGTCTTTATCTATTTTTTTATCTTTCAATCTCTTCATGATTAGTCTACCAAGCTGGAACCAAGAATTTTCTTCGTGAATAAAGTTTTCGACTTCTCTATATTCTGGATATTTTTTTATCATGAGAGCGGCACATTCATAATTGTTTTTTAGTACCGCCAACTCCAGGGCTTGGTATGACAATTTGACACCATTCTCTATCAGTTTGGTTAATAATCTCAGTTTAGTACTGTTTGAGATTTTTGATGAACCAACAATACATTTGGCCATCCAAAGGTCGTCTTTATTGGGGAGATGGTGGTTTGTGTTTTTATCCAGCATGTATTCGAATGCATCCCACTCTTCTTTTTTAGCCAGAAAATCTGAAAGATATTGATTTAGCATAAAACTTCTCATTTCAAAATCATCCAGCAAGGTAAAATCTTTTTCGAATAATGACTGATAAATTTTTTTCTCATCTTCATTTAAATCACGACATAGCGTTGGATGCGGTATTTTATGTATTCCCTTTGGTGTCAGGCCGGTTGATAATATTTCAATTAGGCCATCTTTGTCGGTACAATACTGAAAGCTAATATGTTTATTGACCTCCATCCTTTTTATTCGATATGTGGTCATATCATCTTTACTGACAATTAAATAGAATACATCGCCATTTTTTTCATGCATTCGGTGAGTAATTCTTTCTTCTGCCAAAAGCCATCAACTCCTTTTTAAAATACATTATTGATTGAATCTTTTTGCATGGTAATATATTCTTTTTATTTTGTCAAGTTTTTTTATGGTTATAAAAACAACCCTCATGGGTTGTTTTGCTTTTCACAACAATTAATTGACAGGAAGAATCTTGTTAAAACCGATAACAACAAAAGTTGTTACCACGACCTTGGGTAAAGGTACAACCTTGAAGATCGCTGTGTTAAAGGCTAGAAACCAGAAAACGAAAACGAAAACCGATTACTAGTCTTTAACAAAGCAATCTCCAAGAAATTGACCCATAAAATCCCTAGAAAGGAGGTGATCCATCCGCACCTTCCGGTACGGATACCTTGTTACGACTTCGTCCCAATTGCCAGTCCCACCTTAGACCGCGATAAACGCGAGTGTCGGGTGTTACTGACTTTCGTGGCGTGACGGGCGGTGTGTACAAGACCCGAGAACGTATTCACCGCAGTATGGCTGACCTGCGGTTACTAGCGATTCCGACTTCATGAGGGCGAATTGCAGCCCTCAATCTGAACTGGGGGTAAGTTTATTAGGATTAGCTCCGCCTTGCGACTTGGCAATACCCGTTGTCTTACCCATTGTAGCACGTGTGTAGCCCAGGACGTAAGGGCCATGCTGATTTGACGTCATCCCCACCTTCCTCTCGGTTACCCGAGCAGTTTCGTCTGACATATAAAACAGACAATAGGGGTTGCGCTCGTTGGAGGACTTAACCTTACATCTCACGACACGAGCTGACGACAACCATGCAGCACCTGTCATCGAGTTCCTTGCGGCACTCCTCCGATTAAGGAGGATTCTCGAGATGTCAAGTCCTGGTAAGGTTCTTCGCGTAACGTCGAATTAAACCACATGCTCCACCGCTTGTGCGGGTCCCCGTCAATTCCTTTGAGTTTTAGCCTTGCGGCCGTAATCCTCAGGCGGGATACTTTACGCGTTAGCTGTGACTACTGACGGGGTCGATTCCGCCAATAGCTAGTATCCATCGTTTACAGCGTGGACTACCGGGGTATCTAATCCCGTTTGCTACCCACGCTTTCGTGCACTTAGCGTCAGCCTTAAGCTAGCAAGTTGCCTGCGCCATTGGTGTTCCTCCCGATATCAACGGATTTCACTCCTACACCGGGAATTCCACTTGCTCCGCTTATGCTCTAGCCAGGTAGTTTCGTATGCATTTTTTTGATTGAGTCAAAAGCTTTAACATACGACTTACCAAGCCGCCTACGCACCCTTTACGCCCAATCAATCCGCTCAACGTTTGCCACTCACGTATCACCGAGGCTTCTGGCACGTGATTAGCCGTGACTTATTCATATGGTACAGTCAGAATTCTTCCCATATAAAAGCAGTTTACATCCCGAAGGACGTCATCCTGCACGCGGCGTCGCTCCGTCACCCTTGCGGGCATTGCGGAATATTCCCTACTGCTGCCTCCCGTAGGAGTGTGGGCCATATCTCAGTCCCACTGTGGGGGGTCATCCTCTCGAAACCCCTAACCGTCATTGCCTTGGTAGGCCATTACCCTACCAACAAGCTGATAGTGCGCTGATCCATCCTAAACCGCCGGAACTTTACTAAAACAAAAATGAATTAGTTTTAGACCATCGGGTATTATTCCCGCTTTCGCAAGATTATCCCCGAGTTTAGGGCAGGTATCAACGTGTTACTCACCAGTTCGCCGTGAATCTAATTCACTCGACTTGCATGTATCAAGCACGCCGCCAACGTTCGAGCTGAGCCAGGATCAAACTCTCAAAAAAGTTTGTTTTAGAGTAAACTCCAAAACTATTGAGAGTTAATTGTCCGCTCAATAATGAACGCGACTATTAACTAAATATTGATTGAAAAAGGAATTAACAAGATAATTTAATTTCCTGTCAATTAATTGTTGTTAAAAATACGGACAAAATAATTGCCTAATAAATATACTACAGGACATAGTTTTGCATGTCAAATAGTTAATAAATCAAAGCGCAAAAAGCAAAAAGCAAAACCACAGGTTAAATTCTCTTAATGAAACAATGTTTGGTTTTTAGTTGTGGTTTTTATTTTTGAATTTTAATTTTTGCACACTATTAAAACCGACTCTCCATAAAACTACTGAGAGTCGGTTTTAGAGTATGTAACGAGTTAATTACTTTCCTAGTACATTTTCAATACATGCCCAGTCACTGTCTTCATGGGCGGGAATGATAATGGTGACTTGATCACCGACCGCTGCTTTGAAATATGTAACTGAAGCTAGCAGAACATTATAACGCTTATCCTCAATTTGGACGTAAAATTGACTACCTTCTTGCTGAAGGATGCCAATTACATTTTTCCGTTCGACCGGACCAATTTGCTTATACAGAAAACGCCCATCGGGCTGGATTGACAATTTTAAGATATCTCCGGCGACCAGCTTGGATTTACTGGCATAGTTGGCCGGGACGGGGTATTTTTTGCCTTCCGCATCAATCATGCTTTGACCGTCAAAAACCCCTTCGACGACTTTGTCATCAGAAGCGGTCGGGGCCACAGCAACGGGAGCGGGAGCGGCAGCAGTTTTTGCGACAGGCTCACCAGGACCGGCGGCTGTCTCCCCAGTTAATTCAGCTAGCATTGAGTTGGCGCTGGCTAGACTGGACTGCGCATCTTCAATTAGTTTTTTAATTGTCGTAATTTTTGTGTTCTCCATTTGTTTCTCCTATTTTTTATTTTGCTACTCATATTATATGCAAAAAAGTAGCACAAGCAAAATAATTTTAATAAATTAATTACTGTTGTATTTTATCATTTATTTAATTAATTGTCAAGGTTATTAATGGCATTATATGGTTAATTTCCCTTGACGATTTGTCTAATATTTGCTATAATTCTATGAACAACCGAATTAAACTAAGCGCCCCAAAATGACTGATTCAAAAATTGAAAAACCTAATCAAGCCAACATTGAGCAACCTCCTCAGCCTCCAATTGAGGTGCCGAAAGAGTCGGCAGCACCGATGCCAGCGCCGACTAATGAGGAAGCTAGACCGGCAGCCCCAACATCGGAGCTGCCAGTAATCGAAGAAAAATCAGTTCCGGATAACGGACCGATTGAGGACAGTCCAAAGCCGGACTCAATTGAGTCTATACCGGGTGATTTAGAGGAGAGAGAAAAGTTGGCTAGCGAAAAATTTAAATCCAATAATGACCCAAAAGATTTGGCCGCTTTTGCTAATTCTTTATTACATCAGGAAAAATAATATAATATATAAGTAATATATATTATATTGAGGGTTATGCATCCATTTCTTCTAGTTTTGTTGATATTAGGAATCTCTCTGGCGACAGGATTAATCTTGTGGCTGATTTTTGTTTTAGTAAAAAAGTCGGTTCGGGAAAGAGAGAGTTTTAAGCGGGCGGTGGACATGTCACTGCTAAAAGTACGAGTGCAAAAGGAGGTTCCGGAAGATGAAAAGAACAAACAACCCAAGGAGGTGATTGCGGTAGCTGAACACCTGTTTGCCAGTTTCTACAGTATATATAAGGGGGATTTTATCACTGGTTTTAAGGGCGAAAAACATCTTTCGATAGAAATTGTGTCCAGTGATGGGGTAATTGATTTTTATGTGATGGTGCCTAAGGATTTGGTGGAGCAGGTGCGTAAACAAATGAATGCGCAGTTGCCGGATGCGATTATTGATGAGACGTCAGGTTACAATATTTTTCAAGAAAATTCTCATGTGGAAGCGGCCAGCCTGGAGTTCAATAAAAATTTCATTTTTCCCATCAAAACATATGACAAAATGGAGGCCGATCCGCTTAATAATTTAACCAACGCCTTAAGCAAATTGTCAAAAGATGAGGGGGCAGCGATTCAGTTCATGATGCGGCCGACTAACAACAAGTGGGCCAAGCGAGCCACCATGACCGCCCATGCCATGCAGAAAGGTGAGTCGGTGCCGCATGAAAACTGGGCGCTGCGTATTTTGGGTTATATCGGTCGAGCGATTACTTATATTTTACAAAGCATCACCAACCAGGGAGCGGAACAGAAAGAGGACAAACCCAAAGAACTGACAGAAACCCAGCGAGAATTAATTAAATCGATTGAAGAGAAGGCCGGGCGAGTTGGTTTTGAAACTAAAATTCGTTTAGTTTCAGTTTCGCCGGATGTGAATGCGGCTAAAGCTAATCTGGAAAATATATATAGCGCCTTCTCGCAATTTTTGTCACCGGAACGTAACGGCTTTAAAAAGAGCAAGGAAAAGAAAGATAAAATCATCAAAGACTTTATTTTCCGACGATTTGTCCAGGACTCGAAGATGATTTTGAATTCAATGGAGCTGGCGACGGTTATTCACTTTCCCAATCAGCATGTCGACACTCCTAATATTAACTGGCTGGTGGCTAAACGAGCCCCGGCCCCACCGAACATGCCGTCGGAAGGTCTATTGCTCGGCAGAAACGTTTATCGTGGTGTAGTCAAAGAGGTGCGCATGAAACCAAAGGACCGAGCGCGACATTTATATATACTCGGTCGAACTGGTACGGGTAAATCAGAGTTTCTGTTTAGCATGATTCAACAGGACTTGAAAGAAGGAAAGGGATTTTGTGTAATTGACCCCCACGGAGATTTGGCTGAAAAAGTTTTGCTGCATTGTCCCCGCGAACGGGCGGATGACATGATTTATTTTGATCCTGGTGGCGACCTGGAGATGCCGATGGGACTTAATCTTTTCGAAGCGCAGAATGATGAAGAGAAAGAGCTACGAGCGATGTCGGCTTTGAATATTATGATTAAGATGTTTGGGGAAGAAATTTTCAGCCCGCGCCTGCAAGATTATTTTCGTAATGGTTGTTTGACGCTGATGGCGGATATTGAAAACCCGGGCACGATTATCGATATTGTTAATTTGTTTACGGATGAGGAATTCCAGGTAGAAAAAGTTTCCAAGGTGACTAACCCGACGGTTAAGTCTTGGTGGATTAAAGTGTTTGGCTCGATGGGCGCTCGCGAAAAAGAAGAGATGATACCCTACTTCGCAGCCAAGTTCGGTCAATTCATTACTAACGTGACGGTTCGTAATACCTTGGGACAGTCAAAATCTTCATTTAACATTCGCCAGATAATGGATGAAGGCAAGATTTTGGTAGCGAATTTATCTAAGGGTAAATTGGGCGAAGTTAATTCCAATTTGATTGGTATGATTATTACGGAAGAGATTTTAATGGCTGCCCTTTCACGTACGGACACTCCGGAAGAAGAGCGCCGACCATTTTATTTATATGTGGATGAGTTCCAGAATTTCGCCACCGAATCTTTTGCGACTATTTTATCGGAAGCGCGAAAATATGCTCTGAACCTAATTATCGCTCATCAGTTTATTGATCAGTTGAGTGTAAAGGGCAAAGAAGAGATTCGGGATGCGGTTTTCGGTAACTGCGGATCTTACGTGATATTACGCACATCGGCCAAAGATGCCGAGTTTTTGGAAAGCGAATTTCAACCAGTATTTGCCAAGGAGGACATTTCCAATATCGATAAGCATGTGGCTTATGTTAAGCTTTTGATAGACGGTACCGCCGGCAAACCATTTTCTATGTCGACCCTATATATCAATAATCCGAATCGTGAGCTGGGCGAAGCCATTCGTCAACTATCGCGATTGAAGTTTGGCCGGGAGAAAGATGAGATTGACAATGAGATTAAGCAACGGCTGAAGCTGCTGGGCTAGCATTTTTTGCTTTCGTGTAATAAATAATAACCAGACCCGTTCGCCTAGGTGAACGGGTCTTTATTTATATTAATATTTTTTTGTTTTCCGTCAGAATCAGCCGGCTTGAAAACGAGGATGGCACCCCTTAGCAGCCATTCGCTTTTGAATCCTTTAATAGGACTTTTTGCGGACCGACCAATTCGACAATAAAAACTTTTTAAGCTCCTCAAAACAAGAAGTGTGGTAATGTTATCTTATTAAATTATGTTTGTCAACCCATGAAGAAAGCCGATCGATTTGATCGGCCGATGTTTCTATTTTTATTCATTAAATAAACGGGTGCCAGGTTTGACCCTCTTTGTCCCAGGGCCAGTGCCATTCATACAGCCGGTCCATCATTTTCATATCCCCTTTCTTCTAATGGCGAGGGCCCCGCTCCCTCCAATCATCATTTTGTTTTTGTGCGCTTTTTGCGACACTCTAATGTTAACAAAAATTATGACAATGTCAAGGCAGCAATTGTTTATTTTTATTGTGTTAACCGGCTAATTCTGCTAGAATTTATATGTTTACACTATTAAACAAGTAGTTTTGCTATGAAAAAGGACATACACCCAAAATATGAAGCCACCACCATTACCTGCGCCTGCGGGGAAGTGATTGAGACTCGTTCGACTGGTTCGGATATGCGGATTGAAATCTGCGCCAAATGCCATCCAGTGTTTACTGGTAAACAGAAATTGGTTGATACCGCCGGCCGAGTGGATAGATTTAAAGCGATGATGGAAACCAGCCAGGAAAAACAAAAAGTTAAGCCGGAAAAGAAGAAACGTCAGCGCAAACAACACGCCTCCCACGATATTAAGACAATCATGGAAGAACAAGCAGCCAGAGAAGCGGCCAAAGCCAAGGAAAAGGCGGCCAAAGCCAAGGAAAAACTGGAAGAGGAAATGAAGACGGTCAAGGTGATTAAGAAAGCCACAAAGAAAACCAAGAATAAAGCGGAAGCTAAACCGAAAAAAGATAAAGTTACTAAAGCTAAATCAGATAAATAGCTGATTGGATTTTTAAAAAAGACTTAGGCTCAGGTTGAGCCGGGTCTTTTTGTATAATAATAATATAATTCAAAAATAAAAAAGCAAAAATCAAAAACACAACCTTAAAATCTCTTAACCAATTATTGAAAATGGAAAAATATAGCAAAATACTAGATGAATTTAGCGAGATTGAGCAAAGGCTACAGGATCCGCAGGTGGTAGCTGATGCCGCCCAAATGAAGGAATTAGGGACTGAACATACCCGATTATCCCCGATTGTGGAAAAAATAAAGCGCTGGGAGGCACTGGATAAACAAATTAAGGAATATGAGGAGATTATTGGGGCCGGCGATGATGCGGAATTGGTAGAAATGGCGACAGCTGACCTGGAAAACTTGACCGGACAAAGAGAGGAATTGGCTAAAGAGCTGGAGCTGGATTTAATTCCGGCTGATCCAGATGACAGCAAGAATATCATTCTTGAAATTCGAGCGGGAGCGGGCGGTGATGAAGCGGCTTTGTTTGCTGGTGTGCTACTGAGAATGTATTCCAAGTACGCAGAAAATAATAACTGGAAGACCAGTTTGATTTCCGCCCATAAAATTGGGGTGGGTGGCTATAAGGAGGTGATTGTCTCAATTGAAGGAGATGAGATTTTCAAAAAACTGAAGTATGAAAGCGGCGTCCATCGGGTACAGCGCATACCGGAGACGGAAAAATCCGGCCGGATTCATACTTCGACGGCGACGGTGGCGGTACTGCCGGAGGCGGAAGAAGCTGATATTGAAATTGATCCAAATGATCTGCGTATTGACGTTTTTCGATCGGGCGGTTGTGGCGGCCAATCAGTCAATACCACCGATTCGGCGGTCCGTATTACCCATATCCCCTCCGGCGCGGTCGTCACCTGCCAGGATGAACGTTCACAGCTGCAAAATAAACTAAAGGCGATGCGGGTACTGCGGTCACGTATTTATGAAGTAGAGCAAGAGCGGTTACGTAAGGAACGAGGGGATGCCCGTAAAAGTCAGGTCGGCACTGGCGATCGATCCGAGAAGATTCGTACCTATAATTACCCACAGGACCGGATTACCGACCATCGCATCAAGCAGTCTTGGAGTAATATCAATACAATTTTGGAGGGAAATTTAGACCCTTTAGTGGAGAAATTAACAGAATTTGATAATCAGAAGAAATTGGAGACTGACACCCATTAATCACAATAAAATGAGCGACCAATATTATACAATTAATAGCGCGATTTATTGGGCGCAGAATGCCTTGAAAGAGGCCAACTGCTCCCCCACTCCGATGCTGGACGCTGAGGTCTTGTTAATACATGCCTTGGGCATAACCAAAGAGGATATATATTTTGACCCAGAGCGGGTGATTGCCGAGAAAGATTACTATAAGTATGAGAAGTTGATTGCCAGGCGAAAAAACTCGGAACCGATTGCTTATATCACCGGGGAGAAAGAATTTTTCGCTTTGCCCATCAAGGTCAACGAGGATGTGCTGGTGCCCCGTCCGGAAACGGAAGAATTGGTGGAGCGGGCGCTGAATTTTATTAAAGAATATGACGGCAAGAGCTTGGCTGTACTGGAAATCGGCACGGGCAGTGGAGCGATTGCTATCGCTCTCGCCAAATCACTGGAAAACTGGCAGGAAAAATATAATTTTAAGGCTGGAAAAATTAAGATTATTGCCTCTGATTGTTCAAAAAAGGCGCTGAAGCAGGCCAAGAAGAATGCCAAGGCCAACAAAGTTGATAAAAAAATTGAATTTATTGAGTCGGATCTGTTGGACAAGATTAAAAAGAAAGATAAGGACAAGATAGAGTTGGTGGTGACTAATCTTCCCTATCTTGATATCGAAAAGAGAGATCGATTTCCCAAAGATTTATCTTATGAGCCGGGTTTAGCGTTGTTTTGTAGTGAGGGTGGCCTGGAGCTTTACAATCAGCTTTTGGAGGATATTCCTAATCAATTGCCGAATGTAAAAAAAGTAATTGTTGAAGTTTTAGACAGTCAAGCTGGAAAATTGCCGGACATGGGTATTTTGGACGTGGTTGAAGTGTAGTCCCGCCGGTCGAAGAAAGTACGTAGCACAAAGAACTCCTTTGTGCTATTATTTATGGAGTTTTGGGTATATTAACAGAAAGGCTTCGTCCGCCAGAGACGGACGAGATTGATCCGCCTATGCTAAATAGCTACGGCGAGATAAAGGGGGCGAATAATAATGAAAAACGTCATGGTAACCGGCGGGGCCGGGTTTATCGGGAGCAACTTCATTCGCTACTGGATAAGCAAAAATCCTGATGATAACGTCTTAAACTATGACAAATTGACCTATGCGGGGAATCTTGCCTCGGTGATAGATCTACGTGCTTATGGCCGCTATCATTTTATTCAAGGTGATATCTGCGACGAGAAATTTCTGCAAAAGAATTTGGAAGTATACGAGATAGACTTGATTGTAAATTTTGCGGCTGAATCGCATAATTCTTTAGCAATTCATGCGCCAAAGCAGTTTTTTCAATCGAATCTAATGGGTGTGGTGACGATTTTGGATGTTATCAGGCGAATGACAAAACCGCCCCGATTTCATCATGTATCAACTTGCGAAGTGTTTGGGGATTTACCTTTGACGGGTAAGAGTAAGTTTAAGGAATCATCACCCTTACGACCCAATCAACCATACAGCGCCAGTAAAGCCTGTGCCGAGCTGGCGATTCAATCTTTTTTTAAGACATACAAACTACCCATTACCATGTCCAATGCCTGTAATAATTACGGACCTTGGCAGATGCCGGAGAAGTTGATTCCGAAATTTGTGACTGATTTGATGGAGGATAAAAATATTACTCTCTATCAAGAATCAGGTGCAAAGCGGGAATGGATGCATGTGATGGACCATTGTCGCGGGATTACGCGGGTTATTAATAAGGGTAAAATCGGCCATTCGTATAATATTGGCAGTGGACTGGAAAAGAGTATCGAGGAGATTGCCAATATTATTCTGCAGGAAATGAAACAACCGCAATCGAAGAAAACATATATTAAAAGCCGTCCTTCGCATGATCGGCGCTATCTGCTGGATTCAAGTAAAATCAAGCAGAAGCTGGGCTTTGTGCCGAAAATTGATTTTGGCGAAGGGTTAAAAGCTACTATAAAATGGTATCGGAATAACGAAAAATGGTGGCGACAGGCGAAACAAAAATTAATAGTGGAAGAAAAGTGGGATTAAACACTCGATGGGGTTGGTAATTTTAGCCAGCCTCTTTTTTCATACTAAAAAACGCCTCGTGTGGGCGTTTTAACCATAGGATTGCTATTGGTTTTATTTCTTTGCTTCACCTTGTGTAATATGCAGTTCTTTTTTGATTTCTTGGCACATAATCAAGGCTCTTGATTTGCAAGCTTTGCTTAGTTTTATCTCATCAAGCCATTCACCAGAAGAAGAGCCTGCTGATTGATGACAAAGTCCAAATAATATTCCTGATTCAATTGACGAAAATCTTTTAATTGTTTCAATTTCCTGTTTGTTAATCAGTTTATTATCTAGCAAATATTGCCAATCAATATAGTCTTCTTTGTCAATTTTCTGACTCCATTCTAGGGAATAGATGAGATAGGCATTACCTTGTAGATGTGTCAAGAAATATAAATCTCTGACGTCAATCACATCAACTATAGCTCCTCCTTTTAACAATTTTTTGTAAAAATCGATTTGTCTTCGGGGAGTAAGCTCGTTGATGTTATTAATTAAGCCTTTTAGATGATTCCTGGTAGTTTTATACATCTCTTGTTCATAATAATAACTATCTCCATTTTCGATCAGTTCTGTTCATGAAGCCCACCTATATATGGCATCTCCAAGCACAAACATTAAGAAATTTTTATCATTTAATTTCTTTTCAACATGAGGATATCGAGATAGAAATTTTTTTACTCTTTCTAGCTCTGTATTTGTTTTTTTAGGATTCAAAACAATTCCCCCTTTCTTGTATAATTTAACTTGCGACTACTATAATTATTTAATTTATTTTTGTCAAGCGTGGTTACCGTTAATTTATTCTATTAAAGTCTTCCTTTTTTAAAAAACGCCCCGTGTGGGCGTTTTTACAAAAATAAACGGCATTGTTCTGGCGATGACCTACTCTCCCATATCCGCGAGGATATAGTACCATCGGCGTGGAAGTGCTTAACTACTGTGTTCGGGATGGGAACAGGTGTACCCACTTCACTTGAATCACCAGAACAATACCGTTTATTGTTCAGATTGCAATTTATTCAGATCCCGGAACGAGTCCGGGATGACAGAATGTAATATTCGTTGCGTGTAAGCCAATATAAATAATAGAGAAAACAAAATATTTTTCGGATTATTAGTACAACTCGGCTGAACGTATTACTACGCTTACACCTGTTGCCTATCAACCTGGTTATCTGCCAGGATCCTCCCGTCCAAATAAATGAACAAAGAAAACTAGTCTTGGAGTGGGCTTCGCGCTTATATGCATTCAGCGCTTATCCCTGCCGCACTTAGCTACTCAGCACTGCCCTTGGCAGGACAACTGATACACCAGCGGTGCGTTCATTCCGGTCCTCTCGTACTAGGAACAACTCTCCTCAGTTTTCTAACGCCTACAATAGATGTGGACCGAACTGTCTCACGACGTTCTGAACCCAGCTCACGTACCGCTTTAATTGGCGAACAGCCAAACCCTTGGGACCTGCTCCAGCCCCAGGATGCGATGAGCCGACATCGAGGTGCCAAACT
>Ga0180430_10000127_pt1 | contig 82915 bp, 53 predicted proteins | sample SS_ome_9_FD_132999 | JGI IMG/M metagenome (GOLD analysis project Ga0180430, IMG submission 132999) | Hypersaline lake sediment archaeal communities from the Salton Sea, California, USA - SS_1_S_2 metaG | ecosystem: Environmental > Aquatic > Non-marine Saline and Alkaline > Hypersaline >...
AAACCTCTACCGCATGATCGGCAGCATGGTGGCGCTGTTCATGCTCGGCCTGGCCCTGGGCAGCGCCGGGGAATCGCGATTGGCCAGGATGGCTCGGCCACCGGACAGTGTGGGCCACCGTCGCATTCTCGTCCTCTCCCTGGCCGGTCAGGCCCTGGTCGCCCTTACCGCACCCGTACTGCTGCGGCTTGCCGCCAGCGGCCCAACGTCCTTCGCGGCGGCCGGGCCGCCCGAAATACTGGTCCTGCTGCTCACCGGGGCGGCCGGTCTCTTCACCGGCCTGGCCCTGCCCGCTGCCGCCGGACTGCTCATGGACAGCGGCACTTCGGGAGCGGGACCGGCATCCGCCCGGACCAGCGGGGCCGACCACCTCGGCGCGGCAGCCGCCGCGGCCCTGGTGGGGCTGGCCGTCATCCCCCGGCTGGGCATCATGGTCGGCGCCATGCTGCTCGCAATGGCCTCGGCCTGCTGCGTACTGCGTCTGGTGCTGGACGGCACACCGGGAAAGGGCGGGACGGCAGGAACGTGAACGGCAGGGGGATCAGGACCAGACCCCGGGAATGGGGCGGCCGCATTTCGCGCAGCAGCCACTGTCCAATCGTTTTTCGAGAATCTTGAAACCCACCCGCCGGATCACCACTTCCCCGCAACCCGGGCACCAGGTCGACCCGCCGGGGTGGCCCGGCACGTTGCCAACATAGGGAAAGTGCAGGCCTGCGGCCAGGGCTGTTTCGCGGGCCATTTCCAGCGTACCCACCGGGGTGGAAGGCAGATTCCGTACCTTGTACATCGGGTGGAAACGGGTGAAGTGCAGCGGCACGTCGGGCCCCAGGTTTTCGGCCACCCAGCGGCACATCTGCCGCAGCTCACCGCGGCTGTCGTTCTCGGTGGGCAGGATGAGCACCACGATCTCGAACCAGGCGCCTTTGCGCTTGAGCGTCTTCAGCGTCTCGAGCACCGGCTGCAGCGTGCCGCTGCATAACTCGCGATAGAACCGTTCGCTGAAAGCCTTGAGGTCGATCTTCACCGCCGTGAGGTGCGGCAGCAGCTCTTCCAGCGGCTCACGGCTGATGTAACCGTTGGAAATCATCACCGCGCCCACCCCCTGCTCGCGGGCGTGGCGTGCCGTGTCGAACATGTATTCGTAAAAAACCACCGGCTCGGAATAGGTGAAGGCGATGGCGCTGCTGCCGGACCGCGCCGCACGACGCACCAGGTCGCGGGGCCCGGCTTCGATGCTCTCCACCTGTTCCGGACGGAACTGGGCCATGCGCCAGTTCTGGCAGAAGCGGCACTCCATGTTGCATCCCGCCGTGCCCAGAGAGAGGGCCGTGCTTCCCGGCAGGTAGTGGTAGAGCGGTTTCTTCTCGATGGGATCGTTGTGCAGGGCGCAGGGCCGGGAATGAACCAGCGTGTAGTAGCTGCCGCCGCGGTTTTCACGGACGCCGCAGTAGCCACGCTCCAGGTCGGCCACCCGGCAGGCCCGGGGGCAGAGCGTGCATTCCACGCGTTTGCGGTCCAGCGCCTTCCAGTGCCTTGCCGGAGCCACGCCGAGGCGCGGGTCGTCGGCAGCCCCGAGCAGCGGTCGAGCGCAAAGCAGACAGGCACCGCCGAGCAGTGAACCAACCAGCGCCCGGCGGCCTCCCGAGATGTCCCCCTCCCCGTGGCGCTCCCGCTTGCCGTCCATCACCCCACCTCCTTGCGCCGGATCCGTTCAGCTTTCGACTCACCGAGCCCCAGACGCCCGGCCGTGTCGATCCAGGAAGGCCGACGCTGGTCCTCGCCCAGCGAGGGCAGGCCTTTGCGGTGCCGCTGCTCCTCGATGAACCCGGCCCCCACGCGGTCCAGCGCCACGGGGTCGAGGGCGGCAAGCAGCCCGCTGAAATTCCAGACCCAGTCGGGGTGGAATGCCGGCCCGCCCTGGCACTGGGCCGTGGTGGCATCACAGACCGTGAGGCGCAGTTTCTCGCGGAGCAGGTGGTGGGCCGCCAGTTCGGCCACATAGGGGTCGCAGGTGTGATCGTGGTACTTGTTGGGGTTGTGGATCACGCCGTAGAGGTTCTTCAGGCCCACCGACACGCCGGCCAGGTCGTGGTCCTTGAGCACGCCGACATTGATCAGCAGGTCGCACTGCTCGGTGAGGATGCGGCTGAAACAGGAACCAACGCTGCCCGACGAACGGAGTTGTCGTTCGTACCCTCCACCGGCACGATTGTCGGTGCCGTAGACCAGTGGGCCGTCCCCGCCGGTGTTCACGGTAAAACCACAGCGCTCCAGTTCCCTGTCGCTGCGCTCCCAGACGATCACCCGATCCGGGGTGATACCGGCCGTGCGCAAACCGCCCACCAGCGCCTCCACCAGCTCCCGTCGCGGGGAGAGCCGGGGCCCGGCAAGGCAGTTGAGCTTGATGCCCACCCGGCTGCGTCGCGGAAAGAGTATCGACCAGGCGTCGGCGGCACTGCCCGCGCCGGTGAGCGAGACCAGCATCTCGTCGAGCCAGCGCCGGAGCAGCGCCCGCTCCACCGGAGCGCCGGGCTCCCGGCCCACGCCTTCGCCGCGGGCCAGCAGCACCGTTCCCCGGGCCGCGGCCCTGAGCCCGGCCCCGAGGGAAGGGGCGCCACCCGCCAGCAGCCCGCCGGCGGCCAGCGCGGAGAGCCCCACGAACCGGCGCCGCCCCCCGTCCCTCGGCCGGTCAGTGCCCCGCATGGTCCCCGGGCTCCGTCGGTTCACCGAACACCTGGGCGGTGAACCCGTAGAGTTCGGCTCCGCGCAGGTAGGCGTCGCGTTCCAGTCCGGCCTTGAGACAGAGATTTTCAAGGAAGGCCGTGCGATCCCACCCCTGCTCCACCGGTACCTGGGGCAGCAGCAGACCGGAGTAGAACCCCTTGACGATGTAGAGGCCGTGACGCCCCACTTCCACCGCTTCGGGGCCGGGCAGCTTGGCCAGGGGCGAGAGCACCGATACCTCGATGTGCAGCTGCGGCAATTCATCGGCGCCCACCGGGGGAAAGCGGGGGTCGCTGGAAGCGGCGTTGACCGTGTTCTCCACCACCGTTTCCCAGAGCGGTTTTCGGGCCTGGATGTAACCGATGCAGCCGCGAAGCCGGCCCCGCTTGTGCAGGGTAACGAAGGCGCCGCGCGGCTCGGAAAAGATCGGCGGCAGGGCCGCGGCCCGTTCGGCGGGCGGCCGTCGGCCCTCGATGACGTGGAGCCGCAGCGTCTCACGGGCCAGCCCGAGCAGCAGGTTCTGCTCCGCCGGGCTCAATTCGGCCGCGGGCCGGTTGTCCCCGTCGTCCGCTGCGACGGCAGCGGTTTCCACTTCCTCGTCAGCAGGCGCGATTTCCTCTTTTTTCGCCGGCAGGTCGCAGCGGATGGCCATGGCCTGGTAGCTCACCACGTGGCTCCAGTCACCGGTCGCCTCCCCCGACGTGGTGTAGTGCAAGTTGTCCACCGTGATCTCTCCCCGGTCCCAGCCACGGCCGAAGAGGCTGATCATGATCGCCAGCGAACGATACCCGCAGACAGTGATGCCGGTTTTTCGGTGGTAACCGAGAAAGCCATCGAGGTCCAGTTGGAGGATCTCCTCCACTGCGCCGCCGTCCAGTTCGGCCAGCCTGGTCTGCACCTCGCCGGTGAAAGGCTGGTAGCCGAACGATGCGCCATAGTGGGTGAAGTCGGTGCTCACCACCACCAGGGTCCGGTCGTCGCAGAGCTGGCGCAGGGTATCGGCGGCCCGGTCGTAGTCGGCCCGATCCAGCTCTCCCACCACCAGGGGCAGCACCGTAAACCCGGGCTCCAGCGTGCGTTGGAGGAAGGGGAGCTGGATCTCCAGGGAATGTTCCTGCTCGTGCGGCCCCTCACGGCGGCCGAACAGGGTCTGGCCCTCGAGGAAACGGCAGGCGGCCTGGTCCACTTCGACTCGTCCCAGCGGTGTTTCGAAAAATGCCGACTCGGGCAGGGCCAGGCCCCGGAAGCGGGTGGTGTGGCTCGGTCCGAGAAGAATCACCCGGCGTACCGATCGGCCAACCACCGTCCGGTACGCATGGGCCGCGCAGCGCCCGGAGTAGACATAGCCGGCATGGGGTGCCACCAGCCCCACCACATCGGCCCCGGGGAGGGGCTCCCCGGCCTCGGCCAGGTAGCGATCAACCGTGGCGCCGAGCTTTTGCGGGTCGGCGTCATACCACGTTCCGGCCAGCACGCTGGGGCGCACGGCACCGCATTCATGTCCCTCGTTCTCCGTTCCGCCCGCTTCGTATGCTGTCATGTTCATTGTCAGTGACACCGCCAGAATGAGAATGGACAACCGCCAGAACCCGACTGTTTGGACCTTCACCAACAGTTCCCCCGCTGACCTTTTCTCGGCTTCCAAGTGATTGATAAAGTGTGGTTTTCCAAAGCCAGAATCTAATGCCTCGGCCCGGCGGCTGTCAACCCTGGCCCGCGTCCGCACCGGCGGCGCAAGGCCCTGGGCAGCAGGCCGGCAGCCACCAGCGCCAGCAGGAAAACACCCGAAACCAGCAGGCCGGCCGTGAACAACGGCGGCCGATATTCGAGCGTGACCAGGTGGCTCCCTGGACCGGGAAACGCCACGAGGCAAAAACCGCCCAGGCCTTCCAGCGGCACGAGCCGCCGCCCATCGAGCCTGGCCGACCAGCCGGGATCGAAACCTTCCGTGAGGGCAAGCACCCTCCCTTCCCGGACCACTTCCGCCGCCACGGTCACTGCCCCGGGACGCCAGTCGATGACGCTCAGCGACTCGCCGTCAAATTCCGCCATTGCCGCATCGGCCCGGAGCGCCTCGACAAAGGAAGCCATCCCCCCCTCGCCGGCCAGCAGCCGAGCCTCCGCTTCCCCGTAGCTCCCGGCGAGGTCGCCGTCAACGATGAATATCCGCGGGAAAGCCCAGGGCAGCCTGTAGAGGCGCTGGCCGGGCACTTCCGTTTCGAAAACAAGCGGGGCGAGGTCCTCGCGTGCCGGCAATTCCCGGTCCATCACCAGGTGCGTAACGCCCCAGAGGCAGAGCAGGGCCAGCTTGTCCTCGAGACCGGCCGCCGCGAGCAGATGCTCCCGCCGGCCAGGCCCCGGCAACTCCATGCCGCTGCTCCCCCGCACCTGGGAAATGCCGTGGATACCGGTGCTGTTCGGGGTGAGATAGGCCCGCCAGACGAAGTGCGTCTCCAGCGGAGAAGCTGCGCCCCGCTCGATCACCGGCGGGCCGCCCGGCAACCCGGGCAGGGTCGACCTGCAGCGCGGCGGCACCGCCGGCTGCTCGGCCCCGGCGGCGTGATCCTCGAGGATCACCTGCGCGGCCGCAGGCACGACTTCGTAGAAATCCACGGGCACGGTGCCGTTGACCGGACGGTGGGCCGTGCCCAGGTCGGCCAGGACCAGCAGGGAGAGCAGTACGGCGACGGTCTGCCCGGAGACCCAGCCCCGGTGCCAGGCCAACCGCACCACCACGGCGAGCAGGAGCAGCACCAGGGCCTGCCCGATGGCGTACCGTCCAAGGGTTGCACCGCCGGCAGCGGCGACGACGATGGCCGACAGGGGCAGGAGGACGGCCATGACCTCGATGACCGGTTTGGGGACCCTGCTCTCCCGGCCGGATCCCCGGTCGCAACCCAGCGCGGCGAGGAGGGGTACGGTCAGGCCGAGGAGAAAAATCAGCTTTTCCGGATAGCGGAACCAGCCGGAGCCAGGCAGGGCATGCAGCAGGACCGAGGTGACGGCGAACGAATTCCCCAGGGCGAGGATCAGGCCGACCACGGCACAGCCGAACAGCGCCAGCCTGAGCCCCCTCCGTCGTCGCCCCCCCAGGAGGCCGAGGGCGGCGAGGTAGGTCACCACCACACCCTGGTAGATGCTGATCATCCAGGGCACCGGACCTGGAGGGAAGGCACGCATGTAGTCGGGGCTCCCGGCATCGGTCAGCTGCCGTGGGACGGCGAGGTTCGGAAGGTTCCCCGGGCGAAGAGAGAAATCGGTGTCCGGCCGTTCGCCGAAGCCCTCCACGCCGCGGGTGGACCGATGGGCCATCTCCGCGGTGGGCAGTGCCTGAAAGGCGACCAGCGCCACACCCAGCACGATGGCCGGCAGGACGAGCAGGGGCCCACGCCACCACCAACGGGGCCTCCCCCCCTCGGGGAGGTCAGGGGGAAACGCCGCCAGCACCAGCGCCGCGACCCAGGTGAGCAGGGTCACTTCCACACCGCCCCCGAGCAGCTGCACGCCGGCCGCCGCCGAGGCGCCCCCCAGGCGGAGCAGGCCCGGGGATCGAGCGAAATGGATCACGGCCAGCAGCACCAGCGGCGCCCAGGCGGCTGACTGCAGATTGTTCAACGGCGAGACGACGGAGACCGTGAACCCGCCGAAGGTGTACGCCGCGGCGGCCAGGGCTGAAGGCCAGGCCCCGGTTCCGAGCAGCCTGCGGGCCAGCAGCGCGGCAGAGATGAACGCCAGCAGCAGGTGGAAACCGATGAACAGCTTCAACCCGACAAAGAACGGCCCCACCAGAAGCAGCAGGGACGGCGGGTAGAAGACGCCCGGTTGCAGCGAGGCAAAAAAAGGCACTCCGCAGCCGGCGTGGGGCTGCCACAGGGGGAGAAACCCCTCGGCCAGCCCCCGGGCAAGAAAGAGCTTCTGCGGATAGAAGAAGGGATGGAAATCACGAAGGTAGAAAAGTCTGCCGCCGGTGAGCATCGCGGGAAAGGTGAGCAGCAGTCCGGCAGCGAAGCAGAGCGGCCAGACCAGCCGCGCCGTTTCCACCAGGCGCCGCTCCCCAGTTTGCTCACCCGACGGGTCAGGGTGCATGGGCCGTCACCACGTTGGTGCCCGTGCACATCCCACCCGAATCAGGGTAAGGCGGCTGGTTGTAGGGCGCCGGTGTCACATCCATCGCGGTGAGCACGAAGGTGTTGCCCCCCACCACCGTGGCCAGGGCCGGGATGGATACCGGGAACTGTGCGATATAGGTGCCCGAAGGGGCCACATTGGTGAAGCCGGCGCGCCACGGGTTGTAGGTCATCCCATTGCCGATGGTCACCGCGATCCGGCCGGCGATCCGGCGGGTGTACACCGGGCCGCCTGACAGGGTGTTCATCAACGTGATGCGATGTACCGTGGAAAAGGGCACGGTCCCCGACGGGGGGGTGATCGTGTAATCGCAATCGATGGGCAGGCTGGTCGAGTTCTGGTAGAGGGTGACCGCGTCAATCATCCAGCCGGCACCGCCAAAGGAGCTGTCGCTGGCAAAGGCCAGTCGTACGCTCAGCTGCCCGCCGCCCCAGGCATCACCGGTGAGATCCCAGCAGTCCGTGACCCAGCCCCCGGAGATGCCGGTGAATCCGTTGCGGCCTTCGACCCAGCTGCAGATCGGTTCGTCGTAGCCCCGGATTGGCCCGTCAGCACCGCCCAGCGGCTCGCAGTGGAGATACCCGGCGCCATCGGTGGTGAACCAGGCCACACCACCGTCGAAGGTCGCCTCGGTCTCGTAACAATGATCGATGCAGATGAAACCGCCCTGCCCATCGAGGTCGATGGCCGGGGAATCGAGCAGCCAGCACGCATTGTCGGGGTAGCCGCCATCCAGCACGGTGGCCCAGACATTGCCGTCCGCGGTCCCGGCACAGGAGCCGTGACCCGGCGTGCCCCACTGCCAGCCGCCGGTGCCCGCGACGGTGAACCCGCCATCATCGCCATCGAAGTCCCAGAGAATCCCCACCGTGTCGTAGCCGTAGATCAATGAGCATTCGTCGGAGCAGCGGGTGTCTACGCCGGCGGTTGCACAGACCAGGAACGAGGCGTAGCCGTCATCGGGCACGAGGCTGAAACCGGTGGCCGTGCCGGCCAGCGTCGCCTCCAGGACCCCGTTAGCGTAGACCTCGATGCTCTCGTAAGCGTCGTTGTTCGACCAGGCCAGGTCCACGCCCGATTCACCTTCGGTGCAGGTCAGGTCACCGGGCCCGGCGAGGCAGCTGATCTGCACGTCCAGGTCGAAGACGCCGGCACCGCCGCCGGTGCGACCGTCGACGATGATGTAGTAGGTCCCGCCCCCCGTGTCCTCGTAACAGAACGTCTCGTCCTGGCCGCCGGCGGTCCACGCGCTGGAACCGGCCACGCAGGTTCCATTCACGTCGGCGCAGTCGGTGACCATGTAGAGCCCACCGTTCCAGGACATCTCGAACTGGTTCAACGTCGCGCAGATCGAGCAGCCGGCAGGGAGGTCGACGACGTAGGCCAGGTCTCCCCCGCCGTGGGGCAGGTAGCCCACCTCGGCGGCGCGGCAATCGTAATCGTCGGCGGCCCAGGTCGTGTCCCCGCTGTACGCATGCGTGCCGGGCGTGCCGGGAACGACCAGCGCCGTGGCGCAGGTGTCATTGGCCGGCACGACTTCGTCGGTCACCACGAGGTAGGGGACGTTGGTGCCGTCAATACCGTCGATCTCGAGAAAATAGGCGGCCGACGTATCGCGGCTGGCCGCGCCGAGCACGAAGTAATCGTCGGCGTTGAGGGCCGCCGCCATGTCGGTGTTGGCCGTTCCGCCCAACGTGACGGCCTTCCAGCCCGGGCCGTAATTGCTGCTCTCGCTCTGCTGGTTGTAAAAGTCGACCAGTTTCTCCGCCTGGGCATCGTCCCAGAGCAGCGGCGCGGTGGAGGGAAAGGCCACCGGGTCGAGGGCCACCGGGGTGATGCTCCAGAAGGGCCAGTTGGCATCATTGACGTAGAAGTTGAAGGTTATCCCGTTCACCGGCAATGCGTCGGGGATGAGGGACACATCGAACTTCAGGTAACCGGTCTCCATTCTCGGGGAGCCGGCAGCCTCACCGCCATAGATCAGGACCTCGCCGCTGTGCTTCGAATCATAATCGGTGTAGCCGGTGGCGTTGGTCCCCAGTGCGGGGTAGACCGTGTAATCCGCGGCCCGGGCAGCGGCGGCGCACAGCGCCAGGGCCAACAGGACAGCAAACAGGCAACTGGACCTTACGCTCATGGCCCCTCCTGCGGCATCGGGTCATTCATGGTATCCCTGGGGTTGCGGATTCTGACTTCGGGTTGCACCGAATATAGAACAAGCGCCGCCTGATCGCAAGCACGGCAAGGCCCCCCCGTGCCCTAATTCGCCATCCTGGGAACCACTTTGCGCCCACCAGCGTTTGTACCACTGTGCGACCTGGCGGTCGTTGACAGTGCCTGGCCCCCGTGCTATATTTTGAATAGAGTTAACCCTAATGAGATCAATGAATTCAGAGTGACCTCCCCGTCGCGGGGGCGATCGTGACCCGGAGATGCCGCATGGACCGCGACCAACGACCGGAAGACCAGGAGAACCTGTTCTCCGCCGACGAAGCGTACGATGACACCGATACCGCGGAGGACGACCTGGCCTCCGAGGAGGAACGGCTGCGCAACGGCGATATCTCCTTTCGGCCGGTGACCCTCCCCGGCCCCGAACCACCCGAGAAGGAGCGCAAGCGCGGTACCGGCGGGACCGCACTGATGATCGTGGCCGCCATCGTGGTGGTTTTTCTGCTGACCTATGTCATCCAGACCTTCTATTCCCCGGCCCCCGAGGGCACCGGAGAAACGATATCCGCAGAAGGTGACAGCGAAGCCGTGGCAGCGCTCGATGAAGCGGAGCTCATCGCCGCCGAAAGCGGCGAAGAGGGCCAGGGCGTCGAGTCCAGCGCCACGTTCCAGGCCCACGCCGAGCTCCAGCAGCGTTACCAGGACCTGGAGGCGCGAAACTCGGCGCTTCAGCAAGAGATCGAGACGCTGCGTGCCCGGCCTGCCGCCGGAGCGGCCACCGGCGGGGCCGCTGCCGTGGACAGCGAACGGCTCACCGCCCTGGAGGACGAGAACCGCAGGCTGAAGACCGATCTCGAACGACAGCAGCGGGAGAGCCGCTCGGCAGTGAGCCGGGCCGAGGAACTGGTGCAGCGGGCCGAAGACGCGCTGGCCGAAGAGCGTCGACGCACCGCCACTGCCCGCGAGGAAGCCCGCCAGGCCGCGATCAGGGCCGACACGCTGGAAAGCGAAAAGGGCGTGGTTGACCAACGCGTGGAGACGTTGACCGCCCGGGTGACCGAGCTGGAAGAAGAGGTGGCGCAGCGGCAGACCGAATATGACCGGCTGTCGTCCAGCACCACGACCCGGCTCGAAGGTGAATCCGAAGCGGTGAAGCAATTGATCAACCGCCACGCCGTCGAGTTGGAGCGCGACCGCCAGCTGATCCGTGAGAAGGACGAAGAGATCCGTCGCCTCACCGACCTCATCGCCCGGCTCTCGGTCTCGGAAACCACGGGCGGGTCGCGATCAACGTCCGGCCCCCCGTCCTCCGGATCAACCACCTCGGGCTCGGCCTCCACCGGCAGCGGTACGATCACACCGCCCCGCATCCTCAGCCGCACCCAGCCGGAGTACCCGGTGAACGCGCGTCGCCTTCGCGTGGAGGGAACCGTGGTGCTCAACGTGCTGGTGGGCACCGATGGCGCGGTGCGCCAGGTGAAGGTGGTCCAGGCCGACGGCGGAAAGCTGCTTTCGCCGGCGGCGGTGGATGCGGTTCAGAAGTGGACCTTCGCCCCGGCCACCCGGGACGGGCAGCCGCTGGAGGTGTGGCACAAGGTCTCGATCCAGTTCGCGCTCTAAGCATTCCCCGTTACCGCGAGGAGTTCCCCGCAGGGGAAAGCGCCTTCTCACCAACCGGCGCCTTGTTCTCGGATCTCAGACGAGTCCTGACGATGACTCCCCGGAAGCGGCACGATCCCCGACCACGGTGGGTTCAGGTGAGTGTCTCGAGGACCTTTGCCACGCGGCCGTACGTACCGTCCAGGGTCTCGGGCAGGACCTTGGTCTCGCCGATCACGGCCATGGAACTGGTGTCCCCGGTCCAGCGCGGCACGAGGTGCATGTGCACGTGGCCCGGTACGCCGGCCCCGGCGCAGGCCCCGATGTTCAGGCCGATGTTCATCCCCTCGGGACGATAGGCCTCGAAGAGGGCCCGTTCCGCCAGTACCGTGGCTTCCATGAGGCCCATGCGCTCCTCAGGCGTGAGGTCCTCCAGGCGGGCGGCGTGCCGCTCCGGTGCCGCCATCAGGTGCCCGGAGTTGTAGGGGAAGCGGTTGAGCATGATCAGCATGCCGTTACCGCGCCAGAGCACGTGGTTTTCGTCGTCCTTTTCGGTCTCGCGCCACACGCGGCAGAATAGGCAGCCCTGCTCCTTCTCCCCCTGGATGTAGTTCAGACGCCATGGCGTGTACATCTGGTCGAATCCCATGATCACTTCCCTCCCCGGACACGCGTGCGGTCACCTCCGAGCAGCGGATCGAGGTCGTTCATCAGCCTGCCGAAGCAGGGCAGGTCCAGTTGCTGACCGCTGTCCGACAACGCCACCCGCGGCCGGTGGTGCACCTCCACCATCAACCCGTCGGCACCGGCAGCCAGCGCCGCACGGGAAACCGGTGACACGATATCCTTGCGCCCGGTGGAATGGCTGACGTCCACCACCACCGGCAGGTGGCTCTCCGACTTGAGAATCGGAACGGCGGAGATGTCGAGGGTGTTGCGGGTCCAGCGCTCGAAGGTGCGGATACCCCGCTCGCAGAGGATGATCCGCGTATTCCCCCTGTGGTAGACGTATTCGGCGGCCTGGAGGAATTCCTCGAGTGTGGCCATGAACCCCCGCTTGATCAGCAACGGTTTGCGGCAGCGACCCAGTTCCTTGAGCAGCTCATAGTTGAACATGTTTCGCGTGCCGACCTGCAGGATGTCGGCGTGGTCGGAGACCAGGCCCACGTCCCGGGGATCGAGCACCTCGGTCACGGTGATCAGGCCGTGCTTCGCCGCCACCAGCTGGAGGATCTCCAGGCCCTTCTCCTTGAGCCCCTGGAAGCTGTAGGGCGAGGTTCGCGGCTTGAACGCGCCGCCCCGCAGCACCCGCACGCCGCGCTTCTTCAGCTGCCGCGCCACCCGGTCCAGCTGCTCGAAGCTCTCCACCGAGCAGGGCCCGGCCATCACCACCGCGGGGTTGGCCCCGCCGATGGCCAGGTCGTCCAGCCGCACCACGGTATCCCTCTTGCGATAGCGGCGGCTGGTCTTGGACACCTCCCGGGCCAGATCGTCGATGTGTCGGGCCGAGGCCTTGAAGACCTCCTTGAACAGCGCTGTGATCAACTCGTCGGGGAACGGGCCGCGGTTCTTTTTCAGAATCTGCTCGAGCATCTGCGATTCCCGCAGCGGATCGTAAGTCGTCAGCCCCTCGCGCTTCTTGATCTCGCCGATGCCCTGGACCGCCGTGGCCCGGCGATTGAACAGGTCGAGCAGTTCGAGGTTGAGCCCGTTGACCTCGCGGCGCAGGGCCTCGAGGTTTTCCGACGGCGCCGGATCGGCCTGTTTCGTTTTCTTCTCCGCTGACATGGGTCTCCCCTTTCCCGCTCGCGGCGGTATCTGTCGTTATCCGGTCGTTCTCGCCCGCCCCGGTTCGGGAAAGCGCATGAAGGGCAGTTCCTTGCGGAACCCGAGCCGTGCCCGGATGCGGTCGAGCAGTCCCGCCGGGTCTCCGGCCACCAGGCGTTCCACCGGCGCCGCGCCGTTCACGGCCAGCGCAACCTGGCTGAATGGTTGCCCCGCCGCCTCGAAGAACGAACGGTCTCCGGGCAGGCCGAGCAGCGGCCGGCCGCCGCAGACCAGCAGACGGATGTCCGTGGCCCGCGCCTGCACCAGGGCCTCCCAGGGATCGGCACCGGTCCCGGGATCGAGACAAAGCAGGTCACCGCGCGCGCCCGGTGCGATGGCCCCCACGTCGCCTTCGCGGTGCAGGGCACGGGCCGCATTCACCGTGACCATGCTGAACAGCTCGCGGGGCGACAGGTCCTCGCCGTAGCGTTCATTGTAACAGGTACGGGCCAGGCGCATCTCGTCCAGCAGCCCCGAAGTACCGGTGAACAGCGAGTCGGTGCCCAGGCAGATGTTCACCCCGGCCCGGCGCAGCATCCTCACGTCGGTGGTGGCCCCGAACATGAAATGATTCGAACCGGGACACCAGGCCAGGCTGGCCCCCCGCCCGGCCACCAGGTCGGCGTCACGATCATCGAAGGCCACCCCGTGGATGAGCAGCGTGTTCGGCCCCAGGGCATTCATTCGATCCAACTCCCGGAGCTCACCGCGGGTCTCTTCGTCGTAGCCCTCGCCCACGTGGACCATGAACGGCTGACCCGTTTCGTTGGCCCTGGCGTATTCCACCTGCGGCCCTTCTCCCCAGGGCAGCCGGAAAGAGGCCACCGAATGGGCCAGGCAGCGGGCGTCAGCCACGTCTACCGGCATCTCCGAGAGGTGCGGTTCGGATATCTTCCCGGGGATGTGGTCAGCCACGGTGGTCACCCCGGAGAGGATCGATTTCAATGCGCCCAGCCGGTAGATCGCTGCGGCATCGATCATGTTGCGCTGGCGGAAAACCGCGCTCCGTTTCAGATCGTTGTCCCAGTGGAGCCAGTTGCGGTAGGGGCCCGCTCCCACGCGGGGCTGAAAGGTGCCGATGAGGTGGTCGTGGGCGTTGACCAGGCCGGGATAGACCAGAGATGATGGCGACAGGTCGACGATCACCCCGCCCCCCGACACCGGGCCATCCAGCGCCCCCACCCGGCCCGCGGCATCCACGCGGACTCGTTCATTCGGCTCCGTGCCCGAAGCCGTTACCCGCCGGCCGTTGATCAATTCCAGGACCACGTTGGGAAACCCCGCAGGTGTTGCGACCAAGGTGCTTGAAATTATATTGGCGCACTCCACGGCGCGTCAATTCACCGGCACGCCGCAGGCCCTTGTCAAATAGGGGCTAATGCCCTCCCGCCCACCGGGCGATAAGGAAGGTGACGGGAAAATCCCCGTCGCGACCGGGACCGCAGACCGGCCGGCGGGAACATGATCATGGGCCGAGGTCATTCCTCGTCGAATCAACAGAGGGGCAGCAGCACATGAGCAGTGCATCGACTACCGCCATCGACGATGGCCACAAGGACATCAAGGCCAGCGTCCGCAAGAGCCGCCGCAACCGGGAGCGAATCGAACTCAACGTGAAGGTGGAATACCGTACCCTCGATGCCGTTCTGTGGAACTTCTCCACGAACATCAATGAGGGCGGGATCTTCATCCGCTCGAACCGGCCGCAACCGCCGGGCACCAAGGTCTACCTGCGCTTCTTCCTGCCGGACGTGATCAAGCCACTTCAGGTGGAGGGCGAGGTCGTCTGGTGCAATGACGACCCCCGCACGGGCGACTGCGGCATGGGCATCGAATTCCATGAACTTCGCGACGGCGACAAGCGGCTGATCAACCAGCTGATGACCGGCCTGCGCAGTTCGGACTGAGCCCCCGCTACTCCGCCGACACGTTGAGCATGTAGCCGATCTCCCGGCACTCGAGCCGGCCGGCCAGCGCAGCGGCAGAACCGCCGGCCCGCCCGCTGAATGGCTGCCCCAGATCATCCCAGGACCAGGGCCGCTCCGCGCCCGCCAGTTCCCGCACCTCCTCCACCAGACGCGGCAGCACCGGGCCGAGCAGCACGGCCAGGTCTCGTCCCGTCGCCGGCCCGGGTTCCACGTCGCGACAAAGCTCGCGGACCAGCGCCAGGGCCCGCCGGAAATCGATGGCGGCGTACGCCCGGCCCACCGCCGCGTAGCGGTGCACCAGGCCTTGCGGAACGGCGCTTCCGTCTCCGCTCCCCGAAGCGTCGAAGGCCCGGCGAAGGAAGCCGATAATCTGCCCGCCCAGTTCCTCATCCAGCGCCTCGGTCACCCGCCCCGGGCTGATGTCCAGTTCTTCCAGGCCATCACCCATCCGGCTGGCCAGTGCATAACGCAGGCATTCCGGATCGACCTTCTGCGCCAGCTCCCGCACCTCGATCCGTGGTCCGTAGCGGCCGGCCACCCGCCGACCGTCAACATTGAGATAGCCCTGGACCGTGATGCGCCCGGGCAGGCTGAAATCGGCGCCCATGAGCACTGCCGGCCAGAAGAGGGTGTGGAAGGCGATAATGTCGCGCCGCACGAACTGCACCACGTCGCTTGAAGCGTCGTCCCAGAGACGCCGTCCGCCACGGTCCGCGGCACCGGTGAGATAGCCCAGAGGGGCGTCGAGCCAGACACAGAAGAACTTTTTCAGCTCACCGGGCACCGGAAAACCGAAGTAGGGGCCGTCCCGGCTGATACACCAGTCATCGAGCCCCTCGCGCAGCCGTGCGTCGACCCACTGCTCCACCTGGGGTTGCAGGCTGCCGCCGTGTACCCAGGAAGCCAGCCGCCCGGAAAACTCGCTGAGACGAAAGAAATAGTGGCGGGTAAGCCGCGGCACCGTGCCGCCGCCGCAGGAGGGGCAGTCGTCGCCCCGGCCGTTGCCCGTCTCGCCTCCGCTGCAGACCTCGCAGAGACCGCCGGTCTTCACCCGCGACCCGCACCCGGGGCAGCGGCCACGGTCGAAACGGTCAGACAGGAAGCGCCGACAGCGCGGGCAGTAGTCGAGGGGAACCTCCCGCTCGTAGATGTAGCCCTTGTCCCGGAGCCGATTGAAAACGAGAACACTCAACTCCCGGTTGTCCTCACCGTCGGTTGAGGAAAACCGGTCGAAGGCCACCAGCTGGGAAGTGAAATCCCGCAGGTGCTCCCCACGGTAGCGGTCTGCCAGCTGTTCCGGATCCACCCCTGCTTTGGCGGCGCCCTGCTGCACGTCGGTGCCGTGGCTGTCCGCACCGCCGATGAACGTCACCCGGCGTCCGATGAGCCGGAGAAAACGGGTGTATATATCGGCCTGCAGGGCATCCACCAGTTGCCCCAGCCGCAGCGGGCCGCAGGCATAGGGGAACGAACTGGTCACCAGGACCGGACGTTTCATCTCGTGGCGGCTGAATGGCCGGGGCGCTGCACTCATCGTCTGCGGCATTCCGGAAAGCCGTGCCCGGCGGCTGCCGGGGGCGGCTGAGGGTTCTCGTTTCGGGGCAGGTATGGTATTACAACACCTGCCGCAGAACAACCGGAAGGATGCGAGGCGGCAGAAAGGACCTCGATGACCGAGAATGCGGCAGACGTCAACGTCCGGCTACGCCCCTTCGACCCCGAAGACCTGGAGGAGATGGTGCGGCTCGACCGGCGCTGTTTCTCCCCCGAGGTGGCCTACGACCGGATGGAGATGATCTGGCACCTCATGGGGCCGCGCCGCTTCTGCCTCATCGCCGTGCCCCACAGGGACGGCCCCTCGCCACTCATCGGTTTCGTCATCGCCATCGCCGGCAGCGGCAGCCGCTCGGGTCAGATCGTGACCATCGACATCGACCCCGACTATCGGCGACTGGGGCTCGGCCGCCGGATGCTCGAAGCGGCTGAAGCGTGGCTGGCCGCCAGCCGCAACCGCACGGTACGCCTCCAGGTGGCGGTGAACAACGAGAGCGCACTCCGCTTCTACGACCGCATGGGATACCTTCCGGACCACCGTCGGCCCGCCTACTACCCCGACGGCACCGACGCCCTCGAGATGGTGAAAACGCTCCGGCCCTGAGCACACACGCCGGTCACCTCACCGGAAAGAGCACGTAGCGCAGGATGAAGAGCAGTGCCAGCAGGTAAAGCAGCGGGCTGACCCGCCGCCCTCGACCGGAGAAGAGCATGATCGACGGGTAGGCGATGAACCCCAGGGCCAGCCCGTCGGAGATGCTGAAACAGAAAGGAATGCCGGCGAGGATGAGGAAGGCCGAGATCCCTTCGGCCGGGTCACGCCAGTCGATACCGGCGACGCTGCGGATCATCATCGCCCCCACCACCACCAGGGCCGGGGCGGTAATCGGCGGGTAGGTGCCCACCATGGCGGCCAGCGGGGTGAAGAAGAGGGCCAGCAGGAAGAGCAGGCCGGTGGTCACGCTGGTCAGGCCGGTGCGCCCCCCCTGATCCACCCCCACCGCACTCTCGGCATAGGTGGTCACCGTGCTGGTGCCCATGCAGGCCCCGGCCACGGTGCCCACCGCGTCGGCCATCAGGGCCCGGTTGGCCCGCGGCAGCCGGTTCTCCTTGATGAACCCGCCCTGCTGCCCCACCCCCACCAGCGTACCCATGGTGTCGAACATGTCCATAAAGAGAAAGATGACGATGAAGGGCAGGAATCGCAGGTCCAGTGCGCCGCGCAGATCAAAGGCGAAAAAAGCCTGGTCCTGCGGCAGCCCCACCAGCCCGGTGAAAGAGACCTTGCCCAGAATCAAGGCGAGCACCGTGGAACAGACCAGGGCCCAGAGCACCGCCCCCCGCACCCGCAAGGCCATCAGCGAACCGGTGAGCAGCAGGCCGACGAGGAAAACCAGCAGGTCCAGCGAAAGCAGGTCGGGGTTCATGGCCAGCCCGGTTGCTTCCGAAACGTCCACCAGGCCGCCGTTGCGCAGGCCGAAGAGGGCGATGAGCAGACCGATCCCCGCCGCGATCCCCGATTTCAATCCCTGGGGCACGGCGTTGATCACCACCTCCCGCACCCGGAAGAGGTTGAGCAGCAGGAAGAGCAGCCCGGAGATGAACACGATGCCCATGGCCACTCGCCAGGCCTCGGCCACCCCCATCGCGGTCACGGCCATGATCACAGTGACGAAAAAGTAGTTCTCCCCCATTCCCGGCGCCTGGGCAAAGGGGTAGTTGGCCCAGAGACCCATGATCATCGTGGCGAGAAACGCGGAAAGGCAGGTGGCCAGCAGCACCGCATCGGCGGAAAGCCCGGTGGGATTGCCGGCAAAATCCACGGAGAGAATCGCCGGCTGGAGGAAGATGATGTAGGACATGGTAATGAAGGTGGTCACCCCGGCCCCCACCTCGGTGCGCACCGTGGTCCCCGCCGCCTTGAGCCCGAACAGCCGTTCCAGCATCGTTTCCTCCAGGATTTTTCCCGAGTATTTCAGCCCCTTGCAAACCATGTCAACCCGACGCCCCAGGTTCCAACCGCTTGACAAGCGCAACGCACCAACATAACTTATTAGTATAGTGGTCGATCAAGATCTCTCAGCGATCCAATCAATTGATCTCAGGTGCCGGAATGCCGCATCGCCTCTACCAAAAACCCACTATACGTTCCTGCAGGTCCTTTGAAACAACCGCATTGTCCTGCGCCAAAACCACGAATACGCTGCCGGCCAGCTGGCATCTCAGCAGTGCGTATGAAACATTCACCGGTCATTTCGGCAACGGCTTCTGGGAACTGGAATCCGCCTCAGGCACCTATGGGATCGGCTTCGGCCCCGGCGGCACAAGCATGTCGTACGGTCACGTGGCGTTGTGCATGAGCTGGATCACCTATTCCTCGTAACCCCGGCGACGGGAACTGACCGCTGCGGTGGATAGCAGCGTGAGAAAATGCAAAAACCCATTCATTCAACCTGGGCACTGATCCTGCTCTTCCTCTTCGCCCCCTGTATCCCCTGCTCCGCCGCAACGATCCACGTCCCCGCCGACCAGCCCACGATCCAGGCCGGGGTCGATGCCGCTGTCTATGGAGATACGGTATTCGTCGCCAGCGGCACGTATACCGGCGACGGGAACAGGAACGTAGTGATCACCGGGAAAGCGATCACCGTAAAGTCGGAAAGTGGACCGGATACGACAATCGTCGACTGCGAGGAGATGGGGCGTGGGTTCAGTATCGGCTTCGTGAGCACCGGCACCGTCGTCATAGAAGGATTCACGATCACCAATGGTCAATCGAGAGAATCCGATCCGGTGGACGGAGGCGGCGCCATCTACTGCCGGGAATCGAACCTGCTCATCGATACCTGCCATTTCGTTGGCAACACATCCTCCTCCTCATATCCCGAAAGCACGTCGGGCAAGGGCGGGGCGGTCTTCATCTGCAGCAGTTCGGATGCCACGCTGCGCAACTGCACGCTCGCCAACAACCGCGCCTACGGCTCCGACCATAGCCCGCTGGGGGGAGCCGTGGCCTGCTTGCAGAGCACACTGTCCGTCGAAGGATGCTCGGTTTCGAACAACGGTATCAGCGGTGATGATGGATTCGGGGGCGGCCTCTATGCCAAGGAAAGCGATGTGCGCATCGCTCATTCCACCTTTACCGCCAACGCGAACACCACCTACGCGACCTACGGCTCCTTCTGCTGGGGAGGCGCGGTCTACGTTTCCTGGTCCAGCACCGAAGTCGACGATTGCGATTTCATCGACAATATGGCCAGAAGCTGGTCGGACTACGGCATGAGCTCGATCGGCGGCGGAATCGCTGAGCGGTACGGCACCTCGCTCACGGTGCGCAACAGCCGTTTCACGGGAAACGTGCTCGAAAACGAAGGCGAGATCTTCGGCGGCGGCATCTATTCCTCGGGTGAATACTGTTCGATCGACAACTGCCTCTTTCACGCGAACAGCACCGACCAGGTCCACGCTTCTTCTTCCTTCGACACGTTTCTGGAGATGGACGGATGCACGGTTGCGGGCGGAGATGATTCGGTCCATTACAAACCGCCTCCGGCAGGCGGCGTTTACTGCTATGAAGGCTCGATTCGGAACTGCATCATCAGGGACAATCCCGAACAGCAGCTGGTGGTCTACGGTGAAGCCTCCGTCACCTACTCCGCGATCACCGGCGGATGGGCAGGCGCGGGAAATCTCTCCGCGGATCCACTGCTCACGACGGGGCCGAATGGTGTCGGCTACCTTGGCCAGTCGGCGGCCGGGCAACCGCTGGACAGTCCTTGTGTCGATGCCGGCGATCCTCTCTCCCCGCTGGTAGACGGAACCACACGCACCGACTCCTCCCCCGACATCGGCAGGGTCGATATCGGTTACCATCATCGTCCGGCCTCGGGCCTCTTCATCTGCCCCTGGCCGGACCACTTTTGGTATGAAGTTCAGGAAAACAGCGCAACGTTGATCGAGACGGGCGTCGAGATCCAGCCCTGCATGGGCGGTGTCCTCGATTGGGCCGTGACAAGCGACGCCGCCTGGATCACGCTCGATCCGCAGAGCGGAACATCGATCGAGGAACCGGTACCCGTCACGGTGACCATAGACCCATCCGGCATGTCGCGCGGCTATCACCGGGCCACTATCACCATCGAAGCGCCAGATGCCCAGGGCTCACCCCTGGAGATCCCGGTCACGCTCCTGGTCGGCCAGCTCGTCATCGGGCATTCGCCCTCCGACCTGGAGTTCGTGGAAACACTCCTTGAGCCTCCCCCGGAGGATCAGGTGATCGCCATCTGGAGCGACGACCTGCTGACCCTCGAATGGACGGTCAGCTGCGATGCCCCCTGGCTTTCGATGGTCCCGCTTTCCGGTTCCTCCACCGGGGAAACCGATGAAGTTGTCGTCCACGTCGACGCCACGGGGCTTGCCGCCGGAACATACCCGGCGACGATCATCATCTCGGACCCCGAGGCGGAAAACGACCCCCAGACGGTCTCCGTCGAATACACCATTCGTGAACGCATTCTGGCCTGCTCACCGGACCTGTTCGCCTTCCAGTGCATCGAAGGGGACATCGCCCCTCCCCCCCAGCCCATCGAGGTCTGGAACGCGGGAAACGGCATCATGTTCTACCGTCTGTTCGCCGATGCCGCTTGGATTGATTTCGTCCCGCGCAACGGATACTCGACCGGCCAGCATGTCGTCAACCAGGTCCACGTGGACCAGTCGGGCCTGCAACCCGGCCTGCACGAGACGTTGATCACGGTCTCGTCCGACGATGCAACGAATTCACCGCTGCTGGTGCCGGTCACCATGACCGTGGCCGAGTCGGGACGTGAACCCGGACTGCTGACCGGGCCGGGCCCCTGCCCGCTGAACCCGCCGCTCGTCCGTATCTATCCCCCGGAACAGGATGCCGGTCCTCTCGACCAGTTCAGCGCCTATTCCGCCAGCGGCTACGGCACCATCATTTCAAGCGCCGACCTCGACACGGATTTTTTCGACGAGATCCTCACCGGCCCGGGGCCTGGCGAGATCTACGGGCCCCATGTCCGGGGATTCGAAGCGGATGGCACTCCCCTGCCCGGGCTGAGCTTCCTCGCCTACGGCACGAACAGATACGGCGTCAACGTGTCGGCCGGCGACCTGGACAATGACGGCTACGACGAGATCGTTACCGGCGCCGGGAAGGGGGCGGAGTTCGGGCCCCACGTCAGGGGCTGGAACTACGACGGCCTGCCGGCCGTACGATCCATGCCCCTGGTCAATTTTTTCGCCTACGGCACGCCGAAGTGGGGCGTCAACGTGGCCGCCGGGGACATCGACGGGGACGGTTTTGACGAGATCGTCACCGGGCCCGGGCCCGGGGCGGTCTACGGCCCCCACGTCCGGGCCTGGAACGTGGACGGCGGGCCGGCGACGGCGATCCCCTCGGTGAGCTTCCTCGCCTACGGCACGAACAAGTACGGGGTGAACGTCAGCGCCGGCGACGTGGACGGCGACGGCATCGACGAGATCGTCACCGGCGCGGGGCCTGGTGCCGTGTTCGGCCCCCACGTCCGCGGCTGGAACTACGACGGCTCGTCGGTCGGTCCCCTGCCCGGCTACAGCTTCTTCGCCTGGCAGACGCCGCCGCTGACCCACGGGGTGAAGGTCTTCGCCGGCACCGACCTCAACGGCAACGGCCGGGACGAGCTGGTGACCGGTCGCGGGCCGGCGCCCGACGCCGACACTGAGGTCAAGGTCTTCACCTACGACGGAACGACGGTGACCCGGTGGATCTCACTGGAAGCCTACCCGGGATTTCACCAGGGAGTGAATATTGCGGCAGGGAGGTTCTGACATGGGCCAACACTCCATCCTTTCGCTGCTCGCGGTCCTGCTCCTCCCCTGCCTCCCCTGCCCCGCCGCCACGATCACCGTTCCCGACGACCACCCGACCATCCAGACAGCGATCAATGCCGCCACCGATGGCGACACCGTGCTCGTCAGGGCCGGCACCTGGAGCGGCGACGGCAACCGCGACCTCGACTTCGGCGGCAAGAACGTCACGCTCTCCTCGGAAAGCGGGCCCGAGCGGACGATCATCGAGTGCGGCGGGAGTTTCGACGAGACACACCGGGGGATTCATTTCAACAGCGGTGAAGGACCGGAGACCGTTGTCAGCGGGTTCACCATCACTGGCGGTTTCGCTTGGGAGGGCGGTGCAATCCTTTGCGACGGGGCCAGCACCCCAACCATCACCGGCTGCATCATCACCGGCAATGACGCCGAGTTCCGTGGCGGCGGTATCACCCTGCTCCATGACTGCAACGCGGTCATCGACAACAATCTGATCACCGGCAACCGGGTGGTATCGAGCAGCGGCTGGGGCAACTCCGGGGGTGGCGGGCTCTCGGCGGAATTTTGCTCACCGACGATCTCCAACAATCGCTTCATCGGCAACAGCTGCGGCGCACGGGGCGGTGGGATGCACGGCCTGGACCTCGAATACCCCGTGCTGCACAACAACCTGGTGGCCGGCAACAGCGCCGCCATGAACGGCGGCGGTTGGAGCCTTTCCGGCGAGTCCGACATCACCGTCAGCCAGTGCACTTTTGCCGGCAACACGACCCTTCAGCAAGGCCAGGGGCTGAGCTACCATTACTCCTACGACTCGCTTCTGGTGGAGAACTGTATTTTCTGGGGCAACGGCGCCCCGGGCGATCCCCAGCTGCATGCCGGGAGCGCCACCACCATCACCTACACCAGCCTCCAGGGTGGAGAGTCGGGAATCGAGGGATTCGGCACGGTCATCTGGGGGGCCGGTGCCCACGACGAGGACCCGCTGTTTGTCCGCGGCCCGCTGGGCGATTGCTTCCTCAGCCAGACCGCCGCCGGCCAGCCAGAGGATAGCTTCTGCGTCGACCGGGGCAATCCCGCCGGTCCGGTAACCGCGGGCACCACGCGGACCGATCTGGCGGCCGATACGGGATGGCCGGACATGGGGTATCACTACACCGTCCCGCCCAGAGACCTGTTGCAAGTTGATCCAATGGTCATGGTCTTTGCTGTCGAGGCCGGTGCCGGCAACCCGCCACCGCAGGAGCTCGACATCTGGAATGGCGGTCCGGGCACCCTGGACTGGTCCGTCTCCAACGACGCCGAATGGCTGGCCCTCGACCCGCTCGACGGCGAGTCGGTCACCGGCGAGATCGATACGGTAACCGTCTGTGTCGAAACCGGCAGCCTGAGTCACGGGACCTACAGCGGATCGATCCTCATCGGGGCACCGGGATCGTTGGGGGCTCCGCTCAGCATCCCGGTGGAGCTTCGTATCACCGAAACCTACACCGTCGACAGTGGTGGCGGCGGGGACTTCAGCACCATCCGGGATGCCCTCGACGCCGCCCTCCCCGGAGACACCCTGTTGCTGGCCCCGGGCACGTACACCGGGACACAGAACCGCGACCTCGACATCGTCACCGGCGGCATCACGCTCTCCTCGACCCAGGGAGCGCATAAGACGGTCATCGACTGCCAGGGCAAGGGTCGCGGGTTCATGATCAACGTTGACGATCCGTACAACCCGGTGACCCTCTCGGGGATCACGATAGCCCACGGACAGTCCGAAGCCGGCGGAGCCATCCACTGCTCCGGCGAAACGATCCTCACCCTCGACGACGTTCGGATCCATTCAAGCCAGGCAGCGGTGGAGGGAGGCGGGCTCCTCTGCACTGGCCTCTCCGCCGTACAACTCGGATTCGGCCATATCACCGGAAATTCAGCCGGTGAACTGGGCGGCGGCATCTGCGTCAGTGGGTTTGCGACACTGGTAGTGGAGGATTCCACCATATCGCACAATCTTTGCGACTCGGGTGTCGGGGGTCTGGCCAGCGGCGGGGGGCTTGCCGGGTCCGACTCCGCCGCTCTTGTCGTGAGAAGATGCGCCATCGAGCACAATGAAGCGTACGACTGGGGTGGAGGGATATTCAATAACGGTGATGACCGGTTCCTGGTCGAGGACAGCACACTGCGCTGGAACAGGGCTGGTTTCTCCGGTGGCGCCATCTATGGTCGCAGCTACGTGGAAGCACTGATCAGCAGCAATATCATCGAAGGAAATGAGGCGTCCTGGGGCGGTGGCATCTACACGGTCGGAAGGGTGGTCAACAACCTGATCATCGGCAACGTGGCTACCAATAGCGGCGGCGGGTTGACCACTGAGGGGTTCACTTCTCCCCGGGTGGAGTCCTGCACCTTCTTCAACAATTCAGCAGCCAATCGCGGCGGCGCCATCGAATGCTGGGATGTAAACACCGTATCGCTTCGAAACTGTATTCTCTGGAACAATCAGGCGCCGAGCGGCCGGGAAGTTTTCGCCGACGGTGACGGCACGATCCGGATCGACTTCTGCGACGTGGACACCAGCGGGGACTGGTCTGGCGGAGCGGGTGATACCCAGTGGGGCGAGGGCAACCTGGAAACGGCGCCCCTTTTTGCCCAGGGGCCCCTGGGAACCTTCTACCTCAGCCAGCAATCCGCGGGCCAACCGGAGACCAGCTCCTGCGTCGACGCAGGTGACCCGCTGTCGGATGTCATGGAAGGTACAACGCGCACCGACGGGCTGCAGGATGAAGGCATCCTCGACCTCGGCTTCCACTACCCGGCCACCAGCGGTCCGTACATCTGCAGCCAGCCCGGTCAGTTCGTCTTCGGCACCACCCCCGGCGAACCGCCGCCGGATCAACCGCTCGACGTCTGGCGCTGCGGCACCGGCACCCTGGAGTGGGAGGTGACGTCAGACCAGGCGTGGGTTCTGCTTTCGCCGGCATCGGGAACCTCATCCGGTGAAGTGGACCCGATCATGGTGGGTATCGACCCGGCCGGTCTCGGTATGGGCGAGTATCAGGCGACGATCACCATTGCCGCGACAGGAGACGCTCCGGTGGTGCTCGTTCCGCTGTTGCTCACCATCGGCGAACCGCTGATCGAGTTCTCACCCGATTCGTTCAACCACAGCGTCATGGTCTACGAGAACCCACCTCCGGTGGTTGTTCTCGAGATCTGGCAGGGCGGTAGTGGCATCCTCTACTGGAGCGTTGACGAGGATGTGCCCTGGCTGTCTCTCTCTCCGCTCTCCGGCTCCTCCATCGGTGAGCATGACCCGGTGGAGCTAATGGTTGACCACACCGGGTTGCCCCACGGCCTCTACGACACGGTGATCACCATCGAATCGCCCAATGCCCTGAACTCGCCCCAGGAGGTGCCGGTGCAACTGCGGGTGGACGAGTTCATCATCCACACCTACCCCATCGCCTTTGCCTTTGTCGCCCAGGCCGGCGGCCCACCACCGCCCGACGAGTGGCTGCGCATCCGCAACAACGGCGCCGGGACCATGGCCTGGGAACTGAACTGCGATGCCGAATGGCTCCACTTCGACACCGCTTCCGGCAAAGTCGGTGACGGCGCGTCCACGGTCTGGATCGGCACGGACTCGACGCTCCTCGAGCCTGGGCAATACCAGGCGGACCTGATCCTTTCCGCCGAAGGAGCGGCGAACACACCGCTGACGATCCCTGTCCACCTCACCGTGGAACTGGACGGTCTGGTCACCGGTCCCGGGCCAGCCCAAGGGAATCAGCCCCTGGTGCGAATCTTCCCTCCGGTGGACGATACGGAGCCACTTCTCGAGTTCCCGGCGTACGGCGCGACTCAGTTCGGCGTCAATGTCAGTGTCGGCGATCTGGACAGGGATGGGTTTGACGAGATCATCACCGGCGCCGGCCCCGGTGAGATCTATGGCCCACACGTGCGCGGGTTCGAGGTGGACGGCACGCCGCTGCCCGGGCTGAGCTTCCTCGCCTACAGCACGAACCGGTACGGCGTAAACGTTACCGCTGGTGAGCTGGACGGCGACGGCTACGACGAGATTGTCACCGGGGCCGGGCCCGGGGCGGTGTTCGGCCCCCACATCCGTGGCTGGAACTACGACGGTACGCCGGAGGTATCGCCCATGCCAGGTGTGAGCTTCATGGCCTACAGCACCCCGAAGTGGGGCGTGAACGTGGCCGCCGGCGACATCGACGGCGACGGCTATGACGAGATCGTCACCGGGCCGGGGCCCGGGGCGGTCTACGGCCCCCACGTCCGGGGCTGGAACGTGGACGGCGGGCCGGCAACGGCGATCCCGTCCGTGAGCTTCCTGGCCTACGGCACGAGCCAATATGGAGTAAACGTCAGCGCCGGCGACGTGGACGGCGACGGCATCGACGAGATCGTCACCGGCGCGGGGCCTGGTGCCGTGTTCGGCCCCCACGTCCGGGGCTGGAACTACGATGGAGCATCGGTCACGCCCCTGACGGGGTACAGCTTCTTCGCCTGGCAGACGCTGCCGCTGACTCACGGGGTCAACGTCTTTGCCGAGGCTGACCTCAACGGCAACGGCCGGGACGAGCTGGTGACCGGCCGGGGGCCGGCACCGAGTGCCGACACCGAGGTGAAGGTCTTCACCTACGACGGGTCGGCGGTGCAGCAGTGGTTCTCGCTGGAGGCCTACCCGGGGCTTTCCATGGGCACCAACGTGGCCGCCGGGAGGTTTTGACATGCGCTCACGCTCTGTTGAACTTCTGCTGTTGCTGATGCTGTTTCCCGGCCTCCCGTGCATCGCCGCCACGATCCACGTACCCGCTGACCATCCGACGATCCAGGCCGGTGTCGACGTCGCCGTGGACGGCGACACGGTGCTGGTTGCCGACGGCACCTATACCGGTGCCGGGAACGTCAATGTCCTGATCGCCGGCAAGGCGATCACCCTGCAATCCGTGTCGGGTCCAGAATCCACAATTATCGACTGCCAAGCACAAGAACGTGGTTTCACCATCGGCCCGGTGAGCAGTGGAGTCGTGACCATCGACGGGTTCACGATCATAAACGGGGAACCCGCCGCCGGCGATCCTTTCCAGGGTGGGGGTGCCGCCGTATTCCGGCTGGTTGAGGTTATCGTCAGGAACTGCACGATGCAGCTGAACCGGGCCTCTGAAGGCGCTGACGAGGACCATGGAATCGGCGGGGCGTTCTACATCGATGTCGACTCACAGGTCCAGGTCACTGGATGTGAATTCAGCGAAAATGAGGGCAATGGCTGGAGCGGCTCGTCCGGAGGTGCCATATACTGTGACCGAAGCGATCTCACCATCCACGACAGCTGCTTCTTCGAGAATTATATCGAGGGCCGGAGTAATGATTCGGCCGGTGCCCTGGGCGGGGCGATCCACGCCGATGACTCGTCAGTGCTGATCACGGGGTCGGAGTTCCGCGGGAACCGGGGCTATGCATATGCCACCAACCCGTACTCCAGCAGTGCCGTAGCCGTCGGTGGCGCGATTTCGGCGACCGACTCGACCATCTCGGTCGAGGAGAGCCGGATCATCGACAACAGCGTGTACGCGGAGGCGTATGCCTGTTCGATAAGCCGTGGCGGCGGAGTGCGTTGTCATGGCGACGGGTCTCTGGCCCTTCGCGATTGCCTCCTCTCCGGCAATCACCTGGGGTACGGCTACGGTGGCGCCATCTACTCCACCGCCGATTCGACATTGATCACCAACTGCCTTTTCCTGGAGAACCAGGCGGTCCAGGTCATCGTCCCCTACGATCACCTGGAGATGGAAGGATGCTCGGTGGTTTCCGGATCACCGGATGATTCCGGTGCCACCACAATCGGAGGCGTCTACTGCTATCGGGGATCGATACGGAACAGCATCATCTGGGGCAATCCTGAGGCACAACTCTACGTCAGCGACGAGGCGACCGTCGAGTACTGCGCAATCGAGGACGGATGGCCGGGAACGGGCAACATCGATTCCGACCCGCTCTTCGCACCAGGTCCACTTGGCTCTCACTACCTCAGCCAGGTCGCCGCCGGCCAGCAGCAGGACAGCCCATCCGTCGATGCCGGCGACGCATCCACCCCGCCGGCGGGCGACACGACGCGCACCGACTCCGTCCTGGATGCTGACGTGATCGATATGGGATACCATCACGCTGCGGCAGCTGGCCTCTACATCTGCCACTACCCCCCCGACTTTTCCTTTCTCTCCCTCACCGGGGGGCCGCCGCCGGATGACGCGACCATCGATATCCGGCCCTGCATGGGCGGCACTCTCGAATGGAGCGTCGAGAGCAGCGCGACCTGGCTGTCGCTCGAACCGCTCTCCGGTGTTTCCGACGGGGAGCCCGACCCGGTGATGATCTCCATGGAAATCGACGATCTTCCGACCGGGCTGCACCGGGCGACGATTACCATTCAGGCGGATGGCGCCCGGAATTCACCGCTCCAAATCCCGGTGGAACTGAGGCTGAGCGACATCACCGTGTCCCGTTCTCCATACAATATGGTCTTCGAGGAAATCATCAATGGCGCACCCGCCGAAGAACAGTTGCTGGAGATCTGGACCGAATCGCCGTTCCCTCTCGATTGGACGGTGAGTTGCCTCGCTCCGTGGCTTACCCTGGATCCGGCATCCGGGCAGTCGACGGGAGAGCACGACGAGGTCACCGTCCAGGTGGATTCATCGGGTCTCGCTTCGGGGACCTATCACGGACGGATCGTCATCACCGATCCGGATGCGGTGAACTCTCCCGTCCATGTCCCGGTGACCTTTAAGATTTATGAGGCGATGATCGACTATTATCCTTCGGTGATCATCTTTTCCTGCGAGAGCCCCGGGCCGCCCCCACCCGACCAATTTCTGCAAATCTGGAATGGTGGCGACACGACCATGTCATTCGAGCTAACAGATGACGCGGACTGGCTGTCACTGGATCCGACCAGCGGATCATCTGGAGGAATTCATTGTCATATCAACGTGATGGCGGACCATGACGGGCTGGAGACCGGCCGGCACGATGCGACGATCATGGTCACCTCGCATGAGGCCACCAACTCGCCGCAGCCGATCCCGGTCATCCTCTTCATCGACGACTCCGAGGTGAGTCCCGCGATAGCGGTCAGCCCGGGGCCCGGGCCGTTGAACCCGTCCATGATCCGGGTCTTTCCACCGGATCAGGATGCCACACCGATCAGCGAATTCACCGCCTATGCCGCACCCGGGTACGGCGCTGGGCTCTCCTGCGGTGACTTCGATGCGGACGGCTCTGAGGAGATTGTCACTGGACCGGGACCGGGCGAAACGTTCGGCCCACACGTCAGGGGGTTCGAACCCGACGGCACCCCGTTGCCGGGTTTCAGTTTCCTGGCCTACGGAACGAACACGTTCGGCGTCATCGTGGCCGCCGGCGACATCGACGGCGACGGGTTCGACGAGATCGTCACCGGCGCCGGACCGTCAACGGTGTTCGGGCCCCATGTCCGCGCTTTCGACTACGACGGCGCGCCCGGCGTCACCCCTGTGCCGGGTGTCAGTTTCTTCGCTTACGGCACGCCGAAGTGGGGAGTCAACGTTGCCACCGGAGATATCGACGGCGACGGCTTCGACGAGATCATCACCGGGCCTGGCCCCGGTACGATGTATGGCCCCCACGTCCGGGGCTGGAACGTTGACGGCGGGCCGGCTGCGGCCATCCCAACGGTGAACTTCCTCGCGTACGGAACAAACCAGTACGGGGTCCACGTCTCCTGTGGCGACGTGGACGATGACGGCATCGACGAGATCGTCACCGGCTCCGGGCCGTGTGCGGTGTTCGGGCCCCACGTGCGCGGCTGGAACTACGACGGTTCGGCGGTTTCGCCGCTGCCGGGGTACAGTTTCCTGGCCTGGCATACACCGCCGTTCGGTTACGGGGTCAGCGTTTACGCCGGGGCCGATCTCGTCGGCCACGGCCGGGACGAACTTCTGGCCGGCCGCGGCCCGCATAACGACGCCGACACGGAAGTGAAAATCTTCTTCTACAATGGTGCATCGATCAGCCAGTGGATCTCGCTCGAGGCCTACCCGGGGTTTTCCATGGGCACCAACGTGGCCGCCGGAAGGTTCTGATCCCGCCCGGTTCAATTGATTCAGCACCCTCCCCATGCTATTTTCAATGCAGGGCTTATCAACATCGGAGGAACGCATGTCGCCAAGAGAGGATCACCATGGGGGGTTCCTCCCGGGTGGGTCGACCGGCTGGCTGATCACCTTCTCCCTGGCCCTGCTGTTCACCGACCTGGCACTGGGGCACGACATCCCCTACCTGCTGGCCCTGGTGCTTCCCGCCCTGCTGCTCGGCGCAGCCCTCTTCGTCCTTCGCGGCAGTGGCCTGCGCCGGCCGGGAGCCGCCGTAGCGCTGCTGCTGGCCCTTGCGCTGCTCGTGCTGGGCGGCACGGCCCGGCTTCTTCCCGCCCCGGGACAGGGCGGTCCCGCCGGCCACCAGGACCTGGCGGAGGCGGCCCAGTCCGACTTCAACCGCCTGCTGGAGACCCTTTCCGCCATAGCGGGACGGCTGGTCCGGGACGAGACGGTGCACGAGGCGCTCCTCCGGGAGGGTGATACGGTGGGCGCGCGGACGGACCTCTTCGAGCGGACGCGGATAGCGCTGGACCAGGCGGGGTCCGGGAGCATGGCCGGGCTCACGCTCTATGACCGCAACGGTGTTCCGCTGGCCTGGGCCGGGCAGGCCTCGAGTCTCGATCACGCCGAATTGACCGGCGGGCCGCTGGTGGCCGTGGAGGGCGGCACGCGGCAGTATGCCCCACGGTTCAACATCCGTCGCTATAACCGACTGGCATCCCGCCTCTACTGCATCCAGCCCTTCCTGCTCGGTGCCGGCGACGCGCCGTCCGGCGGGGCGGAGAAGCTCTTCGCAGTGAGCGAGCGACTGCTGGACACCGGCCGGGGACGATTCCGGCGCAATCTCATCGGCGGCTTCTTCCCCTCGTCACTGGATACCTCGGCACTGGCGGGGATTTCGACCATGCAGTACCAGCGGCTGCCCGAGGAGCTTGCCGGAGAGGAGGGGGACGAGCAGCTGGCCCGCTACCCGATCACCTTCCCCGACGGCAGTCTGCTCGGCGAACTGTCCCTGCGGCTGCGCAGCGCGGGCAGCCCACTGCCCGCCCCGGCACGCAAACGGCTGGTGCTCATCGGGGCCCTGCTCGTCATCCTTGCTGCAGCGGCCCTGGCGCTCGGGGCGGCGAGGCGAACGTTCATCCCTCCCGGCCAGGGACCGGTCACCGGCCTGGCGCTGACGGTCGTCGCGGCCCTGCTCCTCATGCGCAGCGTGCCCGGCTGGCCGGCCGTACGCCTGGCACTCCCCGAATGGCGGCTGTTGGCGCCGGCCCACATTTCCCCGTCAACTCCGCTGCGCCTGTTCGGTTCGTCTTTCGACTTTTTGGCCAGCGGCATCATCGGTTTCACCATTGCGGCCTTCCTCCTCCTGCTGGCCTGGCACCGGCGTGAGTTGCTGGGGCATGAGGCGCCGTCCCCCTGGCGCCGTGTGGTGCCGCTGTCCCTGACCCACGGGCTGCTGGTGCTGGGCCTGCACCTGCTCGTGGCCATGGTGGTGCTCCGGGCACCGGCCGAGATCACCGACTTCGGCCGGCTGCTGGTCTCCGACCCGGTCAGCGCGGTGCGCAACGGGCTGATCCTTTTCGCCCTGGGTATCGCCCTGGGCGGCACGGCCCTGGCCCTGCGGGCAGCGTCGCTGCGCTCCCGCAGGGCCCTGCTCTGCTGGATGCTCCCCGGGCCGCTGCTGCTCGCCGCGGCTGGCCTTTTCAGGCGCCGGCTGCTGCGGCCCGGAGACAGTCCCGGCGAGGAGGCGTTCTGGCTTTCCGGCAGCCTTGACGTCCCCTGCATCACCGCGCTGGCCCTCTTCCACCTGCTGCCGCTGCTCGCCGCCATCGGCCTGCTGCACCAGCGGCGCAACGCCGGGTCGCGCGTCCCGGCAGGGGCGATCATCGGCACCTGCTCGCTGCTGCTGCTCCCGGCCCTGCTCTTCCTGTTCGTCGTGCAGCACCACCTCGACCTGGCCCGCGAGTCCTACGTCGAGCATGAGCTCGTGGAGGAGGTGGCCCGGATGAGCGAGCACCGGGCCGCCCTGCTGGACCAGGCCTTCGACCAGTCCGGGGCGAGCACCCGGCCCCTGGCCGCGCGGCTGGTGGCCGGCGAACCCTCGGGCATCGCCGGGCTGGCCTACAGCTTCTGGTCATCCACACAGATCTCCAAACTCGGCTATGGCAGCTCGGTGGAGATCTTCGGCGAGGAGGGCAACCGGGTCAGCGGCTTTTCCTACGAATTGCCGAAAAAAGGAATCGAGGCGGTGGAGCTGACCCGTCTGGCCGACCCGGAGACGGCGGAGGGCCACATGCTGCTGGGCACCCGTCGCCTGGATGTGCTCTCGCGCAGCGAAGAGCTGCGCTGGCAGGACCGCTCGGTGGGCACGCTGGTGCTCACCGTCACCGTCGACTACGCCGACCTGAGTTTCCTCGCCCGGGCCAACCCCTACCGGGAGATGCTCTCGCCGCAACCCTCCCCGGGGCAGCTGACCCGTGAATCGCTGGGCGACACGCCGTTCCTCACCGTCTATTCCGCCGGTGACGGCCGCGTGCTGTTCTCATCCCGGGAGGACAGCCCGGCGGTGACCAGGAGCATCGTTGCCGACCTGGGCCTCTCCCCGGACCGGGTGGTCTGGCAACAGGCCGGCTTCCGTGACGGTCCCTACCGCATTGCCTGGTTCGGAGACGGCGGAAGCCGCATCTACGCCCTCGGCTACCCGGTGCCGTCACTCAATAACCAGCTGGTGCAGTGGCTGCGGCTGCTGGTGGCCTGTCTGCTGCTGCCCCTGCCGGTGGCGGCCCTGCTGCTGCTCGTCCGCCTCGGCGCTGGTGGGGCCAGCCTGACCCTGCGCGACCTGTTGGCCCCGACGGCGCCGAGCTACTACCGCAAGATCCTCGCCGCCCTGCTCGCCGTGGTCATCCTGCCCCTGGGGCTGCTCTCCTTCCTCGTCACCCGAACGATGAAGACCTCTCTCGAATCCCAGCTGCGCACCCAGGGCCAGCAGTCGCTCAATGCCGCCCGCCGCGTGGTGGAGGATTTCACCAGCAGCCTCGAAGAAGGCGAAACACTGGACGACGTGCTCACCGACGACTTCCTCATCTGGGTCAGCCGGCTGGTGGACCAGGACCTGAACATCTACATCGGCAGCACCCTCGCCGCCACCAGCCGCCGGGAGCTCTTCTCCATCGGCCTGCTCCCCGACCGGCTGGACGGCCCGGTCTACCTCGACCTCGACGTGATGGGTCGCACCTTCCACGAGTCGCGCGGCAGCCTGGGCAGCGACCGCTACCTGGTGCTCTCCACACCGGTGCAGCTTCCCGGCAGTTCCCTGGTACCGGCGGTGCTCTCCACGCCGCTGATGGCCCAGCAGCGGCAGTCCAACCGTACCCTGGCCCAGCTCGCCGGCTCGGTGCTGCTGGCCTTTTTCCTGCTGCTGGTCATCGCCCTGCTCGTGACCTGGCCCCTGGCCCAGCGCATCACCGCCCCGATCAAAACACTGGTCGACGGCACGTCGCGAATCGCGGAGGGGCACCTGGACACCCGCATCGAGACCCGCTCCCGGGACGAGATCAAGACGCTGGTCAACGCCTTCAACACCATGGCCGAAAAACTGGAAAATCAGCGCGAGGCGCTGGACCGCCGCCGGGAGTACATCGAAAAGATCCTGGCCAATGCGGCCACCGGCGTGATCTCGCTCAACGAGCAGGGGCGCATCACCACGATCAATCCCGCCGGCCTGCGGCTGCTTGGCCTGGACCAATCGCACGGCCCGCTGGGCCGACGGATCACCGACCTGCTCAGCGGCAAGCCGCCGCTGGTCCTGCTCCTCGACACGGTGCGCCGCTACCTCAGCCAGCCGCTTGACGCCGCGCAGCGCCCGAACCAGCCGGTACGCGAAGAGGAAGTGCGCATCCCCGCCGAGGACGGCGGTGACGAGGAAGAGCGTCTGCTGCACCTTGTTTTCGCCCCGCTGGGCGCCGGTGACGAACAGGGGCCGCGGGGCACGATCATGGTCTTCGAGGACATCTCCGGCTTGCTGCGGGCCAACCGCCTCAAGGCCTGGAGCGAAATGTCGCGGCGCATCGCCCACGAGATCAAGAACCCCCTGACCCCGATCCAGCTGCACATGGAACACCTGCTGCGGGTCTACAGCGACGGTGATCCGAGCTTCGGCGACACGCTCAATGCCAGCATCGACACGGTGCTGAAGAAAGTAGGGGAACTGCGGCAGATCGCCATGGAGTTCTCCGACTTCTCCCGCCATCTCGACCTCGAACCCGAGGCAGGGGTTGACCCGGCGGCGCTGGTTCTTGAGGTGATCGAACCGTACCGGGGCGGTCTGCCCGAGGGGCTCTCCCTCGCGTTCGAGGCCGGCGACGGCCTGCCAACGGTGGCCGTGGACACCAGGCTGATCAGACGCACCCTGATCAACATCATCGAGAACGCCATCCAGTCGATGGAGGAGAGCGGCGGGACAATCACGGTACGGCTGGAGCGGCGGGGCCTTGGCGAAGTGGCCATCGCGGTGAGCGACAACGGGTCAGGGATGGACCGGGAAACGCTGGAAAATCTCTTCGAACCCTACTTCTCGACGAAGAATACCGGCACCGGGCTGGGCATGGCCATCGCCCGGCGCACGGTGGAGGACCATGGCGGTCGGATCTGCGCGGCCAGCGAGCCGGGCCGCGGGTCCACGATCACCATCGTCCTGCCGGGGGAAGAACGGCGCTAGTAGCCCTCGTAGTCACCCGCGTCGAGGTCTGCCTCTTTCTTGTGCCCCACCCAATCGCCGCTGGTGATGCCGCCGGAGAGGTCGAACTTCTGCCAGGTGCCGTTGAGCGTGCCGGCATTGAAGGAGAACGAGGCCTTGAGCACCGAGTGGTTGCCCACCCGGCTGTCGCGGCGGATGAGCCGCAGCTTGCTGTCCACGAAAGTGCCCTCGAGGCTGCCCCGGTCGTCGGTTCCCAGCAGGTACTCGCCCACCACCTGAGGGCCGTCCTGGGAGAGGACGAAGATCCCGCTCTCCCCCACCGGCATGATATCCACTTCCCACACCCCGTTGAGCGGCCCCTCGTTTTCGGTCTGGTCTTCACGAATCCGACCGATGCTCGACTCCACCGCGGTGATCAGCCGCACCCGCTCGGTAATCCGGTCACGGATACGCTGGCTCTCGTAGAGAATCGAATTGAACCGCGCCACCAGGTCCTGCAACTCGCGCTCGGTTCGGGCCATTTCCACGGGATCGATGGCCTGCGGGTCGGAGAGGACCATGCGGTCGATCACCGCCCGCTTGCTGGTCATGCTGTAGAGCGTCTCCTGCCAGATCTCCTGCAGCTCCTGGTAGGCCTTGATGTCCTCCTCGAGGTGGCTCTGGGCGATGCGCCGTTCGATCTCCAGGCTGTACACGGTGGAACGGTACTTGGTGGTGGGGATGTCCTGGGCAGCGACGCTGCCGGCGATCAGCACGCTGAGCAGCAGGGCGAACAGGATCAGATGCGTTCTCGTTCTCGTCATTCCCTTCCCTTTCCCGTTGAATCGTCATGCAGGGCACCTGCTCGAGCAGCGGGTTCGGCAATGGCGTCCGCCTCCACATCGCCCCCGTCCTGCTTCGATTGGCGTTGGAACAGCGGCAGCCGGGCCACATAGCGCGCCGGCCCGGAGACGAGGTAGACCGATCCCAGGATGAGGAGCACCGCTTGCGGTGCGGCAGCCACGGCCACGAAGATCAGGCCGAGCAGCACCACGAAGATATAGGGCCGCCGGCTCCGCCAGTTGACCTTCTTGAAGCTGGCGTACTTGAAATTGCTGACCATGAGGTAGGAGATGGCCACGGCGAGGACCATGAGCACCGCGGCCATCCGCCTGTCGGTCACCTCCTCCGGCGTGAGGTAGACCAGGGCGGCGATAAAGCCGGCCGCAGCCGGGGTGGGCAGCCCGATGAACCAGCGCGGATCGGTGGATCCCGAATCGACACGGATATTGAACCGGGCCAGTCGTGCCGCGCAGCAGACGAGATAGATGAAAGCGGTGAGCCAGCCCACCCGGCCCAGTGACTGCAGTCCCCAGACGTAGATCAGCATCGACGGGGCCATGCCGAAGGAGATGATGTCGGCCAGCGAGTCGAACTCGACACCGAACTGGCTCGTGGCGTTGGCCATACGGGCCACCCGGCCGTCCAGCGCATCGAGCAGGGCGGCGATGAAGATGAACAGCGCCGACAGTGACAGGGCCCAGGGGAATCCTCCCGTTTCACCGGGACGGGCCAGGCAGTGCATCGTGCACACGATGGAGAGGAAGCCGAAGAAGAGGTTGGATACGGTGAAAAAGCCCGGCAGGAGATAGATGCCGCGCTTGAACCGGCGTGAACTCCGGGATGGGTCGCGCCGCGGCCGCCGGCCCCGTTTCCGGGATGACCGCCGACGCCTGCTTCCGCTGCTCCGCTGCTCGGCCGCCATCTCCGTTCCTTTCTCGCCCCAGGGCTCAGCCCGTGCCGTCCCGGCGGGCGATGATCGAGGACCCGCCACGCACGGTGTCACCCACGGACACGGCCACCTCGTACCCCGGGGGCAGGAGGATCTCGGTCCGCGAACCGAAACGGATCAACCCCACCCGCTCGCCGCGCTGCACCGTATCGCCGGGTTGCTTGTAACAGGCAATCCGCCGGGCGATGAGGCCCGCGATCTGGGTGAACGGGATCAACTCCCCATGATCGTTTTCGCCATTGACCAGGCCGATGCGGTTCCGCTCGTTCTCGGTGGAGGCCTCAGGCTTGAAGGCCGAGAGGAAGCGGCCGGCGGTATACTCCACGCTCTTCACCGTCCCGGCCACCGGTGCGCGATTGACGTGGACGTTGAAGACCGAGAGAAAGATGGCCACCCGGGTGTAGCCCTCCCGGGGCAGTCCCGGCTCGGCGGCGCCGGCGAGCACCTCCACCACCTTGCCGTCGGCCGGGGAGACCACCAGCCCCGGATCGCCGGGGACACGGCGTGCCGGATCGCGGAAAAAGGTGATGGTGAACAGGGTCAGCAACCCGAGGGGTACCGAGACCCAGACGAGCTTGAAAACAACGGCCAGCAGTGTGAGCACCAGGCCGCCGATGATGAATGGCCAGCCTTCCGGGGCCAGCCGCCCCTTCTCCGACACGTCGTCACCCCGCCCCCTGCCGATGCCGCAAGCACCGGAAGGTTACTCCTGGCCCTGGCTGTATTCGGCCAGCCGAATGCCGATCTGGTCCTTGAGCTGAAGCTTTTTCTTCTTCAGCGTTACCGTTTCCATCTTCTGCTCGGTGGTGAGGAGAATCTGCTGGTCCAGGTCTTCGATCTGCTGGTCCAGCTGGCGGTGCTTCTCCACCAGGCGCCGGAACTCGGCGTCCTCCTCCATCAATTTCGCTTTCAGGTCGATTGTACTTGATACCATCGCACCCCTCCTGGTTGGGTTTGCGTTTCGATCCCTCTTTTCTTGAAACTATAGCGTTTGGCCGTCCCCCGTGCAATCCGGGACACCGCTCCCCTGACCATAATACGCAAAACGGCACCGCCTGGTTTAGCGCCGAAGCCGTCCCGAAAGATCAGCGGCCTCCCCCGGACGTCAACTCGGCATCCGAGGGTCGGACATAAACCGCGGCCAGCCGGGCCGGGTCGCCGTCCTGGGTGCCGGAGACGAGGTCCTCCAGCCCCAGGCGGGCCACCTGCGGGGCGATGAAACGGTCGGCGCCGGAAGGCCGGCCGTTGATGCCGTCCAGCGCCTCTTCGCCACCGGGCAGGGCCAGCGGCGGGTCGCCGGCAAACCAGACCTCGCGCCCGGCAGCCGCCTCGGCCACCCGCCGCAGCAGCGGTTCGGGACTGAGCACCGCCGGTTCCAGCACCGTCGACGCCCGGCGTCCCTGATCGTCGCTCTCGTAGAGCGCCCCGTAGAATTCGCCACGACCGGCCTCGAGCAATGGACAGATCAGCCCCAGCGGCACCCCGGCCCGCAGCGCCGAAGCCTCCAGCGTGGGCACCGCCACCGCGGGGAGCCCGGCGGAGAGGGCGATGCCCTGGACCATGGAGATACCGATGCGCACGCCGGTGAAAGAGCCCGGACCGCAGGCCACGGCAAGCCCCTTGAGGTCAGCCGGCTGCAGGGCCAGCTGGTCGAGGAGCCAGCGCACCGCAGGGAGCAGGCGCCGGGAGTAGGACTCGGTGGAATAGAGGCTCACCGAGGCCAGCGGGCCATCTTCCTCGTCGTGCAGTGCGATACTGCCGTGGTAGGTCGTGGTGTCAACCCCGAGAACCATCATCGGCTGCTTTCCCCCCGGCCGGCGTCCTGCGGCCTTCCTCCGGGCCGGCGCCCGGCGTTTTTCGCCACCGGCCGATATGATACACTCCACCGCGTTTCCATTGCTACTTTCGAACCGCGGCGGGCCTCCGCCTGGTCGGCAGCCGATGACCACGAAAAAAGACAAAACCACACCGGTGATGCGGCAGTTCCTGGAGATCAAGGAGAAACACCAGGACGCCATCCTCTTCTTCCGCATGGGTGACTTTTACGAGATGTTCTACGAGGACGCGGTGGTGGCCTCGAAGGACATGGAGATCGCCCTGACCTCCCGGGACCGCAACAGCGACAATCCCATACCGATGTGCGGCGTGCCCTTCCACGCCGCCGACGGCTACATCGCCCGGCTGATCAGGAAGGGCCACCGGATCGCCATCTGCGACCAGGTGGAGGACCCCCGGGCGGCCAAGGGCCTGGTCAAACGGGAAGTGACCCGTGTGGTGACGCCGGGCACGGTAACCGATGCCGGCCTGCTCGAAGCACGGGAGAACAACTTCCTCTGCGCCGTTGTCCGGAGCAGCGACGGCGCGGTGGGCGCCGCCTTCCTCGATCTTTCCACCGGGCGGTTCCTGCTTGCCGAGAGCGAGGCGGAAGAACCGCTGGAGTTCCTGCGCCGCGAGCTGGCCCGCTACCGCCCGCGGGAGTTGGTCCACGCCGCTCCCGGCGAGCCACCCTCCGAGGACGACCTCGCCCTGGCCAGGCTGCTGAAAGACAGCCTGCCGGAAAACGGCAGCCTGCAGGCGCTGTTCAGCCCGCGTCCCGCCTGGTCCTTCGGTGAGGAGACCGCCCGCCGGGCCCTCACCGAGCAGCTGGGGGTTTCGACACTGGAAGGCTTCGGCTGCGAAGCGCGCACCCAGGCCATCCGGGCGGCCGGCGGCCTGATCCACTACCTGAGAGAGACCCAGGGGCCGGCCCTGGGGCACATCGATTCCCTGACCTGGTGTGCCGGCGGCGGCTTCATGGTGCTCGACCCGGCCACGGTGCGCAACCTGGAACTGGTATCCACCACCGAGGGCGGCCGGGAAGGGTCGCTGATCGCCGTGCTCGACCAGACCCTCACCGGCATGGGCGGGCGCAAGCTGCGCGACTGGTTCCTCAGGCCCCTGCTCGACGCCGGGGAGATCCGCCGGCGCCAGGACGGTGTGTCGGAGCTGCTCGAAGATCTCGGCGGCCGCGACCGGATCGCCGGACAGCTGAAACAGGTGCTCGACCTGGAGCGTCTGCTCAGCCGGGTGGTGCTGCGCACCGCCGGCCCGCGGGACCTCTCCGCACTGAAGGGTTCCATCGCCCTGCTCCCCGGCCTGCATCAGGCGCTGGAGGCGTTCGCCGCACCGCTGCTGGCCGAGTTACGCAAGGGCATCGACCTGCTGGACGACATCCACGACCTGCTGGACCGGTCGATCAACCCCGAACCGCCGGCCACCATCCGCGACCCCGGGCTGATCCGCGACGGGTGGAGCCCCGAACTGGACGAGTTGCGGACCGTGGCCCGGGACGGCAAGAAGACTATTGCCGCCATCGAAGCCCGCGAGCGGGAACGAACGGGCATCTCCTCCCTCAAGGTGAAATACAACAAGGTCTTCGGCTACTTCATCGAGATTTCCAAGGCCAACCTGGGCAGTGTACCCGAGGAATACGAACGCAAGCAGACCATGGTGGGCGCAGAACGTTTCATCACCCCGGAGCTGAAAGAGTACGAGGAACGGGTGGTGGGGGCCGAGGAACGGATCAGCGACCTCGAGCAGCAGCTCTACGGTGAGGTCCTCGAACAGGCCGCCGCCGAAGCGGGCCGGATCAAGGCCTCCGCCGACCGGGTGGCCACCCTCGACGTGCTGCTGGCGCTGGCCGAGGTCGCCTCCCGCCAACGATACTGCCGTCCGGAAATCACCGAAGGGCAGCGCCTGGCCATCACCTCGGGACGGCACCCGGTGATCGAGCAGCTCTCCCCCACCGGCGAACGATTCGTGCCCAACGACGTCCTGCTCGATGACAACGAGAACCAGATCCTGATCATCACCGGCCCCAACATGGGCGGCAAGTCGACCTACCTGCGCCAGGTGGCACTGATCACCCTCATGGCCCACACCGGTTCCTTCGTGCCCGCTGAGGCGGCCGAGATCCCGCTGGTCGACCGTATCTTCACCCGGGTGGGGGCCAGCGACTCCCTGGTCCGCGGCCATTCCACCTTCATGGTGGAGATGATCGAGACGGCCAACATCCTCAACAACGCCACGCCGCGCAGCCTGGTGGTCCTCGACGAGGTGGGCCGGGGCACGAGCACCTTTGACGGGGTGAGCATCGCCTGGGCCGTGGTGGAGCACCTGCACAACGCGGAACGCGTGGCCGCAAAAGCCCTTTTCGCCACTCACTTTTACGAATTGACCGAATTGGCCGTGGCCCTGCCCCGGGTGCGCAATTTCAACATCGCGGTCAAGGAGTGGAACGACGAGATCATCTTCCTCCGCGAGGTGCTGGAGGGTGCGGCGGACCGCAGCTACGGCGTGCAGGTGGCCCGGCTGGCCGGACTGCCCCCGCGGGTGCTGAAACGGGCGCGGGAGATCCTGGCCAACCTCGAAGCCAATGCCTTTGACCGGCGGGGCATGCCGAAGCTGGCCACCGCCGGGGATGACGGAGAAGAGGACAGCGCCGACCGCGGGCCCGGAGAAGATCAGATGCGCCTCTTCACCCCGGGCGAAGACCCTCTGCTCGACGACGTCCGCCGCCTGGAGCTGGACCGCATGACCCCCATGGAAGCGCTGGCCTATCTCGCCGAACTGCAGAAGAAGCTCTGCTGATTCCCCTCAGTAAAATAGTCGAACAAAGCAGACAATTAACTTGACAGGAATGTAATGGTGACCTATCTTGTGAACTATACTTCTATTCCACTTTTTTGAAGTGGATGACTGCTCTCGTTTCTCGAGCCCAAACATGACACTGGACGAACTGCAGCAGCTCCGGCGGCAGGGTATTGATCTGGGGCGTCGTGGTCTGTACCAGGACGCGTTGCTCAATCTCTACCGTGCGTTTAATGCCGCCGAAGATCACCCCGACTTCCGGGTCCAGGCGGCCCTCGACCTCGGCGTACTCTACCGCATGCTCGAAAAATACAGCGCTGCCACCGAGATGTTCGACATCGTCGAGCAGAACAGCGACCAGAAGAGCGTGCCGCGCTTCACGGCCCACCTCGAACGGGCGATCATCGGTTACCGCCGGAAAGACCTCAGCGGCGCCGAACAGTCCCTCTCCCAGGCCGAGGACGTGCTGGAACAGAATGAAATGGGCCGGCTCATCGTCTATTTCCTGATCACCAAGGCAATGGTGGAGATCGAGCGCAAGGCCTACGAACAGGCGATGGTCTTCCTCGACCAGTCGCTGACCTTTGTCGAGCTGTTCAAGAGCCGTGACTTGCGCTGCACCGTGCTCTCCAACAAGGGCCACTGCCACCTGCACCTGGGCCAGATCGCCGAAGCCCGCGAGGCCCTGCAGCAGAGCCTCGAACTGGCCACCGAACTGGGCAACGAACGACGGGCGGCCGAGGTGAACAGCACGCTGGCCCTCACCGCACTGAAAGACGACGACCTGGCCTCGGCCAAACAATACGCCGCCGAGGCATTCCGCGTGTCATATGAGCAGAATTACCGGGACATCATCCGGGACCTCTGCTACCAGATCGGTCGCTATTACAGGAACAGCGGCCAGGCGGCCATCGCCGAGGTCTTCTTTGAAAAGGCGGTCAACGCCGACAGCCGGCTGACCACCGATTACCTGAAACTGCTCGACACCGACCGCATGTCCTCCGGAGAGGGCGCGTACGACTGACAAGAACGGCACACCAAACGAGGAACGGACGATGACTTTCAAACTCTTCCAGCGGTTGGCAGTTCCGCTGCTCTTGATCTCGATGATTGTGCTCTGGGTCCCCGATGCCGGGGCCAACACGGTCAAGGACGACGACCTGCGCGAGTGGACCTGCTCCGCGGTGCGCAATGGCGGCTACTTTCACGTGCGCGTTCAGTACGCCCAGGGAGCCGAGCCGGCCCAGACATTCTGGGCCACCGATGGCAGCGACGGCAGCCGTGACAACATCGATCCCTTCCTCTTCACCGACGGCACCCGTGTCTGGCTGGCCTGGAGCCGAGAGACCGGCGCCACCACCGACACCTACGAGATCTACCTCAGGGAAATCGACACCTCGGGCCCGCTGTACACCACGACGAAACAAGTGACCAAGCCCGACGATTCAAACATCAGTGACCGGCAGCCCAGTGCCGCCCGCTGCCCCTACGGGTTCCACGTGGCCTTCCGCCGCGACCTCAATGTCGACGGTTCGCTGGTCAAGCGGATCAACTACGTCACCGATATCTGGACCGAGGGCAACTGGATCAGCGCTGACGTCTACGAGTTCGAGTTGAGCGAGAACCAGGACGCCACGTCGCCGACCATGCTGGTCAGCCCCACCGAGGACGGGTACCCCCTGATGCTGACCTTCCAGCACTGGGTGACCCACCACAGCCTTGGAGGGGGAGGCTCCAAGCGCTCAATCGCCATCGACATCTACCAGCGCGAACTGGACAGCAGCGATCCCAACCCCTGGGAGAAAGTGCAGATGAGGATTCCCACACGCGACTGACATTCCTGACCGGGGGTTCGCCCCCATCATGGTGTCAGTCCGTTTTTTTGCAACGAGACATTACTAAAATGTATGTTATGGGACATGCGGAACGACCTTCCGACGCTCCCGCCATCCGGAGCGAGCCCAACCCCTGGGAGACGACATCAGTTCGCCAGTTCGAGGTCCGGTGAGAACCCGGCCAGCAGCTCCTTCTCCTCCCCCGAATCGAAGCGCACCCTGATCCGTCCGCCGGAATTCTGCACCACGATGCCCGTGCCATGGCGCGGGTGGGCGACCCGGTCACCCGCCGCAAATTCAGGTTTCGGGTGCGCCGGCCGGGATGGCGGGGCCACCTTCCGTCCCGGCCCGTCGAGGAAGGCGCCAGCGGACGGGGCATCCGGCAGGGGGCCGATGCCATCCACCAGGTGCCGGGGCAGAAGGTCGACGAAGCGGCTGGGCCAGGGAGCCACGCCCCGCCGGGCCACCCGGGTCATGTGGGTCAGGGCGAGGTGCTTCCGCGCCCGGGTCATGGCCACGAACAGCAGACGCCGCTCCTCTTCGAACTCGGGGGTCCCTTCCTCCCGGCCGGCCAGGGGCATCAGCCCCTCATTGAGTCCGATGACGAACACCGCATCGAACTCCAGCCCCTTGGCCGCGTGGATCGTCATCAGGTTCACCGCGTCCCGCGACGGCCCCTCACGGTTGCCGTCGGCGCCGCCGCTCAACGACACTGCGGCGAGAAAGGCCGGCCAGGCCTCCCAGGGGTCGAGGTCGGCCTCTTCCTCGGCCAGCCGGCGAAGCCCGAGCATGCGTTGCCACAGTTCCTCCCCTGCCGCGGTGTGCACGCGAATCTCCTTCTCCCGAAACTCGCTGCGCGCCACGGTGAGATCGAAGAGCTCGACCGCCGGCCGCGCGGTCATCTCCGCGCCCAGGTCACTGAGCGCGGCGGCGAAAAGCGAAGCCCGCTCCCGAGTGCGTGCGGGCAGTTCGTCGAGATCGTCGAGGGAAAGCAGCACCTGGCCCAGGGTGAGCTTGTAGCGCTCCCCGGCCTCCTCCAGCTGGCGCAGCATCAGCGGGGTGAGCTGCCATGCCGGCAGCGCGGCGGCATGGCAGATGCTCAACCGATCGTCGGGATTGAGCAGCGCCTTCCACAGCGCCAGCAGCTTGCGCACCGGCGGCAGGTCGAGCAGGCTTTTCGGCGCCACCACCCGCACGGCCACACCGTCCCGGCGCAGCGCCGCCTCCAACCGCGTCGCCTGGGCGTTGATCCGGTAGAGCACGGCCATCGCACCGAAGGCAACGCCCTCCTCACGGTGCAGGCGAAGCACTTCCCGCGAGACCCAATCCGCCTGGTCCCGCTCGTCGTCGCAGGCGGCCAGCCGCACCGGCGGCCCGGGCTCATTCCTGGTCCACGGCCGGTCCTCCCCCTCCCCGGGGCCGGCCAGCCCGTTTGCGGCCTCGAGGATCGTGCTGCTGGAGCGATAGTGCTGGGCCAGGGCAAAAGCCGACGCCCCGGGATACTCCTTGCGGAATCGGCGAAAAATCTCGGGGTAGGCGCCACGCCAGGTATAGATGCTCTGATTGGGGTCACCCACCACGTAGAGGCTCTCCCGGCCGCCGAGCAGGCCTTTGAGCAGCAGGAACTGCAGCCGGTCGGTGTCCTGGAACTCGTCGACGAGAACGTGGTCGAATCGCCCGGCCAGCCGCTCACGCACGTCGGCATGGTCGATGAGCATGCGCAGGGGCAGCAGGATCAGGTCGTCGAAGTCGAGGGCGTTGGCTGAAACGAGCCGATCCACGTAGCGCTTGTGCAGTTCCACGGCCAGCGGGGCCGCCGGTTCAGCGGACGGTTCCAGAAACGGCAACTGCTTGAGCCGTGCCACGGCCCGCATCAGCTCGGCCACCCGCGACCGTCCGCCGCCGGTGTTCATTTCTCCGGCCAGTTCGCCGATCAGCGCCTGGCGCTCACCCTCGTCGTAGATCGTGAATCCGGGCCGGTAGCCGTATTCCGCGAGTGGCAGCTCCTCATTGAGCAGCCGCCGGCACACCGAGTGGAAGGTACCGAAGAAACGCACCGCCCCGGCCCGGCCCGGACCGAGCAGTTCGTGCACCCTCAGCCTCATCTCCCGCGCCGCCCGGTTGGTGAACGTGAGCACGAGCAGTCGGCCCGGCTCGGTTCGCCCGGTCTCCAGCAGCCAGGCCAGCCTTCTGGTGAGCACCCGGGTCTTGCCGCTGCCCACCGCGGCCTCCACGAGAACCGGTCCCCCTTCGGCCAGCACGGCTTCCCGCTGGGAACGATTCAGTCCCTCGAGGGCTTTCGGTTCCTTTGGCTGTGCTGATGGCTCGTCGCTCATGGCGCCCGATTGTACACCATTTTACTTTTCGCCCCCCGCCTCCTATAGTTTCACCGGAAATCGGTGACTGTCACCTCTTCTCGAGAGGCATTAATGCGCGACCGCCCAATCATCATCATCGTCGGCGGCGGCGCGGCCGGATTGATGGCCGCGGGCACCGCGGCCCGGACCGGGGCCCGGGTGCTGGTACTGGAGAAAAAACCCCGCACCGCGCTCAAGCTGGGTATCACCGGCAAGGGCCGCTGCAATTTGACCAACACGGCGTCTCTTCCCGACTTCATCGAACGCTTCGGCAAGCAGGGCCGCTTCCTGCGCACCGCTTTGACGGCGTTTTTCTCGGATGACCTGGTGGCCTTCTTCGAGTCCCTCGGCGTACCGACAAAGACGGAACGCGGCGGCCGAATCTTCCCCGAGGGCAACCAGGCAAGCCATGTTGTACGGGCACTGCGCCGGTGGGCTGCAGAGGGAGGCGCGCGCACGCGCCAGCGCACAGAGGTTACCGAGCTGCTCACCGATGGGGGCCGGATCAGCGGCGTGAAGGTGAAAACCACCAGCAGCACGGGCAAACGGGCCACAGAGGTTCTCGACGCGGACGCGGTGATCGTGACCACCGGCGGCGCATCCTACCCCGTCACCGGTTCCACCGGTGACGGGGTTCAACTGGCTGAAGCGACTGGCCACCGGGTGGTGCTCCTGCGCCCCTCGCTGGTGCCGCTGGAAACCGCGGGGCCCACCGCAAAGAGGCTGCAGGGGCTGAGCCTGAGGAACACCGGCCTCGACGTCTACCTCGACGGGCGCAAGAAGGAACACCACTTCGGCGAACTGCTCTTCACCCACTTCGGCGTCTCTGGCCCGATCATCCTCAGCGCCAGCCGCCGGATCGTCCCGGCACTGGAAAACGGGAAGAGGGTTGTCCTCTCCATCGACCTCAAGCCGGCCCTCGATCACGAGAAGCTCGACGCCAGGCTGCTCCGGGACTTCGACGCCCACGGCAAGCAGCAGGTCCACAACCTGCTCAAAGGCCTGCTGCCCCGCCTGCTCATCCCGGTCTGCATCGGCGCCACCGGTCTCGACCCGAACGCCATGGCCCACCAGGTCACGGCAAAGGCCCGCAAACGACTCCGTACCTGGCTCAAGGATTTCCGCCTCGAGGTCACCGGTCACCGGGGGTGGGACGAGGCCATCGTCACCGCCGGCGGGGTGGACCTGCGAGACATTGACCCGGCGACCATGGGTTCACGGAAGATCGACGGGCTCTCCTTTGCCGGGGAAGTGCTCGACCTGGACGGGGACACCGGCGGTTTCAACCTGCAGGCCGCCTTCTCCACGGGGAGGCTGGCGGGGGCAAGCGTACGAACCGAGTGATTGAGCGCTAACAGACCGGGTCCTGGCCCAGCTCAGCCAGCACCGCCCGGACCGCTTCCCGCTGGCCCGCCTCACTGCCCACGCATGCCGGGCAGCCGTTGAGGCAGGTGCAGGTGGCCGCGACGTCGGCGGCGGCGGCCAACCAGTCATCCAGCTGCTCAAAACCGAGACGGGCGAAACCGATACCGCCGGGGTGCAGGTCGTAGATCACCACCCCGGGCTGAACCGAGGGCAAGCGGATGCCTTCCTCGGAGAGTTTCCCGGGCAGCTTCAGCGGAACCACCCCGGAGCAGACATCACGGGCATCGCAGAGGGCGAAGAGGGGCAATGTTCGCTCCAGCAGGTAGGCCAGGCCGTCGGCCATGCTGCCCGGGCAGGAAAGGCGGTGGCTCCCTGCGGTGTTGGTCAGCGCAATCCAGACGCCCTCGGTTTCCAGCGAGGTTTCCGGCAGGTCGAGTGCCTCGGCCGGCAGGCCCGAGGGGATCTTCGGCCCGAACTTACGGTAGCCGATGACCCGGCTGGTCACCGAAACCGCGGAGACCCCGGCCTGGGCCCCACCGCCAGCCAGCGCCTGCGATTGGTACTCCACGCCCATGGCCAGGCGCACTTCGGTCACCGGCCGGGTGAGGTAGCCCGGGTCGGTTCGCTGCACCAGGGCGACGTCGTTGTCGAGATCGAGTTCGGTGACCAGCCAGGGTTCTCCGAGGTGCAGGTAGATCGCGCCGGGATGCACGAGCAGGCCCGCGGCATCGTGCTCCACCGTGCCCACCTCCTCCCCGCTCTCCCGGTCGCGGATCACGGTGATCGACTGCGAGGCGCTCCTCAGGCTCACCGCGCCGGCAGGATGCTCATCTCCATGCCAGCCATAGCCGCGGCCGACCTGCCGCAGGTAGCCGTCGTCGAGCATCCCGGGAAGGAGTTCGTCGAGCATGGGAAAAAGATCCACGTCGTCGGGGGTCAGTGGAAGCTCCGCCGCAGCCGCGGCCAGGTGGGCGCGGAGTACCTGCGGGTTTGCCGGGTTGATCACCGCGCGCTCCGCCGGCGTGCCGAAAAAGAAGCCCGGGTGGGTGACGATGTACTGGTCGGTGGGCCTGTTATCCGCGGCGAGCACGGTGAGCGACGGGGCGTCCCGCCGGCCGGCACGACCGGCACGCTGCCAGGTGGCGGCCACCGACCCGGGGTAACCGCAGAGCAGACAGAGGTCGAGACCGCCGATGTCGATGCCCAGTTCGAGGGCGGTGGTGGAGACCACGGTCTGCAGCTCGCCGGCCGCCAGGGCCCGCTCCAGCTGACGCCGCTCCTCCGGCAGGTAGCCCGAGCGGTAGGCGCTCACCGACTGGTCACCGGCCTGGCGGGCCAGCCGCTCGGCCGTCATTCGCGAGGGGACGAAGGCAATGGTGCGGATACCGTGACTCACCGCCTCGCGCAGCAGCCTCCCCCCCTCCTCCACGGCGCCGGGTTTACGGTTGTCCACGGGATCGACCGGCGCATTCCAGAAGACGAACGTGCGTTCGCTGTGCGCTGCGCCGTCCGCCCCGATGGCCGTCTGCGGCAGGCCGGAGAGGTTCTCGGCCAGCTCGACCGGGTTGCCGATGGTGGCCGAGCAGCAGACAAAGACCGGCTCGCTGCCGTAGAGCCGGCAGACCCGGCGCAGCCTGCGCAGCACGTTGGCCACGTGGGAACCGAACACCCCGCGGTAGCCATGGATCTCGTCGATGACCACCAGGCGCAGCCGCTCGAAAAAAAACTGCCAGTGTCGCAAACCGTGGTTGGGCAGGATGCCGGTGTGCAGCATGTCGGGGTTGGAGAGAATGATGTTGGCCTCGCGGCGCAGCGGCCCGCGGGCGGCGGGCGGCGTGTCGCCGTCGTAGACGCCGGCGCGCAGGGTGAAGGAAGGGTCGCCGGCGGCCAGGTCGCGGAGCGAGCGGAGCTGGTCCTGGGCCAGGGCCTTGGTGGGAAAGAGCATCAGCGTGCGCGCGGCCGGTTCGACGAGGATCTGTTCCAGCGCGGGCACGGTGTAGCAGAGTGACTTGCCGCTGGCCGTGCCGGTGGTGAGCGCCAGGTGCTCCCCGCGACGGATGGCGGCGATGCCCTCTGCCTGGTGGCGGTACAGCCGATGGATGCCCTTGCGCGCCAGCATCTGCTCGAGGGCCGGGGCGAGAGGAAACCCCTCGTCGGCATAACGGGCCGACCTGGCGGGCAGCGTGCGCCGTTCCGCGATGCAGCCATTCCGCTCCCCGCGCTCGAGGATCTGTTCCAGGTAACCGTGCAGTGACATGAGAGTCCTTGGGGGCCGGGTTTGCTCCGCCCTGCCGGAAATGATAGCGTCAGGAGGCCGCCGGGGGAAGCCCTCGGCCCCGGGCACTGTCCCGCCACCCCCATGCCGCGAGGTTCGTCGATGAGGGTTTCCACAGCCGGCCGCGCCTTTCCGATGCTCCTCGCACTCCTTTGCGCCGTCCCGACCATGGCGGCAGACGAGGGCCCCGCCTGCGAGATCATCCTCGACTGCTCACTGGCCATGAAGGCCACCGGACCTGAGCACAGCGCGCGTATCGACATCGCCTGGCAGGCGCTGGGGGCGTTCTACGGCCGGGTGGGACACGACCCGGCCTGGACCGGCGGCCTGCCGCGGCTGCGGCTTGCCGGCGGCGACCCGCACCCCGACAACCCCCGGCTTCCAGGCGAGGTGATCGATGACGGCATCGGAGCGTCGGCACCGCCGCTGGCCTCGGGGCTGCTGCCGCTGAGCGAGACGCTGGAGGCCGCTGCTGAATCCATCGGCAAGCGGGGCGGTCGGGCCCGGGGGTTCGTGGTACTCGTCGCCGCCGGCTGGGAGGGCGGTCCCGGCAACCCCTACGCCACCAGCGGGGGCACCGGTTCGCCGGTGGTTCACGTGATCGGGCTCGCGCCACCGCCCGCCGAAGCGAGGCAGCTGCGTCAGCTTGCGGTGCGCACCGGCGGGATCTACCGCGAGGCTGCGGGGCCGGCCGGTCTCGAGCAGGCGCTGCACCTGCTCGCCGGATCGGGGGGCATCTATCTCACGGCGGCAACGGCGGGCGGCGAGGCGCCGCCGCCGGGTTCGCGACTGACCATCGCCGACCGCCGCGGTCTCTACGGACGAAATTTCGACTACCAGGTCTGGAACGACCGTGGGCGGGTGGTCTGGGTACCGGCCGGTCCCTATGACCTCTCCCTCACCTGCTCCGGCCGGGCCGCACCGTTTCCCGGCCCGCCGGTCTCGGTGACCCAGGGCCGGCTCATCCGTCGCCGGCTCAACCTGCCCGACCGGGGCCGCCTGGCACTCCAGCTGCATCCCCAGGGCCCAACCACTCGCACCTCCGGGGCCACCATCTCGATCCTCGATGAAGAGAATCGCCCGGCCTATCGTGTGAGCCGGCGGGACGAGTGCGTCATTCCCCTCTACCCCGGCCGCTACCGTGTGCGGATCACGCCCTATCCGGCGATGAAGGAATTCGGCGAGATCATTCGGGAGTTCGGCATTCTCTCACGGGTTGAAGAAATCATCGAGGCCGAATTGCCTCCCGAGGGGCGGCTCGTCTTCCGCACCGGCATGGGAATCCCGTCCCGGGTGCGGCTCGAACGGCGTGACGGCACACCACTCTGGACCGGCCGGGCCGACGAGTCCCTCTCGCTTCCCGAGGGCAAATACCGGCTGCGCGTCCTGGACGAGGAGGGTGAAGTCGCGAAGTCAAAGAGGGTGCGGGTCAGGGCCGGGGAATTGACCACCCTCGGCCCCTATTGACCGGTGGGGCTATTTTTTGAGACCAGCCAGCCGCAGCAGCCGTTCGGCCAGGTCTTCCTGCTCGTCCTTGTAGCGGTTGAACAGTTCCAGCGCCCGCTGCTGCTGGCCCATCTTGTAGAAGGCGTAGGCCAGCGTGAGATTGACCTCGGGCAGTTCCGGCGCCACCTGGCGAACCATCTCCAGGTGGTCGTGGGCCTCCTGGAGACGCCCTTCCATGCAGAGGGCCAGGCCGAGGTGAAAGCGTGCTTCCAGGTCGCCCTCGTCCAGCTCCAGGGCCCTGGACAATGAACGGGCCGCGGCGGCGGCGTCCCCCTTCTCCAGCAGCAGCACACCGACCTTGTAGTGGCCGTCCGGGTCGCGGGGGCTCAGGTCGGTGGCGCGCCGGAAACAGCTCAGGGCCTGGTCCCGTCGACCCAGGCGCCAGCGGACTTCACCGAGGTAGTAGTGACCGTCGGCACTGCCGTCCTGGATTTCGATCACCTGCCGGAACTCGGCTTCCGCTTCGGTGAGCGATTCGCGTTCCAGAAGCACGGCGCCGAGGCAGAGCCGTCCCTCGGCCGATTCGGGGTCGACGGCCAGCAGCTGACGCACCACCCGCTCTGCGAGGTAATAAAGCCCCTGGTTATTGTAAGCCACCGCCTTGTTCAACATGGCGCAGATGTTGCGCGAATCGATCTCCAGGGCCTGGCTGAACTGGTTCACCGCCCCCTCCACCTCGCCCTGGCCATAGAGCGCGATGCCCAGACCGACGTACGCCTCGGCCCAGTCGGGGTGGTCGTCCATCAACCGGCGGAACTGCTCCCCCGATTCGGCATGGCGGCCCATGCGCTCGAGCACGTAGCCCTTGTGCAGGCGTGCGGTCTGGCTGAAGGGATCGATGCGCAGGGCCTCGTTCAGTTCCTCGAGGGCGCGCTCGTAGAGGCCGACGCTGTGCAGCATCGAGCCCATGACCATGTGGGTGAAGCTGGAGTCGGGGCCGGAGGATTCGGCGAGCCGGATAAGGGGCGCGATGGAATCGGCTGAATGATGCGCCGGCAAATGCAGGCGGTGCGCTGCAGCGGGCCGATTGTATTCCCGACGGCTGCGGCCGGTGAAGGGAATCACCTGCCCCACGGTCTCCTCGGCCAGGGCCTGCTCCACCGGCGCAAGTCCGCTGCCGGACTGTTCCTCGGCGGCGGCGGTGCGGGAAAGACGCTGGTAGCACACTTCGGAGCAGACGATATTCCGCCAGAGCGGCTCAACCTGGCCCGAACCGGCACCCGCATCCCGAACCGCCGGCTTGATTTCCCCGCCGCAGACGGGGCAGCATGATCGCTGAGTGGCCATCACGTCTCCCGGGCAGCACAAAGACTGCCATTGTTTCCACACGCATCAAATATAAATGGCTTCTTGGAAAAGTCAACCGGAAGGCGGTCCGGAACCATGAAAACACTCAGTGGAGGTCCCCGGCAGCGAGACGGCCGCCGTGGTCCAGGTGCAGCCCGGTGTAGCAGTCTTCGTTGAAAAGGGTCATCATCTCGACGGATTCCCCATCGACATTCCAGGCCCTGAGATGCGCCGGCCAGTCCGGGTCGGGGCCGGGCATGGTGAGCAGTTCGTCGATACCGTCGCCATCCAGGTCTCCGCAGGCCACACTGGCCCCCCAGGCTGCACCATCGTAAGCCATGAAATTCACGGCCGACAACGGGGCCACCGCGCTCCCGTCAAAGGACCAGCCCCGAACGTGAGTACCGAAAACGAGCCCTGGGCCGGCACCGGTGACGATCTCGTCCACGCCGTCACCGTCCAGGTCGCCGCAGGCCACGTTGACCCCGTATTTCAGGGTACCGTAGGCAAAGAAACTCATCTCCGGGATGGCCGCCGCTGCGCCGCCGTCCACGTTCCAGCCCCGCACATGAGGGCCGTAAACCGCCCCGGGCCCGGCGCCGGTGACCACCTCGTCCATGCCGTCGCCGTCCAGATCGCCGCAGGCCACGTTGACCCCCCACTTGGGAGTGCCGTAAGCGAAATAGCTCATTCCGGCCATGGACGAAGCCATGCCGCCGTCCACGTTCCAGCCGCGCACGTGCGGGCCGAACACCGCGCCTGGCCCGGCACCGGTGACGATCTCGTCCATGCCGTCGCCGTCCAGGTCCCCGCCGGCCACATTGACACCATACCGATTGGTGCCGTAGGCCAGGAAGCTGACCTGGGCCAGGGCGCTGCCGCGGACAGTGAAGGCACGAACGTGAGGCCCAAGCACGTTGCCGGGGCCCGGCCCGGTGAGCACTTCGTCGGCCCCGTCGCCATCCAGGTCGGCACAGGCCACGTTGGTCCCGTACCCCGACACACCGTAGGCTTCCCATCCGGCCAGCGGCCCTCCGGGGGCCAGGGCGCTCCAGACGCGAACCAGGGGCGGGTTGGCCGGGGCCGGACCCGGCCCGGTGACCACCAGCAACCCCTGCACCGGCGTTCCCTCACCCTGCCGCAGGGTGAGCAAGCGGTCCACCCCCGCACCGGGATCGAATCGCTCCACACCGTGGTAGGGCCAGCTGACGAGCACCGCTTCCACCTCGGCCAGATCCCCCAGGCCGAAGTGCAGCGTGCGCCAGTTCATTACCCCGTCGCCGGCGGAACTCTCCACCAGCCGGGCTCCGGACATCCCCGCGGCGAGAACCAGTCGTGCCGAGGCCCCCACCGCGTCTGTCCCGCAGCCGGCCGGTTCGCCCTCCAGCCGGATGGCCAGCCAGTGATCGCCGCCACCGCCGGGGTCGAGGTCGTTGCGCAGCAGGTGGCGGCCGGCATCCGCCGACCGTCCGCCGTTCATATAGACATCGAGGTCCCCGTCAAGGTCGTAGTCCGCCACGGCCAGACAGGTGGCCTGGCGGAAGAGCGTCTCCTGGTCCAGCCCCAGGTCCATGGTGACGTCGCGGAAATGACCGGTATCTTCCGGCCCCTCGTTCTCGAACGCGTGGCAGTAGTGCTCGTACCACTGGCAGAGCAGCAGGTCGAGGTCGCCATCGTTGTCGAAGTCGATCCAGGCCACACCGTGCCACTCGTTCTGCATCGTGGGCAGCCCGTTCTCATCACTGGTGTTGAAGAACGTGCCGTCGCCTTCGTTGCGGAAAATCGCCGCCCGTCCATGGATGTTGGCCACCACCAGATCGAAGTCGCCATCGTTGTCGAAGTCGCCCCAGGCGGCTCCGCTGGCCAGGCCGATGCCGTAGCGTCCATGGGGCTCGATGTGCACACCCGCCGCTTCGGCGACATCGCTGAACTGGCCCGTACCGTCGTTGCGCCAGAGCAGGTTCTCCCACGAGGGATCTGCGGTGGACACACCATAGACCGGGACAAAGAGATCGAGGTCCAGGTCGCCGTCATAGTCGCAGGCCGCAGCACCGCGGGACTGCCGTTCGAAATCGGCATCCTCCAGTTGGGGTATCCTGGCCGCGGTGGCATCGGCCCACGATCCAGGGCCGTCGCTCTCGAAAAGCCGGTCGGCCCCCCGGGCATAGTTCGGCTCCCAACTGCCGAAAACCGTCTGGTAGAGCTCGGTGTCCCCGTCACCGTCGGCATCGAAGAAGACCGGCGTTTCGGCACGGAGGTTCATCCCGTTCTCGTGGATCGTGCTGCGGGTGAAGCCACCGCCGACGTTTTCGAACCAGTAGACGGCCGTGGTACGGGTGTCATTGGTGGCCAGGTCACAGGATTGCACGCAGTCGAGGTCGCCGTCGCCGTCCGCGTCGGACCAGCTCATGCGGTACTGCCAGCCGTGCTCGCAGTCCAGGCCCATGCCGGCGGCCAGGTCGAACGTGCCGTCACCGGCGTTGAGGTAGAGGATCCCGCCGCCAAGGTGCAGGTCGGGCCATCCGTCACCGTTCACGTCGGGCCAGGCGGCGTAGTCGCCGCCGTCGATCTCGTCGGGCGCCCCCCCCAGCGCCTCCAGGGTCGCCTCGCTGAATCCCGCCGCTGCCGGCAGACAGCAGGCCAGGGCAAGGAGGACGGGGGCGATACTGAACCGCAGCAACGTCATCACGTTCACATGCACCACGTCGGCCGTTGGCAAGAAAGGCGGATTCGGCGGATAATGGGGGCGGGCCCCCGTGCCGTGAGGCGTCATTATACAACCACCGGGGGCGGATTGCCCCGAGGAGGCCGATGGACGGAAGACAGGCAGGACGCTACCGCTGCTTCACCCTGGAAACCGGGGCGCTGAACCTCGACGGATCGAGCATGTTCACCTCGGCCCCGCCCGAAGCCTGGCGCCGCCACTTCGACGTGGCGGACGACGGCCGCATGCGCTTCGCCGTGCGCTCCCTGCTGCTGCGCAGCCGGGCCTCGACGGTGCTGGTGGACACCGGCAGCGGCGACACCCTTCCGGCGGCCCTGGTTGCGGAATACGGCATCGAGAGCCCGCCCCGATCGCTGCAGCGGGCCCTGGCCGACTGCGGCGTTTCCCCCGACGAGGTGACCCACGTGCTGCTGACCCACCTGCATCCCGACCACCTCGGCGGGGCCGTGGTGCGGGAGGGCGGCGAACTGCGGTCGGCCTTCCCCCGGGCCGTGCACATGGTGCAGCGGCGCCAACTGGAAACAGCGCTCGATCCCCATCCCGACGAGGCGGACTCCTTCATCGGTGAACACCTGGCGCTGCTCTGCGCCTCGATGCGGCTCGAACGGCTCGATGGCCCGGGCGAGGTCCTGCCCGGGCTGGAAGTGGGACTGGCCCACGGCCACACCGCCGGCCAGCAGTACGTGGTGGTGCACGATGACCGCCGTCCGCTGCTCTTCCCCGCCGACGTCGTGCCCACCGCGGCCCACGTGCCCTTCCCCTGGTTCACCGCCTTCGACCTTGATGCCCGCCTCGCGGTGCGCGAAAAACGGCTGCTGCTGGAACGGGCGGCCCGTGAAGGCCACCTGGTGGTCTTCGACCACGAGCCCCGCTTCGCAGCCTGCACCGTGTCCCGCGACGGCCGCACGTTCCGCGTGGGCGAGAAAGTGAACGCGCTCTAAAAGGGAAGCGCTCCCCAGCCGTAAACCCCGAAGAAGAAAGAAAGTACCGCCAGATCATCCCCGTCCACCACGCCGTTGCCGTCGAAGTCGGCCTCGGCGAGCCAGAGCTCGCTGCCCGCCCCCGCGCCGAAGGTACGGGAGAAATGGCCGAGGTCGATGCCGTCCACGCGGCCGCTGGTGTTCAGGTCGCCCTGCAGGGGCAGGCCGGCCATCGCCTGCTCGATGAGCCACAGCGCGGCGGGCAGGTTCTCTTCGAAGGTGGGCTGGATGTCCGAGGGCGGGCTGATGAAACCGTCGTAGCCGTTGTTCGGCCCGGGACGCAGTTCGATGGTGAAGGTGGGGATGCGGAACGTGCCGTAGACCCAGTCATCGGAATCGCCGTTTGTGCCGTAGAGCAGGTCGCTGCCCCCGCCCTGGTACGGCACACCGTGGACCGCGGTGATCATCGCCGCCATGCTGGCGGCGAGCCAGTCGAAGTAGCTGGCGTCGGCGGTGGGTTCGGCGGTGTAGCCCCAGGGATGCAGCACCAGCTGGGAGAAATTATGGTAACTGATCACGGCAGAGAAATGCCGACCGGTGCTCATCAGGTCACGGATCACGCGGGTCTCCGGTTCGGAGAACGGCGAGGGGCCGCGGTAGGTGCCGCTGCCCGGGTTGGGGCTCGACCCCTCGTCGTCGTGGCCCCACATGTAGCCGTAATTGCGGTTGAGGTCCACACCCCAGGTGCCGTTGCCGTTGTTCCGCCGGTTCTTGCGCCACAGCCGCTCGTGCTCCACCGAGAAGACGTGGCCGTCCGGATTGAGCATGGGCACGACCCAGGTCTCGGCGCCGTCCACCGCGGCCTCGGCGCGCCCGCCGGCAGCGCTCTGCTCCAGCAGGTGGCGGGCGATGAGCAGGGGCACCTCCACCGAGATCCATTCCCGGGCGTGGTGACAGCCGATGAGCAGCACGCGAGGTTCGCCCGGCTCGTCGAGGTCCACGTTGTCACTGATTTTCAGCGCCCATATCGCCCGTCCCTCGAGGCTCTGGCCGACGAGGTGCAGCGAGGCGATGGAAGGCCATGCCTCGGCCAGGTCGGCCATTTCGGCATTCAGCTCCTCCCAGGTGTGGAACGCGGAGGCTTCCACCGCTTCGGTGCTGCTGGTCTGGAAAACCGAGATGTCCTCCATGAGCAGCACGTAGCCGCCACGCCCCGCGCCGATGGCATCGAGCAGGCTCCGCGAGGCGACCACCACCGCGCCCTCGACGCTTACCGAGACGACGTCCACCTGCCGGGCCGCCAGGTGGCGCAGCAGCGACGAACCGGGCAGGGCGCCGGGCACGAGGGCCAGCACCTCGTCCGCATCGGCAGCGGACGGGGCGGCCATGGCCAGGATCAGGCACAGGGCCGGCACCAGGGCACGGCCAATGCGGGAACGGGTTGCGCTGGCATACGATTTCATCTCCGTGCACCATCCATGCTGGGGGTCGTCCGGATCACGCGGGCGGCCCTGGGTCTCGTCCGGGCTTCTCCTGTGTTAGTATAGTCGATCGACGATTCACCCGCCCCGCGCGAGGAACAATTCCGACGAGGACACGTGATGATGGACGCACGCTATCGGGCGCTGGCCGAAACACTGGTGGGCCACTCGACAAAACTCCGGCCGGGGGAAAAGATCCTGGTGGAAGCCATCGACGTGGATGCAAACCTCATCGTGGCCCTGGTCCGCGAAATCGACCGGGTCGGCGGCATCCCGCTGGTCAGCACCAAGCAGAACCGGGTGCTGCGCGAGCTCTACCGTACCGCCACCCGGGAAAGCATGGCCGCTTCGGCGGCCCACGAGGCGGTGCGCATGCGCGGCGTGGACGCCTACATCGGCATCCGGGCCAGCCACAACATCTGCGAGTACAGCGACGTGTCGCCGGAGAAACTGGCCCTGCAGCGCAAGCACTGGTACCAACCGGTACACGCCGAGATCCGCGTGCCCCGCACGCGCTGGGTGGTGCTCCACTTCCCCACCCCGGCCATGGCCCAGCAGGCCGAGATGAGCACCGCGGCTTTCGAGGCGTTCTACTTCCGGGTCTGCACCGCCGACTACCCGCGGATGTCCCGGGCCATGGACCCGCTGAAGGCGTTGATGGAGGCCACCGACCGGGTGCGCATCAGCGGACCGGGCACCGACCTCTCCTTCTCGATCAAGGGGATGCCGGCGGTGAAGTGTGACGGCGATCGCAACATCCCCGACGGTGAACTGTTCACCGCCCCGGTGCTGGACAGCGTGGAAGGGGAAATCCTCTTCAACGCCCGCACGATCTACCAGGGCACCACCTTCTCCGACGTGCGCCTGCGCTTCGAGCGGGGCCGGGCGGTGAGCGCCGAGGCGGACAAGGGCGAGCGCCTGCGCCAGATCCTCGACACCGACGAGGGCGCCCGGCGGGTGGGCGAATTCTCACTCAGTTTCAACCCCTACATCACGCGGCCGATGCTCGACATCCTCTTCGACGAGAAAATCGCCGGGGCGCTGCACCTGGCCATGGGATCGGCCTACGATGACTGTGACAACGGCAACCGCTCGGGGATCCACTGGGACCTGGTCCAGATGCAGGCCCCCGGGCAGGGAGGCGGCCGTGTCTGGTTCGACGATCGCCTGGTACGGGAAGACGGCCGGTTCGTGTTGCCCGAGCTGGCGGGGCTGAACCCGGAAAACCTGGCCCGCACCGAAGAAGGGAGCACCGCTCGATGAAGGTCCGCATCACCTACTGCGGCGAGTGAAACTACGAACCGCGAGCTGACAGTGTGTCGGCTGAACTCCAATCCAATGTCGTTGGTGCGCAGGTCACCCTCGTCCGTTCGTCGGGCGGCGTCTTCGACGTTCACCGGGACGGTGAACTGATCTTCTCCAAGCGGGACCAGGGCCGCTTCCCCGATCCCGGAGAGATCACGACGCTGCTCGGATCCTGATTCACCGCGGAGGGCGGATCTCGAACGAGGTCTCGATGGTGGTGTGGTCGCGCAGCATCGCCACTACCGAGCAGTACTTGGTTTCCGAAAGTTCGATGGCCCGGGCCACGTCCTTTTCCTTGATGCCCTCGCCGTAGAAGATGAACTTGATCTTGATCTCCTGCAGCGTCTTGGGGTGTTCCTCGGTCCGGCCGGCCTCCATCTCCACTTCGTAGTCGTCCACCTTGACCCGCTTCTTGGCCAGGATGCTCAGCACGTCCATGCTCGTGCAGCCGCCGAGACCGATGAGCACCAGTTCCAGCGGACCGGTGGCCCCTGAGTAGCCGCCCACCTTCGGCGACGTGTCCATGGGCACCCAATGGCCCGAATCAGCTTTGCCCAAAAGCCCGATACTCCCGAATCGCTTGAGATACGCCTTCATCTTCTCTCCCTTGTCTTTCACCGCCAGGTCACTGTGCCAGTTCATGAACATCGCCCCCGCCGCGTCCGGGAGCGCTCGTTTTTCCGCAGCCGGTTCATTGTATCAGGAACGGTTGATCGGTTTCACTGCACGGCCACCAGCCTCGCCGTGGCCGTCTCCGCGTAGGGGCCCTGCGGATCCAGCTCGAGGTATCGGCGCCAATGCCCGGCAGCCTCGCTGCCGCGGCCCAGGGCGTGGAGGCAGGAGGCCAGTGCATAGTGGGCCTCGGCGTAATCGGGGTTCAGTTCCAGCGCCCTGAGCAAGGCCGTTTCCGCCGTGGCGGCGTCGCCCTTGTGCGTGGACGCCAGGCCGAGGTTGAAGTGCGCCCGCTCGAGGGACGGATCGAGTTCCGCGGCGTGGCGGAAGGCCGAAACCGACTTGTCGGTGTAACCGGAACGGTAGAGGGCTTCACCGTAATCGAGCAGGAACAGGGCATTGTCCGGAGCGAGGTTCACGGCCCGCCGAAGCCGCTCCAGGGCTTCGGGGTATTGTTCCCGGCGCAGGCTGATCACGCCGAGGTTGTAAAGGGATTCCTCGGAGTCGGGGTAGTACTCCAGAGCGGCCAGGTAGTGTTCCTCGGCCTCATCGTCCCGCCCGAGGAGCTGCAGCAGGAAGCCGGTCTTGAACTGGACGTTGTGCCCGCCCGGCGACTGGGCCAGCACCTCGAGGTAGACGTCGAGCGCTTCCTCGTAGCGCTCCAGCTGGATCAGGGTGGCCCCGAGGAAAAGCTTTTCTTCCAGGTGCACCATTTCCTTGGCATCCGGGGCGGGCCCGGTGATCGGGCCCGGCGAACCGCCGGTAACATAGCCGAGGGCGAGCAGCTTTCCGCGGGTTTCCTCGTCGGTTGCACCGCTTCCCGCGGCCGGCGCCCCGGCACCGCCCAGTTCCCTGGTCATCCGGTGCAGTTCGGAGGCCATGGTTTCACCCTCGCCGCCCCAGCCGTCGTCGCCGCGCTGCAGCAGGTTGTCCAGCTCGGCCGGATCGGCGTCAAGATCGTAGAGTTCGGGAATCGGCGCTTCGATATACTTGCGGCTTCCCTTGACCAGGGCTGTTGACTCGCTCCAGCCGTAGTTGTAGCGGGGGTGCCAGGTTTCCATGTAAATCAGCGATCCGGGTCCGCTCGCGTCCCCGTCGCCACCCAGCCCCGCGACGAGGCTGCGGCCCTGCACCTGCTCAACATCCGGACCCGCCCCGCCGGCAGCGGCCTTCAGCCCCAGCAGGTCGAGAAACGTGGGCACCAGGTCGGCGAGGTGCGCCGCTTCGCCGCTGATCCCGCCGGCGGGCACGGTGCCCGGCAGGTGCAGCACCAGCGGGACGCGGGTGGCGGCCTCGTAGACGAAGAGACCGTGGGTGTCCTCGCCGTGCTCGCCGAGACACTGGCCGTGGTCGGCGGTGACCACCACCAGTGTGTCGTCGAGCCGGCCCTGGCGCCGCAGCACGGCGAGCACGCGCCCCAGCTGGAAATCGCTCCAGGCGATTTCGCCGTCGTAGCTGGCGCTCGCGCTGTCGGCGGTGTAGGGCTCGGGGGGCACGTAGTCCTGGTGCGGATCAAAAAGGTGCAGCCAGGCGAAGAAGGGCCGTGCGGGGTCGTCCCCGGCCTCACCTTCTTCGAGCCAGTGGATCAGCCGGTCGCAGGTCACGTCGGCCCGGCGCTCGGCCATGAATCCGAAACGGGCCAGCGGGTCCCGGTCGGGCATCCGGTCATCGTAGGTCTGGAAGCCCTGGTCCAGGCCGAAACGGCGGTCGAGCACGAAAGCGGAAACGAAAGCACCGGTGCGGTAGCCGGCGTCGGTGAGCATCTCGGCCAGGGTGTGGCGGTCCTCGGCCAGGGTGAACACGCCGTTGGAGCGCACCCCGTGCCCCGGCGGGTACGAGCCGGTGAGAATGGTGGCGTGGGAGGGCAGGGTCACCGGCGTGGGGGCCGAGACCAGCGGCAGCACCGTGCCCCGAGCGGCCAACCGGTCAATGGTCGGGGTCATCGCCTGGGGCCGGCCGTAGCAGCCGAGACGGTCGGCGCGCACGGTATCCAGGGTGACCAGCAGGAGGCTCGGCCCTTCGTGCCGCCGGGCATCCCGGGCCGCGGAACCGGGTCCGTCGCCCGGGCCGCCGCAGGACACGGCGGCCAGGACGAACACCAGCGGCAGGAGGAGACGAGTCCGAATGGTGGAACGAGTGGTCATCCCGCTGTTCAGTTCGCCTCCTCCCGGCGCCCGCCGTCAGGGGGCGGTGGCCGTGATGGTGCAGCCGGCGCTGTCGGTGTCACCCGACGACGCGAACGGGGGCTGGTTGTAGGGCGCGGGGGTCACGTCCATGCCGGTGAGCGTAAACGTGGTCAGGCCCACCAGGGTCCCCAGGCCCGGGAAATTCTGGTTCCAGCAGCTATTATAACTCTCGGACGGGCTGAGGTTGGTCCACCCGGCACGCCAGTTGGGGTACTGGGTGGCGTTGGGCAGCAGCACATCGATGGCGGCGGCCACCCGGCGGTTCTCATCGGTGAGGTTGATCAGCCCCACGCAGAACTGCGAGGCGAAGGGCAGTGTGCCGTTGTCCGGCGTGCAGGCGAAGCTCGTCTCCACCGTGTCGGTGGGCGGCGGTGTGTCCGATTCGCCGGTGATGCGCACGTCGTCGACATACCAGCCGTCGCCGCCCACCGAGCTGTCGCAGGCCAGGCGGAAGCGGACGCTGGTGCTTGCACCACTGAAGGCGCTGAGATCGACGATGACCTCGGTCATCGAGGAGCCGCTGTCACCGCTCCAGGCGCTCCGGCCGCCGATGGGGCTGTTGTAGCCGGTGGAAATGGTGTCGTTGTACCCGCCCTGGGTGATGGAGGGGCCGAGGTCGGTCCAGCTCGAGCCGCCGTCGGTGGAAATCTCGATCACGCAGCCGTCGTAGCCGCTCTCCATGTCGTAGCGGTGCCAGAAGGTCAACTCGCCGTTCAGTTCGAGATTCACCGGGTCGGTGACCAGCAGGTCGTCCTTCAGACCGTCGTCATCGCTGGCGAACCAGCAGTGGCTCGGGCTGTGGGAACTGCCCTCGGTGATGATCGCCCAGTCGTCGGTGCCCTCGTCGGCGTAGTGGGTCCAGAGGCCGTCACCGCCCTCCATCTCGTCCCAGAAAAGGTCGCCGCTGATCGTGATACCGAAAGTGTCGCTGTCCGAGAGCCCGCCGTCGCCGGTGATGGACAGGGTGAAGGTCACGCCGTACTGCTCCGGCGCCGAGGACGAGATCGTGACCGTGTAGTCGCTGTTCGACGTGCCGGTGCCCTGCTGGGGGATATCGGGATAGGTCGAGCTGTTCTGGGTCACGGTAACGTAGGGATCGCTCTCGCTGAGCAGGGCGCTGATGCCGGTGGCCGTGCCGATGCCCACGTTTTCCAGGGTCACGCTGAGGCCCACGGTCTCCCCCGGCTCGGGGATGCCGTTGCCGTTGCCGGCGCTGTCGTCGAGGGCCACGCTGTAGTAGTCGAGGTTCGGCTCGGCGGGGATGGGCACCAGCTGCACATCGCGCACCGTTTCCTGCTCCCAGGTCACCAGCACATTGGTCAGCGTCTGGTCATAGTAGCCGTAGGCCGAGTAGGTCACGTCGTAGCTGCCGGTGTAGAGCGGCCTGACGTAGTTGCCGTGGTCCGGGTCGGTGTGCACCGGCGTGTTCATCGTGATCCCGGCCACCTCCACGTCGGCGGCCACGGGCAGGCCGGTGACCGAATCGGTGACCGTGCCGGTGATCCCCTTGCCCGACAGGTCGATGTGGTAGAGCATGGCGTCGCGGTTCTCGTCCCAGTAATCGTCGAGCTCGGAGGCCGGAGGCGAGAAGCTGTCGGACAGTTCGATGGTCACGTCGTAGTCGGCGTACCACCAGTAGTTCCAGTCCTGCATGTTGCCGTGGGTCATGTACCACTCGACACCGCGGGTTATGCCGTCGGTGAACGAGGAACTGTTGTACATCGGCAGGTTGCGCGAGGAGTAGCCCAGGGACATGTTGTAGAAGAAGGTGTCATCCGGGTTGTAGTCCCAGGTGCAGTCGTAGGGGTAATTGACAACCAGCGCCCCGGTGTGAAAGTTGGCCGAGAGCACGAAGGTGTGGTCCAGCTGCCAGTTCATCACCAGCTGGGTCTCGGTGGCCCGGCCGTCGGGTGTATTCACCGGATCGTCGATGAAATCGGGAAAGTCGCGGTTGAGGTCGGTGCCCTGGGCGTTGTACCGCGATCCCGAAACATAACCGTCGGGGTTCATCAGCGGCATGATGTAGATTTCGCGGTTGTTCACCAGATCGGTGATCGTCGGGTCGGAGCCGTGATTCATCAGCAGGTGCTCGATGAGGTTGAGCAGCATCGGCACGCAGAGGGTCTCGTTGCCGTGCATCGCCCCGATATACTTGAATTCCGGCTCCGCCTCCTCGGTCCCCGCGTTGTCCGAGATCTTGGCCACCCAGAGGTCCCGGCCATTGGTCGACTGACCGATACTGAAAACGTCCACCAGCCCGGGGTAGGTGCTTTCCAGGCCCAGCAGCCAGGTCTCCATCTCGCTGAACGTGGGATAGCTGGTCCATTCACGACCCGGTGCCGGGATGAAGCCCTGCCGGCCGATGGTTTCCAGATACTGCCGGCTGGTGTCCACCAGGGGATGCACGGCAAATCCTTCGGTCATCACCTCCAACCGCTCTTTCTCACGCACGTACGCATCGGCATACTGCCCGGGCTTGACGGTGACGATGTCCAGGCCGAGCGTGGTCAATCTGTCCAGCGATTCCCGATCGGAGATGTCGATGCGCACCAGCACCGGCTCCTCAGCCGCGACCGCTGCGGGAGCGAGCCCGATGAGTACTGAAAGAACGAACAGACCTGTGAGCATGATGGTGAGTCGTGAGCCGTGCATGGAAGAACTCCTTGTAGCAAACCGGAAAATGATAATACCGGAGGGAACCGTCGCAGATCGAGCGCGGCATCTCGGAGATGGCCGGCCACCGCACACCGCAGGGGCCCGTGGAGGGATCGAGCCCCTGAAACGGCGTCATCGGGACAAACTGCCTGGAAGAACCCTCGTTCTCTCTTCCTCTCTGCGGTACTGCCGCTACCAACCCATCCCTTGATATTCACAATTTGTACCAGAAATTGTGGGGAATGACAAGGATCCGCACGATTCGCGCCAAAACCCGCCAGGACACGTAAATCCCCAGTTTTTATCGATGAAATGCCTCAGGACCGGGCCTGCTGCTTCCGTCATTCAGAGCACTGCATGGAAAAAGATTGCCCACTGGTGTCAATGAAATTCATATTGACGGGGGGGCGGCCAGTCATTATCATCAAGCAAAACAACGATTTTTCCCGGTAGCGAACCACACCAGGACTTCACGAGGAGATGCAGATGAAACAGACGAAACTGGTTGGAGGGATTCTTGTCCTCTGCCTCTGCCTGGCCTTCACCGCCGCGGCCGTGGCCGACCAGCTCGCCAAGGGCGACAAGGCGTTGCGCGCCGGCGACACGACCAAGGCCATCGCCGCGTACAAGAAAGCGCTGGGCAGCCGGAAGGGCGACGTGCGCGAGGACGCCATCGATCGCCTGGCCCGCGTGGGCGGCCCGGAAGCCACCGCCGCCCTGGCCACAGCACTGAAGGACCCGGATCCCGACGTGGTTGAGGCTGCGGCCGAGGCACTGGCCATGGTCAAGGACCCCGGCTCCACGCCGGCACTGATCGAGGCCCTCAACTTCCCCCTCACCGAAGAAGACACCAAGCGCGAACTGCTCCGGGCCCTGGGGCAGAGCGGAGGACCGCAGGCTGCGGCCGCCATCGCGCCCCAGCTCAAGAGCATGGATGAGAAGGTGCGGCGCGAAGCCGCCCTGGCACTGGCGCTGGTGGGCACCCAGGCCGACGTGCCGGCCCTGGAGGCCGCGGCGGCCGATCCGGTCACGGCCACAGACTACAAACTGCAGAACGCGCTGCAGCAGGCCATCGCCCAGGCCAAGACTCGCCCGGCCCCTGCTCCTCCGGCGCCGCCGGCCGCCGACACCGCGGCCCCTGCCGCGGAAGTTGGCGAGAGCGCCGGTGACGCGGCCCCCGTCGAAAAAGGCCAGTAATCGCTGTCGGCGGGCGCCCTTTGCGGCGCCCGTCGCCACGTACCGGACACGATGCAGAACCAACCTGTCCCCCGCGGCGCGGTGATCCCTGTTGCCGTTGCCCTGACCCTGCTGCTCTCCGCTTTCTGGGGCAGCACGGGGTGCGGCTTTTTCGCCCACCCTGGCGGCGAGCACCGGCTGACGGTGCTCTACTTCGGTGACCTGCACGGTCACCTGCTTCCCGACGACTCGGGCAGGGCCGGATTCGCGCACCTGGCCGGCCTGGTCAATCGTATCCGAGAGGAAAACCACCGATCCGGGATCCCCACCCTGGTGCTGGTGGCCGGCGACTGCCTGCAGGGCACCCCGGTATCCACGCTTTTTCGCGGCGAGGCCGAATTCCGTGCGCTGAACATGCTCGATCCCGACGCCATGGTGCTGGGCAACCACGAGTTCGACTACGGTCTGCCCCGGCTGCGAGAACTCCTCGACCTGGCCGAATTTCCGGTGCTCGCCAACAACATCGTCGAGACCGCGAGCGGTGATCCGCTGGTCCCGGCCTTCACCTTCCACTATTTCGACGACTTCTTCGCGGCAACCATCGGTACCGTGGCCGAGGACACGGCCGTGCTCACCACACCGTCGAACGTCACCGGTCTCTCCTTCCAGCCGCCGATCACCGCCACCTGGCAGGCCTTCAATACGGTCCGCTACTCCGCCGATTTCTGTATCGCCCTGACGCACCAGGGCCTGGTTCATGATGGCCAGCTGGCCGAATCGATCAACGGTCTCAGCCTGGTGGTCGGGGGTCACGACCACCTGGCCCTCGACGTGCCGGTCTACCCCCGGGAGCATTGCCCGGTGGTGCATGCCGGGGCGGACGGCCGATTCCTCGGCCGGCTGGACCTCGTCTTTACCAAGACCGCCGCACGGGGCCGGCCGGTGATCAGCCACTGCCGGAACGAATTGATTCCCATCGAGGACAGCCTGCCCGAAGATCCCGAGATTGCCGCACTGCTGGAAACGTACCGCCGGCGGTCGATCGAAGCCTACGGCGAACCGCTGGGCCGGCTGGGCCAGGCCCTCCAGGGCGAGCGCAGCGAGGTGCGCCGCGCCGAAACCGGGCTGGGCCGCCTGGTCACCGACCTGATGCGCGAGGCCACCGGTGCCGACGCCGCCCTGATCAATGGTGGTGCGATACGCGCTTCCATCGATGCCGGGGTCGTGACGCTGGGTGACGTGATCACCGCCCTGCCCTTCAAGAACCGAGTGGTGCTGGTTTCACTGAGCGGCGCCGACATCGAAAACGCGCTGCGCCACGGACTCGAGGCCTCGGCCGGCGGACGGGGCGGGGCCTTCCTCCAGGTTTCCGGGCTGCGGTTCTCCGTGGACCATGGGGAGCCCGAGGCGATCGAGCTCGGCGGCGAACCGCTGGACGCCGGCGCGGAATACCGGGTGGCGCTGACCGATTTCCTGGTGGAAGGGGGAGACGGGTTCGGCCCCTGGCTGGGCCGGGGGCCGGAAGAGCGCTACGAAAGCCGCTTCCTGGTCCATGACCTGCTGGCCGAACATATCAGGCGCATGGAAGGCCTGGCCGGGGCCCCGCCGGCGGGACGAATCCGCATGGCCGCCCCCGCCGGTTGACCCCTCACACCCAGGGTGGGATCACTGCCCGGCGTTGGACAGGTCGTAGAGCATGGTGGGCTCAAGGCCCATCATGCGCACGTAGACCACCAGCTGCCCGCGGTGATGGCACTCGTGGGAGAGGGTCATGAGGATCACGTTGGCCTTGTGCATCTCGGGTGAAAAGACCGCGTTGGGGCCCAGCGGCGAGTTGATGCCCGACGTACCCAGCTCCTCGATCAGCGCGAGCAGCCGCTTCCTCGCGTGGTCCATGAACGCGCGCGCTTCCTCGATGGTTTTTTCCGGCCGGTCGGTGAACGTGTCGAACCCCCAGTTGCCGTGCTTGATCCCCTGGTAGAGCCACTCGTCGAAGGCGCCGATGTGGGCCATCTGCTCGGCGGCGGTCCGCATGCCCTCAGCGGGACGAAACTCGCTGCGGTCCAGCGGGACATCGTTGTAAACGTTGTCGCTGAACCGACGTTCCATGATCAGTATTCGCGTGAGATTATCGACATCCATCGTGATTGGAACCCCTTCCTGACCAAAACAGTCGTATGCGTCTCGAACCGGAAGAAGGAGTTTACCCACCGGCCCGACGCATGTCAAACCACAGTCCGCAGCAGGCTTCCCACCATTGTTGAACGGCGTGGGCAATGTCGATATAGTTATGCTCCGGACACCATCCGGCGACGGCCCGCCGCGCCGGCGGTTCAACCCGTTTCGACCCGCCTGCCGGGTCAGCAAGAGGAGCTTCGAGGCCGAGACATGAAAAAACTCGTGGAGTGCGTTCCCAACTTCAGTGAAGGCCGCGACCAGGCGGTCATCGATCAGATCACCGGCGAAATCAGCGCGGTGGACGGCGTCACCCTGCTCGACGTGGATCCCGGGGCGGACACCAACCGTACCGTGGTGACCATGGTGGGCGAACCGGACGCGGTGATCGAAGCGGCGTTCCAGGCCATCCGCATGGCCGGCGAACTGATCGACATGACAAAGCACAGCGGCGCGCACCCGAGGATGGGGGCCACCGACGTCTGCCCCTTCGTGCCGGTGAGCGGCCTGACCATGGATGACTGCGCCGAGCTCGCCCGCCGGCTGGGCCAGCGCGTTGGTGACGAACTGGGCATCCCGGTCTATCTCTACGAACACGCCGCCTCGCGCCCCGAACGGCAGAACCTGGCCGCCGTGCGCAAGGGCGAGTACGAGGGCCTGGCCGGCCGCGACTACGACAGCGAGTACTGGGCACCCGACTTCGGTCCGTCCACGTTCAATGCAAAGAGCGGGGCCACGGCCATCGGCGCCCGGGAGTTCCTCATCGCCTACAACATCAATTTCAACACGCGGAACCACAAACGGGTCCACGACATCGCCATGGAGATCCGCGAGGCCGGGCGGAACAAGCGGGGCCCGGACCGCAAGTTCATCCGTGACGAGAACGGCGTGCCGATCAAGCAGCCGGGACTGCTCAAGGCGGTCAAGGCCATCGGCTGGTACATCGAAGACTACGGGGTGGCCCAACTCTCGGTAAACCTCACCAGCCACACCACAACGCCACTGCACATGCTCTTCGAAACGGTTCGCGAAGAGGCGCGCAAGCGCGGCCTGCGGGCCACGGGCAGCGAACTGGTGGGCCTGATCCCGCTGGACGCCATCCTCGAGGCCGGCCGCCACTACCTCGACCTTCAGAAAGGTTCCAAGGGCATCCCCGAAAAGGACATCGTCCACATCGCCGTAAAGTCTCTCGGCCTCGACGAACTCTATCCCTTCGAGCCGGAGAAGAAGATCATCGAGTACGCGGTACGGGAAAAGGGCGAGCTGGCCTCGCTCACCGTGGAGGACTTCTGCGACGTGCTCTCCACCGATGCCCCGGCCCCGGGCGGGGGCAGTGTGGCGGCGCTCTGCGGCGGCCTCTCCGGTGCGCTCACCGCCATGGTGGGCAACCTCACCGTGGGCAAGGGGATCTCGAAGGACCGCAAGGAGACGGCCCGGTCGCTGGCCGAACGGGCACAACGGCTGAAGGCGTTCTTCGTCAGCGCCATCGACGACGACACCCGGGCCTTCAACCGGGTGATGGACTGCTTTAAACTGCCCAACAAGTCCGACACGCAAAAGGCGGCGCGGCAGGCGGCCATCGAAGAGGCGAACAAGGGCGCCACCATGGTCCCGCTGGAGGTGCTGCGACGCTCGGTGGAGGCCCTGGAGCTCGCCGAGAAGATGGTGCCCATCGGCAATCCCAACTGCGCCTCCGATGCCGGCGTAGCCGGCCTCACCGGCCGCGCGGCAGCCCACGGAGCCTATTACAACGCGCTGATCAACCTCGCCGGCATCGAGGACGAGGAATTCTGCGCCAACGTGCGCGAGGAAGCCAATCAGCTCAAGGCCGAGGCCGACGAGATCGCCGTCCGGATCGCCGAGGCCACCGAGGCGAAACTCACGGGATAGAAACGCTCACGCGAGAACGAAAAAAGGGGGCCGTCACACCAGGTGATGGTCCCCTTTTTCCGTCGTACGGCCACTTCACTGGATATAGCCCATGGCCCGCAGATGCGCCCGGGTCGACTCGTCCAGCTCCGCCGTGCCATCCGACTTTTCCAGCCCGTCGTAGAGCGCACGCTGCTCGAAGAGGTGGTCCATGAGCACGCCCTTCATGGCCAGGCGCCGCTCGGGGTCCTCCTCGACAAGGTTGCGCCGTTCCTCCGGGTCTTCCGCCAGGTCGAAGAGCTGGTCCTCACCGGTCTCCTCGTCGAGGATGTATTTGAACCGGCCGTCGCTGTAGCCCTTCTGCTCGCGGTAGTAGATCATCGATTCGTAGAAGGCCGGCCAGTCCTCCGCGTCCTCCTCGCCGCGGATCAGCGGCAGCAGACTGCGCCCCTCGGCCTGCTCCATCGACGGCAACCCGAAGAAGTCAAGGATCGTGGGTGCCACGTCGACCAGGCGGACCTGGCTCTCGATACGCGGCTGCGCCACCGGGTAGCCATCGGGCATGCGGATGAACAAGGGCACGTTCATCACCTCGGTGAAGAACGTATGACCGTGGGAAACATCCTGGTGCTCCCAGAATTCCTCCCCGTGGTCGGCGGTGAAGATGACCATGGTGTTGCGCAGCAGGCCCAGCTCGGCCACGCGGTCGAGGAACCGTCCGATCTCCTTGTCGGTCCGTTCAACTTCGCGGTTGTAGAGGTCTTCCACGTGCTTGCGGTCCACCTCGTTGAGCAGGACCCCCCGGCGATAGTTGACCACGCCGCCGGAGTTGAGCCGCGGGATCTTCGTGCTGGGATACTTCTTCCCCGCACCGGCGATCCACTCGTCCCGGGCGACATAGGGTTCGTGGGGATCGATGACGTGGAGCCAGAAGAAGAAGTTGTTCTCGCGGTTCGCCTCGAGAAAATCGATGGCGTAGCCCACGTGCATGCTGCAGTCACCGGTGTCCTGGCGCCTCGTGGTATCGGGGAAGAAGGTGCGCATGACCCGGAACCAGATGTTGGACGTCCAGTACTGGGTGCGAAGCCGGTGTTTCATGTGGTCGTAGACCTGGAACCCCTGGTTGGCCCCGAAGGCTTCGAGCAACCAGCCGTTGGAAACCACGGCGCCGGTCATCAGCCCCGCGTCGCTCAGCGTCTCGGCCAGGGTGACCCGCAGGTCATCCAGGCGGTCCTGCATCGTATCAACGCCGTGGGCGGTGGGGTACATCGAGGTGTGGATCGTGCAAAGCGAGGGCAGCGTCCAGGGCGAATTGGCCTGCATGTTGGTGAAAACCACCCCCTCGCGGGCCATCCCGTCGAGGGACGGCGTCTTCGGCCCCTCGGGATCGTAGATCGAGAGCCGGTCGGCGCGCAGCGTGTCCACCGAAACGAGGATCACGTTGAGATCCTGCTCCACGTCGGTCTCGAAGGTGGCGAAATTGAACTCGGCGGTCTTGGCCATCAGCGGCAGGAAGGTGCAGAGGGCGAGCAGCAGCATGACAACGGTGACCTGGTGCCGGGTGAAGAAACCGCGACGCCAGCCGGCCTGGTAGCGGGCCGCGAGGTAGCGCCAGGTGATCCAGGTGAGCAGCAGCACGCCGCCGACAAACCCGGCGAGGACGAGGAAGAAGGTGGCATTGAACTCGTACCCGAGGTAGACCCGGTTGAGCCAGAGCAGCACCGGGAGGAGCATGATCCCCCAGAACCCCAGGGCCACGAGCAGGGCCTTGACCTTCGGCCCCGCCTGGCTCCGGCGCATGATCGACGCGACAAGCCCCACCGCCAGACCGATGAGCAGCCCGGCAAAGACCAGCCGCAGGTTGAAGAAGAGCTTGGTGGGACTGACCAGCAGGTTCAGCCTGAGGGTCGGATTGAACAGCATGAAGATATAGATGCCGCCCACCACGGTGACGGCCAGGCCGGAGAAGAAGGGCACGAACCGGTCTTCGTCGCTGAACAGCGGCACCCACGAACGGAGGGCCAGGTGGAGCAGCAGGGCGAGCAGACCGAGAATCAGGCCCCACCCCAGCGCCTCGGCAAAAATCGGCGTGAAGTAGACCTGGATCAATTTGGGAATCGAAGTGAGCGGCACAGCGGTGGCCGAACCGGACGTTACCGTCGAGGAGAGAAACCCTTCCTGGAATCCCACCAGGGCCCCGAGAACCACACCGCTGCGCCAGCCAAATCCGAGCACGTCTTTCCAGTTCATTCTTTCTTTCATCGTCCTGATATGGAACCGCCTTCTTCCGGTCCGGTCGAACCGTAAAATCCTGTTGATCAACCCTTGAAACCAGGAGCCCGAGTATAAACCCTCCCCGGGGCTGAATCAAGAGAATACAAACAATAACAAGGACTTATCGGGAGTTTCGACTTGATGCGGGAAGGATCACACCGGCAGCTCGGAGACCGGGCGGCCCCCCGGGGCGCAAAAAGGGCACCGTTTCCCCCGTGACGGGTGGCGATTCTTGACAGCCACCGCCCCCGCTGGCAGTATTGCATGAGCAACGCGGCGCGACAGCACGTTACATGAACCCTCAGCATCGGTGCCGCCCCGCCGGGGGGTGGCGGCAGACCCGAAGGGACGGCAGGGCATGGGCAATTTGAACAGGATCGGCATTCTCACCGGAGGGGGCGACTGCCCCGGACTCAACGCGGTGATCAGGGCCGTGGCCAAGATGGCGCTGACCGACCTTGACGTGGAGGTCATCGGTTTTCTCGACGGCTTCGAAGGAATGGTGGAAAACCGTTTCGTGCGCCTCGACTCCAATGCCGTCTCAGGCATTCTCACCCGCGGGGGCACGATTCTCGGAACATCGAATCGCTCGGACCCCTTCAATTACCCGATGCTGGAGAACAATGACCGGGTCTACCGCGACCGGTCGGACCAGGCGGCGCACAATTACCGCGAGCTCGGTCTCGACGCACTGGTCAGCATCGGCGGCGACGGCACGATGGCGGTGACACAGAAAATCGCCGAAACCTGTGACATCCCGGTGGTCGGCGTGCCCAAGACCATCGACAACGACCTGATGTGCACCGACCAGACCTTCGGGTTCGATTCAGCGATGACCACGGCCACCGAAGCCGTGGACAAGATCCACACCACTGCCCAGTCGCACCACCGGGTGATGGTGGTGGAGGTAATGGGCCGCTACGCCGGCTGGCTGGCCCTCTGCTCGGGCCTGGCCGGAGGCGGGGATATCATTCTCATCCCCGAAATCCCCTACCGCATCGATGCGGTCTGCGCGGCGGTGAAGGAGCGTGCTTACGCCGGCAAGCACTTCAGCATCGTGGTGGTGGGCGAAGGCGCCCGCCCGGAAGGCGGAGATATGGTCGTCAAACAGCGGGTCGAGGGCAGTCCGGAGGCGATCCGGCTCGGCGGCATCGGCCACGTGGTGGCCGACGAGATCGAAGAGCACGCCGGTACGGAGACCCGGGTCACCGTGCTGGGGCACCTGCTGCGGGGGGGCATCCCCACCCCGGCGGACCGGTTGCTGGCCACCCGGTTCGGTGTCGAGGCCATGCGACTGCTGCTCAGTGGCGGCTTCGGTCGGATGGTGGCCCTTTCCGGCCACCAGATCACATCGGTGCCCCTCCACGACGTGGTGGGCCGCCCGCGCACCGTTCCGCCCGATTCCGAGCTGCTCGACGCGGCCCGGGCAGTGGGCACCTGTCTCGGGGTCTGATCCCCCGGAAAGCGAGAGAATCGTGCCGAGCCCAATACCCGGCAGCTGGATCACGACGGTCTCCATGTCCCTCCTGCTTACCCTGACGGCGGCAACCTTGGCTGCCCCGGCAGCGGTAAGCGACCAGTCCCCTGCCCGGGATACGGCACTGGTACTCGAGATCAGCGGTCGCGACCCCGAAATGGCCGGGGACGTGCTGCGGCTGCTCTCCATGGATCTGGGGATCTTCGGCTACACCGTGGCCGACCATGGCCGCGAGGACGGAGCCGCGGGAACGGTTCGGCTCAAGGTATCCTCGTCGATGGAGAAAACGTCCTGGCGGGGCAGCGAAGACGACAAGACGCGCCTGGAAACCCGGCGACTGGTGCTCAAAGGTTCGTTCAGGTCGGCCCAGGGCCGGGTCCGACTGCTCGAGGAGGACGTGGCCGGCTGTTTTCTCACCGAACGCGAATCGATGGACGGTGGCCTTTTCCACCGTACCCGGCAGGCGGCCGACGGCGTTTGGGTGGAGACCGACACGTCGCTGATCATGCGCATGATCCGGCGGCTGGAGATCGAAATTTTCGGCGTGCTGGCCACCGAACAGTCGGTGCGGGCACTGCTGGCGCTCTACTGGGAATTCCCCGACCTGCTGGGCCCGAGAATCCTGGACACGGTCCAGGCCAACAGGAAAACGATCATCCCGGTCCTGGAATCGCTCTATGCCTCAGCCGAAGGCTCGGAGCGAGCCGCCGCAGCGGCGCTCCTGGCCCGTTACGCCGATTGAGCCCATGGAGCCGGAAACCCAACAGCAGGCAAAGGCCGCCCAAGGTTTACGCGGCAACGCCCCCACATCCCGTCTCTGGCGCATCCTGCGCCTGGCCGCGGCGCTGCTCATCCTGTTGCTGGCCGTCCTCTTCCTGCGCAATCTGCTCAGCGAAATCGGCCTGGCCAAGGTCGTCGACGCCCTGCTCGCCGCCAACCCGACGCTGCTCGTGGCCACGTTTCTGGCCGTGGCCGCACGCTACTGGCTCTGGTCACGGAAGTGGCGCTCCATAGCCCGCCGGGAGCATCTGCCGGTGCACAACCGGGCCTTCTTCCCCGCCCTGCTGTGCGGCTCGTTCACCGACCTGGTGGCACCCACCGCCCGCACCGCCGGAGGCTTCCTGCGCACCTGGCTGGTGGCCACCCGCAGCCGGATGACGGCGACGAAGATCTACGGCACAACGCTGCAGGACCAGGTGACCAACATGCTCGGGGTCTGGCTCGTCTCCTTCATCGCCATGGCCACGGTGCCCCTGTGGCACACGCCAATCAACGCCGCGGGGTCGTCACTCACCTCGACCAACCGCCTGGTGCTCTCCGCACTGGGCATGGCCGGCATTCTCGGCCTGGTCTCGCTGATGATCTTCCGCCGCCCGATGGGCCGCTACCTCGCCAACCGCGACTACCGCAGGATGCTCGTCGCCCTCTACCGTCCGCTGGCGCTGCTGCCCCGGGTTCGTTCCCGTTTCACCACCGCCGACCGCTTCGCCGAGGCCGCCATCGAGCGCAGCATGGATGTCTTCGGCCCCTTGCGGCGGCTGCTCCATTCCAAGCGCGGCACCCTGTGGGACGTTTCCCGGGGGGCCTTCCTCTGGCTCGCTTTCGGCACTGCCAACTGGCTGGCCTTCCTGGCCTGCGGCGCCGGCGAGGGCGAGGCGCCCCTGCTCATGGTGGTGGGCATCCTCTCCCTGGGCAACCTGTTGGGCATCCTTTCCACGGTCCCGGGAGGCATCGGGGTCACCGAAGCCTCGCTGATCGGCCTGCACATCTTCTTCGGCGTGCGCCCCGAGCTCGCCGCCGCCGCCAACCTGCTCTTCCGGCTCAATGTCTATTTCTTCATCCTCGTCGCCGGGGCGATTTCCTTTACCTGGGCCTCGCGGATCCGCAAGCGCATGGCCCGCAAGGATGCCGATCTCGAAGCGGCCCTTGCCACCGCCAGGGAAGCCGCCCGGGGCGACGACCACATCGCACGACGATGAACGGGGGGACGATTCGATGAACAGCATGCCGAGCGGGCAGCACCCCGCACCATCCCCCGGCCCCGGGGACGAGATCACGCTGAAACGGGTGCTGCTCACGGTGCTTATCATCGGTGGGGCGGTGATTTTCATGGTCCTGCCCTGGGCCATGCTCTTCCACTCCCCCGAGCAGTATGCCGCCTGGGCCGCCACCGGGGTGATCATGGCCGTGGCCGTGCACCTCTTTTTCACCTCCCGCAAGCGCCGGCAGGCCCTGAAAGAGATGGCCGGGGAAGAAGACGGGGGTGACGACGAAACCGGTCGGCACTGATCTTCCCCTTCCCCTTGCCGCTCCCTGCCAAAAAAGGTACAGTAATCGATGTGTTCTCCGACCGCCCGGCGCTACGGGGGCAGCCCAGGCCCGCGGCGGCGACAGGGTTTCGCTGGAAACGGCGGAGCCTCCCGTTTTGGAAAGGAGATCCCCTTGTCCTCCTCGAGGTCCAGGCCCCACCATCCCTCCTCGCCCGGAACCGCCCGTGGCAGCTGCTACCTCAGGATCTCGGTTACCGATCGCTGCAACAACCGCTGTCGCTATTGCATGCCGCCTGGAGGGGCGATGCTCGCCCCGCGAGCGAATATCCTGCGCTACGAGGATTTCATACGCGCGGCAACACTGGTCCACCAGGTGCGGTCGCTGCGCAAGGTCCGCGTCACCGGCGGCGAACCGCTGGTGCGGCGCAACCTGCCCTCGTTCATCGGCCAGTTACGCCGCCATTTCCCCGACACGGAACTGACGATGACGACCAACGGCATCGCCCTGGCCGACGCGGCCGAGGCCCTGAAGCGCGCAGGCCTTTCCCGGGTCAACGTGAGCCTCGACGCCCTGGACGCGAAGGGTTTCGCCAGGAGCACCGGGTCGCCGGACCCGGGCCCCGTGATCCAGGGCATCGATGCCGCGCTGGCCGCCGGCCTGAAACCGGTGAAAGTGAACTGCGTTCTCCAGCGCTCGGTGAATCTCGACCACCTGCCCGACCTGGTGGCCTTCGCTGCCGGCCGGCACTGCGAAATCCGCTTTATCGAGTTGATGGCCATCGGCCCGGCCCGTGACCTGGTGGCGCAGGAGTTCGTGCCCATGGCCGAAGCACTGGACAGCCTTCGTCGGCGCTGGCCGGACGTGGAACCGCTGCCCGGCGGCGAGAACAGCCGGCGCTTCCGCGTGGGCACCGACCGGGGCAGCGCCGTGGCGGGATTCATCACGCCGGTGAGCCACCCCTTCTGCGAGAGCTGTGACCGGCTGAGGCTCGACGCCCAGGGCCGGCTGCACGCCTGCCTGCGACAGGGCGCGCGGGTCGACCTGGGCCCGCTGCTGCGCAGCGGCGCCGACGAGCATCCAGGGCTACGCCTGGTCCGTGACCTCGTGGAGGGCAAGGCCGAACCGGGCTCCCGGTGGGCAGAGCGGACCCGGATGTTTTCCATGGGCGGTTGATCGCCGCACGGCCGTACGTGAAAGGAGCAATGATGGCCACCAAACCGATACCCATGGCCGAAGCGCTCTCCAGGGTGCTGGAGAGCGTGCGGCCGGCCTCGGCCCGCGAGGTCACGCTGGACGAGGCCCAGGGCTGCCTCCTGGCTCGCGAGCTCCGCGCCGACCGGGACGGACCGCCCTTCGACCGGGCGATGATGGACGGCTTCGCCGTACGGCTGGCCGATGCCGGCGCCACCGTGCCGTTGACCGGTGAAGTGGCAGCCGGGGACACGCCGCCCGACGGCCTTCCAGCCGGAACCGCGGTGAGGATCATGACCGGAGCCCCCTGCCCGCCGGGGAGCGAGGCGGTGGTCCCGGTGGAGCGCACCGAAGAACGGGACGGCCTGGTCAACCTTCCCGCCGGCCTGCAGGCGGAACAGCACATCGCCCGCCGCGGCTGCGAAAGGAGGGCCGGCGACATCGTGCTGGCCGCAGGAAGCCTGATCACGCCGCTGACCGTGGCGGTGGCCGCCGGCTGCGGCCAGACCTCGCTGAGCGTGGTCCCCCGCCCCACGGTGGCGGTGGTTTCCACCGGTAACGAGCTGGTGCAACCGGGCAGCGACCCGGGGCCCTACGCCATCCGGGACAGCAACCGGCCGATGATGGAGGCACTGGTCCGCGAGGCCGGGCTGACGCTGAAGCATTCCCTCCATGCCGGGGACACCTCGAACCAGCTGGGCACAGCATTCTCCCGGGCGCTGGACGCCGACATCGTCATCGTTTCCGGCGGCGTTTCCATGGGGCGTTACGACCTGGTGCCCGAGGTTGCGGCCGACGCCGGAGTGGCCCGCGTCTTCCACAAGGTCTGGCAGAAACCGGGCAAGCCGCTCTTTTTCGGCGTTGTCGAAGGCGATCCGAGGCACTATTTTTTCGGTCTTCCCGGCAATCCGCTGGCGGTGCACTTCTGCTTCCATCAGTACGTGATCCCCGCGGCGCGACTGCTGGCCGGACTCCCGCTGCCGGCGGCCCCGGGGCCGGCGGTGCTGGCCGAAGCCTGCCGGGCCCGGGGCAAGCGGCCCTCCTGGCTTCCGGCGCTTGTGGGGCCGGACCCTGACGGGGGGCCCCCCAGCGCACGGCTGCTGCCCATCGGCGGCTCGGCTGACATCTACGGAGCGGCACCGGCCAATGCCCTGGTGCACATCGACCCCGACCTGGGAACCCTGCCCGCCGGCACCGAGGTATCCTGGTTCCCGGTGGGTCGCGGAAGGGAGGCGGCAGGATGCGTGAACGAAAACTGACCCATCTCGACCGTCGCGGCGAAGCCGCCATGGTGGATGTCGGCGGCAAGCCGGTGACCGAACGGTTTGCCCGCGCGACGGCCAGGCTGACCACCACGACGGAGGTGACCCTGGCGATCACCGAAGACCGCGTGGCCAAGGGCAGCGTGGCGGCCGCGGCCCGGCTGGCCGGAATCATGGCGGCCAAACGCACGGCGGAGCTGATCCCCCTCTGCCACCCCCTGCCCCTGGACGCCGTGGAAGTGGACATCAATGCCGGTGATGGCGCGGTGGCCATCGAATCCCGTGTGCGCTGCCGGGCGCGCACCGGCGCGGAGATGGAGGCCCTTACCGCCGCAACGGTGGCCGCGCTCACGGTGTACGACATGTGCAAGGCCATGGATCGTGCCATGACCATCGGGCCGGTGCGCCTCGAGGAGAAGAGCGGCGGGAAATCGGGGCACTACCGGCGCGGGGAGGAGGCCTGAGATGAACGGCACGATCGGCACGGTGAAGGCCGTCTGCACCAGCAGCGGCAAGGGGGGCGCCAAACAGCGTGTTCCGGCGGTGAAGCTGGTGCGCGGTTTCGGCATCGAAGGAGACGGTCACGGCGGCAACTGGCACCGCCAGTTGAGCCTGTTGGCCAGCGGCGCGATCAAGGTCATGGAAGACGCTGGTCTCGACCTCGAACCGGGGGCCTTCGGCGAAAACCTGGTCATCGAGGCCCCCGACCTCGAGGCCCTGACCGTGGGCCGGCGGCTGCGCCTGGGACCGGCAGCGGTGATCCAGGTTACGCAAAAGGGCAAAGCCTGCCATACGCCCTGCGAGATCTTCCACACCGTGGGCGACTGCATCATGCCCCGGGAGGGGTATTTCGCCCGAGTGCTGAGATCCGGCCCACTGTGCTCCGGCGACACGCTCAACGCTGACCCGCTTTTCGAGCAGCCACGCTGGGCGGTGGTCACGGTGAGCGACCGCGCTGCGGCCGGTGAACGCGACGACGGCTCCGGGCCGGCAGTGCGCAACCTGCTGCAGGGAGCCATCGGCGGCCTGGAGCTGCCGCCGACGGTGCTGGCCGATGACCGGGACCAGCTGGCCGGAAAACTTCGTGAACTGGCCGACGAAGAGGTGGCCGACCTGGTAGTGACCACCGGCGGCACCGGGCTTTCACCGCGGGACGTCACTCCGGAGGCCACGCGGGACGTGATCGACCGGGAGGTGCCGGGGCTGGCCGAAGAGATACGGCGTGCCGGCCGCCTGGTCACACCGCGCGCGGTGCTGACCCGCGCGGTCTGTGGACAGCGCGGCTCGACACTGGTACTCAACCTGTCGGGGAGCCCCAGGGCGGCCACGGAGCAGCTGGAAGCCTTGCTGCCCGTGCTGCCCCACGCACTGGAAACGGCCAGCGGCATCCCCATCGACTGTGCGCGCTAGTGTGGTGTCCCGGAAATTCCTTCACACGATGCGCCCGAACCGGCGGTCCCCGCAGATCAGTGCGCCATGGTGAAACGGTAGGTGGCGGTCTCCTTCCCGGCGCAAACCTCCAGGACATACTCGCCGGCAGCCGCCAGCAGGGATGCCGGCAGGTGGATTCCCGCCCACTCCCCCGTCTCCGGGTCACACCAGAGAGGGCCTTCGGAGAGCGGCTCCCCGGCAGGCCCCTGCAGGGTGTAGGCAGCGGCCGGAGCCCCGGCGGCATGAAGACCGTTCAACTCGATGTAGAGGTCATGGCCGCCGGAGATGGCCGTGGCGCCGGCGTCGCGGTTCACCGTGGGGAAGAGCGAGATCAACTGCGCCGGTGCACCTTCCACGGTGCCGCCGGAATCGAGAAGGCTCACCGTGCCGGCGCCGAGGACCATGCCGAGAATGAGCAGCGATGCACCGGCCAGTGCCGGGGCCATCCGACCGGCGGGGAACAGCCAGTTGAGGACCCGGGCCAGAAGCCCGTCACGGTCGCGACCGGCCGGTTCCCTCGCCATTTCCCGCTGCGGCCTGCGGGTTTCCACGGCTGAACGTGCCGAATCGGCCTGGGCCAGCACTGACTGCAGCAGCGCTTCGGCCTCCGGCGAACGTGCTGCCAGGCGCAGCACCTCCGCCCGCTCCTCCTCGTTCAGCAGCCCGGCGGCAAAATCGATGCACTGGTCCGGGCTCAGCCCCCCGGCAGTCCTGTTCCGCTGTTCAGCCATGAGTTTCTCCTTCTCGTGCGGCCGGGAACAGCGCCTCCCCGCCTTGCGCTTCCCACTGGCGCAGAAACGCGGCAAATGTGCCCGGCGGCAAGCGGGACGGGGCCCCCTCATCCGCGGTGAACATCGTCCGCAACTGCTTGCGCATACGATCCCAGACCGTGTCCACGTTGGTCGGACTGGTCCGCACCCGGGGATGTTCGGCGATTTCGCGGGTGCGCATCTGGTAAAAGGCCTTCATCACGAAAATCAGGGCATGTTCGATGCGGCAGGTTTTGAGCCAGCGGATCAGCTGCCGGGCGATCTCCTCCCCCGCCGCCTGCTCCTCCGGATCCACGGCATCGGCCAGCGGCCGATCATCCATGGTCTCCGACAACTCTTCCCCTCCCCGGTCCCGGTAGTATTTCTTCCAGTAGGCCCGAGCCGTATTGCCGGCCACCTGCTTGATGTATGCCCGAATCCTCATCTCGCTCTCCTCGGCCGGCTTCCAGCTCCCCCGCCGGATCTGCTCCACCAGCTGCGCCGTTTTTTCCGCGGCCAGCCCGGGAAGCTCGTCCCGCCGTATCTCGGGATTGCGGATCTCGAAGGCCAGGTACCCGCCGAGCGCGGTCTGGATCAGGACCCACAAGGCCGACTCTGTCCTATCCGTGTCGGCCGGAGCACGAAATCGCACATCAGAAGCACAGAAATCGGCCGACAACCGGCGCAGGCGCTCCGGCCAGGCGGCCGCGGGGGCCGTGGGTGCGGACGAATCCGGCTGCTCGACCTGTTGGGACATCACCGTCTCCTCGTGACCTGGCGGTGCCGGGATCAGGGCTCCGGCGCTATCTTGTTCGACGGGGATCGGGGGAGTCAAGCCGCGTCCCGCCAGGCCGTGAGCCGGACGGGACGCGGAGGGGGAGACGGGTCAGGGCGCCACGCCGGTGACGGTGCACCCGTCGGTGGCGGTGTCACCAGAGGGGGCGAAGGGCGGCTGATTGTACGGGGCCGGGGTGACATCCACCCCCACCAGCGTGAACAGGTTGTCCCCCACCAGGGTGCCGAGAGCCGGCAGGTTCTGGTTCCAGACGGCGTTGTAGGTCTCGTACGGCGCCAGGTTGGTCCAGCCGGCGCGGAAGCTGCCGAAGACGGACCCGGCGGCGATCTGCAGCTCCAGGCGCGCCGCGGCCCGGCGGTTCTCGTCGATGAGGTTGGTCAGGCCGCAATTGATCTGGAAGCCGAAGGGCAGGGTTCCGCTGCCCGGCACGCAGGTCAGCTCGGTGTCGATGGTGTCCACCGGCTGGATCTCGCCGATACCGAACCAGTCGAGGATCGCCTCGAGCAGTTCCAGCTTCGTGCTCGGTGACGACCCGTCGTCCAGGCCGCCGAACTCGAAACCGCAGCCAACGGTGAGGTAGGTGCCGCCGTCGTAAGCGATGCCGTTGTCGTAGCTCGGGCTGCCGTTGGAGAAAATGGTGACCGCACCGCTGCCCGGCGACAACTGGTCCATGTAACTGTTGTTGCCGCTGTAACTGAACGACATGCCCTCAGTAAACGTGCCCGAGACCCCGTTCACCGGGCCGCAGTCGCCGCTGCCGTCGTCGTCCCCGTTGATCAGGAAATAGGGGTGGACCGCGGTGGCCGTGTCATAGGCCCAGGTGTCGCCACCCTCCATGTAGAGCCGTCCGCCGGCATCGAGGTACGCGGCGAGCGTGGTGCCTTCCCCGCTGGTCAGCACGTGGTTGCCGGAGTAGATGCCGAGGCAGGCGAAGACCGCCTCGTAGAGCGAGAGGTCGCCGGGGAGTGAGGATCCGCTGCCGTAGGCCACGCCCAGGGCATCGAGGGCGTCGGCCAGGGCGGTTCCCGACACGCTGCCCGACGGGTTCCAGACGTAGACCGGAATGGAACTGAGGATGCTGAACGAGTGCTGCCCGGTTGAGGGGTCATACGAGGTGTTCGAGGAACCGGAGGCGTCCACCGCGCGGATGCGGTATTCCACCAGGTCGCCGTCGGACACCGCCGCGGCGAAGTCGGCTTCCCAGGTGTTGCCGCCGGTGCCGCTCATCGCCACCTCGGCCTGCGGCGTGCCGTTGACATCGTATTCGAGCACCACCTCGAGCAGGCCGTCGGCATCGGTCACCGTGGCGGTCACCGTGGCCGGCCAGCCGGAGAGGGACTGGTCGCCCAGCGCCGTGTGGCTGATCACCGGGTAGTCGCCGGTGCTGGAAACGGTGAACTCATGGGCACCCTGGGCCCCGATGTAGGGGTGGCTTTCCGCACGGCCCGAGTCGTCCTCGGCGTGGATGTAGTAGCGCACCGTCGTGCCGTCGGCCTGGGCCGGGATCGTGGCCTGCCAGTAGTCGCCGCCGATGCTGGTCATGGCCACAGTGGTGTACAGGCCGCCGTCGATGCTGTAGCGCAGCTGGGGGAACCCGCTGCTTACCGGCTGGCCGCTGTAGGGGTGCACAAGGGCGCTCACCGTGAAGACGCTGCCCGAGGCCTGGGGGTCGACCAGTGGCGTGTGGTCGATGTAGAGCATGTAGCGGTCCATGATCCCCTTGGTGCGGCAGTGGATCGCGTCGTCGCTGAGCCAGGAACCGTCGAAGCCGATGATCTCGTAGCCGGGCATGGCGTCCTGGTAGATCTGCAGCGCCACGGCATCGTTGGACGCACCGAAGGTTGGCACGAGCACCTTGTCGTTGAGGATCAGCGAATTGGTGTAGGCCTGGGTGTTGCCGTTGCCCACGGGCACGCGGATGATCTCGTACGGCGTGCCCCAGGAACTGGTCTGGGTCTCGAGGTAGGCCACGTTGGCCTCCAGCTCCGGGTCTGAAGGTGTCTTCTCCTCGACGAGAATCGTGTCCACGTCGAGGAACTTCATCGTGCAGTCGATGTGGTGAATGCCGCTCGACTCGGTGTAGGGCAGCCCGTAGAACGTGGTGATGCCGCAGTAGTCCTCGAGCATCTGGTCCACCTCGGCCTCGGTCATCCCCGTGTTCTCGTCGTAGGTCAGCCGGGTGCCCATGCCCACGCCGAGGCCGTCGCACATCCAGTTGCCGCCGGTGGCTTCGAGGTCCATGCCGTAGACCGGAATGCCGAGCTCATCACCGAGTTCTTCGGGGATTTCGTCGTCGTTGGGCCGCGGTCGGTTGTAGATGTGGTCCACGATGCCCTGGTCGTCATCGCCGGTGTAGACGAACCAGGGGCCGTAGTCGCGGGTCCAGTAGGAATCGGTGCCGGCAATAAAGAAATGGCAGTTGGCCATGTTCACGCCGTTCGATGTGTAGGCGCTCTCCGCCGACGTTTGCTGCGAACTGCTGCCCACGATGGTCCAGACCTCCACGTCCTCGGACATTTCGGCGATCAGGTCGTAGGGGATACCCAGGGGCCAGCGGATGAGCACGCCGGTGCAGGGCTCGAATTCGGCGGCCATGCGCACCGGCGCCGACGGCGGCGGCGTGCCGCGGAAGTTCATCCCGATCTCGTCCTTGCGTGCCTCTTCC
>Ga0180430_10000128_pt1 | contig 82888 bp, 70 predicted proteins | sample SS_ome_9_FD_132999 | JGI IMG/M metagenome (GOLD analysis project Ga0180430, IMG submission 132999) | Hypersaline lake sediment archaeal communities from the Salton Sea, California, USA - SS_1_S_2 metaG | ecosystem: Environmental > Aquatic > Non-marine Saline and Alkaline > Hypersaline >...
GCATCGTCAGGCGCTTCATCAGCGCATCGCCCCTCTCGCCGTCCGCACGCGCGATACACATCGCGTAGGCGATGAAGCCGGCGAAGAGCAAAAGGAGTATCGCGCCGTCCATCCTCGATATCATGAGGGTCTCGGGGACGCCGACGAACCAGTTGTTGGCAAGAAATGCCAGGAAGGCCGCGGCGCCGAGCGTGAAGGGGATCTCCTTCCACACGGCGCCCTTGCGGACGGCTAGCGGATATATGACCGAGGCGATGCCGAGTATGACGAAGATGTTGATGGAACAGCTGCCGACGATGTTGCCGACAACCAGATCAGTAGTGCCCCTGATGCTGCCTATCACGCTCACGAAGAGCTCCGGCAGCGAGGTGCCAAAGGCCACCACGGTCATGCCGACGACGAAGTCGCTCACGCCCAGGCGCGCGGCCACCGACGTGGAGCCGTCCACGAGCAGGTCTGCCCCCTTGTATAGGAGGTAGAAACCGACGAGCATGAGCAGGATTGTGATAATCACGGCGACGACCTTACCAGATATTCCCTCAGCGCGCCAGCGAGCCTCGCGACGTCGCCCTCGTCGTTGAAGAGGTTGACCGCAGCCCGGAGGTTGCCGCCGCGCGGCGAGACGTATACGCCCCTCTCCGCCAGGAATGCACAGGCATCCTCGGCGTCACCCTGGATCGAGAAGGAGACTATGGCCGATCGCTCCGAGGGCGAATCCAGCGGCGAGACGATCGCCAGCCCCAGCTCGCGCAGGCCGGCGATCAGCAGGTCGGAGATCTCGGCTATGCGGGCACGTATCCGATCGAAGCCTATGGCGTCGAGGTAGTCCCAGGAGGCGGCCAGCGGGTTTATCGCCTGGAAGTTGACGCATCCCATCAGGTAGCGGTCGGCCGACTCCAGGAGCTTGAAGGGCTCGCCCTTCGCCTCGTGTATGAGGCCCTCCCCTTCGGTGTCGACTGAGAGCCAGCCCGCCATGGGCGGGGGATAGCGGCGCCTGAACTCGGGCGAGGTCACGAAGGCAGCGCCAGCGTGCCCCACGAAACCCCACTTGTGCAGCGAGGCGCTCATGACATCGATGCCCGCGGTACGGACATCGATCGGATAGAGCGGGAAGCCCTGCGTGGCGTTTACAATGAAGAGCAGGCCCCGCTCCTTGAGCGCCCCGCCCAGTTTCGCAAGATCCTGCCTGAAACCGGTCGAGTACTGCACGTAGGAGCTCACCACGCCCAGGGTCTCGCCGTCGACCAGATCCATTATCGCATCGACTGGATAGCGCGCGTCCCGAGACTCGACATACCTCATGACGACGCCCTGATACTCGAAGGGAACCGTGGTGGAGGGGAACTCGTCCCGCATGGAGATGAGGTTGAAAGGGCCCGAGTGCGCACGAGCCAGCGACATCGCTACTATCGACATGGCTGTGGAGGTGTTCATGACGACCGCCATGTCGCCTGCGCCCGCCCCGACGTGGCCGGCGACCCTAATGCACAGAGCCCTGTAGAGCTCCAGGTCACGCTCCCAGTGGATGTCGCCGTAGCGGTTTATCCGGCGATACTCCTCCTCTATCCTCGCGAGCACCGGGTTCGGGACCGGCGACATGCCGGCCGATATGAAGTAGGCCCCCTCGCGGCAGACCGGGAAGTCCGCCCTGATTTCGCTCCAGTTCGCCATAGTTTCAGTTCAGATGTCTCCTGATTGTCCCGATGAGCTGCTCCTCCGTGATCGGCTTCTGGAGGAAGTGCACGTTGTCGAATCTGCTCAGGCCCCTCAGGACGCTATCGGAGAGCACGCTGACGACCACGATCGGCAGCCCCTTGCTGGAGGTGTTATCCCTGGCGTAGACCAGAAAGGACTCGCCCGTCATCGGCTCCATTATGATGTCGGTCACGATGAGGTCGTAGGCGGAGGACTTGAGCCTCTCCAGAGCCTTGGTCGCGTCGGCCTGGATGTCGACGTCGAACTCGTCGGCGTGCGCATGGAAGTAGCTCTTGTATATGTCCCTCATGTCCTTGCTGTCCTCGACCACGAGGATCCTCTTCGCGTCCCTTTTCTTAACCATTGACGCCTCCTACCTGACCCGCCGACGGAAGCCTCGCCGTCACCCTGGCGCCCTTGCCTGCGCCCTCCGACTCGAGCGTGAGCTGGCCGCCGTAGAAACCCACGAGCTCCTTGCAGATCGAAAGCCCCAGGCCCACTCCCAGCACGGCAGGATTGCGCTGGTAGAACGTATCGAAGACCGAGGGGAGGTCCTTCGCATCTATTCCGCAGCCGGTGTCCACGACCGTGATCTGAACGAAGTTTGCATCGGGGCGTACCTCGATGCGGACGCCGCCCTCGTCGGTAAACTTGACGGCGTTCTCGATGAGGTTTGTGACGACGAGGTCCAAATCCGCCTCGTCAATCGCGACCGGCCTGAGCCCCTCATGCAGATCGACCTCGATGGAGAGCCCTTTTTCGGCCATGAGGTCCCTAAACCTCTCCGCAGCCTGCTTGACGACGGCGGCGACATTCGTTTTGATGCCCTCTCCCTCTTTGCGCTGCGCGATCCTGGAGCCCACCTCGTACATCTTGAGGATCTTCGCGACGTCGGCCCCGAGCATGCGTATGTTGCGATCCAGTATGTCGTGCGCATCCTGCACGGGTGTAAGATCCCCCTTCTCGACGCCAGCGGTGCACATCTCGAGCGCCATCTGCATCGTCGCTATCGGGGTCTTGAGACTGTGCGAGACGTCGCGCACCAGATTGGCCCTGATGTGCTCGATCCTCTTTCTCTCCGTGATGTCGACGTCCGCCCCCCTGTACCCCAGGAGGCGGCCGTCGTCGCCTATCATGGGGACGCCGCTGGTCGACAGCCAGACTTCCCTACCGTCCTTGTGACTGTTGAGATTTAGAAATTCTCGAAGCGGCTCCTTTCGAGCAAATACATCCATCGCAACGCGCTTGAGATCGTCCCTCTCCGCCGGGACGAAGAGATCATAGAAATGCATCTTGCCGACAAGATCCGAGGCACTGTATCCAAGTATCTCCTCTATCATCGGGTTCGCGTAGGTATAGATACCGTCCGTATCGACCTCCCAGACGAACTCATTGAGGTTCTCGGCGATTTGTCTGAAACGCTCCTCGCTCAAACGAAGATTATCCTCCGCGCGTTTGCGGTCGGTGATGTCCTTGACGTGCTCAACTATGCCGGTGACGCCACCGGCGTCGTCCTTCAGCGGAAAGGCCGTGAGCTCTATCCATCCCTTGGGCGCATGCTCGTCGGGATAGGGGACGACGCACGTGTGCTTCTGACCGTCCTTGAGCGCGATGATAGACGGACACCACTTGCATGGAGCGTCGATGTGCTGATACGCCCTATAGCACTTCTTGCCGGGGAGCGGCGCCTCCGAGGCGTACATCCGCTCCATCCACACGTTGGTCTTGACTATGTTGAGATCTCGGTCGAGAATGCTGATGCCGTCCTGGATACCCTCGAAGACAGCCCTCAGAAAGCCCTCGCTCTTCCTCACCGCCTTCTCAGCTCGCTTACGGTCCGCGATGTCCATCGAGACGTTGGCAAGATACAGGGGTTTGCTAGTAACCGGATCGCGTATCGGAAATGTAGTCGCGTGGACGTCCCTGAGCTTGCCGGTCTTGAGGTTGAGGTACTGCAGGTCGCCGGACCACCCCTCCCCGCTAATTATCGCGGGGACCACCTCGTCGCGCACCTTGGCCTTGAGATGGTCAGGAATCACATCCATTATATTTACATTTTCTACGCTCGCCTGATCCAGACCGAGCAGCTCGCAACCCGCCGCATTAAGAAAGATCATGTCGCCGTCGAGGGTCGCAAGGTTCATGAGCTCACTGGAGTTGCGGACTACCGAGGCCAGCTTCTCCATCTCCAGCTGCGCCGTCTTGCGCTCGGTGATGTCCACGAAGGACTCCACGAGGATGTCCTCGCCATCCAGATCAACTATGACTGCGCTCTTGAGAATCGGGACCGTAGTGCCGTTTTTGGTGAGCAGTGTGCGCTCCGAACGATCCATCATCTGGCCCTTGTCGAAGACGGGGCACTCGCCCACGCACTCGAGACAGACGTTCTCATGACACACCCTGCCGACGAGCTCCTCCGCGCTGGCGTAGCCCATGGTGCTGTAGGCGGCCCTGTTGGCGTGCCTTATCCTCTTGTCAGGACCCACCGTAAAGACGCCGAACGACGCGGAGTCCAGAATCAGCTGTGCGGTGTCCCGCGCCGACTTTGCGTCCCGCTCGACGCCCCTGAGCCTTGCGACGACCACGGACAGGATGCTCCCGAGCACGAGTATGGCGCCGACCGCCGCAAGCCTCATGTAAAGCTCGTGAGGATCCAGATTGAAAAAAAGATGGCTGACGAAGGAATGCTCGCCAAAGTAGAAGACGTGAAAGATCGAATCCGCGACCCAATAGACGATCGCGAACAGGATGGAGAAAAGGATTATGCGATAGTCAGCCTTCATCTCGCCCCGCTTAATGTCCTAATATTCTTCACGATATGCATAAGTGCAACCGAATAATCCCAAATCTGTCAAGAACCGGCGAAACCACCGCGGCGCCGGCCCCCATCGCACCCGGTCGTTTTGCGTTGAAGTCGGCGCCACCATAGGATATTTTACCGTAAACCTAGACACGGAGGTGGACGATGAAGGCTTACGTATTCCTGGCCTTGGCGCTATATCTGGCCATAACCGTCGCCGGCTGTTCCAGGCCGGCCCAGGAGCAGGCACCGGCGGTCGTGCCGAACCCCGATGCGGCGACCAGCGCCGGCACCGACTCGACCGCGGGCACACCAGAGACGCCGCCGGGGGCGGATACACATGCGGCGGCCTTCAAGCACGCCGGACAGATGGGGGTCACACCCGGCTCCACCTCCGGCAACGTGCAGATTCTGCCGGTGGAATCCGACTACAAGTGCAACCACCGCGACGACTGCACCTTCACGAAGTATTCCAACGTGCCGAGATCCGGCGACGACTGCCAGTGCGCGTCGCCTTGCACGCCCTACGTCGTCAACAAAGCCGAGGCGGGGCGCAGGGAGGCCGCAAACAAGAGCCACTGCACGACGAACGACTGGTTCGGCGACCAGTGCCCCGCCCCGCCGTGCAGCTTCACGGAGTTCGACTACTTCAAGTGCGAGGACGGAAAGTGCGTTGGCATGGCTTTAGGGGAATAGGAAAGCCGAAGCAAAAAAGGAGCGCCCGCCAAGGGCGCTCCTTTTTTTGATCCACGTCGAATGGAGCTCATCAGCGCGTACCGCTCTGCGGCTGGAAGTACTGATACGAGGTCGGAAACAGGAGTACCGCGGCGACGATGTTGGTAGGAAAGCGACGCGCGTAGCTGTTGTACTCTGTGACCGACTCGTTAAAGACCTTCATCTCCGGCCCCAGAGCCGCATCGGTATTGCTGAGGATGTTGGATATCATCTGTATAGAGTGGCGGCTGATTATTCCCGGATAGCGCTCCTTGAGCCACTGTATTAACTTCGTGAGATCCACCTCCACCTGGTTGGCGTAGTCGACAGCGTCCGAGATGGACCCTATGTTCTCGACCTCGTTGAGGTCGCTCTCCAGCTCCTTGGCGAGTTCAGGCTTGCGGCCCACATAGGCGGTCACGTCGGAAATCAGCCTGGGCACGGAGGCGTAGCGCTCCTTGAGTTTACCCTCGAGCGGCGCCCATGCCTTCTCCACCGCCTCCTCCTGCTTGACCAGGCCGTTGTACTTGACGATGAAGATGCCGGCCACGATGATCGCGACCACTATCAGAATCGGCACTAAATTCTTACCCATGGGGCCCCCCGTTTCGATTATGTATCTAATTGAAATTTCGCACAAATTTACAGGCTGATGCCTCAGATGTCAAGGTGGAGAGACGAGGCACATGATTATACGCCATCGCCCATCCGACCGTCAGCTCCGGCCCAAAGAGACCCGCAAGGCTTGTGCGTCGGGCGAGGTTGCGCTACCCTGCGCCGCAAACAAAGGAGCCCGATATGACAGACGTTCTGAAGATTTTGGGAAAGGAAGGCGCTGAGCTGCTCGAACACCACTGCAAGACCATATCCGCGGATCATCTGCACCTGCCGGGCCCTGACTTCATCGACAGGGTGCTCGCGCACTCCGACAGGTCGCCCCAGGTGCTCCGAAACCTCGCGTCGTTTTACAACCACGGCAGGCTCGCTGGCACCGGATATCTGTCGATACTCCCGGTCGACCAGGGTATCGAGCACTCCGCCGGCGCGTCGTTCGCGCCGAACCCGGCATACTTCGACCCGGAGAACATCGTGAAGCTCGCCATCGAGGGCGGATGCAACGGCGTGGCCTCCACGCTGGGCGTTTTGGGTTCGGTGTGCAGAAGGTACGCGCACAAAATCCCCTTCATCCTCAAGATCAACCACAACGAGCTTCTGACCTACCCCAACAAGTTCGACCAGCACCTCTTCGCCTCGGTCGAGCAGGCCTTCGACATGGGGGCGGCCGCCGTGGGGGCGACTATCTACTTCGGCTCCGAGGAGTCCAACCGCCAGATCGAGGAGATATCGCAGGCCTTCCAGCACGCGCACGAGATCGGGATGGGCACGATACTGTGGTGTTATTTGAGAAACGACGGCTTCAAGAAGGACGGCGTGGACTACCACGCCTCGGCCGACCTCACCGGGCAGGCCAACCACCTGGGCGTCACCATCGAGGCCGACATCATAAAGCAGAAGCTTCCCACGAATAACGGCGGCTACAACGCCATCAAGTTCGGGAAGACCAGCCCGCTGGTCTACGAGAAGCTCACGACCGACAACCCGATCGACCTCGCCCGCTACCAGGTGGCCAACTGCTACATGGGCAGGATGGGGCTCATAAACTCCGGCGGCCCCTCGGGCAAGGACGACCTCAGGCAGGCGGTGACGACGGCGGTGATCAACAAACGAGCCGGGGGCACGGGGCTCATCTCCGGGCGCAAGGCCTTCCAGAAGCCGATGGCGGACGGCGTCGCGCTCTTAAACGCCATCCAGGACGTCTATCTGTCGAAGGATGTTACGATAGCATAGGAAGCCAGTACCGCCAGTGCGGCGAGAACGGCCAGTACAGTGGGGCCAGTACGGCCAGTGCGGCGAGAACGGCCAGTACGGCCAATACAGCCAGTACGGCCAGAACCGTTCTAGCCGTCCTGGCTGTTCTTGCTGTACTGGCGAATTTAACTATCAGCGCGGTCCTACTTTGACCTGCCCTGGTTGGCCACCGCCTCCATCGCCTTCTTAACCTTCTCGGGATCTCCTAGATAGAACCGGTTGGTGGGTTTGAGATCCTTGTCGAGTTCGTAGACGAGCGGCATGCCCGTGGGGATGTTGAGGCCCACGATGTCCTTCTCGGAGACGTCGTCGAGGTACTTCACCAGCGCGCGCAAGGAGTTTCCGTGGGCGGCTACGATGACGCGCTTGCCGGACTTGATCGTGGGCGCGATCCTCTCGTGCCAGTAGGGCATGAAGCGCGCCACCGTGTCCTTGAGGCACTCCGTCAGCGGCAGCTCGTCCTTGGTGAGCGCGGCATAGCGCGGATCAAAGCCGGGGTAGCGCTCGTCGGTGATTTCCAACTCCGGCGGCGGGGTGTCGTAGCTGCGGCGCCAGATTAGGACCTGGTCGTCGCCGTACTCCTTGGCGGTCTCGGACTTGTTCAGGCCCTGCAGAGCCCCGTAGTGCCGCTCGTTTAGGCGCCAGCAGCGCTCCACCGGCAGCCACATCCGGTCCATGTCGTCCATGACGATCCACAGCGTGCGGATCGCGCGCTTGAGCACCGAGGTGAAGGCGACGTCGAAGTCGTAGCCGTCCTTCATCAGGACCTTCGCGGCGTCGTGGGCCTCCGCGACCCCCCTCTCGGAGAGGTCCACGTCGGTCCAGCCCGTAAAACGGTTCTCCTTGTTCCAGATGCTCTCACCGTGCCTAAGAAGTACGACCTTGTACATATGCCACGCCCTCCCTCTCTATTGTCGATACGCAGTTTTGTGCGACTCAATATACGTGTATGAGACCTATGACCACTCCCACGATCGTCCCGGTGATGAAGCCGTTGAGCAGGCCCACGCCGAGCGACTCGCCGACGTTGAGCGCCACGTCCTCCTTGACGAAGGTGCCGGCTATGAAGCTGCCCAGCACGCCGCCCACGATTCCGCCGACCATCCCCAAGGCCACGGAGAGCATCATCCCCATCGGCAGACCGAAGGAGAGCCCGCCTGTCGAAGGCAGCGCCTCGTTTATGTGTATGCCTATGGCGCCCAGCGCCCCGCCGATGCAGGAGCCGTATGCCAGCCAGCGCTTCTCATGGAACAGTTTGCTCACGAAGCCCATGCCTCACCTCACTGCGCGACGGCGGCCATCATGGCCTTGCTGCGCTTGCGGAAGAATATGCCCCTGTGGTCGAGCAACTTGTAGACCAGGAGCTTGGCCTGGTCCTGTATCACGAACGCTACGATCGCATAGGCCCAGACGAAACCGGCCCACTTCCAGCCCAGCGGCGCCACGTACCATCCGTAGACCGTGAACAGCGTCGCGATGATCTTCGTGCCCACCGCCGACCAGAACAGGGCGGCGCCGGGCATGATCGACCAGAACGGGCCCCGCGTGCGAGCCAGGAATATCGTCAGGTGCCCCGCCACCGCGAGGTTCAAGAATATCATCGACTGGATCGTCGCGCGGTCGAGCCCCAGGACCTTCTCGCCTATGTAGAAGAGCATGAACGAGAAGAAGACGCCCACGAAGCCGAGGAAGGTGCCTGCGCCCAGGACCACGCGCATGTTCCACTTCTCCGGCTCGTTGGAGTAGCGCACCCTGTCGTACGCGATCGCCATTATCGGCGCGTCGTTGAGCAGCGCCAACAGCACGATCATGACCGCCGTCACCGGATAGAAGTTGAAGAATATGATGGCGGCAGCGACGAAGAAGAGCACGCGTATCGTCTCCGCGATCCTGTATATCGCGTAGCTCTGCATGCGCTGGAAGATGCGCCGACTCTCCTTGAGCGCGTCGATGATCACCGACAGCCCGGGCCTGGTGAGCACGATGTCCGCGGCGGACTTGGCCGCGTCCGTCGCGCCGTCGACAGCGATGCCGGCGTCCGCCTTCTTGAGCGCCGGCGCGTCGTTGACGCCGTCGCCGGTCATGCCCAGGAAGTGCCCCAGCTTCTGAAGCGCCTCCACTATGCGGTACTTGTGCTCAGGGAAGACCTGCGCGAAGCCGTCGGAGTTCTCGATGAGCCTGGCCCGCTCCTGCTTTGGCAACTCCATGAACTCCTGGGCCTGGTGGATGTTCTGTCCCAGGTGCACCTGACGGGAGATCTCCCTGGCTATCGCTATATGGTCGCCCGTCACCATCTTCACGTCCACGCCCATCGACTTGGCCGTGTCGATCGTCTCGGCGCTATCCTCGCGCGGGGGATCGTACAGCGGTATCAGGCCAAGGAACGCCCATGTGCCGGAGGCGTCCGCCCTGGCGACGCCCAGCGCGCGATAGCCGCGCGAGGCCAGCTCGTCCACCTTAGCCTTGATATCGGCGGCTATGCCCTCCTTGTCCTGCACGAGCTCCAGGATCACCTGCGGCGCGCCCTTGGACACCTTCATCTGCTTGCCCGCCCCGTCCTGCACACTCGCCTCGGTGCGCTTCGACACCGGATCGAACGGGTGGAACCCGACGACCTTGAAGGCCTTGAGCCCCTCCACGCCGCGCGCCTTGTTGATTATCGCCTCGTCTATGGCGTCCTTGTCCTCCTCGCGCGAGGCCAGCGCCGCGCTTACGAGAACATCCTCCTCCGAGGCGCCGCCGGACGGCATCACCTCGGCCAGCGTCAGCTTGTTCTGCGTGATCGTGCCGGTCTTGTCGGAGCAGAGTATGTCCATGCCCGCCATCTCCTCGATGGCGACGAGCTTAGAGACGATCGCCTCCTTCTTGGCGAGCTCGGTGGCGCCCACCGCCAGAGTCACGGAGAGCACGGCGGGCAGCGCCACGGGGATGGCGGCCACCGTGAGCACTAACGCGAACTGCAGCGTGTGTATGATGCTCTCCTCCCGGAAGAGGGCCACGGTGAAGATCACGGCGACGAGCGCCACCGCTATTACGATGAGGTAGTCTCCGATCTTCACCAGCGACTTCTGGAAGTGGCTCACCTGCTTGGCCTCCTCGACGAGCTTGGCGGTCTTGCCGAAGAAGGTGTTCATGCCGGTGGCCACGACCAGCGCGTCCATCTCGCCCTTCTTGATGATGGAGCCTGAGTAGCAGGCGTCACCCGCGGCCTTATCGACCGGGAGCGACTCGCCGGTCAGCGCCGACTCGTCGACGTCCAGATAATCGCCCTCCAGGAGCTTCAGGTCAGCCGGCACCACGTCGCCGAGCCTGACGCGCACGATGTCGCCCGGCACGAGGTCGGCGGCGGCCACCTCGATCCACTTGCCGTCGCGCATGACCTTGGCCTTGAGGGCGAGCTTCTGCTTGAGCAGCTCGATCGCGTTGTCGGCCTTGTGCTCCTGCCAGAAGCCCACGACCGCGTTGAGGGCAAGCAGCACCAGTATGATGCCGAAGTCCTCCCAGTGGTGGATGATGGCGGAGAGGACGGCGGCGATCTCGATCATCCAGGGTATGGGGCCCCAGAAGAACTTCAGGAACTTCACGATCGGGCTGACCCTCTTCTCGCGTATGCTGTTCGGCCCGTAGACCCCCAGGCGGCTTGCGGCCTCGGAGGAGGCCAAACCCTGGCGGCCCGCCCCCAACTTCTTGAGGACCTCATCCGAGCTGCCCTTGCGAAGCTCATCATCGGAAAAAAGCACTCGCTCCATGAAGCCCCCCATTGCTATATGTAATCATTATAAAAACGGCTGAATTGATAGTTCATATGGCGTCTCTAGTAAAGCCGTGATTTCAATCCTTTGACTGGGGTCTGGGGAATGGGGACCCCTCGGCGAAGCTCCCTGTTGCCATATTATAATCAATAAAATATAATACTTCTATAAGGTTAAACGGCTTCCAGAGCCGAAGGGGGCGAATTGGTACCGGAACCGGGGATGACCCAGGAGCAAGCGGGTCAATCGACTGCTGCAGGATATGGCGCTGGAAGTTACGAGGGCCTGGAGATCATATTCATCTCTGTGATCGTCCTGCTCATGGTAGCGATATTCGTCCCTTCGCTCGTACGACACATAAGGCATTACAGGCGCAAGAATAAGGACGGGTGATATATATGAAGAGATGCCGAGGCTTCTCGGTTGTAGAGTTGACCATAATTGTGGTCGTCATCGGCGTGCTTGCCGTCATCGCGCTGCCGTTCTTTCTGGACCTAAGGCAGGAGAGCCTGCAGTCGGCGGAGGACGGGGTGGTGGGCGCGGTCAGATCCGGCATATACAACTACCTTAGCGAGTCGGAGCTTCTGGAGAGACTGCCCAGATACCCCGCGACGCTGGACGACGCGGACAACGGAGCGGCGTCTGAAATCAACCCCTTCTACTCCTTCGTGCTCACGAACGCGATCGAGGGGGAGTGGTCCAAGGCGGGGCTTACGTACACCGGGCCCGCGGACGGGATCTACAACTACATACCCACGACCGGGCAGTTTATAAAGAGCACCATGCCGGGAGGATTTACCGGGTACTGGCCCTTCGAGGAGGGAGACGGCACGACCACCCAGCTGGGGGATTACGAAGGTTCGTTCAACGGCGACGTCGACTGGACCGACGGCGTCGTTGGCAACGCGCTGGACTTCGACGGCGTGGACAGTTTCGTGAGCGTGCCCGACGCGGACATATTCGACCTCACCGACGAGGGGACGCTACAGGCCTGGATAAACATGGACTCGATACCCGACTTCGCCGGCATCATACACAAGGGCGACAACACGGACTGGAGCGACGAGGCCTACACGCTCCAGTTCTGGACGGGCAACAGGCTGCTTTTGGGCGTTCGAAACGAGAGCGGGGACATAGCGATGCTTCAATCGAACACCGTCTTTCAGCCCGGGCAGCTCTACCACGTCGCCGCCACTTGGGACTCCGGCGGGATGAAGATCTACGTGAACGGACAGCTGGACAGCTCGAACACGGTCGCGGCGACCGCCATGAACTCCGACGGAAACCTGAACATCGGATCGCAGTTGCCGACCTACTACAACGGCGGCTGGCGCAACCTCCCCTTCGACGGCATGATAGACGAAGTGGGCGTATACGGCGAATCCATCTCGGGCACAGATATCCAGGAGTACTACGATTCGATAATCAATCCGTGACGGTATTCTCCGCGGGATCCTCCAATTTCTCCTCCTCGACGACCTCCTTGTGCGCGGCGACCCTTCGGCATATTCGAACAGTAAAGGACGCAGTCGGCCCTACTGCAGCCTAACCAGCTCGTCCCACTTCCTGACGGGCTTGGAGCGGCTGAGGTACCAGATCTCCATATAAGACGATGCCGGCACCCTCAGCCCCAGCTTGTATCCGAACAGGGTCTTCACATCGAAGATCCTGGAGAAGTCCCTGATGACCAGAATTATCGGCCCCTCGAACGGGTAGCCCTTCACCTTCTTTGCCTTTTTCCTGAGGACCTCGACCAGGACACCGACATGGTCCTCCGCCGTTATGATGCCGTGGACCCTGCTCGGGTCCCGGCCCATGAACATCATCGCCTCCTTCTTGTCGTGGAAGATGTGTGAGATCTCGACGCCCATCACCTGCTTGGAGGCCCTATCGATTATCTCGAAGTCGGGCCGCTCGCGCTTTTTGAGAAAGCGAAACTTGGTCCCCTTCTTGCGATTGTAAAGCCTCAGGAAAAAAGTGAGTGCGTCGCGCTCTATCCGCTCTTTCTCGTCCATATCAGTCCGGATCGACCACCGTCTTCTCCGCGGGATCCTCCAATTTCTCCTCCTCGACGACCTCCTTGTGCTCGGCGACCGCCTCGGCGTGCTCGATGTCTCCAGTGGCCCCGCTGCGGCGCTCGTCGAGTTCTCTGAAGGCGGAGTCCCTGCCGTAGACCACGAGCGTGTCGCCGGGGAGGATCTTGCTCTCGCCGTTGGGGGCGCCGACGAACTTGCCGTCGGTGCGCGTGATGCCCAGCACGAGCACCCCCTCGCCCTCCAGGTCGAGGTCAAGCAGTTTGCGGTCGGCGAGCCAGTCGTGCGGGTCAACGTAGAGCTCGGCGACCTTGTACTCGCCGGCCATGTGAAGGAGCGAGGCGTAGTCGCGGACGTCGATGTCGGTGTACCTGCGAAGGGCCCAGTTGATGATCTTCGAGAGCCTGCGATCGATCCAGCTGCTGGTCGCGATCGCGAAGATGATGCCCAGGCCCGCTAAGAGCGCCACCACACGTATCCAGACCGAGTCCTGCGCGTTCTCTATGTTTACGAAGGCGATGACCAGCGACGCCACCACCGTGATTATACCTGCGTTTCCGAAGAGCATCAGTATCATCACGATGCGGCGCCTGACCGGATGACTCACTATCTGCTCGGCCTCGTTGGTCGTGAAGCCGACCCCCGTGAATGCGGATCGCGATTGAAAGCGCGCGACCTCCCTGCTCATGCCGGTGAAGGTGAGCGCCACGGTGGCGATCCTGGTGACGAGTATCGAAAGCGATATGACTACGAGCAACGTGATGATAGGTATCATATACACCTAATACAGAAAAAACCGCGCGATTTCAATCGGGACGGCATCGAAGAGAAAAATGCTTGAGCGCGGCCCTGCAGGTGGTATTGTCTCCCAAACCCGTTATACGGCACATTCGCGGAGGTGGGGATGGCTGGAACACTATCTTTTCTGAGGCCCGGCGTCTGGGAGATCGTGGTCATACTGCTCGTGATCGTGGCCATCTTCGGGGCCTCCAGGCTCCCGCGGATAGGGCGCGCGCTCGGCGAGGCGATAAGGGGTTTCAAGAAGGCGGCCCGCGACGAGGGCGAGGGCTCCTGATGCTGGGCGTCGGCGCGCTGGAGGTTGCGCTGGTGATAGTCGTGGCGCTCGCGGCGCTGGGGCCCGAGAAACTCCGCTCGGCAGCACAGTCGGCGGGAAGGCTCGCGAAGGGCGCGCGCAGGAACCTGGACGCGATCAGGGACGATCTGGACATCTTTCGGGAAAGGTCCGCTACACAATCCGATGAACGATCCGATGAAGGGACATGAGGCGCGGATGCCGCTGGGGGCACACCTGCGCGAGCTGCGCCTTAGGGCAATGGTCGCGCTGGGCGCGCTCGCGATAGCCACGGCCGCGGCCATGCTCTTCTCCAAGGACATCCTCGCCTGGCTCATGTCGCCGGCCCGGGCGGCGCTCCCCCCCGGCGCCAAGTTCGTCGCGCTGGGCCCCCTGGAGGGCTGGCTGGTCCTGTTCAAGGTCTCGCTGGCCTGCGGCGCGTTCGCCGCGTCACCCGTGGTATTCCACCAATCTTGGTCGTTCGCGGCGCCCGCCTTCGGTCGCGCTGGGAGGCGGAGGCTGGCGCTCGCGGCCTGTTCGAGCGCTGCGCTCTTCGCAGCCGGCGGCGCCTTCTGCTACTACCTGGTCCTGCCTCAGGCCTTCGCCTACTTCGCAGGGCTGATGGAAGGCACGGGCGTGGCGATGACGCCGCAGATAGGGCTCTTCGCGGGCTTCGTGCTCAAGGCCGTCGTCGCCTTCGGCCTGGTCTTCGACGTGCCGCTGTGCGTGGTGCTTCTGGCGAGGTGGGGGGTCGTCTCGGTGGGTGCCATGTCGGCCGCCAGAAAGTATGTGATCGTCGCGGCATTCGTGGCCGCCGCAATCATAACGCCCCCGGACGTGCTGACGCAGGTGGCCCTTGCGCTGCCGCTCATCGCGCTGTACGAAGCCGCGCTCCTCGCGGCCAGGATCATGAAGTGCGGCCAGCGGACCTAGTGTTTGCAGATACCGCCGGGGCAACAGGACGCCGTTGGACAAGAGTCCGCCGAGGGACAGTCGCAGGAGTCGGCTGAGGAGCTCACAGCGTTGCACGCCGACAGCTTGCGCTCGACGTCGGCGCCGCCGCAGGATGGGCACGCAGGCCTCTCGTCGGCGGTTCGGAGAAAGAACTCGAACTCCTTATCGCATTTCGCACATCTGTATTCGTAGATCGGCATCTTCACCTCATCTGAAGCTCAGTATCCCCTTCGGACACGCGAGCTGGCACTCGGGACACTTGAGGCAATCGCGACTCGCGAGCCTGCCGTCCCGGACTCCGCCGACTATGGTCAGATTTATGGGACACGCCCCCTCGCAGAGCCTGCACTCAGCACAACCATCGCCCATCTTGAGCGGCTTTTTGCCCCCGCCGGCAGCGGCCTGCAGCGTGCCCATCGGACAGAAGGTGCACCACGCCCTCGGGTGGATGATCAGGGCCAGCAGCACGCCCACGGCGGTGGTGATGAGGCAGACCCTGACGAAGACGGCGCCCCAGTGATAGGGGTCGGAGGGGTTTTGCGATATCCGCAAGACCGTCAGCCCCATCAGCAGGGCGAGCACGCTCCAACGAAAGATGGGTCGCCTGAAAAGGTTCGGGATCCTCTTCACGGGGCTGAAGGCCCGCATGATGCGATCGTAGAAGGCGCCCCTGGGACACAGCCACCCGCAGACGTAGCGGCCTTTGAGAAATCCGCCCACGATGCCGACTATCATCACCGCCGGCACCACAAAGCCGACCAACGGATACCTCAAGCCCGCGACGATGGTGAAGGGCACAAGCACCCAAAGGCTCATCTGAATGATCCGCCTCCTGCGCGATCTGTCCGCATGAGTCTCCACTATCCTCTCCCGGTTGCCCCAAGGCCGCTGCACAGCGACGGTTCGGCCCTATAGCACGGCCCATGGGCATCTGTCCACAATGCGGTCGCTGAATTTGAAGCGCAGGTCTGAGATCTATGCGTATTCGGTCGGCTCGTCGCCGCTCTCGTCGCCGCCGCCCTTAGAATCCTCCGCGGCGAAGGCGGATCCAGCGAGTTCCGATGAATGGTCGTTCGGACAGAAACGCTCAAAAAATACGGCCAGACAGATTGCCGCCAGGCATACCGCCATGAGCGAGTATGCAAAGTCCAAACCCTTTGAGCGGCAAACCTTCATGCAGACTGCCTCCTTCCTTGCAATATTGATACCTAAGCATCCAACTTATATTTACTGCATCAATCATGCCAAGTTGCGCATTTCGGCGCCTGCGGCTAAGATATTAATATTATTATCTTATTTTATTGCCACTAATGACACCTGGCGGGAAAGGCAGGTATAATCTACACCAGCACCGTCATAAAACCCACAGACTGCAAAAACAGTGAAAAAGAGGCGCCCCGCCTTTTTGGAGGGACGCCCCTTATCGACTTCCTCATTCTCGCCGTCAGCGATAGTTGCGCTTCATGAGCTCGATGTCCTCGACGATCGCCTGCAGGTCCTCCTCATGTTCGACCTCGTCGGTCAGGATGGTCGTGACGATGTTGAACGTGACGACGTCCTTGTCGCGCGTGAGATCCAGAAGCTTCTGATAGGTGGTGATGGCGCACTGCTCGCCCTTGATGTTCTGTGCCAACACCCTCTCGACGTAGGGATCCTCCGGCGCGTCGTAGCCGCAGTTGGTCCACTTGTACCAATCCTCGGGCTTTAGCACGGGCGTGCCGCCGAGCTGTATGAGCCTGTCCGCGACCAGACCCGCGTGCCTCAGCTCATCGGCGGAGTGCTGGGTGAGCTCCGCGACCACTCCCTCGCGCATCGGGCCTTTCACCACCTTGGCGCCGATCCAGTACTGATAGTAGGCGAGCCACTCGTCGGCATAGGCCTTGTTGAGAAGCTCGACCAGATTGTTCACATCTATTCCGACTATCTCCTTGCCTCTGGTTCCCATATTTACCCCCCATGTCTTAAAACGGCGTGGACACATCTATGAAAGCGGTCTTCACCCCGAATCTCTCCCGCAGGAGCGGCATGAGCGCCTTGACGCCCACCGTCTCCGTCTCGTAGTGGCCCGCGACCATTACGTTCATACGCGCATCTCGCGCGTCGTGATAGACGTGATGAGGCGCCTCGCCCGTTATGAAAAGATCCAGCCCCTTGCGCACCGCCTCCGCCAACGCATCCGCCCCGCCGCCGCTGACGATGCCAACTGTCCTGATCCTGCTCCGGCCGAAGGCGAGCTTGACCGGCCTCCCGCCTATCGCCCCCCTGAGGCGGAGGGCCACCGAACCGATGCTCCTCGGCCGGTCGAAGCGACCCCTGTAGCCGATGAACCTCCCCTTGTATCGTCCGAACCTCTCGACCTCCACGAGGCCCAGGATGCGCGCCAGCTCGATGTTGTTGCCGTAGCGAGGGTGCAGATCGAGCGGCAGGTGTGCTGCGTAAAGGCCCATCCCCCTCCTCCTGAGAAATTCGATGCGCCGGCGGACGTTGCCGAGCGAGTCCCTGAGCCCCTTCCACCTTATGCCGTGGTGCACAACCACGAGGCCGCAACCCAGACGGTGCGCGCGCTCGAATACCGCAAGGGACGCATCGACGGCGAAACCCACTTTGCCCACCTCCCTCGAGGCAGGCACCTGCAGGCCGTTTCTCGAGCCGTCGGGGACCTGTCTCACCCTGAGCTCCGAGTTTAGGAACCTGGCTATGGAGTTCGCTGAGGCCATCGATCGCCGAATATGACCACAGGCCCGGCCCGCGTGTCAATGCGCCCATGTCGGCTTTAACAATTTGATTTAAAAGGTTGTTTTTTTATCCTTACCCTCTTATCAAATCCTCCCGTAGAGTGTATCATAGTGTATTGTCATCGATCTGAGCTTGGAGGCCCTATGCCAAAGAAATACTTTACCAAGAAGGAGCTCGAACAGTTTCGCAAGATGCTCCTGGATAAGCGCGAGGAGATACTGCGGAGCCTCGAACAATTCGCCCAGGGCGTGAAGGTACAGGATCCGGACCGGGTCAAGGGCGACGAGGCGGACCTGGCCGCGGGCGAGATCGACAGCGTCATGCGAGCGAGGCTGCAGGACAAGAACCGGAAGCTCCTGAGCGAGATAGACCACGCGCTGGAGAAGTTCGACGAGGGCACCTACGGTATCTGCGAGGGCAGCGAGGAGTACATCTCCAAGGAGCGCCTCAAGCTCAGGCCATGGACGCGATATTCGATAGAGTACAAGGAGATCGTGGACAAGCAGAAAAGGCAGATCCAGAGGCGATAGATTCGACCCACCCCCCATCAACGATCGTTTGACACCATTGTGCAAATAAGTTACTGACTTCGCTGGGGAAATTATTGCTCAGGAACTGATGCAGCACTTTAACGGAGCCCACGACGCGCGGTGAAACTCCTAAGGCGCAACTCATTGCTGAATCTCTCGGCCCTCTCCGCTGCGGTTTTGCTCTTGTGCGGATGTCCCAGTCCGCTGCCGGAGCTAAACCCCGCCAGGTACGCGTCGGACAAGCCCGGCAAGCAGCGCATGCCTCAGCAGGCGATAGAACCGGAGATGGAGGCCCAGGTCGAGGAAGAGATGGAGCCCCCCGTTGACGAGGCTCCCCAGCCTGGGGACGGCGCTCTTTCGCTCTCGGAGCTCTTGGACGTGGCCCTCCGAAACAACCCGGAGACGCGCATAGCTTGGGCGCAGGCCAGGCAGAGCGCGGCCGAGTGGGGCCGTACAAGGAGCCCCTACTACCCGTGGCTCGACGGGTCGGTCGAGGGTGCCGGCGGCAGGATACCGCAGCTGCAGACCGCCGGACGCTCCTACATACAGCTGGGCGTCGGACTATCCTACATGCTGCTGGACTTCGGGCGTGGCCCCAAGGCCGAGGCCGCTCGCCAAGCTCTCATCGCAGCCAACTGGAGCCACAACCAGGCCATACAGGACACGCTCCGCGACGTGCCCCAAGCTTACTACACCTACCTGGCCGACAAGGCGATGGTGCTGGCCACTCAGCAGAACCTTCGCGAGGCGACGACCACGCTGCGCGCGACCGAGAATAGGAAGATGGCCGGCGTGAGCACGATAGCCGACGTCCTGCAGGCGAGATCGCAGCAGGCGCAGGTGCAGCTGGACCTAGCCTCGGCGAAGGGCTCCCGTGAGATAGCGAAGGGCGATCTGGCCACCACCGTCGGCTGGCCCGCCAACTCGCCGTTGGCGGTCTCCCAAAGCTTGGGCGAACCGCCGGTTCACAGGCTCGGCGGCAGCGTGGACGAGCTAGTTGAGCTGGCGAAGCAGCAAAGACCCGACCTGGGAGCGGCGCAGGCGCTGGTGAAGCAGAGGGAGGCCGAAGTGAAGAAGGCCAGGGCACTGCCCTTCCCCACCCTCAATGGAACGGGCACCTTCGGCTGGTTCAGGGCGCGGGGCATCGAGCAGGGCGCCTACTACGGCGGTCTGACCTTGAGCCTCCCGATATTCCACGGCTTCGACATGGAAAACACCATCCGCTCCGCGCGCGCAGATCTGGAGGCAGCCCGGGCCCAGCTCAAACAGTCGCAGAACGAGATCATAAAGGAGGTCTGGGACGCCTACCAGAATTACCGTACGGCCGTGGAGAAGCTCGCCGCCAGCCGTGCGCTTATGGCCAGCGCCAAGGAGTCCTTCGACGCGTCGCTGGCCCGATACAAGGTCGGGGCGGCCGATATCGTGGAGCTGCTCAACGCGCAGAGCACGCTGGCGAACGCGCGCTCGGAGAGCATAGGCGCCAAGTCCGGGGTCTACACCTCCTACGCGGAGCTCGTTCACGCCGTGGGGGAGAGGGTCCCGGGTGATGCTCCCCCGGCGATCGAGGAAAGGGACGAAGGATATGGTGAGGATAGGTAAACACAATATAGACAGGAAGTGGTTCACTCGCAAGAGGGTGATCGTGATCTGCATCGTCGCGTTTCTCATCCTCGCCTTCCTCTACTACCACGAAAAGAAGAAGCTTCTCGCCGAGATGCCGGTCGTGGTGGTCCAGGTCGAAGAGAAGACCGTGCCGCTGTACTTCAAGTACGTCGGCAACACGGCCGCCGTGAAGACGGTGGACATCCGCGCGAGGGTCGAGGGCTTTCTCCTGGAGCGCAACTTCGTCGAAGGGGACGATGTAAACGAGGGCGACCTAATGTACCTGATCGACCCGAAGCCCTTCGAGGCGGCGCTCGAGGAGGCGAAGGGCCAGTTCGAGAAGGACAGGGCAGCTCTGGCCTACGCCGAGGAGCAGGTGGCGCGCTACTCCGTTCTGGTCGAGAAGGACTACGTCTCCCGAGAGGACTACGACAACATGGTCACCACGATGGAGCAGGCCAAGGGCGCGCTCGACTCCAGCAAGGGCCAGCTCGAACAGGCCGAGCTCAACCTCGGCTACTGCAGGATGTACGCCCCCTTCGACGGGAGGATCGGACGCACTCTGGTCAACGTCGGCAACCTCGTCGGGGCGGGCCAGGACACCAAGCTAGCCACGCTCGTCCAGCTTGACCCGATATACGTCTACTTCAGCCCCAGCGAGGAGGATGTCACCAAGATACTCACCGAGAAGGGCGACGGCGAGCTACCCCTCGAGCTGTATTTTACCGACGACACCAAATTTTCACAGCAGGGCAGGGTCGACTTCATCGACAACGAGGTCGACGTCCGGACGAGCACGCTCGCGATGAGGGGGGTATTTTCCAATCCGGACAAGACGCTGCTGCCGGGGATCTACGTGAAAACGTGGCTGCATCTCAAGGACATACCGGATGCTCTGCTGGTGCCCGAGAAGTCTATAGCCGAGGACCAGAGCGGACAGTACGTGATGCTGGTGGGCGAGAACGACGTGGCATCGAAATCCTACATCGAGACCGCCGATCTCTACGACGACATGCGACACGTCACGAAGGGGGTGAAGGCGGGCCAGAGAGTCATAACTGAGGGACAGCAGATGGTGACCCCCGGCAGCGTAGTCTGGCCCATGGAGAAGGGGAAGGAAGATACCATCAAGGGCCTGGTGATGGAAATGCTCATGGACTGACGAATGTTTGTTAACTTTTTTATAAAGCGACCGATCTTCTCGACCGTCATCTCGCTGGTGATCGTCCTGGCGGGCGTGGTCTGCATCCCGATACTGCCCGTGGCGCAGTTTCCGGAGATCGCACCGCCCACCGTTCAGGTGCAGTCCACGTACACGGGCGCCAGCGCCGAAGTCGTGGAGACGACGGTCACTCAGCCCCTGGAGGAGGAGATAAACGGCGTCGAGGGCATGACATATATGACCTCGATATCCGGCAACGACGGGACCTCCACGATCACCGTCACCTTCGAGGTGGGGTACGACCTCAACATCGCCGCCGTGGACGTGCAGAACCGCGTCAACATAGCGCTGCCCAAGGTGCCCGAGGAGGTCCGCAAGTGGGGAGTGACTACGCAGAAACAGTTTCCCAACTTCATCCTGATCGTCAACCTCTACTCGCCTGACGGCACCCACGACGACCTGTTCCTGTCGAACTACGCCAGGATCAACATCATGGATGTCCTCAAGAGGATAGAGGGGGTGGGCAACGTCCAGATCTTCGGCGAGCGCAAATACTCTATGCGCTTCTGGCTCGACCCCGACCTGCTGACCGGCATGGACATGACGGTCCAGGAGGTCATCGAGGCCATCCAGGAACAGAACATACAGGTCGCCGCCGGAGGCATAGGCAACCCGCCCAGCACCAAGAACCAGGCTTTTCAGTACGCCATCCAGACGAAGGGGAGGCTCGAGGAAGTATCGGAGTTCCAGGACATCATAGTCCGCATAGGCCCCGACAACGCGGTCGTGCGCCTGGGGGACATATCGAACGTCGAGCTGGGGGCCGAGAACTACCAGTGGTTCTTCAACTACAACGGCGTGAGCTGCGCAGGTATCGGCGTCTTCCAGCTGGCCGGCGCCAACGCGATCGAGATCGCAAATCAGGTGCGCGTGGCGATGGACGATCTCGCCAAGCGCTTCCCCGACGACGTGGCCTACGCGATCTCCTACGACACGACCATGTTCGTCAAGGAGTCCATCAAGGAGGTGCTGCTGACGCTGGTCATCGCCATACTCCTGGTCATCGGCGTCATATTCATTTTTCTGCAGGACTGGCGATCGACCCTCGTACCGTGCGTGACGATACCGGTATCGCTGATAGGCACCTTCGGCGTCATGATGGCGTTCGGCTTCTCGATCAACACGCTCACCCTCTTCGGGCTGGTGCTGGCCATTGGAACGGTCGTCGACGACGCCATAGTCGTCGTCGAGAACACGCAGCGCCTCATCGACACGGAGGGGCTGCCGTCCCGCGAGGCCGCGATGAGGGGCATGGCCGAGGTCACGGGCCCGGTCATCGCCACCACTCTCGTCCTCTTCGCCGTCTTCGTGCCGGTGGCGTTCATGCCTGGCATCTCCGGCCAGCTCTACAAGCAGTTTGCGCTGACAATCGCGTTCTCCGTCGGCATATCCACCATCTGCGCCCTCACCATCTCGCCGGCGATGTGCGCCCTGCTCCTCAGGCCGAAGGGCGGCGAAGGGGGGAAGGAGGAAAACTTCTTCTTCCGCTGGTTCAACAAGGCCTTCGAGTGGATGACCGGCCTGTACACCGGCCTGGTCGAGCACTTCATACGCCACTGGAAGTGGATCGTCATGGGTTTCGCGGGAATGCTGCTATTGACCTTCCTGATGTTCAAGGTCGTGCCCACCGCCTTCGTCCCGGACGAAGACCAGGGCTACTTCTTCGTGATATCCCAGGGCCAGCCCGGAATGTCGCTCGTGAGGACCTCAAGCGTAAGCAACGAGATGGAGGAGGCGGTCAAGAAGCTGGACGGCGTGCAGGACGTGCTCACGATCGGCGGTTACAACATGCTCAACCAGTCGATCGACTCGAGTTCAGCCACGATGATCGTCATCCTCAAGCCATGGGACGAGAGGACGACGCCCGAACTCAGCCTCGAGCACATCATGGGGCAGGCCCAGAACTCGGTCCAGATGTACGAGGAGATGATGTCGTTCGCCTTCAACCCTCCCCCCATCCAGGGGCTCTCGCAGACGGGAGGCTTTCAGTTCGAGCTGCAGGACGTGGGCTCGGGCAGCCTGGAGGACTTCAACAAGCTGGCGCAGAACTTCATCGAGGAGGGCAAGAAGTATCCGGCCCTTTCCCCCCTGTCGAAGACCTTCCAGGCCGACTATCCGCAGTTCTACATTGATCTCGACAGGACAAAGGCGAAATCGCTGGGCATCCCGATAACGGACATCTTCAACACGCTGCAGTCCTACCTGGGCTCGCTCTACGTCAACGACTTCAACAAGTTCGGCAGGATATACCGCGTCTTCGTCCAGGCCCAGGACAAGTATCGCGCGACCGAAAGCGACATCTCGCGGCTGTACGTGAAATCCGGCGACGGCGACCTGATCCCGCTGACGGCGCTGGTCAAGGTCAACAAGATAACCGGACCTCAGACGGTCACGCACTACAACATCTACCGCAATATCGAGCTCAACGGCGGCAACGCCCCCGGCCACAGCTCGGGCGACGCAATCAAGGCGATGGAGGACATAGCCGCAAAGACGCTCTCCAAGGACTACAGCTACGAGTGGACGGGCACCGCACTCCAGGAGATCAAGTCCGCGGGCGTGGCCCCCTTCATATTCGCGCTGTCGCTGGCCTTCGTCTTCCTGTTCCTCGCGGCACAGTACGAGAGCTGGAGCCTGCCGGTCATCATCATGATGGCGGTGCCGCTCGCCATCCTCGGCGCCCTCGTCGGGCAGTGGATCAGGGGCCTGTACAACGACATCTACTGCCAGATTGGGCTGGTCATGCTCATAGGACTCGCCAGCAAGAACTCGATCCTGCTCGTGGAGTTCGCCAAGGACAAGCAGGAGGAGGGCATGAGCGCGGTGGAGGCCGCAATCCTGGCCGCCAAGATCAGGCTCAGGCCGATCCTGATGACCGCCTTCTCCTTCATCCTTGGCGTGATACCGCTCGTGGTCGCGACCGGCGCCGGAGCGGCGAGCCGCCACTCGCTGGGCACGGCGGTCTTGGGCGGCATGTTGGCCGCCACGATACTGAGCCTCGGAGTGGTCCCGGTCCTATACGTAGTAATCGTGGAGCTAGCGAAGCGCGGGGTTCACCTGAACGACTTCCGAATGATGTGGCACGGCATAGTCGGATGGATAAGGAAGCTCGTCGACTTCTTGAGGTGGCTCAGGGAAAAGCTCGGCAACAAAAAGGAACCGAGGGCGCAAAAGGCGCCTGAATAATACAGGAGTGACACTATGACCGCTATACGCTGCATCTTCAAATGGACGCTCTTTCTGGTGGAAAAGCTGATGTGGGAGCTCGCGATATTGGCCGCGATCTTCTCCACCACGGAGCCGGGAACTTACGTGAGCAGGGTGCTGGGGGGCATGGGCGACATCGTTTATGCGATCTACGCCTTCATCCGCGCCTTCGCTCTAAACGAGAGCTTCGCAAGCTTCATGGAACACTTCAGGGCGGCGGTGTCGGATGAGCTGAGCAGCTTCGCGGCCACCGTCCAGGCCAGTCCGAGGAAGGCGCTCGTTGCCTTCATCGTGACATTCATCTCCTACAAGCTGCTCTCCTATGTGATAGGCCAATTCAGAAAGAAGTTCCTGTGCAGAAAGACATGCAAGGAGAAGCCCAAAAAGAGCCATCTCCACGGCGAGGACAAGGGCGGAAAGACCTACGAGCAGCTCTACCAGAGGCCCGAACCGCGAGCGCACGGCAAAGACGACGAATAGAGAAAAAAGGGGCCCCGGGGGCCCCTTTTTTATGAGTTCACCATACTTCGCTCAGAGCCAATACGCCCCCACAAGCGAGAGGACGAAGGCCACGGGGAACAGCACCCTGCACCACTTATCGATCCGGAGCGCCGTGGCGTACCTGCCCCTGCTGGCCAGGCCGCTCGTCACGACGCCCTCGACGAGCGCGAGGAAGATCATTATCGAGGAGAGCAGGACGAAGATGTCCATCCTCGTGAGGTAGGAGATTCGGGGCAGGAGCACACCGACGGCGAACTGGAAGGCCACGAGGGTCAGCACGGACGTCGCGGAGACGCCCACCTGCGCCTCGAGGTGGTTCGGGTCGATATAGAAGACCATCCACGACATGAAGATGATTATGCAAAGAGGAGCGATGACCCTCCACAGGAAGAAGCCGGCCCTCCTGTCGGCGTACATGGCATAGGTGAACATGGCCAGGTTCTTGTGCTGCGGTGCAAAATAGTACGTGCCTAGCTCCACCCTGCCCGGCAGGATCTCCCAGTCGGCGATCGAAAAGACCTCGCCTTCGCCGGTGATCTTCTCGTCCACGACGAAGCGCACGTCGTCCGGACCGTATCGGCCGGATATCACCGAAAGCGGCAGGCGGTGCTCGTCGAATGGAAAGTCATGAAGGCGCAGGGAGAAACCGAGCTCGCCCAGGAATCTGTCGATGAACGTCACGTTGCCTTCCGAATCCACGAAGACGAAGTCCTGCAACTCCGACTCCAGGCCGCGCTTGTTGAGGATGAGCGGATGAGGGTTCCAGATCTCATCCATGCTGATCTTCCTGATCTCGCCCTCGCTGATGCCAAGCTGAACCGGCAGCCTCGAATCCTTCCAGCGCAGCCTGACAGCGAAGTCCACCTTGAAGGTCTGCGTCACGTCGTCGATGTCGGCCACGTCCAGAACGTAGAGGCCTACCTTGACCTCGGTCGGCGTGCCGTCCGGATCCGGCCTGGTTACCATGTCGGCGGCCCGGCCGACCCCCTCGCCCGTCGCCACAGTAGCGGAACACGGAACGCTCAAGAGCCCTGAAAGGGCGAAAAACAAAACCATCGCGACACTCACGGCAGCCAGGCTGTGCTTCATACCCCCCCTTGTCCTCGGCGACAGTAGACCAGAAAAGGGGCGCCAAGGCAAGCCGTTGAAATCAGGGGCGGCCCGCGCCCTAGCCCGCGCCACGTCCGGATTGACAAAAGCAGCCCTGCCCTCTACGCTCCCGTATCATTCGTCAACCCTCAACGAAAGGGGACCCCAATATGAAGTTCTGGATCAAGGCCTTGGTGCTGGTATTGCTCCTCACCGCGAGCGGCATCGCCTTCGTTGGATGCCGAAGCACATCGACCCCACCATCCGCAGGCTGCTCTTGCTGGGGCTGCTGAATGGGATGAATCCAACCGGGGGTCTATAAACGAAAGGAATATGGCCATGAAAACCATAGGGAACGTATTCATAACGATGAGCCTTATTGCATGCGCAGGGCTGTTTGCAGTCTCCGGATGCGGCAGCAGCGGAAGCGGCGGCGGCGGCGGGGGAACGACGAACACCCTGGCCAACGCGCCGACGGGATACACATTTACCGATGAGAACGGCAATGCGGTCACTACCATAACCGCAGGCCAGACGGTCCAGCTGAGGGATGAAAGCGGCAACGTGCTCTTCGCATTCACGACGGACGGCGACGTCGACTTCTCCAACGTCACGGCCGACAGCTCCGACACGGACACCAAGGCCTTCGTGCACTTCCCTGCCGATACGGATAAGACGGGCATCACCGGAACCGTCACGCTTTACATCCCCTGCCTCTCCAACCAGAACTCGATCGTCGTCTGCCCCGATGCAACCACGCTGGACGAGGTAACCGCCGCATGCGCAAACGCTGCGTCTCTCTCGCCCGTTACGACGACGGCTGGCAACTACACCTACGCCAATGCGGCCACGCGCACCGGCACGACCGCCTGCCAGGTGACCGCGGACATCGCCAACTTCGGCACCGGCGGCGTGGGCAACGTCGCCCTGCCGACTCTGAACGACGAGGACCTGCAGAGCACGTCGCCGTGCCCCAACCAGGACCTCCTGACCGATCCTGACTTCATCTCCGCTCTCTCGACGACTGAGGACGATTTCAGGATGTACTACGACCCCGCCAGCCAGGACGCCGCCTGTGCCCGCGGGGCCAACTTCACCGGGCTCCAGGATATCAATTCCGTCGCGTTCATAGCCAACGACAGCGGCAGCTGCAGCAACTGGGCCAACCTCTATGCCAACACAAACATCGGCGCATGCGGTGACGACCCGGCCACCAACTCGTTCCCGAAGGCCGGCGTGTACCGCCACGACTTTCTCGGCGTGAAGGACGGGACCACCTACCTCTACCGTGTCCGCGCCACCATCACTGCGGGAGATCCGGACGTGATGGGACAGCCCTACGCCACCGTGCTGGGCACCGAGGACATAGCCGACCTCATCGAGTACGTCGACCCGGCCGGCAACGCCATAACCCAGGACTGCACCATCCAGGCTGTAGCGGGAAGCTACATCCCGTATCCGATGCAGAGCTTCACGGTGAGAAGGTCGGACAACGGCGAGACGCTCTTCACGGTCGTCGTGGAGATCATCTGCGCAGAGGAAGTAACGATCTGAGAAGCGCCGGCGCCAGGAAGAGGTCGGCGAGAAAAGCCAGTGCAATTCCAGCGGCCGCCAGTTCTCCGAACTGGCGGTTTGCTTTGAAGGCCGAGAGCACCTGCCCGCCAAAGGCTATAACCAGAAGCAGCGACGTTATGAGTATCGCCCTGCCCTTCCGGTCGTAGGTCGCCTGGACTGACCCCGTCCTCTTGAAGGCCCACAGCGTATGGATGGAGTCGTCCACGATGACGCCGAAGAGGATGCATGGGAGCCCTATCAGGGCCAGCGAGAAGGGTATGCCCATGAGCCCCATCAGGCCCGCCACCAGCGCCAGTGGCAGGCAGTTCACGACGAGGAAGATGGCACCGAGCCGCCAGGAACCCAACGGAATGAGCGTGACAAGGAGCACGAGCGCGCCGGACAACGCCAGGCTCGCCAGCGTCTCCCGGAGGAAGCGCTCCTCCATAGCCCTCTCGAGAAGATAGGCTCCACCGGCCGCCGCCCTGAATTCACCCATCATGGTCCTGTTGTAGTTGTCAAAATAAGTCATGAACGTCTCGAACTCCCGATAGGCCATCTTCTTCGGCCAGGCTACGACGCGGATCCCCTCCAGCCCTCCCTCGGAGCTCAGCGCGATCCAGCCGCCTGACGCTGCGGCCGCCTCGGTCAGATCGTAGGCTTCCAAGTCATCGCTGACACGATTGCGCAGATCGAGAATCGTCTCGCCCGGACGGCTCGCGGCCTCGAATTCGGGCAGAAAGCTCAAGGGGGAGAGCGTCCTCCTGATGAAGTCCCTCTTCTCGAGCCATCTCTCGAAGAAGCGGGCATTCGCGAAATGCATCAGCCGACCGCTATCTTCCGGACCCGTCGAACGGACCGTGAAGGTGATCGGCGCCAGCGACCCCAGGTGGTCCGACAGGACGTCGATGCCCCGCTGCGTAGGATGGTCGCTCGAAAAAAACCGCTCAAACGATCCCTCCGCGTAAAGGCGGCGCATGAATGGCAGGATAAGGACGGAGCAAAGGATGAAGGCGAAGATGACCTTCCTTGGGTTCGAGAAGGCCCCGACGGCGAAGGAGGTGATGAGGCCGCCGAAGCCCTGCGAGCGCCTGACGAAGGCCGCACCGGGCTCCGGCCAATAGCGCAACATTGCCGGTATCAACAAAAAGACGACCGCCAGCGCCAGGACTATTCCGATGGCGGCGAAGAGCCCATACTCCTTCAGAATCGGCGTGTCGGATATGATCGCCAACGAGGCAAAGCCCATCGCCGTAGTAGCCGACGTCAGGGCGCACGGGAAGATCAGCTCCCGGATCGACGAACGGATTCTCCTCGCTCGCATGTCCTCGACCCTCGACTTCGCCCAGAAACGGTCCACGAGGTACATCGCATCCATCAGCGCCAGGCACAAAAGAAGCGGCGCGAGCGTCATCGAGAAGTACGTGAAATGCTCGCCGAAATAGCCGTAGAGGGCGAGCGCCATCGAAACCGTGATCAGCCCCGATATGCCGGGCAGGATCACGTAGCTCCAAGAGCGATAGAGGATGTAGGGCATGAGCAGGATTATGATCGCCAGCGGTATGGTCACATAGAGCACGTCGCGCCTGAAAGCGGCGTGCAGCGCGATACGCGTGGGCGATGGGCCCACGAGCTCATATCCGACGCCGGACCCATCGAGCGCAGCGGCGAGCTGGCGATCGATCTTCCCTATGACGTCGCGGCTCCTCTGGATGGAAAGATAACCCTCCTCCGCCAGCTCCATGAGTATCAGATCGCGCCCGCCCGCTATCCTGAAGAAATCCGTCCGCGACGGCTCGGGCAACCGTGCCTCGCTCACGGCGTGGAGGATATCGGGAAGCGATGAAAGCCGTTCGGTCAGCGCGCCGACCGTCTTCCTGTCGACGCCCTCTTCCGAGGGAGGCTTGAGGATCAACGCGAGCATCTCGCGGGGTCTCTCGCCCGCTATGCCGACGACCTCGGCGTATTCATCGCCACTGAGCACGTCCTTGGGTTCGAACGAGAAGTTGAAGCGGGCAAGTGAGAGGAGCGCCAAGGAGAGAAGAAACAGGAGCGCGAACGCCCCTATGACCAGGCGGGGTCTCTCGAGGATGAGATGCCAATAGAATCTAGACGACAAGTCATTATCTCCTGAACAAGAGGTACAGGCTCATCGCCACCATAGCGAGTCCGAACAGCTGCCTGTCGATGAGCGGGCCCACCGCGAGGATCGCCCCGCCTCCCCACCAGAAATCGATCACGAGCCTGCCAGCGGCATACGTGCCGAGCACCACGCCCAGGCGCCTGCCCGGAAGCTCGCGCACCCACCGAAGCAAGGCGTAGCTCAGAACGAAGGCGCACAGCGCCAAAGCGGCCGTCCATAGCTGCACCGGCACCAGCGGCACCCCCTCCCAGGAGGGGTTGAGGCTGAGCGCCTTGGGGAGAACCTCGTCCGACTTTGAGCTATAGACGGCATGCAGGAATCCCTCCGTCGGAACTCCGAAACAACAGCCGGAGATGAGGCAGCCGATCTTCATCACGCAGAAGGCGATCGCGGCCGCCGGCGCCGCCGCGTCCCCTACGTCGTAAAGCGAAATCCCGCGCAGACGCGCATAGGCGCCCCCCGCCAAAACCGAACCTACAGCGGCCAGATACAGCGTCTGTCCACGCTCGCCGGTGACGAGCTTGGTGACCACGAGGGCGAAGCCGAAGCCGGACAGAGGGATAAGAACGCCGAGCGCGACGCGGTCCCCTAGGGAGATGCCACAGCGCCCCCCTTCCTTCAGAAACAACAGGAGGAAGGCGAAAAACCCTATGTATAAGAGGACATCATATGTCGGCAACAAGACGCCGTACACGACAAAAGCCCTTGGCAGCCAGAGGTTTACGGGCATGAATGCCGTTTACTCGACGGCGCTCATTTAGTAAAGTCCCCAGGCGATGTCGCTTATCAATTGGATCAGGAATAGATTCGGAAGGGAGGTCCAAGTCGGCCTGGCGCTGGGCTCCGGAGGGGCCCGCGGGATGGCTCACATCGGCGTCCTGAAGGTCCTCGAGGACGAGGGCATTCCAATACACTGCATCGCCGGCACGTCCGCGGGCGCGCTCATCGGGGGCCTCTACGCGGCGGGCAACAGCCCTAAGGCAATCGAAGAGCTGGTGAGCGGGCTGTCCATCGCCAAGATAGCCAAGATCTTCTTCCCCTCCATGGGCAAGGGCGGATTGATAGACGGCAGTAGGGCCAAGGCCTTCATAAGGCCGATGTTGGAGGACAGGAGGATCGAGGAGCTAAGGCCCGCCTTCGCATGCGTAGCTTGCGACCTGCACACCGGCGACAGGGTCGTGCTCAGGAAGGGAGACCTCCTGGAGAGCATAAGGGCGTCGATATCGATCCCGGGCATCTTCACGCCTGTGGTCTGCTGCGACCGCACCCTGATCGACGGCGGCGTCGTCGATCCGCTGCCGATAGACCTGGCATATGAGATGGGGGCCGATTTCGTGGTCGCCGTCCACGTCGGCCGCCAGAGCTCCAAGAGCAGGAGGGGCGCCTCCGCGGGGGAATGCGTGCTGCCCTGCACAAGCTCCGAGGAGGATACGCTCGAAGAGACGTCGGAGGATGGCGACTGGATTCGAAAGCCCTTCAGACAGATCGCGGCATCATACGAGAAGGCGAAGGACCGCAGGAGGACCGCGCCCACACTGGTCGAGGTGCTCCTTTCGACCGCGTCGATATACGAGACGCGACTCACGGAGCTGAACTTGAGCGCCAGGAGAGAACGCCTCCTCGTCGAACCCACGCTTGAGGACATAGAGATACTGGATTTTCACAAGAGCAGACAGGCGATAGAGGCTGGTGAGGAGGCCATGCGAGACGCCCTCCCCCGCCTGTTCATGAGGCGTCCCGGCGTCAGGAGGAGGACCTAGCGGGTGCAGGAGCCGGCCTGGCCTTCCTCGACACGCGGACGGTGCGCGCCATCCATCGAATAGTCGTGCGAACATCCCCTTCCGTTCCAGCACATCCGCTCGCCGCAGTCGCATCCGTGAAGGCGCCAGCTTGCGCAATCCGGCTCACCCTCGCCGCACATCTGAATGCATCCGGCGTCTAGCCTTATCCAGCTGCCCCCGGTCTCGGCGCATTTTTGCATCTCGCGTTCCTGGGAGAGCGACGCATGCGCCGTCGAGGGGAACGCGAAGGCGCACAGGGCTATGAGCGAAGCGATGGATGACAAACGCATGACCATGACGATCCGCGGACATATCATATTAATATCGATATGCCAGACAAATATCCGTAGATCAGGCCACTGACCGTGGCCATGATGACCACCAGCGCCACATAGACCAGCGTCATCCTGAGCCCGATAACCTTCCTTATGACCAGCATGTTGGGGAGCGATAGCGCCGGTCCCGCCAGCAGTAGCGCCAGCGCCGGGCCCTGGCCCATGCCGTTCCCGATGAGGCCCTGCAGGATCGGAATCTCGGTCAGCGTGGCGAAATACATAAACGCGCCGGCTACGGACGCAACGAGGTTGGCGCCTATAGAGTTGCCGCCCACGAGCGACGAGATGAAGTTAGACGGGATGAGCCCCTCCTCCCCCGGCCTCCCCATCAGGAGGCCCGCGACGAGCACGCCCACGAGGAGCAGCGGGAGTATCTGCCATGCGAAGTTCCATGAACTGAGGGCCCAGAACTTTATCTCCGCCTTTATAAACCAGCGCCACAGCATGATCGCAAGCGCCACGAGCATGGCGACGGACAGGTACCACCTGACGCCGTAGATGGCAGCCCAGATGCCCTCCGCTCCATTCTCCGGGGCGCCCCAGTTCGCGAAGACCATAAAGCCCACCATCGAGGCGAAGAAAAGCGACGTCTTCCAAAGCGGCTTCTCGCCGAGGTCGAACCCGGCCTGGAACTCGCCGCCGCGCTGCCTCTCCCTCTCGCGTTTCAGAAAGATGAGATGCATGAGTAGGCCTATCACGACGCTGAAGGCGATCGCCCCGACGGCCCTTGCGACGCCCAGCTTGAAACCGAGCACCCTGGCGGTGAGGATTATCGCCAACACGTTGATGGCCGGCCCCGAGTATAGGAAGGCGATGGCCGGGCCCAGGCCGGCTCCTCGCCTGTAGATGCCGGCGAACAGCGGCAGCACCGTACAGGAGCAGACCGCGAGCATGGTGCCCGACACGGCCGCTACGCCGTAGGAGAGGAGCTTGCTCGCCCCCGCGCCGAAGTAGCGCATCACCGAAGCCTTGCTCACGAAAGAGGATATCGCGCCGGCGATGAAGAAGGCGGGGACGAGGCAGAGCAGGACGTGCTCCCGGGCATACGATCTTACGAGCGCGAGCGCCTCAAAGGCTGGGCCTCCGAAGGGCATAATATCCAGCGGCAGGAAGTAGCAGAGCAGAAAGGCCGCCGTCACGGCCAGCGCCTTGAGCTCCTCGCTCATCCTTAACCTTGCCATGATCGTCAAATTCCATATTATGTAACGGATGTCCAACACCATCCGCACAGCGCTCCTGGCGTTTCTCGTCCTCATGCCGCTGGCCTCCCATGCGGCCGAGATGGGGAGCTTCGACGACATCAAAGGCGCCCAGACCGACGCGATCAAGGCATCGGCCAAGAAACCCGAGGACATGCCCAAGGAGACCGATCTCGAGGCATCCGAGTTCTGGACGGAGTTCCGGCTGGGCCTGCTCAACCTCACAGGCAACACCCAGTCCCTTTCGCTCAGCGGCGGCAACCACACGATGTACCGCTACAAGCGCTTCGAGAATAACTGGCGCATCGGCGGCTACTACTCCCACGTCTTCTCGGTTAGGTCGCAGGCGGGGCTCACCGGCACCGTCGCCCGCTACATCTACGGCACCTACCGCTTCGACTACTACATACTGGAGAGGCTGACTTACTACGTCGGCGGCGGCGGATACACGGACCGCTACAACGGCATAGAGCTCTCCGGCGTGGGCTTCACCGGCTTCCGCTACTTCTTCCTGAAGAGCACGACCCACTACCTCAGCGGATCGGCGGGCTATCAGTTCGCCGGGGAGGATCGTGTAGCTCCGAGCCCCGATGCGAAGCTCAACTATGCTGTCGCCGAGATCGACTACTGGCAGCAGCTCAACGACCACGTCGCCCTGTCGCACCGCACAGCTGCGCTGGAGGATGTAGTGCACGGCTACGGCGTGAGGGTCGACAGCAAGACCGAACTCAAGGTGAACATGACCAAGCGCCTGGCACTGGTGCTGGGCTTCGAGTTGAAGTTCAGAAACCGTCCCGTCCCCGGCTTCAAGAAGCTCGACACCATAACGGAGTTTCTGGTCGCCGCTAAGTTCTGAGGACGACCCGGATGGAGATTCGCATGCAGCTTCCCATCAGATATCTGGAGTCAAAGCTGCCGATCCTGAGGAGGATCTGGGAGCACCCGATCCACTGGCGCGCGGTCATGATCCGCCTCGGCATAGGTGCGGCCATACTCGTGCCTATCTGCGTGCTGGGCTACATCTGGGGGCAGCACATCCCCCAGGTCGAGGCCTTCATCGCCGACCTGGGAATCTGGGGGCCGATAATCTTCATGCTGCTCTTCATCGCCCTCATGCCGCTTTTCGTCCCAAACGCCGGCTTCGCGATAGCGGCGGGTGCGCTGTTCGGCCTGTGGTGGGGCACGGTGTACATAGTCGTGGCGGGGCTGATATCCGAACTCATGATCTTCTCGATGGGGCACAAGCTGCTCAGGGCGCGCATCGAGGGTTGGCTAGTGCGCTATCCAAAGCTCGCCGCGGTCCGCAGGGCGCTCACGGAAAAGCCGATAAGGCTCATGATCTTGCTCAGGCTGTCGCCCCTGCCCTTCACCCCCATATGCTATATGATGTCCACCACCCGCGTAAGCTACAAAGACTACCTGATAGGCTTCGTGGGGTATGTCCCGGGAAACTTCGTGACCGTCTATTTCGGCTTCGTGGCGAAGCACGTCGCCAAGGCCGCCGGCGGTGCCGACGACATATCGAGGGGCAAGCTCATACTCGCGATAGTGGGGTTGGCTGCCTCGATCGTACTCATAACCTACGTCTCGAGGATAGCCAAACGGGCGATCGAACGGGTGGAGTCCTAGCGGATCACGCCCCCCTCTTCCTCTTTCCCAGAAGCACGACGTCCCGAAGCTCGTCGGGGTTCCTGGCTCGAAGCCACCTCTTCAAAAAGTCCTTGCCTTGAGAAATCTGCGCGATGGCCATCAGCGCGCGCAGGTGGAAGTTACGCTGGTCCATCGACGCGAAAAGGGCGAAGACCGCGCGGACCGGCTCGAAGGAGCCGGAGAAGACGACGCCGTCCTTACATCTGAGCAGCACCATCTCATAGATCCCCTCGCCCTCGACGATCAGGTGCGGTAGCGCCAGCCCGGGGCTCAGGGCGGTGCAGGACTCGTCCTCCCGCTCCTTGAGCATCTTCTCCATCTCCGGCGTGGGCACGCTGAGTTTGTCCGAGACGGCTGCCGCTATCTCACGGAAACACTCGGCCTCCGTCAGCTGACCAGGCACGTCCAGGATTTTGCACCGCCCCACCAGCCTGTCGAAGCGGTCCTCCACTATCTCGTCCCGCTCCCTGAGCACCGTCTTCAGCTCGCTCTCGATGTCGCCGGAGAAGAGCGCCTTGTCGGCTATCCTCTTTATATAGCGCAGAAGCCCCGATTCCCTCTCCACCCTCGCCCTGGCGTAGAGCCAGTACCACGCGAAGCTGCCGGTCAGAAACAGCGTGGCTATGAAGATCGGCACCACGCCCATCTCCACGATCAGGAAGAAGCAGCTGATGATGCCGAAGAGCTGAATCCACGGGTACATGGGCGATCTGAACTCCGGCATGTAGTTGGTGATGTGCGACTCCCTCATGATTATGACGGAGAGGTTCACGAACATGAACACCAGTATCATGAGGGTGGAGGCGAGTTTGACCAGCTGCTCCAGATCCAGCAGGAGTATCGCCGCCGCCATGAAGCCGCCGGTGAAGAGTATCGAGATGTGAGGTGTCTTGAAACGCCGGCCCACCCTGCAAAAGAGCCCGGGCAGCAGGCCGTCGCGGCTCATCGCCATCGGATCGCGCGAGGCGGCCATTATCCCGGCGTTGGCCGTAGTGACGAAGGCCAGCATGGCCGTGAGCGACAGGACGACCACGCCCGGCATGCCAACAAACTTACCTGCTGCGGTCGACAGAGGCGTCAGCGTCCCCATCAAGACATCGCCCTCCAAGACACCCACGGTCACGAAGATGACGGCGACGTACATGAGGCTCACGATTAGCAGAGAGAGCCCCATGCCTAACGGTATGTTGCGGCCAGGATCTCTGACCTCCTCTGCCACGGAAGCAACCTTGGTGAGCCCGCCGTAGGATATGAAGACGAAGCCCGCAGTGGCTATGACCGAAATCCCGCCGTGCGGGACTAACGGCTTTAACCTGGCGAGATCGACGTGCGGCAGGCCCATGATGACGAACGTCGTGAGCACGGCGATCAGCCCCAACACCATGGCAACCTGCATCCTGCCTGCATGGCCGACGCCCCTCAAGTTGACCAGCACGAACAGTATGCAAAAGCCCAGAGCGATGAGCTTGACCTCCATCGTTCCGATCTCCGGCGAGACGAGCCTGGCGAACTCGCCAATACCCAAAAGCGCAAACGCGCTCTTTAAGCTTATCGAAAACCAGGTCGACATGCCGCCGAGGGTGCCGAATGCAGGTCCGAAGGCCCTGTCGATGATGAAGTAGGTGCCACCAGCCTTGGGCATGGCAGTGGCGAGCTCGGCCTTGCTGAGCATGGCGGGAAGGACCAGACAGCCCGCCAGCAGATAAGACAGCAGCACCGCCGGGCCGGCCTTGGCGAACGCCAACCCCGGCAGCACGAAGAGCCCGGAGCTTATCATGGCCCCGGAAGCGACGCATATCACCCCGAGCAGACCCAGATCCTTTTTCAGCTTATGTTGCGTCATATCATTGCCATGTGCGGGACCCTACCAGAGCCCCGCCCTTTTCTTCTCCTCGTGTATCTGCTTTTCGAACGCCGAGCGGTCCTTGCGCTCATAGAAGATCATGGCGAGAAACGACACCACAACGGCGGAGACCAGTATCAAGTCGTGGGATCCCGCTATGGCTATGAGGCAGAAGACCGCGCCCACGTAACAGGCCAGTATCTGATAGAAGACCCTTTTCCCCTTCAGCTCGCAGTGGTGGAGCAGGTCGAGAATCGAGTAGAAGTACGGGAGGATCGTCAGCAAAACCGCGATCGATATTATGTTGCCGAAGAGGTGCTGGGCGCTCGAGCTCGACGAGAAGAACATCAGCACGAGCATGAGCGCGCTCATCATGCAGGCGATAATAATCATGCCCCGCACCGGGATCCCCTTCGCGTTCGTCTTTCCGAAGGACCTCGGAAGCATTCCGTCGCGCGCGGTCCTTGCCCCGGCCTCGGCGACGAGCATCATCCACGAGCCCAGCGAAGTGAGGCAGGCGAAGGCCACTATCACCGAGACGATGTGGGACGACCAGGCCCCGACGACGTGGGCGACCGCGAGCGAGAAGGGCGCGCCGGAGGCCGCGACCTTGGCCGCCGGAAACATGCCGGATATGGCAGTGCAGGAGGCGAAGTATACAAGCGCGGCCAGCCCTGCCCCGATCATCGTGGCCCTCGGTATGGTCCTCTTCGGATCCTTCACCAGATTCGCATCGGTCGTCGCGCTCTCTATGCCTATGAAGCTCCACAGGCACAAAAGAGCGCCGTTGAAAACAGCTTGAAAACCCCCCTTCTGCGAGACGTTCCAGTTTTGAACGAAAAGCTCCGGCTCGAAGTAGTAAAAGCCCACGATGCCGGTGAGCAGCACCGGCAGGAGCAGAAGCGCCACGCCGACGGTGGTGAGCTTGCCTATCCAGCGGGGACCGGCGAGGTTTATGAGTGTAAAGAACCACACAGTACCTATAGTGGCGAAACCAGCGGGAATGGGCTTGGCCAGCTCGGGTACGAAGACCGAAAGATAGGCCACCGCGGTTATGGAGATGGCGAGGTTGCCCACCCAGTTGGCGTGAAAATAGAGCGTGCCCGCCTGATAACCGAGTATGGGGGAGACCTCTTCCGAATAGGCGATGGGTCCCCCCTGTTGAGGATTGACGGTGCCAAGCTTCGCGAAGATGTAGGCCAGCGAGATCGCACCCACGATCGAGATGATCCAGCTCAGCGACGTGATCGAACCTATCGCAGCAAGGTTGGCGGGCAAAAGTGCAATTCCAGAACCCATCATGTTGCCCGCCACTATTGCGGAGCAACTTATGAGCCCGAGCCTTCTCGCAGCATCTCTGTTCATGTCTCCCCCCCTTGCGTCCTTAAGAACATACTCCATATAGAATATTTGGCCAATCGATTATAACTGATTGATATTATTGCCTATAGCCGAGCTAACTCTTAATTGCATTTTTAATAAATATATATTAATTTATATCTAATTTAAGCAATATTAACACAAACAAAGGGGGATAAGTATGGAGAGTCAGCTGATGACGTGGAAGGACGCGATCATAAAGGCGCTCCAGGGCTTCGTGGAGGACGTCATAGCCGTGGTGCCCAGCGTGGTGGCGGCGATCGTGGTGTTGATTATCGGCCTCATACTGGCCAGCATTCTGGGGCACGTTGCCAAGAAACTCATCGACTTTACCAGGCTCGACGCCTTCCTGCACAAGTCAGCGGGCCTCGGGAGGCTCAAGGAACGGGGCCTGAACATCTCGGCCGCAGGGACGGTCGGATGGATCGTGAAGTGGTTCATAATCATAGTCACCTTCATCGCCTGTGCGGACATACTCAAGTGGCAGCAGCTCACCAACTTCTTCGAGTCTGTGGCCCTTTACGTGCCCAACGTGATCATCTCGGTTCTCATACTGCTCGTGGGCTTCATACTCGGAAACGGGCTAAAGGACATCGTCGTCAAGGCGGTCAAGGCCTCCGACTTCTCCGACGCCTCGGCGGGCCTCTTGGGCACCGTCGCTCGCTGGGCGGTGATAGTCTTCGCTATCATGGCGACGCTCACCCAGCTGGGCGTGGCGTCCGACCTCGTGAAGATACTCTTCACCGGCTTCGTCGCGATGCTGGCGCTCGCCGGCGGGCTGTCCTTCGGCCTGGGCGGCAAGGAGGCGGCCACGTCGTGGTTGGACAAGGTGCGCAAGGAGATCAAGCACTAGAGCACATCAAGAAGAGCCAGGGAGGGCCCGCCATCCGGCGGGCCCTTTTTTGCAAGCTTGTGCTTTTACAATCACTTCATTAAGAGAAGGTATATGAGCGACAAAGGCAAAGTAAAATCGGCTGTATCGGAGCTGGGCAGGCACCCCGTCGATACTACGGAGCAAACCTTCGATTCCCTTGGCCTCGACAAGGCCATACTGAAGTCGATAAAGGGCGTTGGATTCGTTCACCCCACCCCCATCCAGTCGGCGGTGATCCCCCCAGCCCTGGAGGGCAAGGACATCATAGGGCTCGCCCAGACGGGCTCGGGCAAGACCGCGGCCTTCGTCATCCCTATTGCCGAGAGGCTCATGCACGGCGAGGGGCTGCGCGGCCTCATAGTCTGCCCCACCCGCGAGATAGCGCTCCAGACGAAGGCCTTCCTGGACATCTTCGGCAAACATCACAATCTCTTCACCGCCTGCGTCATAGGCGGGGTAAAGATGGGCCCGCAGATAACTGCGCTCAAGAAGGGTCCCGACATAGTCGTCTGCACGCCGGGACGCCTGCTCGACCACATGAATCGAAAGAACGTGCGGCTCGACAAGATAGAGGAGCTGGTGCTGGACGAGGCCGACCACATGCTCGACCTGGGTTTTTTGCCCCAGCTCAAGAAGATCGTCGAGAAGGTTCCTAAGAAACGCCATACGATGATGTTCTCGGCGACGATGCCGGACTCGATAGAGAGACTGGCCAGACAGCATCTCGACGACGCGGTGAGGATCGACATACTGCCCGAGGGGCGCGCCGCGGAGGGCATCGAGCACCGCCTCTACATGGTGGACGAGTACGACAAGAAGAAGTGCCTGCTCGCCCTCATCCACCAGGAGCTGGGCTCAACGCTCGTCTTCACCCGGCGCAAGATAGACGCGGACTGGCTCTTTCGCGTGCTGGAGAAGGAGGGGCAGCCGGTCTCAAACATCCACTCCGACCGCTCGCAGCGCGAGCGCACGAAGGCGCTTGAGGGCTTTCGCCAGGGCGAGCACCGGATACTGGTGGCCACCGACATCGCATCGCGCGGAATCGACATACCCGGCATAGAGCACATAGTAAACTTCGACATCCCGCAGACGGTGGAGGAGTACATCCACCGCGCGGGCCGCACCGCGCGCATGGACGCCAAGGGGCTCGTCTCAACGATTTGCACGTGGATGGACAAGGAGATGGTAGCCAAGATCGAAGCCGCGATCGCACAGGAGATACCGCGGTGCGAGATCGCGGGCGTCGAGCCGTACGTCGAGCTAAAGGTCAAGCCGTTCGGCAGGCGCGCCAGGCGCCGCAAGAGATAGAAAGAGGGCCGCCGTCCGCTCCGGACAGCGGCCCCCTCCTCAATCAACTCTGAACCCTACGACTCCCTCGTGAACGTGCCGTCGGCGGTTCCGCTGCAGGTGCCGTCGCCGTAGTCGACCGTCCAGCTCGTTCCCGAGAAGGACATCGTTGAGCCGATGGTCGTGCTGCTGGCCGTGACGGTCGTGCAGGAGATGGTTATCGTCTCATCCCCGGAGGATATCGTGCCGCCCCAGATGATCTGGTTGCCGGATATCTGGCCGGTGAGCGAGAAGCCCGTGCCCGAAACCGTGATCGTGTTGCCGGACTGCGAGATCGTGCCGATGCCGTAGAACGTGTAGACCGGATACGGGCAGTTGTTCGTCGGAGTGGTCCCGCTCAAGCTCCAAGTCTGGCCATCGAGGTTGACCGTCGCCGTCTGCGGATCGCTGAACGTGCAGTTCGTGCTGCTGCCACCCCCTCCGCAGCCGACGAGCGTTGCCAAGGCCAATGCGACTATCAGATATTTCATCTCTCCCCCTCTCCGTTAGTTGGCTGGAAATTTCCTGAACGTTACCACAGTAAGCCCTCCGCAGGCAACCCCGCAGCCCGTATCGTTATACGACAGTGTGTTGGAAAAGTATTTGATTCCACGGCCCATATAACCGATACAGGGGAACCATCGTCAACTGAGGGACCCGGCGCAGCATGGCCCGGGCCGGAATCGGAGGTCTCGCATGAAGAAGAGCACAGTGGTCGTTCTGCTTGTCATCGTAGCCGCGGCATCCTCGGCCGCGACGCTCGGCGTCCAGAGGCTGATGGCGGTCATGAACCAGCCCGAGGGCATCGTGATCCTGACCGACGAGCGCTGCGCCGAGTGCAACACGGACCGGATAGAGACGGTCCTGAAGACGACATTCCCCGACGCCAAGATCGCGACGCTCGACTACGGCGAGCGCAAGGGCAAGAAGCTCTACGAGAGCGAGGGCGCGGACAAGCTGCCGACGGTGCTTCTGCCGGCGGAGTACAAGGACCAGCCGAACTTCAAGCGCTTCGAGCGCTTCGCCAAGCTAGGCAAAAACTACTACGTCCTCATGGCCGGCGGCAAGTTCGACCCGAAGGCGGAGATCTGCGACAACGAGAAGGACGACACCGGAGACGGCCTTATCGACTGCGCCGACCCCTCCTGCAAGAGCGACTGGCGCTGCATGGAGAAGCGCGAAAAGCCCGACGTCGACGTCTTCGTCATGTCGCACTGCCCGTTCGGCACGCAGATAGAGAAGGGTCTTCTGCCCGTGTGGGATCTATTCGGCGACAAGATCAACCTCAACATACGCTTCGTCGACTACGCGATGCACGGCAAGAAGGAGGTCGACGAGCAGCTCAAGCAATACTGCATAGGCGAACAGAGCAAGGTAAAGCTGCGCGACTACCTCGAGTGCTTCCTCAAGGACGGAAAGGCCTCGGACAAGTGCGACAAGCAGGCCAGCGTCGACTCGGCCAAGCTGAGCTCGTGCATCAAGAAGGCGGACGCCGAATTCGGAGTGACAAAGGCCTTCGAGGACAAGTCCCAGTGGAAGGGACGCTTCCCGCCCTTCCCCGTCCACAAGGAGCTGGCGCAGAAGTACGGCGTGCGAGGCTCGCCCACGCTCGTGGTCAACGACGTGGTGGTGGAGTCCGGCCGCAGCCCCAAGGCGATACGGGACGCGATCTGCATGGCCTTCCAGGATGAGCCCGAGGAGTGCGAGGCAAAGATCGACGACTCCAACCCGGCCCCGGGCTTCGGGTCGGGCAAGGCCAAGGGCAAGGGCGCCAACACCAAGGCCGCATGCGGCGGCTGAGCTAGATCAGTTCAGAACTGCAGACCCGCCTCCATGTAGAAGGCGCTGCCCTCCGAGCTATAGGCCATGTCGAAGTTTATGACGGTGGAGAGGTTCCACGCCAGCATGAGCCCCATGCCGCCGCCCGGGTGCCAGCCCGCGAACGTGATGTCCGAGTTGCTGTCGAAGGTCCGGCCGACGTCCAGAAAGGGCTTGAGCCCCAGCCTTATGTTCTGCTTCCAGATCGTGAAGTCGTAGAAGCTCCAGCGCAGCTCCATATTGGCCAACATCTGAACCGGCCCGACGAAGCGGTCCAGGCGATAGCCGCGGATCGAGCGAAAACCCCCCAGGCCCGTCCAGTTGCGGTCCGTGAACGAAAGCACGTTCATCGCGTAGAAGGGCACGTCGCCGAACTGCCAGCCGTAGTAGAAGCGCCCGGCAAGCACGACCAGCTGGCTCTTCCAGTCGATGATCGATCCGTATGCACGGATGTCGGTGCTGAGCCTGCCGTAGTTGGAGGCTGAGCCCAGGAAAGTGGGCGAGAGCTCCGTCGTGAGCTCCCAGAAGATACCCTTCTTGGGGTTGGGCTCGAAGTCGCGCGTGTCGAAGGAGATCCCCAGCTTGATCATGTTGTCCCAGCCGCCGTTGCACTCCTTGGCCCGCCCGGCGGCGCAGTCGGCGTTCAGGTGCGTCTGGTTCTGGACCGCGCCGCTGACCGTATCGCCCGTGTAGTCGTCTATCCAGACGCGCGCGATCTGGATGCCGAAGAGCGGACGCAGGTAGCCCCCGACCAGGTCGTACTCCGCCTGCCCGCGAAAGAGCACGTGCGAGTAGCCGTACTGGTCGTATCGCTCGTTGGTCGCGCCGCCGGACTGCTGCTTGAGCGCTTCCTGGTAGTCGTTGTAGCTGCCATAGACCTGGCCGGTTCCCGGAAAGATCAGCTGCTGTCCCTGCTCCCCGATGCCGAAGTAGTTCTTATAGGGATTTCTAAAGACGTCGATCTCGGCGCGCACGCGCCAGGGCGTGCCCATGACGTAGGGCATGTCGAAGTAGTTGAGAACCTGAAAGACGCCGCCGCTGCTGACGAGGGCCTGGGTGCTAAGCGTCCATCGATAGGGCGTGATGCGGAAGAACGGACTGTCCTTCTTTCCGTTTTGAAAGAACCCGGCCGCGGCGCCTATGTTGAACTGCGTGTCAGGGTCCCATCCGATTATGGGAAAGGGCGTGAAGTAGAAGCCCTCCTCCTTGTACTTGAGGAGGATATCTGGCAGGGGCTTCTTGTATCGCGCGAAGTGGGGAGGCTCGATCGCCGGCGGCATGCCGCCCTCATCGCCCTCCGCCTCATCGGAGACGTCGGCGACCTCCTCCACGAGCTCCTGGTCGTCGCCGGGCGCCGCTCCTGGCTCGGCAGCATATGCGGACGCACAGCAGACGAGGAGGGCTGCGGTCAGATACCAAGCCGCTTTAGCTATCTTCATGCGATCACCTACAGTTCGTCCTGCCCTCGAGGCTGCCCGCCTTGACCTCGGCCAGGCATCTGTTCGCGCACTCTATCGTGACGCAGTCGAGCAGCTTCCTGTCCTCGGACAGCGCCCGCATCTTCGGCGGGCTGCCCGCCGCCTTGCCCTTGGGCGAGTTGAGCCAGATGTCGTACATCGCGTCGCACTTGGAGTCGGTGTCCAGGCAGTACTTGTTGCAGGCCAAGCGCTGCGCCTCCTCGGCGCCCTTCGCCTTCGCCGTATACGTCTTGCCCCCGGCCGCAATCTCCCCCGTGCACTCGGAGCTGCAGGAGACCAGGAACAATGCCAGAACGGCACATCCGATTGACGCGATAGATACGGTTGAAATCCTGTTCATAATCACCCCCCTGTGAATAGGCGGAGGCTATTGGAAGGGCCCCAACAAGTCAAACCCACAAGAAAACGGTTGAGCATTTCGTGCAAAACGGCAAGATCGGGCGCATGGAAAGGCCCTCCGTAATCGTATGGTACAAGATATACTGCGCGTGCATGGCCTTGGGCTATATTCTCTTTTCGGCCTACATAGCCTTCCTCATCTGGTTTCCCAAGGAGGAGATCGTCTCGGAGGGCGAGGCGGTGGGCAAGGCCCTCTTCGTCCTCGAATACCTGTGGTCGGGCCTGCTCGTCGGCACGATCATGGTGTCGATGCTCTACATCGCCGCAATCTTCCTGCCCAGGAGGCCCTGGGCGTGGGTCTACGGCATCTTCGCCATCTGCATCGGCCTGCCGATCTGTTGCCTCATGCCGCTTTCGATCCCCGTCCTGGTCCTGTGGTTCCGCCCCGAGACGAAGGACCACTTCGGTTGGGAACAGGCGAAAGCAGCCTCAGCCTGAACAGGCCCCTGCTTCCTCCTAATTTTCGTTTACATTACGGCCTGTTTCGGGTTATTCGCTTGCCGTTTCGGCAACTTTGACGAACAGGAAAGGACCGAATGACGATGGCCAAGATAAGACCCTTCCGAGGAGTCAGACCCCGTCCGGACGTCGCCTCGAAGATTGCCAGCAAGCCCTACGACGTGCTCTCATCCGACGAGGCGCGCGAGCTCACCAAGGACAACCCGCTGTCGTTCCTGCGCGTGGTCAAGGCGGAGGTCGACTTCGAACCCTCGGTCGACTCCCACAGCGAGGAGGTCTACAGGAAGGGGGCGGACAACCTGCAGAGCCTGCTCTCCGAGGGCTACCTGAAGCAGGACGGCTCCCCCTGCCTGTACGTCTACCAGCAGAGGATGGGCGACCACGTGCAGACGGGCATAGTCGCGGGGGCCAGCGTCGAGGAGTACCAGTGCGGCCTGATAAAGAAGCACGAGCACACGCGCCCCGACAAGGAGAACGACCGCGCGCGCCATATCGAGATACTGGGCGCGAACACCGGCCCGGTCTTTCTCACGTATCACGCCTCGGAGACGATTGACTCCATCGTCGACCGGGTGTGCACGGGCAAGCCCGAATACGACTTCACGGCCGAGGACGGCGTCGGCCATACTCTTTGGGTGGTGGACGACGGGGAGACGATCAAGGCGATCGAGGATGCGTTCGCGCTCGTCCCCTGCATGTACGTCGCCGACGGCCACCACAGGAGCGCCGCCGCCAGCCGGGTGCGAGAGATCCGCAGGAAGGCCAACGCGAACCACACCGGCGAGGAGCCCTACAACTATTTCCTGAGCGTCATATTTCCGGACGACCAGATGATGATCATGGACTACAACCGCGTCGTCAAGGATCTGGGCGGGATGGGCGAGGAGGAGTTCCTCGAGAGGGTTGCGGAGCGATTCGACGTTGAGAGGTCGCCGGAGGGCAAGCCTGAACGGAGACACACCTTCGGCATGTGCATCGGCGGCAGCTGGTACCGCCTCAGGGCGAAGGACGGGACGTATCCGGAGGGCGACCCGGTGGAGAGCCTGGACGCGGCCATCCTGCAGCGCAATCTACTCAGCCCAGTCCTGGACATCGCCGACCCTCGCACCGACCAGCGGATAGACTTCGTGGGCGGCATCCGCGGCATGGCGGAGCTCGAGCGCCGCTGCGCCGGCGACGCCGCGGCGGCATTCGCGGTCTACCCCGTCAGCATAGGGGAGCTCCTGGCCGTCGCGGACGCGGGTCAGGTCATGCCGCCCAAGTCGACCTGGTTCGAACCCAAGCTCCGCAGCGGGCTTGTAATCAAGATGCTGGACGAATAGGAGGTAAGCGATGCTGATACTGATCTCGGATGCATTCGACCCTAGCCTTCCCGACAAGATCAAGCGCTTCGGCGAGGTCACGGACGACAAGTCACGACTCAAGGATGCCGACGTGGTGCTGATCCGCAGCAAGACCAAGTGCACCAAAGAGTACATCGACGGCGCACCGAAGCTGAAGATGATCATACGCGGCGGCGTCGGGCTGGACAACGTCGACAGGGAATACGCCAAACAGAGGGGCATCCAGGTCTACAACACCGCGGAGGCATCGAGCATCGCCGTGGCGGAGCTGGCCTTCGCCCTGATGCTCGCCGTGCCCAACCACGTGGTCGAGGGGCACAACGGCATGCGCCAGGGCAAGTGGCTCAAGAAGGAGCTAAAGCGCACGGAGCTATATGGCAAGACCCTGGGACTCATCGGCATGGGGCTGATCGCCACGGAGGTCGCCAAGCGCGCCAAGGCCTTCGGCATGAACGTCATAGCCTGCCGGAGGAGCGGAAAGCCATCCGAGCACGCGGAGGTGAGAAAGTGCCTGGACGAGACGCTCAAGGACGCGGACTACATCTCGCTGCATACGCCGCTGACCGAAGAGACCGAGGGAATGATAAACAAGGACACGATCGCCAAGATGAAGGACGGCGTGATCATCATCAACACGGGCCGCGGCAAGTGCGTGGTGGAGGAGGACGTGGCGGCGGCGCTCGCCAGCGGCAAGATCCGCGGATACGCCACCGACGTGTGGTACTCCGACCCGCCCGAGGATTCGCCGATCGTGAAGGCGCCGAACGTGTTGATGCTCCCGCACCTGGGCGCCTCGAGCCGGGAGAATCTGCTCCGCATAGGGGACGTAATAGAGGCCAGGCTCGAGCAGTTCGTGGCGAAGAGCATGTGACCGGATAAACTCAAAAGGAGGGTATGACATGACACGCGTACACAACTTCTATGCAGGGCCGGCGGCGCTGCCGGTCGAGACGATTGAGAGGGCCCGCGAGGAGCTAGTCGAGTGGGCGGGCACGGGCATGAGCGTCATGGAGACCTCGCACCGCTCCAAGGAGTACGACGAGGTCCACAACTCGACCATATCGCTGTTCAAGGAGCTGCTGGGCCTGAATGAAGACTGGACCGTCATGCTCCTGCAGGGGGGCGCGAGCCTGCAGTTCGCGATGGTGCCGATGAACCTCCTGACGGACGGGGGCAGCGCCGACTACGTGCTCACCGGCGCATGGAGCCAGAAGGCGCTCAAGGAGGCCAAGCGAGCGGGAAAGACTCGCGTGGCGGCCACCACAGAGAAGGACGGCGTCTTTCTGAGGATACCCAAGCAGGACGAGCTGGACCTGGACCCCAAGGCCGCCTACTGCCATCTCACCTCCAACAACACCATCTTCGGCACGCAGTGGAAGGTCTTCCCGGACACGGGGGGCGTGCCGATCGCCTGCGACATGTCCAGCGACATCCTCTCCCGAAAAATCGACGCCTCCAAGTTCGGCCTCATCTACGCGGGAGCGCAGAAGAACCTTGGGCCGGCGGGAGTCACTCTCGTCGCCATCCGCAACGATCTGCTCGGAAGGTGCAACGAGGGCCTGTACACGATGCTCTCCTACAAGACGCACGCAGACAAGAACTCGCTGTTCAACACCCCGCCCTGCTTCGCCATCTACATGGTGGGCCAGGTGCTCCGCTGGCTCAAGGACAAGGGCGGCGTGGAGGCGATGGAGAAGGAGAACGAGGAGAAGGCGCGCCTCATCTACGGCACGATCGAGGACAACCCGGGCTTTTTCACCACGCCAATCGACCCCGAGAGCCGCTCCAACATGAACTACGTCTTCAGGCTCCCCAACGAGGAGCTGGAGAAAAAGTTCGTGTCCGAAGGCAAGGCCGCGGGCTTCGTGGGCCTCAAGGGGCACCGCTCAGTGGGCGGCATACGCATATCGGCCTACAACGCCAACGGCGTCGACTCCGTCCGCGACTTCGTGGGCTTCATGAAGGACTTCGCGAGCAAGAACGGCTGACGGGCGTAACCAGGGGGGGACGAATATGATGTCGGGCCTTCGGCGCGCACGGCGCTGCCTTTTCACGTCTATTGCGCTGTCCTTTCTCCTGATCGGCCTATCCGCCTGTTCGTCGAGCTCATGCATCATAGAGTACTGGGTGGCGACCGACGGCAGCGACGCCGCGGCCGGCGACGCCTCCGCACCGTTTCTGACGATCGGACAAGCCCGCGATGCGGTTCGGGAGAACGAAAGTCGCGGCAGGTGCCCGATCAACGTGATCATCCGGGGAGGCACCTATCGATTGAACGAGCCGCTGACCTTCGACGCCGGCGACTCTGGCGTGGAGGGCGCGCCGGTCACCTACCAGGCCGCACCCGGCGAGACGGCCGTGATCTCCGGCGCGGAGCAGGTGAGCGGCTGGACGCTCCACGACGAGGCCGCGGGCATCTGGAAGGCCCAGGTGGCCACCGACACCATGCCGAGGCAGCTGTACGTGAACGGAACGCGCGCGACGCGTGCCCGCACGGTGGATTATCCCAACTATTACTTCCCGACGGACACCGGCTACACCTACCTCTACGTCATCGGCGACGACCCGCAGATCCCGCCGACGTGGGGAAACCCGACGCTGGTCGAGGCGGTCACGGTGACGCAGTGGAAGATGATGCGCTGCCCCATCGCCGAGATCACGGACGACATAGTCGACTATTCGGTGGTCATGGCCACCCCCTGCTGGACGAACGCAAACGTCTTCCCCTATCCGTGGAACTTTCATCTTTTGAGCTGGTGGGAGAACGCCTACGAGCTCCTCGACGAGCCGGGCGAGTGGTATCTGGACCCCGTCACGAAGACCCTCTACTACATCCCGCTCGAGGGCGAGGACATGGCCACGGCCGAGGTGGAGCTGCCCGTGCTCGAGAAGCTCCTGGATGCGGAAGGCAGCGCAGAGGCGCCGGTGAGTTACATCGGCTTCAGCGGCCTGAGCTTCATGTACGCCACCTGGTACGGGCCCAACGGCGCCGACGGCTACGCCCTGGACCAGAGCGGCTTCCACCTGGTTGGGACCGATCACGAGCCCAACACGATCGGACACGATCCAAACGCAGTGGGCATCCCGGGCAACCTGAGCTTCCTCTACGCGCAGAACGTCACATTTGAAAACAACGCCGTCGCGCACATGGGCGGCATAGGGCTCGAGTTCGGGACCGGAAGCCAGGACAATGTCGTTGCGAACAACACCTTCACCGACACCTCCGCGGCAGCCGTCCAGCTCGGAGGCATCGCGGAGCAGGACCACCATCCTGAGACCGAATCGCAGCTCACCAGGGACAACCTCATCGCGAACAACCTCATAGAGTACGCCGGCCGGGAGTTCTACGACGCCCCGGGCATCTACATCGGCTTCACCACCCGCAGCACGGTGGAGCACAACGAGATCATCCACGTGCCCTGGTCCGGAATAGCCATAGGGTGGGGCTGGGGCCTTCTCGACCCGGGCGGCTTCCCTGGACTGCCGCACGCCACGCCGTACGAGTGGGGCGTCTACGACACGCCCTCGGCCGCCCAGGGCAACCAGATCCTCCACAACAGGATCGAGCACTTCCTGGAGGAGCTGTGGGACGGCGGCGCCATCTACACCACGGGCTTCCAGGGCACCTCGGAGATCGACGGCCAGCTCCTCGCCTACAACGTGGCGACAAACAAGCGCGCCGAAGCCGGGGGCAACGCCTTCTACACCGACGGCGGCAGCCGCTACGTCACGCTCAGGCAGAACGTCTCGCTGGACAACCCGCAGGGATACTTCGATTTCGGCCCATGCCTCAAGGACTCCTCCTTTCCGGAGCTATGCCTCATCACGGACGTCGTGCCCTACGGCGCCGACATGGGCGGGTGCGTCCCCTACGGCGACCTGGTCTTCGAGGAGAACTACCTGCGCGACCCCTTCACCTTCTACGACATCTGCAGCAACGACTACTTTCCGAACTATCCGGTCGACATGTCCTTCATCGACAACGTGAAGGTCACATCCGAGGCCGACGTGCCGGCATGGATACTGGAATCCGCCGGCAGGGAATAGGCAATCCTAGCCCTCTCCCTCCTGCATGTTGCCCGTTGGACGATCACATCACTGCGCGATGCAGCTTGAGGAAACCGCGCGTGTCGAAGGGTGCTGAGGGTACGCTGGCGCTTGATCCATCACAGGCGCTTGGCGAAGCGCTGCGTGAGGATCGGCCCCAAAATCGATGTGACCATCACAAGCACGAGCACGCCGTCCAGGGTGGGCTCGTCGATGAGGCGCACGCCCGAAGGGTTGACGGCCTCGTAGGCGACCAGGGCCGCAGCCATGGTGGCCGCCACCTGCGGGATCGAAAGCGACCACATGCACAGGGCGTCGTTGCGGCCGTAACCCAGCGCCCTGCCAGCGATCGCAGCCGCAAGGAATTTGGCGAGGATGAGCCCCCCCACTATGGCCAGCATAAAACCGATGCCCGGCCAGGAGAGGCGCAGAAATGAGAACGGATCGATCATCGTCCCGACCATGAGAAAGAACATGGGCACGAAGAGCGTGTTGCCCAGGGTGTCGAGTTTCTCGCGCGTCGGACCTTCCCGCACCACCTCGCCGACCGCCAGCCCCACTATGAAGGCTCCCACTATCCCCTCGAGATGTATCGCCTGGGCCCCTACTGCGGCGACGGTAACAAGGAGCAGTATATAGAGGACCTGGCTGTTACCCCTCTCCCGCATCTTCCTCAGGCAGAAGGGGGCCAACCGCCTGGTGCCGACCAGGATGAGGGGAATGTACAGGAGCATGCCGGCGAAGCGCACGGCGAGGACCGATCCGGAAAAACCCACCGTGTGGACGGAGACGCAGACCGCCAGCACGACGAGCGCGGCTATGTCCGTGAACATCGTCGCCCCTATGGTGACGCTCACGGACTCCCTCCTTACGATGCCATGCTTGAGCAAGATCGGCAGGGCGAGGAGCGTGTGAGACGCCAGCAGCGAACCCACGAGCACCGATGTATTCCACGTGAAGCCGAAGAGACGCCCTATCATCAATCCCGTTCCGAGCGGAAGCAGGAAGGTGGCCAGGCCGTAGGCGAGCGACTTGTGCCCCGTGCGAGCGAACTTCTCCAGATCGATCTCGAGCCCCGCGAAGAACATCACCAGGAGCATGCCGACCTCGGCCATGAAGTGCACTACATCGCTCTCCGGCGTGATTACGCCGAGCGCGTGCGGCCCCATTATCATGCCTCCGATAATCAGGCCAACGAGCCCGGGGAGCCTGAGTCGTTCGGTAAACCTGGGCAGAAAGAGTATGACGAGCACCACCAGCATGAACCTGGTGAGGGGGTCGAGCGGGAATACGGGCTCCGGGAGTATCGAAGCGATGGTCACGGATATCTTAGTAGACCAATCGCGCCCAAATGAAAAGTACGCTGTTATGGCAATAAGCCCCCGGAATTGCGGGGCTCATTTGGGGTGGCTGATGGGACTCGCACTCAATATGCTCTGATATCTTAAGAAGAACCGCCGCCTTGGGGTGGCCGATGGGATTCGAACCCACGGCCTCCAGGGCCACAACCTAGCGCTCTAACCAGCTGAGCTACGGCCACCACGTTAAAAAAATGCGGCGGCTCCTCTTAAGATGTCATCATACTGAAAGCAGTTTGCCAGGCTCCACTGGACCCTGTTTGCCTGCTTTCAGCCTCACAGGGCCACAACCTGGCGCTCTAACCAGCTGAGCTACAGCCACCATGGACCATCGAGCGGCCCGTATTAACGGATCGGAGACGCTTTGTCCATGATTTCTTGGGGGTAATTCTCCCCTGAAATCATGAGCTTGACACCTCCGGCAGACCTGATACATGGGGAGGAAATTCCATCCAAAGGGGGAGAAGATGAAGAAAATCCTGATGCTGGCAGTAGCAGTGCTGGTCTTCGCAACCGCGGGCGCAGCCCATGCGGGCAAGGTCAAGGCCTCCGACTTCCCGGAGAAGGGTTGGCACAAGGGGCCGTACGTGGCGATCACCGGCGGCATGATGCAGATGTCCAAGGACCGCCACACCCAGACGGGCCGCAAGTTCAACGGCTCGATCAACCCGGCCTTCGGCCTGGCCTTCGGCTGGGACATCGCCGACTGGATCGGACCGCTGCTGCAGATGACCTACTCGACCACGACGGCCCAGGTCGGCGACGGCACGGCCACGTACCCGGTCGAGAACGCCCGCCAGCACGCCATGGACTTCGGCCTATATTGCAGGGCGACGCTGCCGTACTTCACGCGCGCCAGCTGGCAGCCCAACAACGTCAAGTTCATCCCGTACGCCAAGCTCGGCGGCACGGGCTACGCGATGTTCGTCAACTCCCCGACCGACGCCAACAAGATCGGCGCCTACGGCGGCGGCATCGGCGTGGGCCTGGGCATGGAGTTCTTCATCTGGAAGGGGCTCTTCCTCGCGGTCGACTTCACCGAGAACCTCATCTTCCAGGGCAGCTACTATCGCACGATCAACGGCGTGAACACCAAGGTCGTCGACGGCGGCCTCAACGCTCAGGCGTTGATACTGGGCATGCTCGGCTGGCACTTCTAAAGCGAGCTCAATATGAAACGAAAAAACCCGGCCTCGGCCGGGTTTTTTTATGGGTCGCTTTCGCCCTAGCCAACGTTCATGTACTCCCTCACCCGGAAGGGCACGCCGAGCTGCCGGGCCTTCTCGCGGCAGGCATCCACGTCCAGCCCGGGCAGCGCCACGACCGTGGCGACGACCTCCGGGATGTGCTTCTTGGCCTCGGATATGAACTCGAGCACGGCCTCGAAGGCCCCATCGCCGAACTTGGACGGGCAGATGGAGGAGTGCGTGCCGGCGTCCGGGGCGTTCATCGACACCGAGACCGAGTCGATGAGCCCGGCGAGCTCCGGCAGGACGTTCCGGCCGTAGACGAGGTTCGCCAGCCCGTCGGTGTTGAGCCTGACCCTCCTCGCCCCGATCTCCTTCATCCTCTTCGCGATGACCTTGAGCACCTCCAACCTCAGCGTGGGCTCCCCGTATCCGCAGAAGACGACCTCGTCGAAACGCTCGGGCTGGCCGACCGCCTGGAAGATCTGCTCCACGTCCGGCTCGCTCACGAGCTTGAGGTAATAGCCCTTGACCTCGAAGTCGGTGAACTTGGGGCAGAACGTGCAGGCCATGTTGCAGCGGTTCGTGATATTGAGATACAGCGAGTTTCTGATGCGGTATGCGATGCGCGGCTCCAGCTCGGCGCCTGGCAGGCCGAACAGCCGCCTGGCGTTGTGCGTGGTCACCCTCGCCACGTCCTCCAGCGCCAGCTCCTTTATCCGGGCGATCTCTTTCGCCGTCTCGATGACATACGACGGCTCGTTCCTGCGGCCCCTGTGGGGCACCGGCGCCAAGTAGGGGCAGTCGGTCTCGATCACGATGCGCTCGAGAGGGATCCCCGCCACCACCTCCTTGAGCTCCTTGGACTTGGGGAAGGTCACTATGCCAGGGATGGATACGTAGAAGCCCTCCTTGACGACGCGCCTGGCGAACCTCAGATCCCCGGAGAAGCAGTGGAAGACGCCTCCGGCCTCAAGCGGGCCGGCCTCCTTGAGGATGCCCAGGGCCTCCTCGTGCGCGTCCCGGTCGTGGATTATGACCGGCTTGTGCTCGCGCACCGCCACCTTGACGAGCTGTCTGAAGCGCTTCACCTGTTCCGCGGGCTCCGAGTGGTGATGGTAGTAGTCCAGCCCTATCTCACCGATCGCCACCACCTTGGGCTCGCGCGCCATCTCCTCGACCGCGCAGACCCACGAGTCGTCCATGCGGCCGGCGTCGTGCGGATGGACGCCCACCGCAGCGAAGAGCCTGGGGTCGCTCTGCGCAAGCTCGATCGCCGCACGGTTGCCCTCGAGGCCGTCGCCTGAGCCGATCAGAAGGATCTGTGCCAAACCCGCGCCCCAGGCGCGATCCAGCACCTCATCTCTGTCCTCTGCGAACTGCGGGAATGTAAGGTGCGCGTGGGTGTCTACCAACTCCCTCATCATTCAGCCTCTTCGTTCACCTGCTCGACCTGCCTCTCGGTGAGAGAAGCGCCGCCAACCACCTCCGGGTTCTCACGATCGAACGCGGCGATGAGCCGATCAAAGAGCCCCGCATACGACGCCTCTTCCGTTGCCTCAGCGAAGGCCTTGGCCCTGGTCAAAAAATCCCTGCACTCGGCAAGCCCCGCGCCCCTGCGAACGAGGACCTCAACGAGCGTCATGTCTATGTTCTTGGCCGAGATGAAGCCCCGGAAGGAGTTGTCCATCGACTTTTGGAGCATAGATATCGCCCTGCCCTTATCGCCCTTCCTGAGATAGGCCAGCCCCATGGTCGTGTACGCCTGGTGCCCGAAGACCGGATTGTCGGGTATTATCTCAAGCACCCTCTTCGCCTTTCTGATCGCCCTGTCGTATGACGCGAACTGCTCGATGAGGAGCCTGGCCGATATTATCTTGAGCGCGGGGTCCTCGGGCAGGAGCTTCTCCGCGCGCTCGTAGTGCTTCCACGCGGTCTTGTACTCACCCTGGGCCTTGAAGATAACGCCCATGACGGAGTGGTAGAGGGCGACGGAGGCGTCGTCGTCGGTGCGCGACATGTTGGAGGCGATGAGCTTCTCGGCGTCCGCATACTGCTTCGCGGCGATGAGCTCGAACGCCCGGTAGCAGACGTCCGAGGCGTTGACCGGAACCGGCCCTTTTTTGTTCGGGTCTATCATAATTAAACCCCTCTTTCGTGATCCGTAATCCGAAAACCGGAATGACGGGTTACGGATAACGGGTCACGTATTACGGATCACGGGTTTTCAGGACCTCCATCATCTCATCGTGTATCCTGCCGTTGGTGGCCAGGATCTCCGTACCGTAGAGGTCGAACTCACCTCCGTCGAAGGAGCTCACCCTTCCTTCGGCCTCGCGTATTATACACACTCCGGCCGCCATGTCCCAGGGCTTGAGGTACAGCTCCCAGAAGCCGTCTATGCGGCCGCAGGCGAGCCATGCCAGGTCGATGCAGGCCGAGCCGGGCCGGCGGACGGCGCGCGCCCTCTTGGCGAAGTTGGCGAAGTGGTCGAGGTTGTCGAAGCCGCTCTCGCGACGAGCGCTGTAAGCGAAGCCGGTCGCCAGAAGCGAGCGGCCCAGCTCAGCCTCGTCGGTGACACAGATGCGCCTGCCGTTTAAGGTCGCGCCCGCGCCCTTGGCCGCTGCGAAGAGCTCGTCGCGGTTCGGGTCATATATCACGCCCAGCACCGGCTCGCCCGCCTCCTCCAGCCCCACCGCCACGGCGAAGAAGGGAAAGCCGTGGGCGTAGTTCACCGTGCCGTCGAGCGGGTCGATGACCCAGCGCCTCATGGCGCCGCCGCCGGTGCCCCCGCCCTCCTCGGCCAGGATCTCGTCGCCCGGAAAGTCCTTCCGGAGCTCGCCCACGATATACTCCTCGCAGAGGCGGTCGACGTCGGTGACGATGTCGTTGTCGCCCTTGTACTCGACGCTGCGGCTCTCGTCGCGACGCTCCATCTGGATCCGCCCCGCCCCGCGGGCGATCCTAGACACCCTGTCGATCATATCCTTCATCGGATTCCCTTGAATTTACAAGAGGATAGCACGCACATCCGCCCCAGGTCAATGGGCTTAAACCCGACGTCACAGGGCCCTGGCCAGCGTCAGGGCGTCCACGCGTTCGGCGCCCGCAGCGATCAGCGCGCGCGCACACTCGTTGAGAGTGGAACCCGTCGTCATGACGTCGTCGACGAGGAGCACGCGGGCCGCCCTCAGGCGGCCCAGCGCCTGCGGGCGCGCCTCGAAGGCGCCCCTGACGTTTGCCACCCTATCCTCCCTGCCCAGCCCCACCTGTCTGCGGACGCGGCCGGTCCGCCCGAGCGCCCGCAGGCAGACTCCCCAGCCCGCAGCCTTCGCGACTCGCCTGGCCAGGAGCGAGGCCGCGTCCACGCCCCGCGCGACGAGCCTGGACGCCAGCATCGGCACCGGGACCACGAGGTCGTGCGGCCCCATGCGGCATGCCTCGCGAGCCATCGAATCCGAGAAGAAGCCGAGCGAAAAAAGTGCGCCCTCGAACTTGAGGGACCAAAGCGCGTGTCGTACCGGATCCTCGTGCGCAAAGCAGGAGCGCGCGCGGCCGAGCCAGACGCGCCAAGGGAGCTCGATGTTTGCGTCGCCGGCGAGGCGCTGTAGACGGGCATCGCACGCAGCGCAGGCACCGCGGCCGTGCCCTGCGAGCGTCCCGCAGAGGGAACATCTGGGCGGATAGATCAGGTCCACGGCTCTCGAGATGAGGCCCATGACCGTTGGATTGCTATAAACGGAGTATTATTGCGAGCGAAAAATCGATCAGAACACGAAGGGCATCTTGAGCGCGGAGCTGGGCATGGAGCCGCTGCCGGTGAAAGAGAAGATCCCGGTCCGGCCGGCGACCCTGGCCAGGGAGGCGTTGAAGAAGACGGGCGAGATCACGCCGCCCGCGTTCGTCCTCCGAGCATCTTTGACCGCCCTGCGCACGATCCTGCCCACCCTGTCGGAGTGGACCATCTTGCGGAAGAACGGCGAATCATAGTCCAGCACGTCGCGAACGGCCTCGGCGTCCTCCTCCGACATCCGGCGCGTGAGATCCTCGAGCACCTCCTCGTCGATCAAGCGGTCGGAGGCCGTCCTCGCCCGTGCCGGTGTATCCTCGCCCCTCACGCGTGCCAGCTTCTCCTCGACATCCTTCATGAAACCCGGGTGTATCCTCTGGCGGATGTCGTCGTACGCCATCTGCGACGACAGCGCCAGCGCCCTCCTGTAGAGCGCCTCGCGCATCTCCGTCACGGCGTCGTCGTCCATCACGGACGAGCCGGAGACGTAGGCGAGAAGGTCCGCGCCCTGGTCGGCGAGAACCGCCGCCATGCCGAGCGCGCCGCGCTCGTCACCCGCCCTCTCCTCCATGAAGAGCGAGGCGATCATCGAGGCGGTGGCCGCGCGCAGGCCGTCGCGCATCTTGAGCGCGTTCGTCACGTAGCTCGAGTACTGGCCGATTATCTCGTCCATCCTCAGGAGGCAGTAGTCGGCCATCACGACGTGCGAGGTCTTCGCGTGAAAGCCGGACCGGATCGCGAAGTGCGTCAGCCTCACGGCGTCGGACAACGCGATGCTCTCGCCCGATCGGGGCGCCGGGTTTCCGAGCATCAGGCTCGCCGCGCTTATCAATATATCGGCGTGCCTGGAGCGCTCGTCCTGCTCCTCACGCCCCGAGCCCTCCGCCTGCGGGACGACGCTTTCGGCAAGCCACGTGAGCGACAGAACCTCGGCGGCCTCGAAGCCCAGGCCCGCGGCGAGCCTGCGCACCTCTGCGTAGCCCTCCGGGATGGACCGGCCGCCGCGATATCTTGCGGCGCTCACCTCGTCGATCCCCATGCCCCGCGCCAGAAGCCCGGTCCTGCCCTCGAAGAGGTTGGAGGCTATCGCGTCCATCGCTCCGCCGAAGGCGCCCCTGGGTATCCTGCCCTTGATGAGGTCGGCCACGCTCCACAGCCCGACGCTGCGGGCCATATATGTCCTTCCGGGCACGAAGCGGCTGTCGTCGAAGACCTCCTCGAACCGGCGCAGCGCGTCCCCGTGGATGAAGCGATCGCGGTTTTCGACCCACTGGCCCAGCCAGCCGAGCTGATCCGGGTTCCAGCCGTTTCTCCTCACGTACTCCGCGATGCGGTCGGCGTCCTCTGCCGTGACGAGCCTGGGCTCAGAGCCCAGCCCGAAGATCTCCGGCATCTCCCTGAGGAGCCCGTACTCACCTTTATCTGAAATCCTGTCGACCATCCCTGTATCCCTTCCTGCGCCGATCCCCGGCGCAGATATGCTTCGGCAGCTGTACGCAAATGTTGCGCGCTTTTTCGGCTGATGGGCCCGATGGCTCTGGGCCCGGGAAGCGCTAGTATAGACGAAGAGGCGGGCCTTTTATTTGAGCCCGCCCCTTCGGTCAAGGCTAAATGCCGGCTATCGTCCGATCGGACGCACGGAAAACAGCGCCCTGCAGCCCGTTATGAACTGCCCTCCCACCTGCCCGGTGAAGGGCTTCGGCGTGAACGGGTTGCCCGCGGCTATGCGCGCAGAGTTGGCGGCAAAATCGGCCCTCACCTTGTCTAAGGCCTCCCTCGTGTGCCTCGAGCTGGCGTTGATGCGATCGCACATCCGGGCGCCCTTGTCCGACATCCTCTCCGCGGCCTTCGCGTCTGCGCGCTTTTCGAAGAAGTTCGACGCGACGGCGTAGAGGGTGGTCGAGCGATCGGCCTTGCCGGAGGCGAGCAGATCGTCGCTGGCGCGATCGACGTCGGCCTCCGACATCCTGTAGTCCTTCGTCGGGGAGGCGAAATAATCCGCGACGGCATCATGCACCATGGCCGGCTCGAAGCCGGCGTAGTTCGCCAGGTGGGCTAGGTCCACAGCGGTACGGAAGTTCAAAGGCGGCACGAAGGAGATCTTGTCCAACCCCATCATCTCGCCGGCAGAGTTGATCAGGGCGAACAGCCTCCTCGACGCCACGGGCTTGATCGGCTTGAACGCATGATCAGGATTCGCGTCCATGAAGAGCTTGTCCGAGAGATAGGCCAGCCCCACAAGCCAAGGCCTCATGCCCAGCTCCGCAGCGGTTATCACCGCGTCGGCGTAGCTGTCCGGGATCTTCATGCCGTACTGATATGCACCGAGGTCCTCAGCGGAAAAGCCTGCGCGCTCGAACATTAGCTCCATGCTGTTGGGAAACTCCTTCCTCTCGAGGAGGTTGAGGGCGTTGGCATAGGCGAACGGCGTGAGCCCGCCCTCCAGGACCGTCGACGCATTCACATGGCTCGGGATTCCGAAGTCCGGATACAGCGACTGGGCCGCGTCGGCCTTCTCCAGGGTGGCGGCGAAGCGAAAGTAGGCGGCCGCCGGCATATAGTCCTGAGCCGAATCCAGAAACCTGCCGAGCTGCTGCACCTCGTGCAGCCTCGAGCCGTTGTTCTCTACGGCCTCGAAGGCGCCCTCGATATCGCCCTCGCTTATCACGTCAAAATCGCGAAGCTTGAACCTCACGTCGGATGTGCTGAGCCACTCGCTCACGACGTTCCTTCTCTCCAGCATCATATCGTTTCCTCCCTGTGGTTGTGTCCTCATCCCGAAGCGCAGACCGCCCCAGGAAAACATCTATCGCCCGCGGCGAGAAAATGTTGCGTCATTTCTTTGCGCCGCTCAAACGCCCTCAGAACGGCTTTAAGGGGCCTCTCGCCGTGGTCAGCGCGCCCACGGCCATCCCCGAGCCGCCCGTGACGGGCGCGATGGGCTTCCACCTGGGCGTATACCTTATGGGCCTGTGCTCGACCTTGGCCACGCGGCCGAAGGCGCGCTGCGCATCGTCGTAGGCGAACCACGCCCTCTCGCCGGTTGCGGGGTCGATGCCCGAGGAGCCGCGGCGCGGATTGTCGCGTTTGAGCTCTTTGAGACCGCGCTGGGCCTCGTCCCGAAACTCGCTGCGCATCCCCTTGAGGTTGCCCGGGACCCTCGCCTTCGTATGGCGCTTGGCCCTGTCGTAGAAGTGCCTGCGCTGGCCCCAGAGATACTCGCGGACGGAGACGTCGGTCTGAATCACTTCGGCCGGGTGGGTGCCCTTGCCGACCATCGCCGAGAGGCCGTTGGCCGCGCAGCAGCTGAGCAGGAAGCCGCCGACCGAATCGTCGTTATTCTCGCCGCAGGCTATAGCTATGCCGAGTATGTGCGTGCTCCAATCTCTGCTCCCCGACTGCGCATACGCCTCGGCCAGCACCATCGCATCAGTGGCCGCGAATCCCTTGCCACGGTTGGAGTAGTAGGCCGCGACGGTCGAGTAGGCGCGCTCCGGATCGATGCCGGAGATGATCGCGATGTTGGCGAGCCTCGCCGCCTCGCGAAGGTCCATCTGCCCGGCGACCTGCGGCACCTTGGAACCCAGCCTCGCGGCCGCCTCGTTCATGAGGGCGGCCAGATCCGACTTCTCCGCGCTCTCCTTCGGGTCGTCGATCATCACCGGCTGCGTCTCCCCGCCGGCAACGGCGACATAATCCCGCCCCTGCGCCCTCTCGATCTCCAGCAGGTGGTGGAAGCTCATCCTGGAAGCGAGCCGCATGGAGTTGCCGTATGCCAGAAAGAGAGAGCCCAGAAAGCGCATATCCGTCTCCTCCAGGCCTTTGTCATAGACGCGGGCGAACACCCTCGCCATATTCCCCTCGGTGAAGACCTCCGTGTCCGGCCTCTCGCCGATGCCCACAAGGATCTCGTCCATCCAGTGCGGAGCGTCCTCACCAGCCGGTCTGTCCTCGAGCTCTTCGATATATTCGATGCCCCTCTGCGCCTCCTCCATCTTGTGCAGCATCTCATAAGCGAAAGCGGGCCTGACGGACATGGCCTCGGCCACGCCCGGCTGGCTATGGATATCTATCGCCTCATCGTAAACGGCCCTGCGCGCCTTGAGCCTTCGCATCTGATCCCTCTCCGCAACGTGCGCCCTGCCAAGCATGTCGCCGGCGAGCGCTAGGGTTTGCGCCGCAAGATCCAATCGGCCCTCACTTCCAAACTCGGCGGCCAGCGCCCTCATGAAGCCCAGCGCGATCCATGAGTTTCCATAAAATCCGACAAAATCCGCCGCATGGACGAGCTCCCACTTAAGCTCGGGCGAGGTCGAGCAGTAGTCCAAGACGATCGAGTGCACCGCGCCCTCGTCGAATCCAGCCGCAACCGCGCGGTCAACGAGCGCGGCCAGATCCCGCGCATGCGGGTCTGATGAGAAATCCTGCACTTTCTTGCCCAGCCTTATCGCAGAGGCCTCGGACAGGACCATGATCCGCTTGAGCTTCGTCTCGGTCACATCGTCCAGATCCGTCATCACGCCCGCCATCCAGGCGTAACCCATCGCATCGGCGTCGACCCCCAACCTGCCCGCCACGGCGACGACCTCGCGGTAGCTCGTCGGAAGCGTTCCCATAAAGGCCATGCCGGTCAGCTCATCCCTCCTGATCTCGGTCTGCGCGGACATCTCCCCAATGTCACCGTCGTAGCGTGTCTTGAGTATCTCGCGCACGATCCTGCCGAACGCCTTGGGCGATACCCCGCCGTCCACGAACGCGCGGAATGTCGGGAGCTCGATGCCCACGCCGCCGGCCCTGCCCAGGTTCCACTGGAGCGTCTCGAAGCTCGTGGGGAGATGGATGTCCTTGAAGCGGCTGATCCCGGCGGGGCTCCAGCTCATGGGCTCGCCGGCGATGGCCAGCGCATCCTCCGGCAGGAAGTCCTGCTCTTTCAGAAGCGCCGCCGCCTCCTCCACGGCCGCGGCCCCGTAGAGCGCGACCGTATCCTCGAGCTTGCCCGGCAGGATCAACTCGCGGATGATGTCAGTCGGTGTGAGTTCTGTGAGCCTTGCGAAGAGTTTATCCATCTGGATCCACCTCCATGGTGTGTGTCGAAGTTGTATTTCGCCCACCGATCGGGGCCTGCCTGTTTCGGCCGCCGCCGGAAAATGTTGCGTAGAAAATTATAGTTATAAATCGGATTGTTAGACTGTGTCGTTGATGCCCTTGAAGACCACCCTGGGGGCGTCGAACCAAAGCCTCTCCAGCTGATAGTGCTCCCTCTCGGCCTTGTAGAAGACGTGCGTGACCACGTCGCCGTAGTCCAAAAGCGCCCATCGGCCGGAGCGCATCCCCTCCTCGCCCAGAGGCAGCCTTCCAGCGTCCTTCATGTCGCGGTGGATCGCCTCGGCGATCGCCTGGACCTGTCTGTCGGAGGCGCCGCTGGCCACCACGAAGAAGTCGGTGAAGCTCGTGAGCTTGCGCAGGTCCAGCACGGTGATGTCGATAGCGTGGTGATCGCTCGCTATCTTGGCGATCCTCTTGGCCAAAGTCCTAGTCGTCGTCATCGCAACTGCCTCCCTATCTCGAGCAGGAGATCGCCAAGCCCCTCGTGCGTCGGCGCGGAGACCGCCAGCACCTTGCCGGCACCCGCCGCAGCCAGCGCAGCAGCCACATCGCCCACGAGTTCGTTCACCTCCGGGATGTCCGTCTTCGTCAGCACCACTATCTCCGGACGATCCAGCATCCGCGGGTTGAACGAGCTCAGCTCCTGGCGTATGTCGCGGTAGCTCTTCACCGGGTCCGGATGCGCGGGGTCGGAGATGTCTATCAGGTGCAGGATGAGCCTGGTCCTGTCTATGTGTTTGAGAAACTTGATCCCCATCCCTGCGCCCTCGTGGGCGCCCTCGATGAGGCCGGGGATGTCCGCCATGACGAAACTCGTACCGTCCGGAGCGCGCACGAGCCCGAGGCTGGGGACCTTGGTGGTGAACGGGTAGTCCGCTACCTTTGGCCTGGCGTTGGAGACCGAGGAGATGAGCGTGGACTTCCCCGCGTTCGGCAGGCCCACGAGCCCCACGTCGGCCAGGAGCTTGAGCGAGAGCCTGAGCCTTCTGGCCTCGCCGGCCCGGCCCGGCGTGCACTCCCTGGGGGCCTGGTGCGTGGGCGAGACGAAGTGCATGTTGCCCTTGCCACCTCGACCGCCCTTCGCCGCCGTCCACTCGCGCCCCGACGCTTCCAGGTCGGCCAGAAGCTCCCCGCTGTCCGCGTCGAAGACCTCCGTGCCCACCGGCACGCGCACGACGCAGTCTTCGCCGCAGGCGCCGGTCATCTGCTTGCCCTTGCCGTTAGAGCCGTGGCCGGCCTTGAAGTGGCGGCGGTAGCGCACGTCCATTAGCGTGGTCAGCCCCTCGTCGGTCCGGAATATTACGCTGCCTCCCGAGCCGCCGTCGCCGCCGTCGGGGCCGCCCTTCGGGACGTACTTCTCCCTCCGGAAGCTCGCGCACCCGTCGCCGCCTCGCCCGGCGGTCACCTCTATCGTCGCCTCGTCGATGAACTTCATAAAAGTCGTGACTCGCTAAAAAAAGACCCTCCAGGCCACGGAGGGTCTTAAGAACTTTGAAAGATAGAAGACGTTACTGCGCGGACGGCGTGACCGTCGCGAACTTGCGATCGCCTCGCCCGTTGGTAAAGCTCAGGACGCCGTCTACCTTCGCAAACAGCGTGCAGTCCTTGCCCATGCCGACGTTCGTGCCGGGATGGATCTTCGTTCCGCACTGCCTGGCGATGATGTTGCCGGCCTTGATGAACTGCCCGCCGTAGCGCTTCACGCCCCTGCGCTGGCCGTGGCTGTCGCGTCCGTTCTTAGCCGATCCGCCCGATTTCTTGTGTGCCATGAATAACTCCGTGATCACTCATTCAGGCTTAGGCTGAGGTTTAGGCTAAGCTCTATTGACACTCAGCCTCAATCTTAGCCTCGGCCTGCTATGCATTTATCTTCTTTATCTTGAGCTCCGTGTAGTGCTGACGGTGGCCCACCTTCTTCTCGTAGCCCTTGCGGCGCTTCTTCTTGTAGACCAGGATCTTGCGATCGCGCGCCTGGCGGACGATCTCCGCCTCCACCTTGGCGCCATCCACCAGAGGCGTGCCGATCTTGGGCGCACCGCCGCCGCCCACGAAGAGGACCTGATCCAGCGAGACCAGCGCGCCCTTCTCGCCCTCGAGCTTCTCGACCTTGAGATTGGCGCCTTCGGTTACCTTGTACTGCTTGCCACCTGTCTTTATCACTGCGTACACGGGAAACTCCCTTATTATTCAATAGATTCTGTGAAGCGAGGCGGCCCTGTCTAGCCCAGATAACCCAGTCAAGTCAAGATCTTTTGTGAAAGCACGCAACTTAGGACGCCGATCAGCCGAGAATATGGGTGGAGGCGACATGAGGGCCATCTGCTGGATTATATGCCTAATTGCTATGCTAATCTCCTGCCCATGCTGGGCCAAGGACGGGAAGGAAGCGGCTGATAGCTCTAAGCCCTTGTTTTTTGAGGCCATTAAGAGGATAGCCCTCGGGCGAATCTTCAACGATCCCAAGGCCAAGAACGTCAGCCTCAGCATCAGACCCACCGGCGCCTCGTTCAGGATATCATTCTAATAGAACGGCCTCACGAGCCCCTGCCATAAGCCACATCCATAATCTCAGCACGGCCTTCGACATATCGGTCCTCGGTTACAGATGGGACTCAAGCGCCGATGCGAGCCTCGAAACCATCGCAGCGCTCGGCGATTCGATTGATCTTCGAACAGATCCGCCGCTCCATATCGAGCATGTCCTCCTTGAGGACATGGATGGCCTGTTCCACAAGAGCGAGGCGCTGCGTGTTCGCCTGGACGGCCTGCTCGAGTGCCGTCAGGCAAGTTTCTATCGAATCGAGGCGCTGCGTGTTCGCCTGGACAGCCTGCTCGAGTGCCGTCAGGCAAGTTTCGATCGAATCGAGGCGCTGCGAGTTCGCCTGCACGCATTCCAACACCAGCTGCATATTGGAGCGAAGCTCCTCGACGATGACCGCGTTGTAATGCACCAACGTCTCCTCCTGGTCCAGCTCCTCTATCGGCGTGTCCTTTTTGGCCTTCTCCGGCCTGCCTTTCCTCTTCGGCATACGACCTCCTCTGGCTTACGCAGCGGAAAGCCATGTGTCAACGGCGTATGCGATTTTGCTGATGCAGATCTCGTGCCAGTCTGAGTCAGATGTGGATAAATGCGGAGGACCTTGAAATGCGAAAGATTATTTCGAGCGCCTGAAGGACGCGCCCGCAGTAAAACTGCACAGTTTCTATACACCCCGCTACAAAAGTGTGCGGGGGGAGGGTAAGGCGGAAAACGTGAGCCTGCTCATCAGTCCCACCAAGGCCATCGTGACGATATCGTTCTAGTAGACCTCAATTGTCCAGAATTTAGGTTCCCGTGCGGAGCATCATTCTAGCCGACATCATCGGCATCGCGGTCACGGGCAGCATCTGGAAGGGTTTCATCATGGCAGGATTGACCTCACCGAGCCCTGAATCCCTGTACATCAGCGCGCCGGTGGCGAGCGGAAGCGGAATCTGGCGCCTCTCATGTCTGTCCAGGAAGTGGACGCGATCGCGGTCTATTCCCAGGCCGCGTGCGTGTTCCACGATGTCCTCGTCGAAGTCCGCAAGACCTGCAAAGCCGCCAGCGGTGTAGGCCCTCTCTGCAAGCAGGTGCTCCCTGCCCTCTTCATCCCTTGTCACCTCGAGCATGCGCCTGGCCACCACCTCGCCGTCCATCACGTAGTTCGCCAGCTTGAACTGGCCCCAGAGTAGCTTGTTCAGCGGCTGACCCTTTCCGTTGGTCGATTCGGCATAGAGGCTCGAGAGCCGCTGGCAGGTCTCGGTGGGAATCGTCCCGTGGAAGGCCATCTTCTCCACGAGCCCGGTTATCTCGGTGAGCACCGCATTCTTCGCCACCTTGACACCCTTCGTGAGGCCGGTGACGAGGTTCTTGAGGTCGACACGGGCGTTGGCGAAGAGGTCGCCGTACGCCTCGCGCACCTTTCCGTAGTTAACCTCCATGATCTCGTGAAGTTTGCCGATCTCCTTCTCGTCCGCCTCTTGGCGACCGAGAGAATCTATCAGCGTGCGCAGCCTATCGGGAAGTTCCTTAAATTCACCATCGACGCCCTCGGTCGAATTAACGTGCACAGCGAGCTGGGCAGCGGCCTGGTCCATCACAAGTTTTTTCACCTCGCCCTCGTCCACGGCCCCCTCCAAGGACTCGTGCGCCCTGCTCCACTCTTTGCTCCAACCCTCGACGAAGTCCGGGGAGAAGCCCAGTTTCTCGACCATCCTGTCATATCTCTTCTGATAACGAAGCTCGCCGTCCACGAAAGGGCTTTCCACGAGGTCCTCAAACAGTTTCCTCAGTATCCCGATCCCCTCACCGTCCATGAACGACGCGGACTGGGCGAAGAGCGTGAGGAGCCCCTTCTTCGAGAGATATTTTCTAACCGCCTGTACATCCTTGGGGACCTCGTCTTTCAATAGGAGGGCCACCTCACCCGAATCGCCGATCCTCTCGCACAGGAATGTCATCAATGTCTTCTCGACATCGGCTCTCAGCCTCGCACGTGTATCGCCCGAAAACCCCCTGTGAGAGGCGTAGAACTCCCTGCCAACGTTGTCCGGCAAGAAATCGAGAGCAGCCAGCGCCCGCAAAGTGCGCAATGTGTTGCGGACAGATTTCCACTTGGTGGGATCAGTTGCCTCAAAGACACTGTTCAACACCACCCGCTTATCTCTGGTAAGCCTCGATAAAGAATCCAGCACCAACATGACTGAATCACGGAAGCCTATGAAGCCGGGTTGACCTGCAAAACCACGCAGGTTGCGTACGGCTTTCCCCGAAAATACAAGACCACCCATCCACCCGCCGGATTCAAAACCGGCCTTGAAGAAACCCACCCGCGAGAAACGATGGAAACGTTCAATGAGTTCACTGCGCACATCAAATCTAATACCAATATAGCTTTCAAGGATAAGATTCGCAGCAACGTTTAACTCCCATGCACCAGGCGCAATTCTCTCGATGAGACCACAACATGCAGCGAAAACGTTCCAGCATTCAGCGTGGTTTGGTAATTTCATCAGCGGCAATAAGTGCATTATCTCACTATAGACCTCCGGCGAGCCTTCAACAAACTTCGCTGTCAAAATGGCATAAGACGAGTATGCAGCCCACTTCGCACCTCCCTCTCGCTGGAACATCAGACCGCGTAAGGTCTGCGCACCGATCTGGACCTCGGGCGCACCTGATGCAAACTGCATCGAAAGATGCCCATAAGCAGATGCCGCCGCATGGCAAACCGAATCCTCAGAATTCTTCATCAGTTCACGCAGGACCAGAGCCTCATCGTAGACCTCGGTCGAACCCTCTGCGAAATTCGCTGACAAGGATCCATAAGCATCGACCGCCGCATAGCGCACATCATCATCAGGGTCCTCCATCAGCATGCGCAAGGTTTTTGCACCCCTATAGACCTCGGGCGAGCCCTCCGTGAACTCGTTGGACAGTTTTTCGTAGGCTATGATTGCCTTCCGGCGTACATCCCTGTCGAGGTCTTTCATCCGCTCGATCAGGGCCTTTGCCTCAAGAAAAACTTCTACATCCTCCTGACGGAACAGCGGGTTGGAAGGTGCGGCCGCAGATTCGGCTTTGGGCTCAGCCTGTACGTAGGTGTCCGCCGCGGCCTCGCCGGTCGCAGGCGCATCGCGGTCGCGCGGCTGGATCGCATCCAGATCCGGATGCACGACCGGCCGCACGCCTGCCTTTTTCACATCATCGGACATCCCCACCCCTTACGCGCCCGAACGGGCGCAGGAAAAAAGTCTAACATATGTATTATCGGCGGGCTTTTGAGGAAGTTGCCCTCTTTGAGGCAACCAGAGCTGGAGGCGATATATTCAATAATATCATTGTCTTAAATATTCAAGACGGTCGACTATCGCCTCATCAAGCCCCAGAGCATCTTGCTTATGGCCTCGAGGCGGGATTTGAGGTCGAAAAAACAGAGCTTAGAGAACAGATTAGGATTGAGATAACGGATTCAGAAAACGGAGCTCGGATATCGCCTTTTCATCGCCCTAACATCACCTCACCATCGAATGATCATCGCCATATCATCGCAGTTGTTTTAATTCGGGCTCGTGCCCTCCCCCGAGCAGGAGGCCCTCAAATCCCGCCTGAGGCTGGCCACAGTCAAGATCGAGGCCCTGCCATGAGCGCCGATCTCTCAGCTCCCATTTCTCAATCTGTTCTCACAATCTGGATCTGTGATCTGGTTTCGCAGTTTGAAGGCGATGGAGAGGCGATGGTGCTGCGATATAAAGCGATGGTAAGGCGATTATCTATTTCTCCATCACATCGAACTGCTCGACGTGGTAGTCCGGGATGCTCTTGATCTGGATTCGGCGGCCGAAGCGCTCCTCGAGCTCGCCGAGCCAGGCGCGCTCCTCGTCGTAGAGCACATCGGCGACGGAGGGGTGGCAGCAGACGACCAGCTGCTTGGCCTTCATCTCCGGGGCCTCGCGGGCGATCTCGCGGAAGATCTCGTAGCAGATCGTGGTCGGGCTCTTTAGGCACCCCTTGCCCTCGCAGTAGGGGCAGGTGTTTGTGAGTTGCCGGCGCAGGTCCTCGCGCGTGCGCTTTCGCGTCATCTCCACGAGCCCGAGGTCCGAGATCTTGCTGATCGTGGTGCGCGCGCGGTCGCCCTTGAGCGCCTCCTTGAGGGCGTTGTAGACCTTGGTCCGGTCGGCCGTTCGCTCCATGTCGATGAAGTCGATGATGATGATCCCGCCGATCCCGCGGAGCCTCAGCTGATAGACGATCTCCTTGACCGCCTCGAGGTTGGTCTTGAGGATCGTGTCCTCGACGTTTCTGCGCCCCACGAAGCGGCCGGTGTTGACGTCGATGGCGGTGAGCGCCTCGGTCTGCTCGATTATGATGTAGCCGCCGCTCTTGAGCCACACCTTGTGGCCCAGCGCGCGGGTGATCTCGATCTCGATGCCGAAGGCGTCGAAGATAGGCTCCGAGCCGTCGTAGAGCTTCACCGTGTTTCGGCCCTTGGGCATGAAGGTCGAGACGAAGTCGCAGATGCGGTCATGCGCCTCCTTGGAGTCTACCACGACGCGATCGATGTCAGGGGTGAACAGGTCGCGCACGACCCTGGAGATGACGTCGAGCTCCGCGTGAACCAGGGACGGGGCCTTGGACTTGGAGGCGCTCGCCTCCACGTCGTCCCACATCTTGGTGAGATAGGCCATGTCGTCGGCGAACTCGTTGTCCGCGACGCCCGAGGAGACCGTGCGCACTATGAAGCCACCGCTGCCCTTGCGCAGCTTCTGGATCATGGATTTCAGCCGCATGCGCTCGTCGTAATCGCCGATCCGCCTGGAGACCCCCACGTGGTTGATCGTGGGCATGTAGACCAAAAAGCGCCCCGGCAGCGAGATATGCGAGGTGACGCGCGCGCCCTTCGTTCCCAGCGGCTCCTTCTCGACCTGGACGAGTATCTCCTGCCCGTCGCGCAGCAGGTTCTCTATCTGCTTCGGCCCGCGGCCGCGGCGCGATTTGGCCGGGATGTCCACGTCCTCGAGCGCCTGAGGCTTCTGCGCGCCCTCCTCCTCATAGCCCGCCAGATCCTTCACCACGTCCGAGGCATGGAGGAAAGCGGTGCGGTCGAGGCCGATGTCGACGAAGGCGGCCTGCATGCCGGGCATCACGCGGGCGATCTTGCCCTTGTAGATGTTGCCGACGACGCCCTCCTCGCGCTTGCGCTCGATGGTGAGCTCGGTGACCACGCCGTTCTCCAGGCGCGCCACGCGCGTCTCGCCGAGGGTGACGTTTATGATCAGTTCGTTGGGCATCCGTCCTTCCAGTCCACCGCCGCCTTCGTTATCTCAAGGCGCCTGGCCTCGTCGCCCGAAATCCCCAGGAGGGCCTCGATCACTTCTGAAACCCTCAGCGCGGGCGCGAGGTTGCGGATGGAGAGCCTTAACACACCACCCTTTTCGACCGCAAGCTCATCCACGTAGTCCCTGACCTCGACCGCCCTGCTTTTGCCCTTGCGCACCCGCTCGAAAGGGATCGACTTATCCGACGCATGGAGATCCTGGGCCGCCTTCAGCCGGCCCTTTACGCCTTCTCCGGCGATCTCATATGTGGCCCGAGCTATCGACTCGCTTATCGAGGCGGCGCCCGGCTCCAGCTGCACGGCTTCCAGGGCCATCATCCCGTCGGGCAGCCGCCCCGCCAGGCGCGCCACTATGTCGCCGGGCGCCATCTCGGAGGCAAGCTCCACGTCCACGAACTCGGCCCGGCTCCCGAGGCCCACCGCCAGCGCGGGTCCCCCGTCCACCTTCGCCCTGGGCGTGAAGCCCTCGGAGTATCTCAGCGGGAGGCGCGCCGCCCTGAAGGCGCGCCTGAGCGCGTCGACCACCTCGAGGTGGCCGAGATACGCCGCGCGCCCCAACTTGGCATATTTGACGCGATAGCGAAACGTACCCCTCGGTCCGTCATCCTGAGGCCGTGTCGATTCACTCGTCTGCCGAAGGATCCCACGGGCTCCAGGGGATTCCTCGGCGCCCTCGTCGATCTCCGATGCCTCGGAATGACATACTTGAGCAATCCGATTCACCAGGCCCGCGTCCGGATCGCAGATCCCGCACGCGGAGCAAGGGCCGGTCGAGCAGTCCGGAGTCGTCTCGTAACCTGCGGCCCTGCGCCTCTCGCGAATGAGGAAATCCTTCGACGGCCCCGCGCCCAATCGCTCCCAAGGAAACTCGAAGTCGGGTGCGCGCTCCTCGAGATAACCGTGCGGATCTATCCCGGCCTCCTCGAAGGCGGAAAGCCACAGTTCCAGATCGAAGCGCTCGTCCCAGCCGTCGAAGCGCGCGCCGCGCCTGAAGGCGATACCGATCGCGTCCGCGAGCTCGGGCCCACCCCTGGAGAGCACGCCCTCCAGAAAGCTCATGCCCGCGTCGTGCCAGCGATACTGGAGCCCGGGCCCGCGCAGCAGGCGCTTGAGCCACCTCTGTACCTCGAGCGTCCTCTCGATGCCGATCTGCGCCTCCCACTGAAACGGCGTGTGAGCCTTCGGCACGAAGGTCGACGTGGAGACGGTGACGGTGGGCCTGCGGTGGTGCCTTCGCCCGATCTCGAGACAGCGTCTCGCCACCCGCGCGATGCCGTCTATCTCCTCGTCGGTCTCGCCCGGCAGCCCCACCATGAAGTACAGCTTGACCTTCCCCCAGCCCTCCGCGAAGACGCTCTCCACCGAGCGGTAGAGGTCGGAGTCGGTGTTGCCCTTGTTGATCGCAAACCTCATGCGCTCGGTCGCAGCCTCCGGGGCCAGCGTGAAGCTCCCGGAGCGGGCACGCCCGAGCGAGCGGGCCACATCGCGCCCCAGCGACTCCGCGCGCAGGCTGGGCAGCTGCGCGCCCACCTCGAGCTCGCAACGATTTTGCACTTCCCTGAGCGCGCCGCCCAGAGCCGGCCAGTCGCCGAGCGAGAGCGACAAGAACGAGAAGTCCTCCCTGCCGCTTGCGCGGACGAGGTCGCACGCGATGTTGGAGGCGAGCTGGCCTGAGCGCTGCCGGGCCGGCCTGTAGATGTAACCCGCCTGGCAAAATCTGCAGCCGCGCGTGCAGCCGCGCGCAACCTCGACCGCCGCGCGCTCCTGCGTCGCCGCGTGGGCGACAACCGTCGTCCTGGGATGGATCGCGTCTTCGAGGTCGGCCACCCTGGCCATACCGCACGCGCGGGCTGCGCCCGGGACGTACACGCCCTCGATGCCTGCGAGTTTTTCCAGCAGCGCCTGCCTGCCCACGCCGCCCTGCTTGGCAGCGCGCACCTGGCGCAATATCGAAAGCGTCGCCTCCTCGCCGTCGCCCACGACGATCGCGTCGAAGAACGCCGCGACCGGCATCGGGTTGAAAGCGCAGGGGCCGCCCGCGATCACCAGCGGGTCCCCCTCGCCGCGATCGGCCGCGCGAAGCGGGATGCCCGCGAGGTCGATTACGTTCAGCGCGTTGGTGAAGGTGAGCTCATAGGCCAGACTTACTCCGACGACGTCGAAGTCCCTGAGCGGCCGTTGCGACTCGAGCGCGAAGAGCGGGCAGCCTGACTCCCGGAGCCTGGTTTCCATGTCGGCCCAAGGCGCGAAGGCGCGATCGGCGAGCATCCCCTCCTGCGCGTTGATAGTGCCGTAGAGGATAGCCATGCCCATGTGGCTCATGCCTATCTCATAAATATCTGGAAATACTAGACAAACGCGCGTGTCCGAGCCCTCCCAGCCCTTCGCGATAGAGCCCACCTCGCCCCCGGCGTAGCGGTAGGGCCTCTCGACGGATCCCAGGATTTCGCATATCTGCGGTTGCACGGTCGGGCTCATAGCAGGTTTGGCACCTCATAGGCAAGCCCCCCGATGAATATAAATAGCGTAAATCAGAAGATATTCCTGGCACAAATTGGGCCAAAAAAGTTAGCAACTGCGGACCGCGGGCGCCGATAAGGCCCTGTCGATCATAAAGGCCCGAGGACTATCCGAATGAACGATATAAAGAAGACCGGCGAAAGACACATCTCCACCGACGCATCCATCGCCCGCGGAAGCGACGCCGATGCAAGCTCCAAGCCGGCGGAGGACTCCCGCGCACAGGCGCAGGATTCATACGTCGAGGCCGGCGGCGTTTCGGGCGACATCTTCGTCCCCCCCTCCAGGGCCCCGCGCATCGATCGCGATGAAGTTCGCGAACTGCTGCAGATAACCGCAAACCAAAGCATCAGTGAAGGCGCCCTCTCGAACCAGAGGGCGGAGGCCTTCATGATCCTGCTCGAGGCCCATTCCGATCTGAGAAATCGCTTCAAGCCTGCCCAGAGGACCGAGGGGAGCACGCCCTCCGACAAGATGATACGGGCGAGCGTCCGCAAGGGATACAGGACGGCGACCGGGCGTACCCCTCTGGACTCCGAGATAGACACATTCGTGGGCAGATTTGCGACGCTCATAGAGGACGAGGCTGCGCAGCTCGGACTCGTTGGGACCAAGCCCAAGGCGCAGCGTTCGAAGGCCGGGGCGTCCGCAAGCCTTCCAAGCAGGGAGGAGGCTGCGCTGCGGACCGAGAATGCGATCGAGCTCATGAAGCAGATCGAGGCGACGACGACCGCGATCGAAACGATGGTGTCCCTCGGACACGTGGATGAAGCCGCGGCCGAGCGCGCGGGCGCGCTCTTCGAGGAGGCCAAGGCGATAGCGGCGCAACTGACAGCGCTCGCGGGGCACGACAAGGGGCTCGCCTCCGCGCTGACCAGGACGGCCAGACGAGCCGACGCGCTCAACAAGGCGCAGCGGATCGTGTCGATAGACGGCGCGCTGCGCTTCGAGTACCTCGACTCCACGATCGACTTCGACGACAGGCGCATAGACAACCTCATGAAGCAGCTTGCGGACGACGTCGACGATTGGCTGGGCGGTCTGCCCGAGGGACACGACCTGGACGCTGGGGCCCTGCGAAACACGGTGCGCAGCTACATCGCCTTCTGGAGCGCGGGCCAGCACCGCGAGTCTTTCACGAGGCTCGGCTACTCCGCCGACGCTCTGCGCAACTCGATCGCCAGGGAATCTCGCGGCATCGACGACGCGGGCCGGCGGGCGGCGTTCCGAATGGCGGCCGCGCGCCTCATCTCGCACCTGACCTGGAACGGGACGCACGAGAACGACAGACCGAGCCGCTCCTCCGCGTGGCTCTACGAGAGGTTCGAGGAGGCGATGGGGCGTGAGCTTTTGGAAAAGTTCAACGACTTCGCGGATGAGATCGAGCTCGGGAGGGTTGGGGCCGCCGCCACCGAAGAGATCCGCAGGGAGCATTCGGAGCGCTTTCAGGAGCTCATCTACTGCTACGCCCTCTACGCCTCCAGCACCCACCCGGAACGCTCGCTCAGGGACGTCCTGAGACAGGACGGCATCGACCCCAGCATCATGCAGGGGATACTCGCCAACGCCGACAACGCCGCGCGATACGCGACGCCGGTGCTGGAGCTCGCGCGGACATTCTTCAGCACGCACGTGACGGGCCGCGCCTCGCCCGAGGTGGGCGAGCTACGCCCCGTCGAGCTGCCCGCAGAGGCTGCCCCGAAAGCTCTCGGCGCAACTGCGGGACTCACGTTCGCCGACTACGAGGACGGCTGGGGGGTCAGGGAGTACATAGGCGCCATGCCGTTGACCGCGACCAAGAAGTTCAAGCAGGACTTCGAGGAGGCGACAGGGATCTCCTTCGAAACCTTCCTGAGCTGGGGCTCGCGCAGGGGCTATCCCAAGGTGATGAGCGACCATGTCTGGGCCACACTGATCAAGATGACCGAGAACGAGTCCGACCTTAGAGACCTCATCAACTCGTATCCGCCGAAGGGAACCGATGCAAAGCGGTGGCGCGAGAGGGTCGCAGGCATCGATGGCATAGAGGAACTCGCCGAGCTCGGCCTCAACAGCAAGCCCGCTACGATCAGGGAGGCCGACTGGAAGCGCTTCGTGGAGCGCTGCATAAGCCGCGGTCGCCCCGAGGACATCACGGTCGAGCCCATGGGCCAGGGCCTCAGGGCGATACTCCCCGCCATCGAGTTCCTCCGCGCCGAACTCGCGATCCACGGCATGACGATGGATCCGATGGACCTGCTCTGCGCGATCTCGCCGGTCATGCGCAGGATGCGCGCGCGCGCCGAGGACGGATCTATCACGATGGAAGTGCCCGTCTTCATGAGCGAGCTGGCCTTCTGCAACTGGAGCCTCGCCACCTGGGCAAAGGAGATCAAGCGCGGCAAGTGGCCCACCTATGTTAAGGTCGGAACGATTCGAAATCACGCGTCGGGAAACGTTCAAAGGCCCGAACACTGGAACGTGAGGAAATACGCCAAGGCGCTGGCGACCGACGATCGTGACCAGCAGGAGCTGCTGTATGAGTTCGCGGAGATGCTGCGCTTCCTGCCGGTCATCGACAGCGCGATGCACGCCTTCGACGCCAGCGGTGCCAGGCTCACCTACACGCCGGCCGACATGCCCAGCCGGCTCACGCTGCGATTTGTGGAGAGCGAGTATAACTACAGCACCAGCATGGAGTCGCCGCTCTCGCCGATCGAGAGCACGCTCTTCGTCGACATCCAGAGCGGCCACTACTCTCAGATGCTCGATCTGGTGGAGGAGCATCTCAGCAACCTGAAACTCGTACCGAACGTGAAGCTTGGGCGAAGCGATCGCCACAAGACGACGGCGAGAGACCTCTCCATCGAGCTCAGGGAGTTCCGCAGGCAGGAGGTCTACTACAGGAAGCTGCTCGCTGACGGGGCCGGCGCGGCTTCGCTCAGGAGCGGCGAGGAGACGGCCCACATCAGGGGCTACTTCAGAAAGCTCAGGAAGTTCGTGCGAAACGCCCTCTTCTCGACCTCCGTCAGCGGCACCATAGAGACCACGGACTGGCCCCTGACCTTCGACGCCACCGTCCAGCTGATGGGCGGCGCTGCGCCGGCTGGCTCCCCCGCCAGGCCCGTAGTCCGGATAGATGACCTGGACGTTGCGGCCAAGGAGCGCGGCCTGGACAGGCGCGACTTAGAAGACCTGGTCAGGATCAGGGCTCTGGCGGGCCTGGCCGTCGCCCACGGTGACATCTCAGCGCTCGCCCTGCGCAGCCCCGACGCGGTGGCCGAGGCCATACGCCATCTTTGGACCCACGGGGAGGAGAGGCTCGAGGCGGCCGCGGAACACCTCGCGGCGCTCGAGCGAGATCCCATCAGCTCGCATATAGACGCGAGGCTCGGGGCCATAAAGATCCTGCGAAAGGGGATGCACAATACGAGGATCAGAAGGCCGATCCTGCCGGAGGGACGGGTGGCCCCCACGTGGGAATCGCAGTGGAGGCAAAGCGCCCTCGAGATGGGGATGGAGGGCGCCATGATGGAGACGGCGCGCGGCGCGATATCGGACTACCTGGAGAACGGCGCAAACCAGAGCCGATTCTCCGCGGAGGCCCTCCACCGAGCGATAGAGGCCAACATCATTAAGAGCGGCTACGGCATCGCGGGGATGAGTCGCGAACAGGTCGTGAGCGAGGTCGCGGGGCACATCGCCGCATTCCTGCCGTCCATAGGCGTGCCCGCGACGGAGGAGGTGACACGCGGCGAGTTTGCCGACGAGGGCGACGTGGAGGTCTCCATAGCCAGGGGGGTCTTCACGGAGTACAAGGGCCCCTTCCCGCAGAGCAGGCTGGGACGCACGAAGATACCGATCCTCCCGGGCCGCTTGAGACAGGTAGTCGACCTGCACTGCATGGAGAGCACGGAGAGCGGCATCAGTCCGCACCGCGTCTACTCCATCGCCAAGGCGATGATAGCGGACTACAACCGCACACGGACCGAACCCTCGCCGCTGAGAACGCCGCACAAAAGCGTCGAGATCCCGACAGCGGGTCTTCTCATGCGCAGGCTGGAGGGGTTCGCGAAAGGCAGGGACGGCGAGGCGGACGGTATGGACCTCGTGAAGATGAGGCACTCCTACTTCAGGCTGTACGAGGATTTCATGACCGGAAGCCCGATCGGCCTGGACCGTATCGAAGCCGCAATCTCCGAATCCGACCACGGCGCGTCCGTCACGGAGGGAGAGATAGACTTTCTGCTGGGGTTTCTGGAGCATCAGGCGAAGGCGGTGCACTCATGGCAAGCTCTGGTGTCCAACCCCTCGATGGGCTTCGCTCCGTATGTGAAGCGAAACTACAACTTCGACGACGACACGCGTGTGGACGTAACGCTCTTCGGGGCGTTCGCCCGCAGATACGCGAACGACAGGCTCACGAAGATAACCGAAAGCGACCCCGTGCGCCTGTCGAAGGAGATCTCCGGCAGGGTCCTCGGCTCGGACTCCGAGGTGCGCCGAAATCTGGCGACCTTCCTGCTCGGCCTCTTCGACTCCTGGGTGATGGACATAGCGAAGGAGCTCTACGAGAGGGTCGAGCTGGCGAGGCTGGAGATCGAGGACGTCTCGTCCAGCACGGACCACAAAAAACTGGACGTGCGCGGCATACTCTCCGAAGCCGCCCGGCGGCTGGGCGCGCTGAGCTTCGACGAATTCAACGCCGCATACGAGCGCCTTGGTGTACTGAGCGAACTGATGGACATCCATCCGGCCGGCGAGGACCTCAGGTCCATGGCCGCCAGGCTACACGATGAGGCGCTTGCGAGCATAGAGGCCGACAGGAAAGAGGCCATCGAGAGGAAGGTCGAGGAGACGGAGAGCTCGCTGGCCGACCTGGCCGGACATGCCGCAGGACTCGCCTGGCTGGCCTCGGACGTCCACTCGCGCTGGCGCAAGACCCCCAGGTTCGAGGGCATGGATGCGGATGAGATCGTCGCCGTCAAGGACCAGGCCGAGACGGACTACCTGACCATAGAGGGCATGGACCCGGAGCTCGAGACGACGATGCAGCTCGCTTCGGAGCTGGGCAAGACCCTGCTCACACACGGCGCCGACGACGACTCCCACATGGAGGTCGCCCGTATCGTCGAATCCGCAAGGGAGATCAACGGTCGCACGGTGGACATCATAGAGACATCACTGCAGGAGGCGATCTCCCGCAAGGCGGAGCTCGACGAGATGGCCGCGCACGAGCAGAGGATGAAGGCCAAGGCCATGGCCGAGGTGCGCGCGGCCGAGGCGATCCTCGCCTCACAGCGGGCCATCACGAGGGTGGAGGCCTTCATAAGCGGGCATCGGGATACCGAGGAGCTCTATCGAGGTCACATCTCAAAGGTCCAGGAGGCGATCGAAGCAGAGATCAGCAGGGCCGGTGAAAGCGGGGAGGCGTTCGCCGCAGCGGTCGGGACGCGCGACGCACTGGTGGAAGAGGGTAACGCGATATCGGCAGCGATAGAGGAGCTCATCAGGTCGTCTGACGAGATCCTGGGGGACGGCGAGGATGAGGCTCACGACGTCACACGCAGGCTCGAGCTCTCTATGGATGAGATGACGGGCGAGATACGGAAGACGCTGCGGACCGCCATCGAAAGGCTGTCGTCGCTGCTCGCGGAACTCACTGAGGTCCGCTCATATGAGGCCCAGGTCGGCGAGGGGATACGGCAGGCGAACGAGAGTCTGGATTCCACGCTCGATACCGCAGAGCTGTCCCTCCCGATCGGGCCGGCCCGCGGCATCCCCAAAGCGAAGCCCATAGACCGCACCGTGGAAGCCACAGGCGAGCACGTCTTCAAAAGGGCCCAGCCCAGGGGCGACCCCCTGACAAAACAGGGCAGCTATATAGAGGACCTGGCCAGGCACAGCAGGATCCTCTCCACGATGGAAGGCAGCTGGCTGCTGGGCAGGAGGGACGCCGACGCCGTGACCACATGGATCAGGGACGGCCGGTCCGGCAACCTCCACATAAAAGACGTCTTCGACAACGAGATAGTCCTGAGCGAAGGCGAGCGCGGGCTCAGGCTCGTCGCCCACACCGAGCTGCCCGTAGATGGGCACCCCTTCGCCACGCTCGTCAACAACCTGGCCATAGCGATATCGGAGAACCACAACGAGGTATGGATGCTGGCGTACCTCGCCAAGCCCAGCGTAAGGAAGCTCTTGGGCGAGCTTTTGAGCGTCATGGCCGCTACGCCCTGCACCACCAACGCCGAGGCGCGCACCCTCATAAGGCTGTGGTCCCTGGCAAACATGGAGAGGGTGACATCCGACATGAGCCCCCACAAGCGGGGCAAGTTCTTCTCAAAAAGATCCAAGAGCGACATCCCGGACGCGATCCACGACGGCTCGGACATCGTCGATCCGAGCTACACGCCCGAGGTGCATGCAAGGTTCGCGTCGAACTTCGCAAACGTCCTGCAGAACCCGGAGGTGCGCAACCTGCGAGTGAACCTTCCCTTCGAGACCAGGAGCATCAACGTCGACACGGTCGAGTTCGTGGATCTGGTCTCCGACGAGGACGCAGCGAGAAAGGCCCTGGCGGATGGCACTCTCGAGCTCGACACCTTCGAGGTCGCGGACGGGACGTGGAGCAGGACAAACCTGCGCGACATGGGCGTGACGTCGCTCGACCAGCTGGAGATAAGCTCCTCGGCCGTCGGCGACAGCCCGTTCACGCTGGGTTTGCACGTTCTGATGCACGCCATATGCAGCGACACCGAGCTCATGCCGCTTGGCTGGCTCTTCAGCTGGTCGAAGGAGTCCTCGCCCAGCTTTCACGAAGTGCTCATCGACCTGCTCTCCCCCATCGCGAGGTCGTTCCCAAGGATGAAGCCGCCGCTGACGCTGGAACAGGCACAGGAGGAGGCGATCGCCGCATACCGGGCCTACAGATGGTATCAGAGCACCCCGCCCGAGGTGGCGAAGGTGCAGGCGTTCAGGTTGCACGAGTGGATCGACTCCCGCCTCGACGACATAAGGAAGGCCGCCCCCGACGAAGCGTCGAGGAGCGAGGCGATCACGGACGCGATCCGTGGCGAGGAGGATTTCGCCCAGGAGATCAAGCGCAGGGTCGATGAGTCCGACGAGGACCGTCATCTGGTCGCCAGGGTCTATCTGCTGGGCCTGTGGTCCACCCTGCAGAAGAGGGACAGGCTCGTGAACAGGATCATGGGCGCCTACGAGAAGGCCATGGGGCTGCTCGAGGTCGGCGAGGAGGAAAAGGCGGCCGCCGCCGACTTCATCGAGAAGTCCTACAAGGAGCACCGCAGAGAGATAGTGAAGGACATAAACCTCATGAGGCTCGCAACCAACATGCACTCCGCGCCCAACGCCGAGTTATTTCAGACCGCGGACGACAAGCTCGGCAGGATGCATCCGGAGACGGGCATGGTCGGGCTCAGCCAGAGGTGGGCGTTCTACCACGCCCTCACAGACAGACAGGAGGACCTGAAGGGCTCCATCAGACCCTATATACCCGTGCTCAAGCGAATCGTCGAGACGTTCCCCGAGTTCAGCGGAGCCACATATCTGATCTCGAGCGCCAGCGAGCTGATCGGCACCGGGCTGCTTGAGAAGCTCAGGGTCCTCATGGCGAACTACGACATGACGGCCTACGACCTCCACGATGGGGGGCTGGACGAGTCGGCAGTCGAAGGATTCCGCACGACCTTCAGGGAGATCTACAGCGACGCGGCAGCGGAGATCGCCAGTGCGCTGACGAAGCATGCTTCGCAGGGACGCCCGATAGCCTGGTTCATGACCGGCGAGACTGAACCCTGGATCCAGAGGAAGGGATGGAGCGGATTCAGCCAGGCGGAGAGGCTCTACGCGGTGATGCGCGAGTTCAACAGGATCTCGGCAGAGACGTCGGGGCAGATAATGGCCGAGATAGAGAAGAGCAACTGCCCCGAGCCCATCCGGAACATGCTGCGCTTCGTGGACTCGCACCCGAGCCTTCACGGGGCCGTGGCGGCGCTGGCAGTGGCCTCCTCCGCCATGGACGAGGACGTGCGGCTCGGCAGGCTCTTCAAGTTCTTCGAGGGGGAGCGCGGCGCCTGGAACGACCCGGAGGTCGCCGCCGCTTTCTCGGGCGGCATCGAGGAGAGCCTGGATCCGGAGGAGGCGTTCGTCAGGTTGCTCATCCGAAGGCCGATGAGACACGATATCCGAAACGCTATGAGAAAGCCCATGCCGGGAGACCCGGAGGGCCGATCTATCGCCGAGAGCCTAACGGGCCTCAAGGAACCGTGGATAGCCGGATTCGAGGAGATCAGATCCAGCGTCACCAAGAAGGTCGACCCGGCGAAGCTCCTGCCCAAGGCCGACCTCGAAGAGATCGAAGCGATGCAGCCGCTAAAGCTCATGAGGCACGTGGAGCGCAGGATCATGGAGCTGGGGCTGCTCCCCGCCAATCCCGAGGAACTCGGTGAAAAGTTGGCTGAGATCCAAACCCGCTGGAGCGAGAGGGCCGCGGCCGACGAACCGGGGTATGCCAAGTTCGACCCCGCGGACCAGATGCATCGCGTGATGCTCCTGGCCCTTTTGGTTCTCGAGACGACGGACGCGAAAGTGGAGGAGATAAGGAAGGCCTTCGAGGACGGCAGCGGCACGATAACCATAGATAAGGTCGAGGACGAGGACAGAAGCATATCGGAGGAGTTCCACAGGGAGCTTCTGGACTGGCTGGATGAGCCGGGCCCCAAGACGGTGGTGGGGATGCTCAGCTTCGCATACGCATTCATGGTGAACATGCGGGACGTGATAAGGGCGGCGGCCACAGGCGAGATCCCCGAGGACGTCGAGCAGGAGCCGGCGGCGATCGCGCCATCCAAGGGCGGCAACGGCGGCGGCGAATCCTCCGGCGGGACGACGCCCGCCGACTCGGGATCGAACGGCAGCACCCCGCCAACGAACGGCGGAAGCCATGCGCGCGCCAGGACGCGAGGATTTCATTTTGGACGAACGCCCGCGCGCTCAAGGGCAGGCCGAACGCCGGTGCGCATGAGGGGCATGACGGCCGGGGTAAGAAGGCCGGTCGTCGTCCCGAGGGCCGGCTCGCTGCCCTTCATCGGAGCCAGGAGCATGCTCGGCCCGGCATCGATGCCGAAACCCTTCCTCACCTCAGGCCTGATGGTGCACTAAGAACCGATGGCGGCGGGTATATCCTGCGCCGGCTCCCGCGAAAAAAAGTCCTCCTTTTTCCGATGAACCTGTAAAAAGGAGGCACTTTTTTTCGCTCGCGCCGTCCCCCACCACGGAGGCCGTCACAGTTACCCTTGATACAAGAAAAGGCCCCGGGGTGGGGGCCTTTGAAGTGCGTAAACTTACTTTGCGCCATCCTATCTGTAGTGCTGAAGCCTATAAATCGTTCCCCACGCGACAAAGAATGTAACTGCACCTCCCATGATGATCACATATAGAGGCAACCCCCCAATTTCAACGGGATGATGATAGGCAAGAAATGTTGCCACACCAGAGAGCCATATCCCGCCGGCCACGGCAAGCGTCTTTCCTATCTGGAGCCCCTGTCCGCCAACTTCATTCACACTGTGCGGAAGGGACAATAGCCCAAGCGCCCTGTTCACATAGAAATCGGCATCTCTTAACCAGGCCTCATCGCCGACCGCCTCTGAAAAAACCTTCTTGGCCGACTGTATCATCTGCGGACCCGCCGGATCATACAGCAAGTCCAATTCTCGGGCCTTCAGGACGACATTCGCAAAATCCTCTATCCCGTCGAAGCCGTGAGCCTTCAGATCATCCAGCCCTCTTTCAGACTCAGCAAAGCGAAACGCGCCCTCGCTGAGGACAGGCTTAACTCTATCGATCACACCGTACTTGAAGCGCCTGAGACCATGGCCATCAATGATCTCCAGCTTTCCCCGCAGATACTTCGTACGAGAACGCTCAAGAATGTCATCGAATCCAGCCGGATCGATTTTGTTCGGTGCGAAGACATTCGTCTGGACGCGCTGCCATGCAGACGTCATTGCAGGACCACCCGGATCCTGGGCAAATGAGACCATCGAACGCATCTGCATGCCAAGCGTCGGCGCCTGAACTGTACCTAACATGAACTCTCCTTTGCCCCATCCACTGGCCCGATCCCGCCATTGTCGTATAAATGCAGCTTCTATAAGACTAATATGTTTTGTCAATTCAATAAGTTAGACACATACCCCACCCGCACAACCGCCGGAATCATAAGGGAAATGAATGCCATGCGCATATCCATATTGACGGAAGATAGGTGCATAATACTTGACAAATAATTATATATAATATATATAATTATTTGTAAATAAAGAGTTTTTTAGTGACATAATAGATGACATAATTATGGAAAAACGAGTTGAAACATTCAAGTCCGGGCCAATCATATTCAGCTCAAGATATGACAAGGATAAGCTGCAGGGGCCTCTTATAGAGGCAAAAATTCTGTACACGGCCATAGCCGGCATCCCGATCTTACCCAATTTGGCCTCAGACCTTGAAGAAGATCTCATCAAGAAATCGATCTTCGGTACGGCCGCCATCGAGGGCAACCCCCTTTCAGAAGAAGACGTAAAAAAGGTGCTCTCAGATGAGGAAGTAAAGAGTAAGACGCTGAGGGCAAAAAAACAGATCACGAATTTGAGAGAGGTTTACCAGATAATCAAGAAAACGCCACGTTCAAACACACCGTTTATTTTAACGGAGGAACTAATAAAAGAACTCAACAGAATCATCACTGCTGATTGCGAAGAACCTGATAACGTCCCCGGTGTGTATAGAGATCATTCAGTCAAAGTAGGTGACCGAGCGCATGGCGGCATCTATACCCCTCCAAAAATCTTTGACGATATAGAGAACTTGATGGGTCATTTCATCGAGTGGATCAACTCCCCTGATCTCCTCGCAGAGGACACGGTTGTCAGAGCGTGTCTTGCGCATTATTATTTGGCATTCATTCATCCCTTCGGCAATGGCAATGGACGAACCGCCAGAGCGGTTGAAGCTATCGTATTGAAAAGCGCCGGGATTAAATTTGTTCCACATATGCTTTCAAATTTCTACTATAGGAATCTGGATGATTATTTTTGGGCCTTTTCTAAATCGGAGCGTAACGACAATAACGACATAACTCCTTTCGTCGATTTTTTCTTAACCGGGTTAATTTCTTCTCTCACAGAAATTCAGAATACCATTCATATGTGGATACGAAGGCTTACTTTGGAAGATTTTTATAAACATTTGAGGAGCGCCCGGAAAATAACGCAGAGACAATTTAATCTTATCGTCCTTTTATTGAACTACCATCAAGAGTTCACTTTGAAAGATCTATACGAAAAGGATTTTTTCAAGGTCATCTACCGAACTATCAGTGAAAGGACGGCTCGGCGCGACCTCAACAAACTGAAGGAGATGAATCTGCTTACTTTAAACAATGAAGGACAGTACGTTTTAAACCAGATGGTTTTGGACTGAAGGAACTCAACGTGGAAAATCGCGTGTGGCACGGGGACACCGCCATGACGGGGCGCTTCGGATGTGCTTTTCGCAGCGTGGCTCGAGGAGGCCGGATACAGTAGCCTATATGCACCGGCCGACGAAAGCCCCCGACGAGCCGGCGTCTGAGGCGAGGAGGGATAGCGAGAAAAGCA
>Ga0180430_10000133_pt1 | contig 82010 bp, 56 predicted proteins | sample SS_ome_9_FD_132999 | JGI IMG/M metagenome (GOLD analysis project Ga0180430, IMG submission 132999) | Hypersaline lake sediment archaeal communities from the Salton Sea, California, USA - SS_1_S_2 metaG | ecosystem: Environmental > Aquatic > Non-marine Saline and Alkaline > Hypersaline >...
CCAATCCATCTCACATAGCGATATCGCTAAGTCGCCGGTATCACACCCGCAGCTATTCGGAAATGGTTCGTCTGATACTCAAGCGCTGGTAATGCCAACCAGAAACACAGCCCGTACACCACGTTGAATCAAGGCTGAGCGTCTTCGTGTTCCGGAGGACGAACCTGGCATGTGTGAAAAGTCCTTCATGACTCGAAATGAGGCCACAAAAGCCGACTGGAGACGACATCACCGCATTCTACTGACGTGTGATGCGACCCGTAAACGGGTGGCTGAAGCAACCTCACAAGCCAGACCCTCCAAATCAATTGGTAGGATGTGCTCGCCCAACTATGGTTGAGCTGATTCAGAGTGAGGATCCTCAATCGTGGACTGGAAGTAGCTCGGGCTTTCGACTCTCAGTTCACCGATGCTTGCAGTATACAATGAGGGAGTTGCGCCTGGATCGGACTCAATGCGTAGCCACTGCAACAGTTTCGTCCAGGAGAATTTCGGGTGTCGTTACAGGACTCCGTCAGCTATTTGAAGATCGTTCTGAATGAGTTCCGCTAAGGGTTGCTCCAATTGGCCACATCAGGAATGAAGCAGCCATTCCCGGGAACAGTTTGAATACGTCGCCGTCAAGGCCGATTGTGTTCCAGGCGATGACCGTTCCGACCCCCGCTGTCATCATCAGGGTGATGGTCAGCGAGGAAAGCCGCACCCCGAGGAGTCGCAGCAGCAATGGCGGGCCAAGTCCAGCACCAAGCGCGGACCATGCGATCAGAACGAGTGAGAAGACTCCCTGGCCGGCGAATAGTGCAACGGACAACGCGAGGCCGGTGACGGCGAGTGTTGCGATTTTGGATGCGACGTATGAGTTCTTCCAGGCAGGATTGATGTCCTGCGTGATCGCACCGGAGCACACCAGGATTTGTGAATCAGCAGTCGACATCGTTGCCGAGAACAAACCAGCCAGCGTCAGTCCGATCAGTACATCAGGCAGTAATCGGCGAGCCATTTCGGGCATTGCCAGTTCGGTTGCCTGTGACTCAGTGAGACCTTCCGTCAAAGCAATGCTGAGTAAGTCCGGCATGTAGGCTCGTGCATAAAGGCCGACGGCAATGCTGGCGACGAAGAAAGGGATGAACCAGAGGAAGTAGATCCACTTCGCTCGCTGGATTTCGTCGACCGAGCGGATCGCCATGAAGCGAACGAGGATGTGTGGTTGGCCGATCGCTCCAAATCCGCCAAATGTCATCCCCAACAAATACATAGCGAAGCCGAACTTGAGATCTCGTGGAAACCAATTCACCAGTTCCTCGTCCTGGCCTTTCAGATTGTTCCATACGTCTGCGGGGAAGCCGACTTCGAAGCTGGCAGCGATCAGCAGGGTCGCCATTGCCAGAATCATCACGATCGACTGTGCTGCGTCAGTCCAGATTGATGCGCGAATGCCGCCAGAGAAGCAGTAGAGAACAACGATTACCGCTCCGATAACTGCGCCCATCTCTGGCTGCCATCCGAACAACGTTTGCAACGCCGTGCTTCCGGCTTTCAATTGAGCTGCGGCGTAGACTCCGAGCAGCACGAAGGTCATCAATCCGCCGAGGACGATGATGATTCTTCTCTCGCCGTCACGTGACGTACCCAGAAGAGCGGGAATGGTTGCGACGTTGATCTCTTCAGACTCGCGACGGACCCGGGGATGCACCAGTTGCCACGCCATCAAGTCACCAACAACCCAGCCGATCATCATCCACACTGATTCAATGCCGACGCGGTAGGTGTACGCGATCTGCCCGATGAACATGAATCCACTGTTATTGGTGGCAACTGCGGACAGTGCGGCCAGCCAGGGAGGTACATTCCGCCCCGCCAGCAGATAGTCGTCGGTTGTGTTCTTTCTGGACCAGGCCGAAGACACTCCGATGATGACGAAAATACTAAGGAAGAATAGAAAACTGATGACAACAGTTGTCACGACAAAGTCCTCAATCCGCGTGGCAGCAGGAGAAAGCCGGTTGACGGTGCGATTGCGGTCAATATACTTGCAGAGCTAATGGTTGCATAGCTAACGATTGTTGATGAAATTGTCTGCCCAGGTAGGCAGATTGCTGTATCCTTGGTGGAATCGAGGTCGGTCATTTCAAAGGAGTCTGAGAAACCAGGGCTGGAGTTCCGTTCCCCAGCAACGAATGACGCCTCCCGAATCTGGCAGCTTGTCTGCGAATCGGGGGTTCTCGACCGCAACTCGGCGTATCTCTATCTGCTGTTGTGTCGCGATTTTCGTGACACGTGTCTCGTTGCCTGTCGGGGCGAAGATGTCGTCGGATTCGTTTCCGGCTACCGACTTCCGCACGATTCCTCCGTGCTGTTTGTCTGGCAGGTCGGAGTTGCCTCTGACCAGAAACGCCAGGGCGTCGCTTCTCGTTTGCTGTATGAGCTTGTTCGCGGCTGCGGAATCAGCACGTTGTCTGCCATCGAAGCAACCGTGTCACCATCAAACGTCGCTTCGCGGCGACTGTTTGAATCCCTGGCTCGCAGTCTGAACGCAACCCTCACTGATCAACCTGATCTGGGCTTTACTCCTGCCGATTTTCCTCCCGGAGATCACGAAGCAGAACCTCGCATTCACATTGGACTGTCGCGTAAATCACTGTGATTCGCCAGTCTTCTCCGCAGGTGCCGATGGAGATCTTTGCCTGCAAACAAAAATGGAAAGACATACGATGGATATATTCGAACGACTTGAAAGCAACGTCCGAGGCTACTGCCGCAGCTTCCCGACGATCTTCCGCTCCGCAACCGGAGCTACAATGATCAACGAGGAGGGCGATGAGTTTGTCGACTTCTTCGCCGGAGCGGGAGCGCTCAGCTATGGACATAACAATCCCGTATTGAAGAAGGCGCTGCTGGACTATCTATCCAGCGACGGACTCGTTCACGCACTCGACATGTCGACTGTCGCGAAGCGTGAGTTCCTTGAGGCTTTCGACGAGATCATCCTGAGCCCTCGAAACATGGACTACAAGGTTATGTTTCCCGGGCCGACCGGGACGAATTCTGTGGAAGCCGCTCTCAAGCTGGCTCGCAAAGTGACTGGTCGCCATAGCGTCATTTCGTTTACGAATGGCTTCCACGGGATGACTCTGGGATCACTGGCGTTGACAGGCAACAGTGGTAAGCGAGCTGGAGCGGGCGTACCTCTGAACAACGTCACGCACATGCCGTTCTGCGATTATCTCGGGACGGAAGTGAACACGATTGATGCTCTGGAACGTTACCTGAAAGATTCCAGCAGCGGCATGGACCTGCCCGCGGCCTTCATCCTGGAGACTGTTCAGGCAGAAGGTGGAGTAAATGTTGCAACGCGCAGTTGGCTGGAAGCTCTGGCTACGCTGGCTGACCGATACGGCGTTTTGCTCATCATTGATGACATTCAGGTGGGTTGTGGTCGAACGGGTACGTTTTTCAGCTTTGAGATGTTTGACATCGAACCTGACATCATCTGCCTGTCAAAGTCCATTTCGGGATATGGGCTTCCGATGGCTCTGACACTGATGAAGCCCCAACTGGATGTCTTTGAGCCGGGCGAGCACAACGGAACGTTCCGCGGCCACAACGCAGCGTTTGTTACGGCGACGGAAACACTGAAACAGTTCTGGACCAGCGACGCTCTGACGCGAAAGGTCAACCGGAACGCTCGGGAAGTACGAGACGTCCTGCTGGACATCGCTGCCAATGCCGACGCAGAGGTTCGCGGTCGGGGAATGATTCAGGGAATTGAATTCGCAGATCATTCGATCGCTTCGGCGATTTCCCGAGAAGCGTATTCTCGCGGACTGATCATCGAAACGTCCGGCCCGAACGACGAAGTTATCAAAACACTGCCGCCGCTGACGATCTCCGACGAGGAACTCCCGCGAGGTCTGCAGATCCTGACGGAGAGCGCTGCAGCGGTGATGGGCGAAACAGTTCTGGTGGGATAGAAAGCAGATCGATGATCGTAAGAACACTCGACGAAGTCAGCGGAACTGAACGCGAAACCAGTGCTGAAACATGGACCAGCCGCCGTCTGCTGCTCAAAGGCGACGGGATGGGATTCTCGCTCCACGACACGATTCTGTACGCGGGAACAACCACCGAGATGGAATATCAGAACCATTTGGAAGCGGTGTACTGCATTGAGGGCAAAGGTCGCCTGAAGGACCTGAGCAACGATAAAGAATATGTCATTGAGCCGGGAACGATGTACGCCCTCAGCGGCAATGAACGTCACATTCTGATCGCGGAGGAGCAATTGAGAATGGTGTGTGCTTTCAATCCACCAATCGTCGGCTCTGAAACTCATGATGAAAACGGCGTCTATCCGCTGGTGCAATGATCTGCAGTTGGACTCAGCAATTGAATGCAAATCCTGCGAATTGAAAAATGAACCACTCCTCAGACCCCTATCATTCACGCACATCCGACACGTGGGAAGTTGCTCCGCGAGTCGATCCGACGGCATCTGACAAACCGGGGCCGTTGACAACCGACGAAGTGTGGAACTACGCGCACGATGGTTTCCTGGTTGCACCGAGCCTGTTCTCTCAGCAGGAAGTTGACGAATTGCTTGCCGAAGCAACGTCACTCGCCGAGAACTGGCCGGAGTCTCGCCAGGGCATCGTCCGGGAGCCCGATGCGGATATCGTTCGTTCGATTTTTCGACTGCACAAAATCAGTGAAGTCTATCAGCGGCTGTTCGCGGATGAGCGGTTGCTGGAGCGGGCGAAGCAGTTGATCGGTACTGACGTTTACATTCATCAGTCGCGAATCAACTACAAGCCCGCGATGAACGGCAAAGAGTTCTTTTGGCATTCGGATTTTGAAACATGGCATGTGGAAGACGGCATGCCGCGAATGCGAGCTCTCAGTGTTTCTGTATTTCTGACCGAAAGCCACGAATTCAATGGTCCGCTCATGCTGATTCCCGGGTCGCATGAAACGTACATTCGATGTGCAGGATCGACCCCGGAGAAGAATTACGAAAACTCATTGCGACGGCAGGAATATGGCGTGCCAACGCAGGAGGCACTTGAGACGCTGCTCGAAGGCAAAGAGATTGTCGCGCCAAAAGGGCCAGCAGGTTCAGTCGTATTCTTTGACTGCAACACCATGCATGGCTCCAACGGAAACCTGAGCCCAGCGCCTCGCGTCAATCTGTTTGCTGTCTACAACAGCGTTGAAAATGCCGTCGTCGATCCATTTTGCGATTGCCGCCCCCGTCCGGAGTACCTTGCGGAACGAACGATTGAACCCGTTGGACCATTGGCGAATTCCAAATAACAGGCTCCATGAAAACGGATCGCATTGGCAGTTTCAAGGATTTTGCAGGTGTTGGTCGGCAGGAAAAGTCAGTGAACAAGTACCAAGTCCGACAATTGGATATTAATGGTCAGTTGCTGCAAGAGGACCAAGTGGAAGGCTCCAGCTACAACGCTGCACTTCGCCAATCGAAGAAAGTTGTCGACGGCGCGTGGCGACTCGAAGTCTGCGACGAGCAAGGCAACAAGGCGGGCGGAGTTACCGTGGAGTATTGGCGCCAGAAAGGCGGTAGATAGGTCGGCGTCGATTCCGTGCTTTCACCAATACTATTTGGTGATCTTTGAGTCGTCGTCATGTGGACCTGAAAAGCCACTCATCTTCCGTTAGAATGGGACGTTTTCTCGCCCGTCGTTCGTGAGGCTCTCAGTTGGAACGCGAAGACTCCCTCGGATTTCAGATTTTGAGAGCGATTCGGCGTATCATTCGTCGAACGTCCGAGCACTCGCGCAGTGTGGGAAAGCATGGCGGGGTCAGTGTGCCGCAGATGCTCTGCCTGAAAGCCGTTTCTGAGTTTCCGGGCGGCACAGATGTTACTGTGGCGATGGTCGCTGAAGCGGTGCAACTATCCGCGCCAACAGTCTCACGAATCCTCGACAAATTAGAAAAGCGTGGCTACGTTGTTCGGGAGCGTAACAGCAAAGATCGTCGGCGAGTCTGTGTTTCGCTTACTGAGCAAGGATGGCAGCGCATCGACAACTTGCCGACTCCTCTTCATGAACAATTCCTGAAACGCCTCGAAGCTCTCGACCCAATTGAATGCCTTGGGCTGTTGAAGGGACTTGAGAGAATTGTCGAGTTGATGGACGCGGAGGATATTGATGCTGCTCCATTGCTGACGCCGGAGCTGGAAGTAGGACCGGGTGGAGTGTCGCAGGACGCAGGCGACATCGATATACAGCGTGGAAACTGATAACACAGTCTGGGCTATTTCCACCCTGGTTGATGCTTCACATTTGAGCTGGCTGTAGGGTCAATCGACTCATTCATAGAGGTAGAAGCTCATTGCATCAGGCGACAGCGTCTTCAGCTTGACACCGATTTGATGCAAAGAGCTTAGTTGCTTGCTCGTCGCGCATGAGTTTCATCCAGCGACTCGCACGAATCAAATGATTTGGTGACAAAGGTACAAAAGGCCGTGCAGAGTGTTCATAATCGCTGCCAGACGACAAGACTGTCGCGATTGATGACTTCATGCTCAGGTGTCGAATGTTCCGAGTCTCCGTGCTGTTCACACTGACCGTCTGCGTAGTCAACACGTCACCTGGTACTCGGGGCTACGGTGATGAACCGCAAGTACGCTCTCAACTGAATGACTCAGCCAGCCGATACAAGACGACTGATGACTGGGCAGCACGGCGGGGGGAACTACGCAGCAAGTTTCTCAAAGGAGCCGGACTGAGCCCTCTGCCGCAGCGACCTGCACCGAGCGTCATTCGTCACAGTCTGCGGCAACACGATGGTTACACGGTTGAGAACGTGGCGATCGAAACGATTCCGGGATTCTACTGCACAGGAAACCTATATCGCCCCGTCGGGCGCAAGGAACTACAGCCGATTGTGCTGTGCCCCCACGGACACTTTCGCCCGCTGGGACGATTTCGAGACAGTCATCAGATTCGGTGCGCTCACCTGGCAACGATGGGAGCGACCGTATTTTCGTACAGCATGGTTGGCTGGCAGGATTCAACTCAAACGACTCACGATGACCCTCGTGTCCTCGCACTGCAGACATGGAACAGTATTTGCGCGGTAGACTTCCTGACCGGACTGGAGCGTGTTGATCCCGAGCGGATTGGAATCACAGGAGCGTCCGGTGGTGGCACACAAACGATGTTCCTGACGCTCGTTGATGATCGCATCAAGGCATGTGCTCCGCTTGTCATTGTCTATCCGTGGTCAGCTCCGGACGGATGTCTGTGCGAAGGCGGGCTTCCGGTGATGCAGGAGGCACAGACGAATGCCATTGAACTGGCCGCCGCTGCGTCACCGCGGCCTCAGTTGTTGATCTCAGTGGGGAATGATCCGACCGAAACATTTCCGCAAGTCGGCTTCCCATTCATTCAGAAGATGTACGAGGTCGCGGGTGCGGCGGATGCAGTGAGTAACATTCATCTGCCCGAGGAGAAACACGACTTCGGTCCAACGAAGAGACGGGAAGTCTATTCGTTCTTTGCGAAGCACCTTGAGATTTCGCCCGGGCCATTCTATGCCGGCGCGGTCGATCAACCTGCTGTGCCACCGGAAGACCTCAGCCGGATCGCCATTGAAACGCCCGAACAACTGCAGGTATTCGATGCCGATCATCCGTTGCCTGCCGACGCTCTGCAGGGAAGTGATGCAATCGCGTCGGCGATGGAACGTTACCTGGATGCCTTGCGAAGTCGGCAAACGGCCGCGCCGGAAATCGTACGACTGTCAGACAGTCCTCAGGCGGACTACTCCTTTCAAAAGGCTGGCCCCGCAGACGAAGCGCTGTTGTTTACTCCACCGGGTTTCGATCACCTGGGCGAGCCGCGAAACGCTCCGCAGACTCAGGCCGCTCATCTGCAGATCACCGTTCATAATGCGGGCACTCAGGAGCCGACACCGTGCCGCATCAACGTCGTCGGGCCGGACGGACACTACTACGAACCGGCGGACCATGTTCTGAAACCATTCAGCCTCACCGGAGAATGGCCCAAATCCGGCTGGGGCAATCGCCTGGCGAAAGCTCCTATCCGGTACTTTGGACGATTCTTCTACAGCACCGGAGAATCAACAGTCCGTGTTCCGGCCGGAACCGTGCGCATCGAAGTCTGGAAAGGATTTGAGCACCGCCCGGTCACCCACACCGTTCATCTCTCACCGGGTACATCGCAGACAGTCAGCGTCGAACTGGATCATACAATCCCGATTCAGCAGTACGGCTACTACTCCGGTGATCCCCACATTCACATCCACCGACGTGACAAAACAGACGAAGCACGCATTCTGGATCTGATGCAGGCCGAAGATATCCAGTTCGCCACGATTCTGGCTTACAACGAACCGGCGGGGCCGTATTCCGGGTTCATGAATCGGATGGAGTCGCCTCAGTACCAGGGCATCGGTCGCAGCTCGATTGTGTCGCGCGATGGCTACTCCATTCTGTCCGGCGAAGAATACCGCAGCCGATACTACGGCCACATCAATTTCTTCCTCATCGATCAACTGGTCTTCGAAGGATCAGATCACGATGCCAACGACTGGCCTCCCTTCGGCCTGGCGGCTCGTCGAGTTAAAGCCGAAGGCGGTATCGCGTTTTACGCTCACGGTGGATATGCTCAGGAAATCTATGCCGATGTGGTGCAGAGCAACATTGATGGAGTCGAACTGCTGCAGTTTGGAGTCTACCGAGGCATTGGACTCAACGACTGGTACCACATGCTCAACACCGGTTTTCGCATCCCCGCGAACGGAGCTTGCGACTATCCCGCCTGTCGGAAGCTGGGCGACTGCAAGACATATGTGGCAACAGACGGTGAGCCGACGATGGAATCCTGGCTGCGAGGAATGGCGGCAGGCCGTAGCTTCATTACATCGGGACCGATGCTGTTGCTGGAAGTTGATGGCAAACAACCAGGCGAGCAGATCGCGAAGTCCGGTAAGGAACCTCATCGTATTACCGCGAAAGTGCGAGTGCGGTCCGACGTCGCTCCTGTGACGCACGTGCAACTGATCGCGAACGGTCGCATCCTGCGTGAGATCCAGGTGCCTCGATCAGCCGGGCAGGGAAGCTGGGTGGAACTGGAACAAACGATCGAACTGGAGGAATCCGCGTGGATCGCTGCTCGTGCGTATTCCCTTTCTGCGACCGGAACTCCCGATGCGGAGTCGCATACCAATCCTGTTTACGTTTATCTGAACGGCGAGGCACCGTACAACCAGGATTCGCTCGATGTGCTGGTGAAGGCGATCGATGGGCAGATTCAGATTCACAAGAAACGCAAGTTCGATGAACGCGCTCAGGTCGTTGCGTACTTTGAAAAGTCCCGCGACATCCTGATGAAGATTCGCGAGGCCGGACGAGTACCCGCCGCAGGCCATCCATCCGACGTTGTCGGCGTTGAAAACCTGAACGATCCAGGACAACGTCAACACACCGACGAAGAACTGCGTGAGTTTCTCAAACCGATTCCTCCTCGTTCGGCTGAAGAATCGCTGGAGTCGTTCGAAACAATCGACGGATTTGAAATGCAGTTAGTAGCCAGCGAGCCTCTGGTTGTTGATCCGATTGCGGCTTCGTTCGATGAGAACGGTGATCTGTATGTCTGCGAGATGCGTGACTATCCCTACAAACCGGCCGAAGGCAAACCGCCGATCGGCACGCTGCGATTGCTGCGAGACACCAATGCCGACGGCGTATTCGACGAAAGTCATGTGTTCGCAGACGAACTCCTGTGGGCAGGTGGCGTCGCGCCGTGGAAGGGTGGAGTCTTTGTCGCGGCGGCGCCGGACATCTGGTATCTCCGGGATACTGATGGAGATCACAAAGCCGACGTGCGACTGAAGATCTACACTGGATTTGGAACCGGCAATCAACAGGCGATGCTGAACAATCTGACCTGGGGGCTCGATCACAAGATCTACGGTTCAACAGCTCATAACGGCGGACTGATTTCGACAGTCGGCGGACCAGCGAAAGGAGCCGCACCGGTCTCGGTCGCTGGACACGACTTTCGCTTTGATCCCGAAACAGGGCGTTTTGAAGCCATCACCGGGACCGTCCAGTTTGGTAACACGTTCGACGACTGGGGAAATCGGTTTCTGTGCAGTGAATCACGACCGCTGCTGCACGCCATGCTGCCGGAACACTATCTGGCTCGCAATCCGTACCTGCCGGTTCCGTCCGCCGTTCAGAACCTTACTAACGGTCCGGTGCCGATCTTCCGAATCAGTCCCCTGGAACGCTGGCGGATCATCCGATCCAGTCGGCGTGTTGCCGAAGGAGGCCGTTCTCCTGATTCCGCCGGAGCCAGTCATCATGTGATCGACGCTGCCGCTGGCGTGACGATCTATCGAGGCGCCGCATTCCCCGAATCATTTCAAGGCGACGTGTTTATTGGCGGCGCTCAAAACAATCTCATTCATCGGCGCAAACTGACGCCGAATGGGATCACGTTTACATCGAGCCGGGCTGACGCAAACACGGAGTTCGTACGATCATCAGACAATTGGTTTCGTCCTGTCAATTTTGTAAACGCTCCTGACGGAACGCTGTATGTGCTGGATATGTACCGTGAGATCCTCGAGTCGATCCATGTCCCCGACGACGTGGTGAAATACCTGGATCTCACCAGCGGGCGCGAACACGGACGAATCTATCGAATCGCTCCAACGGGCTTTCAGTACGCTGCACCACAACAACTCAGCAGTGCCACGACTGCTGAGCTAGTGGTGGCGTTGGAGAGTCCTCATAGCTACTACCGTGACACGGCTCACCGGTTGCTGCATGAACGCCAGGATTCGGCAGCGGTTGAGGCATTGCGACAATTGCTCAGCGATAGTCAGTTGCCTCAGGCTCGGCTGCATGCTTTGTGGTCGCTGGGCGGTCTCAACGCACTCACGGACCAGGATCTGATGACGGCACTTGGAGACGCTCATGAAGCGGTCCGGGTACATGCCATCCAACTGACGGAGCCGCGACTGGATAAATCGCAGGAACTCCTGCAGCGGGTGATTGAATTCAGCAATCACGACAATCAACGTCTGCGAACGCAGGCCGCGTTTTCACTCGGTGAGTCAACAGAACCGGCCGCAGTAACGGCACTCGTGCGATTGATGACTGTGTCAGCAGACGATGCAATTCTGAGAACGGCGTTTCTGAGTTCTGCCGGTCGCCAGCCGCTGGCACTTCTGAAGGAATTGCGAAAAGAGGAGTATGTGGACCCGGGAATCCTAAGACAACTGGCAGGAATGATCGGGGCAGGAGGTGACTACACAGCGGTGGACGAAGTGTTGAACGTGCTGCGAGAGTCGAAGGATGTCGCAATGCTGCGGGAATTGGGGCTGGCCCTCCGCGCGCGCGGTCTATCGCTTGCATGGGAGTCAATGTCACCGAAGACTGGAATGCTGCTGGCGTACCACTTTTCAAATGCAGTCAGGATCGCGGCCGATGCATCTGCTGCCGAAGCCGATAGAATCCAGGCTATACAGCTCATGAGTTGCGTGCCGCTACTTGTTTCGAGGGAGGCATTGCAGGATCTGCTGCAACGTGAACAGCCGGAATCGATCCAGATCGCTTCACTGGATGCTTTGGCGGGTTATCGTGAGCCTGAAATTGCGAACTGGATTCTGGATGGCTGGGATCAGCAGACTCCTGCCGTTCGCACCAAAGCTCAAACTGTTCTGCTTTCTCGACCGGAGTGGACTCTGACCTTCCTCAAAGCAGCCGCTGCCGAGCAGGTCAGCGTGTCTCAGGTGGATTCGATTCATCGTTCCGTGCTTTTGAAGCATTCCAGCAATGAGATTCGAACGCTGGCCCGGCAGTTGTTCGAAGAGTCGATTTCGAGCGGACGAGCTGCGGTTATCAAAGTCTATCAGTCGGCAGCCACCGGTGGAGGTGATTCATCCGCCGGGCAGAAAGTGTTTTCGCGTGTCTGTCGCGGGTGCCACCGAGTCGGATCGGATGGTTTTGCCGTTGGCCCGGATCTCACGTCGTCACCAACCCGCGATGCAGCTGCACTATTGAACCATATTCTGGATCCGAATCGGTACATCCTGCCCAATTTTGAATCGTACGTGGTTGTGGATACCAGCGGTCGTATCTTCACAGGCATCATTTCATCTCAGACGGCCACCAGCGTGACGCTGAAACGAACAGACAACCAAACGGATACCATTCTGCGAACCAATATCGATGAACTTGTGGGAACCGGAAAGTCGTTGATGCCGGATGGTCTGGAGAACAAAATCTCTGTGGCAGAAATGAAGGATCTCATCGCCTACCTTCAAGCCGTCAAACAACCAGGCGACACGGAATCACTGCCAATCGGTACACTGCCAGGCCTGACAGAACCTGAACGAAACTCAATCAACAACGAATAACACGCGGCAGCCAGTTGCCAATCGACAAACAGGAATATCAACCGATGCGCTATCAATCTTCATTGATCATGCTGTTCTGCGTTCTGCTGACACAGACCATTTGCCAGCCGGCGCAGGCTCAGCAGCATTCGTGGCGAGGATTCGAAATGGGCAAGGCGACCATTGATGACATCACGGCAAAGCTGGGGCCGTCGCCCATCGAAACGGCCGGCAGGCAGGACTTGAGATATCCGTCGACGCAGGATTCAAACCTGTGCGACCGCCTGTACTTCGTCAATAGAAAGCTCGAACTGGCCCAGTCGGCTTCAACCGACCCTCGCTTTCCGAATCGAGCGGCGATCGAGGAAGCGTTTGGGGCCCCTGAGGCAGAAGTCACATTCCAGACGCAGGAGTATCTGGACTATTCCGAAGAAGGGTTCCGATTCATCTGCGCCGCCGGTGGAACGACCACCGGAGTTCTCAGCTTTCGCCCGGTGCCACGCCGAGTCCCGCGCGGATATCCGAACACTCACATCAATCTTCGACGCGAACTTCCCCCCGCCACCAGACCGCTGCCGACAGTGTTGAAGGTCGGAGCTGCCCAGGTCTGTATCACTCCGAAAACGCTGGACGGCATTCAGTCACCGGACGCGAAACAGGAACTGCACGTGGATGAAGATGTATTTGCTCGAGCCGCCATCTTCCAGAGTGACGAACAATCCGTTGTGCTGATTGGGCTGGACGTGTTTGGGATGGGGTTATGGGACATCCAGCAGTTGCGGAATAGCCTTCGCGAGAAAGGCTTCCCCAACGTGATCGTCGCCATGTCACACACGCACGCCAACGTGGACACCATTGGCTTCTACGGCTACTACCCGGAAGACTACGCCAATCAAATTCTGAAGAATGCGGAAGAGGCGGTTCTGAGGGCAGCTGAGAATCTTGATTCTGTCTCGCATTTGCAATCCGGAACCATCGAAATGCCGCTCGCGGGTGGGCGAGTCGTCGACCTCATTCGTAACGGTCGAGATCCCGGCCTGGTCGATCCGTCAGTGTCCGTTCTTCAGGCAATCGGTGCCGATGGCAAGCCCGTCGTGAACATTGTTCATCTGGCGTGTCACCCCGAAGTCATTCGACTGAAGGATACAAATGGTCTGTCACCCGATTTTGTCGGCACACTGTGTCGCAAAGTGACAGAACAACTGGGCGGACAGACCGTGTTTCTTAACGGTGCACTTGGAGGCATGCTGACGCCGGACACGCGCTTTCGCACTCAGGAAGCCGCCGAAGAAATGGGAACGCGTTTGTCTGTATTCGCAATTGAAGCTGCCAGACAGGCGGTGTCATGTTCGAAGGACGGGTTGTTCGTGGAAACGGTGTCCGTCGAATATCCAATCACAGCGGCGGCGATCAGCACTTTCCTCAACAACCCACCCAAACCGTATCCCGTTCGAGACGGCAGAGTCACCGCTGACATGAGCGTCATCTGGATTGGAGACGCTCAGTTCGTGACCGTGCCCGGAGAGGTTCTGCCGGATATCGGTTTCGAGATCATGCAGGAAATGGCTGGAAGAACGCGAGTGATCGTCGGACTGGCTAACGGCGAACTGGGCTATCTGATTCCCGGATTCGACTTCCGAGCCAACGGCTATGAAGAACGAACCGGTCCAGGAGCCGCTGGCGGAGAGATCACCCGTTCCATCGGCCTGCAACTCGCTCGTAGACGTCCGTGACACGGAATCATGCTCTCGAATCTTGAGTCGGAGTCTGTTTGACGGAGTACGCAATACTGAGCATGATGAGTTGGTGACCACCCGTCCGCCAGCGCGTAGAGTTGCACTCGCTGAATCTGATCATCATCAGTTAAACAGAATGACGTTTCATGCAGTACCTCCCGCACCTCTACTGGATCCTCCCAGCTGCCTTTGCGTGTTATCTGCTTGTGGTACCTTTGTTGATCCTCGCAACATTCCGTCACGATGCTGAACCAGCTCTGGAATATGTTGACGATGACACGCCACTTCCTGCTGATGTAGATCAGCATTTCTTTGAAGTTGAAGATGCACTGGAATCCCTCGGCTTCAAAATCGATGACATGATGTACCTTCCGCGTCAGACGGACAATGTCAGAGTCATCCTGCAGTTGTTCATTCATCACAAAGATCGCACTGCAGCCATGGGAGTGACGATGTTCACACTTGTGAATGGCGTGTGGAGTGTTGGCAACCAATACGTCGAATTCACAACAAGACACCACAACGGTTTTACGGTGAACACGTCGAATTCCAGTGAGATTGGCGCATTCCCGCCCTCCGAAACAACAATCACAAGCTGGTTGTCTTGTCTGGACGACATTCCGCAGTTGTATTCAGCTCACTGCGCAATTTCCGATCTCCATGTGACCCATAAATCACGGGTGTTGCGGCTTGAATCAGATTTCAACGGCGATGCCGCACTGTACATTGCAGCCTGCATGAAAGAAGAGTTTCAGCATGCTGAAGAAATCGGATATTTGCGTCTCACTTCGGATACCATCGCGTATCGAGCAACCTTCATCGGTGCATACAAGATGACGTGGAAACAGTTACCACCTTTCAAAGGCATGATTCGCACTCGAATGACCCGTCAGGCTTTGAATCGACTCGCCAACGCCGGCTGGGATGTGAACTCACCGTTTGTGTAGCAGTCTTGCCTGCTCCAATCCCATGAAATGACGGTGTCGTCAGAAATTCGTCGGCGGAACAGAAATGACAATCTTCGCCAGTGAATACTGATTCCAGCCTGAGTCCGACGGACTACTGACCGGCCAATGTCCGACTGATCGCATCCAGGTTTCCTGATAACCGCTGCAGTAGAGACTGATCGGCGTCTGCCGTTTCGCACAGATCGATCGGCGCGATTGGAATCTCGCGGTCGCCCGCCAGATCGTTCACTTCGTCTGCCAAAGTCGAACGCGCAAAGATCACTGTCGGCTGGTGCTGTTCGATTGCATCATGCACTGACTTTCGATTGTCCTGAGACAATGGTCCATGCACCGGCAGGTGCACATAGTGCAGTTCCCAGCCGAGTCGTGCTGCAAGGTATTGGTACACTGGCGCGTCGCCCAGCACGGTGATGTCATCGACTGTAGTGGCAGCTGCGATCTCTTTCAGGCGTTTGTCGAGGTCGGAAAACTGCTGACTCAGTGCATCTGCTGCGCTGCGAATTGTCGCGGTTGCATCGGGAAGGACTTCCAGCAATACGTCTCGCGTCTGGTCCAGCTGAGACATGGCCAGTTGAGGGTCCAGCCAGGTTGCCCAGACAACTCCCGGATGAGAATGACTGCCGTCCGGCCCGTGCTGATGAATCACAGCATCCGGAATTCGAACGAACTTTCCGTAGTATCCTCGTGCAGTATCCACCAAACGCGATCGGGGCAGCGTCACGCGCTGCAGCCATGGCTCGTAATCACCACCGCTGATCAGAATTCGAGTGGAATCCTGCATCGTGCGGATAGCTTCCGATGTCGGTTTCCAGTCCGGTGACGTGTGTTCTCCGGAAACAACCAGATTGACTTCGGCTGCATCTCCCGCCATCTCCTCCGTCATGACCAGCAGAGGATAGCTGGTAACCGCGATCGACACGGGCTCCGGATCTGCTGGTGGAGGAGCGGATGATTTTGAATCACATCCGGCACCAACACCGATGAGCACCGCAAGGATTACAGCGTTGAAGAAACGACGATCAGACACGGTTTTCCGCCAGTAGCTCTGCGATTTGAACGGCATTCGTGGCAGCCCCCTTGCGGAGGTTGTCGGACACACACCAAAACGCCAGTCCGTTCGGATGAGACAAATCACGCCGAATGCGGCCGATGAACACATCGTCTCGACCGCTGCACGTTGAAGGAAGCGGATAGCTGCCGTTACTCACATCATCCACGACGGTCACACCGGGAGTCGCGGCAAACAGCTCGCGTGCTTCATCCACACTAACCGGCCGTTTTGTTTCCACCAGGATGCTTTCGCTGTGACAGTTCTCCACTGGAATGCGAACGCAGGTCGGGCAGACCTGAATCGAGTCGTCACCGAAGATCTTGCGCGTCTCATACACCATCTTCATCTCTTCGCTGGTGTAACCTTCTTCCTTTTCGCCGCCAATCTGTGGGATCGCGTTGAAGGCGATTGGATGAGCGAACGCCTGATAGTCGTAGCTGGTGCCATCCAGTGCAGCTCGCGTTCCGTCTTTGAGGTCTGTGTTTCCCTGCAGGCCGGCTCCACTGGTGGCCTGATAGGTGCTGACGATGACGCGATCAATCCCCGCAGCGTCATAAAGTGGCTTCATGGCAAGCACCATCTGCGTTGTCGAACAGTTAGGACTGGCAATGATTCCTTTGGCGTCGAGTGCATCCTGTGGATTGATCTCCGGAACAACGAGGGCAACGTCCGGCTTCATTCGCCAGTATCCCGATTCGTCGATGACGCGCGCGCCTGCTTTGATCGCCGATGGCAAGTATTCAGCGGCTGTGTCATCCGGAGTACTGGCAATCACCAGGTCGACTCCATTGAAACAGTCGTGCGTGAGCTCTTCAACCGTCACTTCCGTTCCGGCCAGATTGATCTTCCGTCCGGCACTGCGGGCGGATGCCAGCAGGCGGTACGACTTCGCCGGGAAGTTCCTTTGCTCAAGAAGTTCTCGAATGATGGTGCCGACAGCTCCGGTAGCACCAATGATTGCAACGGTATTGAACACTTTATTTCCTTAGCTTTGATTCTTCGCTCGTCCTGCGACAAGTGTGAGTCTGCCGGCCCAGGTGCAAACCCGGAACGCGTCCACGCAAGACGGCGATACTCTGCCGATGACGACGAGCACAAAATAACGCTCAACATCCGGTCTCTAAATCAGCAAACAGCGATTCCCCCGCATTCAGGGAGATTCGGCGTACAATTTGTGTTCTGTGAGAAACATTTCCACAGCTCGCGGGGTGAGAAACCGGAGTCCTCGCCCGTCGTCGATCCTGTCCCGAAGATCCGTCGCGGAAATATCGGTCCCAGGCATCGTTTTCATGAGAATTCGGGAAGTATCGAGTTCACCAGTGACCGATACCAGCTGTTCTTTGTCCGGAAGGGGATGGCCCGGCCGATTGCAGGCCACCACCGTGGACAGTTCCAGAATTCGATCAGGTTCGCGCCAGCCAGGAAAATCTACCAGCGAATCTGCACCCATGAGAAAGAACAGCTCGGATTCAGGAAACTCGCTGGCGATTTCGTCAAGCGTCAGGACGGTGTAGGAAGGACCAGCCCGGCGGATCTCCCGCCGATCGACTTTGAATTCAGGATATCCAGACACGGCCAGCTTGATCATGTCGGCTCGCGCGTGACCATCTGAGATGTCATGAGACTTGTGAGGCGGATTACCCGCAGGCAGAAAACGAACTTCGTCCAGATCCAGTTCCTGGCGACACGTCTCTGCCAGTAGCAAGTGCCCGTAGTGGACAGGATCGAACGTGCCGCCAAAAATCCCAAGTCTCATGTTGTGGTCCGATTCACCGGGACGAGACAGATCGCTCCCGAATGGTACTTCTTACTGGCTCGTCTATCATGAAGCCAGCAAAGGCGCACGCATTTCGATGATCCCTGAACGTGGCCTTCAAACGAAAAATGTTCATTAGGAATTCTATCTGAAATGGCAAACGCCGACGACCAGCGATTCGAAATATCAAGCAAATTCGATCCGGCGGGCGACCAGCCAAAGGCCATTGAAAGTCTGGTACGTGGTATCGAAAGTGGTCGCAAGACACAGGTTCTGCTGGGAGTGACTGGGTCCGGTAAGACATTCACGATGGCCAACGTCATTCAACAACTCCAGAAGCCGACATTAGTTCTGTCCCATAACAAGACGCTGGCCGCACAATTGTATTCTGAGTTTCGGGAGTTCTTTCCGAACAACGCCGTTACCTACTTTGTAAGCTACTACGACTACTACCAGCCGGAAGCTTACATTCCCCAACGTGATATCTACATCGAAAAAGACGCATCGATCAACGAAGAGATCGATCGCCTGAGGCTGCTGGCGACGAGTGCTCTTGTCAGCCGCAAAGATGTGATTGTGGTTTCCACCGTCAGCTGCATCTACGGCCTGGGCTCACCCACAGACTATCTTGAAATGATGATCCCGCTGCACGTCGGGCAGCAGATTGATCGAGATGCATTGTTGCTGAAGCTGATCGACATTCAGTACGACCGAAACGACTACGATCCTGGACGAGCGAAATTTCGAGTTCGAGGCGATGTCATCGAAGTCTGGCCAGCGTATGAAGAGTTCGCTTATCGCATTGAATTGTGGGGAGATGAGATCGAAAAGCTGTGCATGATCGATCCGGTCAGCGGTCGGGAATCGCAGTCAATGAATGAACTCTATATCTATCCCGCCAAGCATTTCGTTTTGCCGCGTGAGCGCATTGAGACCGCTCTGCAGGAAATCGAAGACGAACTCAACGAAACACTTGAGCAGTTTCGCAAGGACGGCAAACTGCTCGAAGCGCAGCGATTGGCTGCTCGCACGCGTTACGACATGGAACTCATGAAGGAGACAGGATTCTGCCCCGGGATTGAAAACTACAGTCGTGCTCTGGCTGGCAGAAAGCCAGGAGAGCCTCCCTACACGTTGTATGACTTCTTCCCGGATGACTTCCTGATGTTCGTCGACGAATCGCACGTCACAATTCCTCAAATTCGTGCGATGTATGCAGGCGACAATGCTCGTAAGACGACATTGGTCGAACATGGTTTTCGAGTCCCCATGGCCAAAGACAATCGACCGCTGCGATTCGACGAATGGAACGCGAAACGCAATGACCTGGTCCTGGTCTCAGCCACTCCTGCCGACTGGGAACTCGAACAGACCGATGGCGAAGTCGTGGAACAGGTCATTCGTCCCACCGGGCTGGTCGATCCGGTCATTCGTATCGAACCAGCTCGCGGCCAGGTGCCTCACCTGATGAACGCCATTCGCGAACGCGCAGAAATCAACGAACGTGTTCTGGTCACAACGCTCACCAAACGCCTGGCAGAAGACCTGGCAGGATACATGAAAGAAGAAGGAATCCGCTGTGCCTGGCTGCATTCTGAACTGGACGCCATCGAACGAGTGGAAGTGTTGCGCGAGCTGCGGGAAGGCGTACATGACACCGTGGTGGGAGTGAACCTGCTGCGCGAAGGGCTGGACCTGCCGGAGGTTTCACTGGTGGCCATCCTGGATGCCGATAAGGAAGGGTTTCTGAGAAGCGAGACCAGTCTCGTGCAAACGATTGGTCGGTCCGCCCGAAACGTCAATGCGGAAGTCATCCTGTACGCGGACAAAGTGACAGACAGTATGCAAAAGGCAATCGATGAAACCAATCGTCGTCGAGCGATTCAGATGGCGTACAATGAAGAACACGACATCACACCGGAAACGATCCAAAAAGCCATCCGAAAGGGAATCGAAGAAGAAATCGCTGCCAGAAAGGTGGAACGCGAATCGGCGGGTGTTACATCGGAAGAACAGTTCGTGACGGAAGAGTTCATCCGTGAGCTGGAGAGCGAAATGCTGACTGCGGCAGAACAGCTGGACTTCGAGCGAGCAGCCCAGCTGCGTGATCGCGTCCATGAGCTTAAAAAGAAGACTGGCCAGCCTCTGCCGGAAGACTCAACTTCCCCTGGTTTCGCGAGGAAGGGGAGTCGCCGAGGGAAAAAACGCAGGAGACGCTGAGTGCCCGGCGCCCTACCAGGTGCAGACATCGATGGCTCGCCTGCTTGAGCGTGAGATATCCGGGCGTTAGCATTGAAACTCAGCCAGCAAAAACGCGGGATTAAAGTCATCTCAACTGTATTTGGAATCGTTGGAGCAGTTCACTCTGCCCCTTACGTCAATCAGGAAGTGGATCATGATCATCGGAAAAATCTGGAACTCGATTAAGGCACAGATGAATAAGCTGGCCAACTTCTTCTGGACGGCTGATCCGATCGCACAGATGCAGTACGAATACGATTCTGCAGTGGATCAGCTCAAGTCCGGCCGTGAAGGTCTCGCCCAGTACCGTGCGCTGGTCGAACGAGTTGCACGGCAGGCCGACAAATCAAAGAAACATGTGACTCAGCTGGAAGGCAAGGTGCGGTCCTATCTCCAGGCCGGTGATCGTGAAACCGCCGCAAAATTCGCCCTCGAACTGAACAAGGCCAAGGAAGAACTCACGGAGAATCTTGCTCAGCTGGAGATGCACGAGAAGTCATACGACAACAATGTGAAGAAGATCAAGCACGCCACGTCGAAGGTGACCGACATCAAGGAGCGAATGAAGAAGTACGATGCGGAACTCAAGATGAGTCGCGCCGAAGCGGAACTTGCCGAACTGGCCGGCACATTCAATTTCGACATCACCACAGATCTCGGTCAGATCGAATCTGTCCTGCAGGACCAGATCGATACCAACCGGGCCAAGGCCAGGGTCGCATCGGATCTGTCCGAAGAAGGACTGGAAGAAATTGAGCGCGAAGCCGCCGTTGAAGATGCTCTTGCCGCAGACGCTCTTCGCCAGTTTGAAATGGAAATGGGAATGATTACTCCTCAGACGGCGGATATCAGTGAAGAACAGAAAGATCTGGGGCCAGCTCAGACTGAACTCAACTGACCGTCTTTGGAGCTGACAGACTCGCCAGTCAATGAGCGAGAATTTGACCATGGCGTAAACATCTTCTGCAAAGCTCGGTCCTGTTTCAGGCCCGGGCTTTGTTCTCTCTGATGAACTCACTCACAGAAGCAGCGAATGTCGAACTCATTAACACCGTCCTCGGCCCTTCCGATTGAACTCCCGAAATGGTATCCCGAGTGGGCACGTGAGTTCTGTGAGACATACTTCTCAGGAAATGCGTGCTTCTTCATTCTGCATGGCAACGTTCATGATCTTGTTCCCTGCGGTGAAGGAAACTCTGTTCAGTTCCTGAATCTTTCGTCCTATCTCGGCGAATACCTGTTCGGGCGATGGGACATTGTTCTGCAACACAATCTGAGTCGAGGGTTGCAGGCGCTTGCCGGTCGCGATTCGGAACGGCATCAGGAAATGATGAGGGAACTGACGGGGCTGTTCGGGCACTATCGCAACTGGTCGCGAAAGCCAGACGACATCCTGCTGACGCTCGATCAGATGATCGAACGTTACCTGCTGGAAGATGATCCTGAACAACGCAAACGCCTTGCCGTCGTGTTCGACTACGGTCAGTACCTGGTTCCTCCAGGCGATCCGGTGCAGATTTCAGGAGCAATTGCGTCACGCGTCGTGCGTTTTCTGGACTGGGCACGGAATCCGTACATCCGACGAGTCAACATGGCGTTTTGTCTGGTCTGTGAAAGTCTGTCAGAAGTTAACGACCGCCTGACTGAAAGCCCCTATGTCGCCACGATCGAAATCCCGATGCCGAATGCGTCCGATCGGGAGCAGTACATCGACAGTCGCGTGGATGCATCAACGACACCAGCCACTGGTACGATGACTCCACAGGAACTTGTGTCGAATTCCAACGGGCTAAGTCTGCTGAGTCTCGAACAGCTAATGTCTCAGGCCAGCCACGGTGTCACGGCAAAACAGTTTCGGTCGCTCAAGAAGACAGCTATTGAACGTCAGTGCGGTGGCTTCCTGGAATTCGTCGAACCAAAGCACACGCTGGATCTTGTCGTCGGTCATGAATCCGCGTGCAAACGGCTGCAGGATGACGCCCGGTTGATCAGCACGGGCCATGCGGATGCTGCTCCCATGGGATACCTCGTGTGTGGACCGGTCGGCACCGGGAAGACATTTCTGGCAGAATGTTATGCTGGCTCCATCGGCATCCCCTGTGTGAAGCTCAAGAACTTTCGGTCCAAATATGTCGGTGAAACCGAAGGCAATCTACAACGTGTCCTGACGGTGCTCCGCAGTCTGGGGCCGGTGATTGTCATCATCGACGAAGCCGACGCCGCACTGGGCGATCGAAATCAACAGGGAGATTCCGGCACAAGTGGGCGGATTTTCTCGATGATCGCTCAACAGATGGGTGACACCAGATATCGCGGTCGGATCATCTGGATGTTGCTCACATGTCGTCCGGATCTGCTGCCAATAGACCTGAAACGTCAGGGCCGAGCCGAAGTTCACATCCCGCTGTTTTACCCGGACAACGAAGAAGAAATCGGCAGGATGTTTCGCGTCATGGCACGTAAGAATGATGTTGAATGCCAACTGGACGGTCTAACGCTGGACGACCGGCACTCCGAATTGAGTGGTGCTGACATCGAAAGCGTCGTCCTGACCGCCCGACGACTCGCGCTGCTGGATGGACGTACTGAGGTCACTGCTGCCGACATTGAAACATCACTCGGAGAGTTCATTCCGTCAGCTCAGGGACTGGAAAAGACACTGCAGGAAGTGGCGGCCGTTCTTGAATGCACGCAGCTTGATTTCCTGAACAAACAGTGGCGAACTAAGGTGGATGCTCCGGAAGGTCGGTCTCAGCTGCAGCAAATGTTGACTCGGACGCGAGCGATGGTAGAAAGTCTGTAGAGCATCAGTAGACAGGCCACGACGAAGGAAAGACGAACATGCGAATCCGAAAACTGTTCCACATCATGATCGTCGCAGCGTCCTTCTTCCTGTCCAGCTTCGCGCTGGCGAATGACGTCGCAAAGCCACACCAGTTCACACTGCCGGAAGGCTTCAGCTCACAGTGCATCGCAGGTCCTTCGCTGGTGAGTCATCCCACGATGGGCTGTTTCGATGATGTCGGACGCTTCTTTGTGTGTGATGGAGCCGGAGTCAACATGTCGGCGGCAGAACTCGAAGAACACCTGCCGAATCACATCACGATGCTGGAAGATCAGGACGGGGATGGCACGTTCGAAAAGTCCACGATATTCGCTGACAAAATGACGTTTCCCATGGGAGCCGCCTGGTACGAAGGAGCCTTGTTTGTCGCATCACCTCCAAACATCTGGCGGCTGGAAGATACAACAGGCGACGGCATCGCCGACAAACGCGACATCATCGTTGACAGCTTTGGCTACACCGGAAATGCGGCCAGCATTCATGGCTGTTTCTTTAGTCCGGACGGTCGCATGTACTGGTGCGATGGTTACCACGGTCATGAATTCAAAGATGACGAAGGAAACATCACCAGCAAACGCAAGGGATCGTACATCTTCAGTTGCTGGCCGGATGGCAGCGATGTCCGCATTCACTGCGGGGGAGGCATGGACAACCCGGTGGAAGTCGATTTTACGGAAGAAGGCGATGTTATCGGTACAGTCAACATCCTTTACAACCGGCCGCGCGTCGATTGTCTGGTACATTGGCAATACGGCGGAGCGTATCCTCATCGTGAAGCCGTGCTGGACGAACTGAAAGTCACCGGCGATCTGCTGGGGCCGATTCACAGATTCGGCCACGTTGCTGTTTCCGGGACAACACGCTATCGCAGTGGAATGATGGACGGTGGCTGGGACAACAACTTCTTCGTCACACAGTTTAACCTCGGCAAAATCGTACGAGTCGAACTGGAACGCCACGGAAGTACCTATTCGTGCACCGAACGTCAGTTTCTGTCCTGTAGCAACCGCGACTTCCATCCAACCGATGTGATTGAAGATGCAGACGGGAGCCTGATCGTGATTGATACCGGAGGTTGGTTCTATCGTGGCTGCCCGACGTCTCAGATTGCAAAGCCCGATGTTCCGGGAGGCATCTACCGCATTCGACGTGATGACATGCCCGTTGTTACTGATCCGCGAGGCAACGGCATCGACTGGAATGGGCGTTCATCAGAGCAACTGATTAGCGATTTGGCCGACGAACGATTCGTTGTCCGTGAAAAAGCCATTCAGGAATGTGTGCGCCGAGGCGACACAATGATCGATTCATTGATTCGGATGCTGAAGACCGGCAACACCATGGCGCGCCGCAATGCACTCTGGGCGATTACAAGAGTGATGGGAGCGCTGGACGACGATAGTCGCTTACAAGTGCAGGAAATGGTTAATGTCGCGATCATTGCCGCACTATCAGACCGGGAGCCGAGTGTTCGGCAAACAGTGTGGCGCGGCATTGGTGCTGGCGTATTGAGTCGCAGGATTGGTCCTCTGGACTTTAGAGAGGCGACGCCCTTTGAAACGAGTGTTCAGTGGAGCGATGCCTTGGAAGGACTTGTCAACGGAACAGAAAAATCGGCAGCTGTTCGTCGCACAGCTTTTGCATCATTGTCTTCCAGGCAGCTGACAAGGTTCAACTGCTTTGCTGGAATTCAAGACGCAGATGGTTTCCGAACACTCGACCGAGAAGAGCGGCACGCCATTCTATACGGATTGCTCACCTCAGTACCTCGGCCTCACCAACATAAGACCAGGGTCAGTCATCTCCTGACTGCACATCCCGAGTACCTGATTGTCATGAACCAGCTCTATACTGACGGAGTGAACGCTACGGGACTAAGCCACTGCCTGATGCATGGGAACGTCAACGTTGCATTGATTGCAACGAGTATTGTACGGAAGGGTATTGCAACAGGGCGATTCTCGACGGAAGAACTTCAACAGCTTGATGCAGCAGCCGACGCTCGTTTACAAAAACAGATCGGCGAACCAGACAGGGATTTGTCACTGATGTCCAGCATCATCCAGACGTTCGTGGACTGCGATAAAGTTGCGAGCACAGTCGCCAAGCTGTTGGCGCAGTCGAATCCAAATGATGCAACCCGCATGGCGACCCTCAAATCGCTTGCGTCTGCTGATTCGGTGTCACTCCATCCGTCATGGAAACAACCACTACAGAATCTGCTTAGTTCAGATGAGCCTGCCAAAAAACTCGCGGCAATTCAGGCAGCTGGTAGTATTGGAGCAGCCCATTTCGCGCCTGTACTCACGGCACTCGTACATAGCCCGGAGGAAGCGGTTCCCATCCGAACGGCTTCATTACGAGCTGTCGCCGCTGATCGGTCACTCTTTAACATGGAAGGTGTTTTTACACTTCTTGTGCGCCTGACAAAGGATGGTATTCCTGCCGAGCAGATCACAGCGTCGCAGCTACTAAGTGTCGCACCGCTTACGTCACAGCAATTGAAAGAAGTCGCACCATTACTTCAGGACGCCGGTCCAGGACAACTGATTGATCTTGTACCCCTCTTCAAAGGAAGACTCCCGGTAGATCTCGCTGTCAGCTTCCTGGACAATCTTGAGAATGCTCGCAGTCTGAGTTCTCTGCCAACCATTTACGTGTCAGAAGTCGTCAAACGCTTTCCGCCAGAGCTGCACGATCGAGCCAACGCACTACTCGATCGAATGCACGCTCAGGAACAACAGAAACTTCTGAAGCTGGACTCACTGATTGATGAACTCAAAACGGGAAATGCCGACCGAGGCAAGGCCGTCTTCTTCAGCGAAAAGGCAAAGTGCTCAACATGTCATGTGGTTGGAAGAAATGAGGCGGGGGAGTTGCTGGGTAAACGAGTTGGCCCGGATTTGACGACCATCGGTGCCAGCCGGACGTCTCAGGATCTGCTGGAATCCATCATATTTCCGTCGTCCACGATCGTTCGACAGTACGAACCTTACACGCTGGTAACAGTCAACGGACGCACATATTCCGGCCTGGTTGTCAGGGACACGGCAGACTCTGTTGTCATTCAGCAGGCAACGGGTGAGCCGGTCACCGTAGCCCGCAACGATGTTGATGAACTCATTCCGGCCACCGCGTCCATCATGCCCAAAGGTCTGGACGAAGAACTGTCAGCTCAGCAGATTGCCGATCTGGTCGCCTGGCTGCAGAGTCGGCGGTAAGTCGCTGTCGCCGCTTCGCGATTCAACTGCGCTGATCCACGACACTCCAAAGAAGTTCCGCTCTAATGAATGATCCAGTTGATGGTGCCAGTCGCCCGATTGATCGGCGTGACCTGCTCAAGTCGACGGCGATTGCAGCCGCTGCGGGGATGCCGCATGCCGCGAGCACTCAGGCGTCTATTGGTCCCGGCGTCTCTCCTGCGAACAACATCATCACGGAAGAGAACAAACGACCAGGTACGACCGATTGGCAGCTCACCCGAGTCCGTCCCAATGCGAGCACTTACCGAACGTCGCTCATCGAAGGCTACTGTTCTCACCAGTCGGTGTCTGCGGGTGAGAAACTCACGGTGTTCGTCAGTGCCGATCCAGCCCGGCAGTTTCAGCTGGATGTGTATCGCATGGGCTACTACGGCGGAACCGGTGGATGCCACAAGGCCACCTACGGTCCGTTGAATGCGGTGCCTCAACCGGTCCCTGACATCGGTCCGGCACCCGGACGGCTTCGAGAGTGCCAGTGGAGACCTTCCATTGAAATCACCATCCCCGACAGCTGGGTGAGCGGCGTTTATCTGGGCAAGCTGACAACAATTCCTGAATCCAGTCACGAACCGTACTGGCAGAGTTACGTCATTTTCATTGTCCGTGATGACCGCAACGCCGACTTCCTGTTTCAGTGCAGTGACAATACCTGGCATGCCTACAACCGCTGGCCGGTAAACGAATCACTGTATACTCATCCGGCCGGCAGTCATGCTCCGGGCGTTGCCGTGAGCTTTGATCGTCCGTACGGGAAGTACAACCAGATCTTCGATCATCCGCTTTCCATCGGGTCCGGTGAGTTTCTGCTGTGGGAGTTTCCTCTGGCCTATTGGATGGAGCAGCACGGATACGATGTGACCTACGGATCGAATCTCGATTCCTGCGACGCCGAATTCATCCGGCGCTGTCGAACGTTTCTGAGTGTGGGGCATGACGAATACTGGGATCTGAGACAGTACGCCGCCGTTGAATCGGCTATTCAGCACGGGACCCACGTCCTGTGGTTATGCGGGAATTCCGTCTTCGTCGATTCACCGTTTTCTGCTTCTTCTTCAGGCCAGCCAGGTCGAATCATCACTCGAAACGGTTGCTACGGAAAACTACGACCGCGTGAACTGGAGTACGCTTCAAAGATGTACGCCGGACTGACGTCCAGTGGACCGGACGAACGACGCATCATGGGTGTTCGAAATGTCTATCCCTACAACGGAGGCGGTGACTGGACGTGTGTGAATCCTGAACACTGGCTGTTTGAGGGAACCGGGATGCAGAAGGATGACAGTATCCCAGGACTCGTTGGATGGGAACACCACGGAGATCCGGACCTGAAACTGTCGGGCCTGGAAGTTATCGCAGCGGGCCCGATCTGGTCCGGAGGAACCAACGAAGGCCGCTATGAATCGGTGATGTTCCGGGGCCCCCAGAACAACATCGTATTCAATGCCTCAACGATTTTCTGGGCACAGGGATTGTCCTCTCCACCGGGGCATATTATCCCGTGGTCCCACTTCAGCCGACCGCACGGCCCCGATCCCCGAGTCCAGCGGATCACACAGAATCTGTTTGAGGCAACGTTGAAGTAGCCGTCTGAACGTGAAATCTCCGGAATGCGGATGACAAGCAACCTCAGATGAAGGTGCTGCTTACTCTGGCAAAGCAGTGTTCGGCTCAGCTTCCTGTGGAATTTCATCACCGGCAGACTCGGCTTCACCTGCAAAATTGCCATCGGCCGCTGGCTGTTCCGGATTGACGGGAGGAATCTCAACTGATTCGCCTCGATAACGTCGCAGAGCATAGTGCTGAAAATCAGCGACGGCGTCTATGTCCTGATAGATGGTGGCCGTGGCTTGCCAGATTTCAATTGCTTCAGCAACTTTGTCGTCGTCGAAGAGGCGTTCTGCCTGCTCCATTCGGCCTCGAAAATTCCGTCGAACGTCGAGGTGTTTCAGGACCTTCTGTTTCGCGCTGTCGAGTGAATCACTGAACAGAACGGCCCAGAGTTTGAGTTTGTCGGGGGAACCATCATCAGAGGTTGTTGACGCACCAGGTTGTTGTGCCATCTTTTGAACGGCTCTGTAGTATCGCTCCACGGCGGCCAGCGGATTGGCATCCAGGTCCTGTTCCGCCTGGAATGCGGCGACATACCATTCTTCGTACTTGTCTTTCAAATCTCCGTAGCCTTTGGCTCGCTTTTCCATCTGCAGCCTGAGCGTTCCCAGATCGATTTCGAACAACCACGCCCTGGCATCGGCAGCGAATGGTCCTTCCGGATCCCGTTCCAGCATATTAATGATATCGTCTCGCAAGGCCCGCGTTTCAGATCGCAGTCCGGCTTCCATCACGGGAGCAATCCTCGCGTGCATGGATTCCAGACTTTCCGGCCAGCTGAGATAGACCGTGAGACCAATCAGCAGTCCCAGGCAGGCGGCGAGAAATGATGTCCTTTCGTGCAGGGGGACATCTTTGCGTTTCTTCTTTTTTTTCTTCTTGAGCGCCTTGCGCAGCTGAGTATTCTCTTCCTGAGTGGCGATTTGCCCGCCTGGGAGAGTATTCGCTGCGGCGACGCTGTTTCCTTCCGCCAGCCGATCACGGATTTCTCCAAGTTCCGTATGCACGGCCAGTGCATCGAATGGTCGATCATCCGGATTCTTTGCCAGCATCCGATCGATGAGATTGTCCAGCCAGACTGGACAGTCAGGAGCAAATTCAGTCACGTTGTGAGGATCATCGTTGAGATGCTGCATGAGCATCTCCGCCGGGTTTTCAGAAACAAATGGTGTTTCCCCGACGAGGGTTTCGTACATCAAACAGCCAAGGGCATACAGATCTGTCTTGCCACAAATCGGATGGGCACCATTGATCTGTTCGGGTGCCATGTACGCGTAGGTGCCGACGGTTTTCCCGGCTGCTGTCAGAGCGGTCGCTTCTGTGTCCCGGGCAATCCCAAAGTCGCCCAGCATCAGCCGTCCCTTACGCGACAGAAACAGGTTGGCTGGTTTCAGGTCACGATGAATGATGCCGGCGTTATGAGCGTGTTCCAGTGCGGAGCAGACCTGACGCCCCACGTGAATCGCCTGCTCCCAACTCAGACGACCTCGTTTCTTCATCACATCCTGCAGCGAACCACCATTGATGAACTGCATCGCGTAGTAGCGCTGATTGCCTTCGGTTCCGCCACCGTAGTACTTGACGATGTTGGGATGATTGAGCCGTTTGAGGATCTTGACCTCACGGTCGAATCGGCTCAGCAGTTTTGGATCGTTAATCAGCCCTGGAGCCAGGATTTTGACGGCCACCGGCTTGTTGTTTTTGGGATAAGTCGCCCGATAGACGACTCCCATGCCACCGATACCAATTTGTTCCTCCAGAACGAATGGACCAATTGTTCGCTTGTCCATGATGAGGAATCACTCGTAACGGTCGGAGCAGAAAACGATGAAGATTGGCAGGTCGACGTTGTTGAATTCTTCAGGAGTGAATGTATGCCAGTGGCACACGTGGTTTCATGTTTAACATACCGAGATTCGTTCGTGAGATAACTGCCAAATCAACGTCAACGTTTGCTTCGCTGGAATGCTCTGTCTCTTCCTTGCTGTGGAGTCGCGTCGGTCTCTGGCAGATCATAGTCGAATGCATCCTCATTGAGTGGTTCAGAAATCGTCCCAGGATCATCAAAGAAACGGCCATCTGAAGTACCGTGCGATTTTGTACGACCATTCCTGCTCAATGACTGAAGCAGCTTATGTACTTCCACGGATTGCTGCCCGGCAGTCGTTTCTGAATACTCATCCGCAATCCGTTCCAGTTCCTGCTCGACCTTCTTTAACGCCTGACGAGCACGCAGTTCGGCAACTGATTTTTCTTCTGATTCGACTGCTTCTCTCAAAGCAGCTTCGTCCATTATTTCCGCCCGCTGTCTGGCAGCTTCCAGGTATTTGACACGCAGGTCCTCGAGTTCACTGCGAGGACCGGGCACTTCAACCACGCGCTCGCTGACAACGTCGGTGTCAAAGACTTCATCATTGAACGGATCCGGCGTCTCGTCCGTCACTCCGTTAGAAACCAATACAGCTCCAGCGGTCAATGCAGCCAGGCAATACAGACAAAATGACCTCATAGTCTGACCTCCTCAGTTATCAGAGATGGGGCAAAGCGGATAACAAATCGGTGAGATTTAATCTTACCGAGCTTCTGCGTGGCTTGTCCAATCGGCTTCCGATCCGCACAACCGATCCCTCACGTTTTTCTGCGATACGTCGAGCTGTGAATCTTTGCAGAGCCGACAATTTCGATGTCGATGATACTGATCGGACAAATACAATTGCCAAACTCACCGACCTTCGTCACGATTGATAGTCCTTCCCGCCCATCCTGCCAGTTCCTGACCATCGTCCGCGAGCTTAGCCATGCTCACCATCAACGGATCAACCAACCGTAATCTTTGCGACAGAATCCAGCGTCGTCGTTTCCTGCAGGTTGGTGCCATGAGTGCCTTCGGCCTGTCTTTGCCCGACCTGCTGCGGGCAGAACAATCCGGCGCAGCGGGCAAGTCGAATCGTTCTGTGATCCTGATTTGGATGCACGGTGGGCCATCGCAACTGGACACCTTCGACATGAAGCCACAGGCTCCGTCGGAATATCGCGGACCGTGGAAGCCAATTCCGTCCAGTCTTCCCGGACTGGATGTTTGCGAACTGCTTCCCGAGCACGCCAAAGTCATGGATAAGTGCACAGTCGTTCGCAGTTTTTCTCATGGCAACGGCGATCACTGGGCGGCTGCTCACTGGATGTTAACCGGGCGGCTGGGATCAACAGGAGCTAACCGGACTCCTCAGCAACCGTCCATGGGAGCCGTCGCATCTCATCTGCTTGGGCCGAAACAGGTCGGCTCACTACCAAACGTCAATATCAACGACGGTGGATTCGGATTCCACGGAGGTGCGTGGCTGGGAGTCGACCACAATCCGTTTCGTTACGGCGAATTCAGTTATGGCAACGAAGCCGGACGGCTACCCACCGGCGATCACAAGAGTTTTTCACTGGTCGACGGACTCAGTGAAGATCGACTCATAAATCGAGTCAGTCTGCAGGAGCAACTCGACACGCTCCGACGGCGCATCGATCGCAACTCAGAATTCGATTCCTTCGATGCGATGGGGCAGCAGGCGATGGATATCGTGATGTCAGGTCGAGTGCGCAAAGCATTCGATCTTTCCGGTGAAGATCCGAAGGTCAAAGAACGCTACGGTCCCGGATGGGGTGAGCAGGCACTGCTCGCCAGACGACTGATCGAAGCGGGCGTTCGTTTCGTGTCACTCAATACCGGCTACTTCGACGATCACAGCAATATCGAAAACGCGTTAAACAACAAACTGCCTCGTCATGACAAATGCGTCGGTGTGCTGATTCAGGACCTGGCGGATCGCGGCATGCTGGACGACACTCTGGTCGTCACCGCCGGCGAATTCGGGCACACACCACGAATCAACAACAATGCGGGACGCGATCACTGGCCTCAGGCTCAGAGTATTCTGTTTGCCGGAGGCGGATTCCGCCACGGCCAGGTCATTGGCGAAACGAACGACAAAGCCGAATATCCGGTTTCTCGAAAAATCGGCGTGGAAGATTTCTGTGCAACGGTCTATCACTCTTTGGGCCTGCACATCAATGACACGATCTATGACCGTTCCGACCGACCAGTCCATCTGGTGCCGGGCGGTGAAGCCATTCGCGAGATGATCTGAATCCTGGCATTGCTGGACCACGTGTCGTACTTCTCAGCATAAGACTGGTCCCGTTTCGGGAATTCGCCAGCGTCCCACAGGCAATGGTTGCCTACAGGCGAAAAACGTTCATGATGGGTGAGGTGTCAACTTCCATTCCTGAAACAGAAATCTGCCTCCATGGCACACGAAGCTTCCACTTTGAGTACCGTCCCGGACGAACGCGGACGATTTGGCGACTTCGGGCGACGCTACGTTCCCGAAACACTGATGTACGCTCTGGATCAGCTGACGGAAGCCTGGCAGGACGCCAAAGCCGATCCTGACTTCGATCGGCAGTTCAAGGCTCTCCTGCGAGACTATGTCGGGCGGCCGAATCCGCTGTATTTCGCAGAACGACTGACGGAGCTGTGCGGAGGGGCGAAGATCTACTTCAAGCGAGAGGATCTTAACCTCACCGGAGCCCATAAGATCAATAACACGATCGGCCAGATCCTCTTGACCAAACGAATGGGCAAGGGGCGGGTCATCGCAGAAACGGGCGCCGGTCAGCATGGCGTTGCCACAGCGACCGCCTGTGCAAGATTCGGTTTGCCGTGCGTCGTTTACATGGGTGAGGAAGACGTCCGTCGGCAGAAGCTTAATGTCTTCAATATGCAGACCATGGGTGCAGAAGTCCGACCGGTCACAAGTGGTTCGCGCACTCTGCGTGATGCCATCAATGAAGCGTTTCGAGACTGGATGGCATCCGTTCACGACACACACTACATCGTTGGCAGCGTCGTGGGGCCTCATCCTTTCCCGGCAATGGTCCGTGACTTTCAATCGGTGATCGGAACAGAGACTCGCGAACAATGCCTCGAGAAAGTCGGCCGACTGCCTGACGAAGTCATCGCCTGCGTTGGAGGAGGCTCCAACTCCGCCGGGATGTTCTATCCATTCGTTGACGACGAATCTGTGCAACTGACAGGCGTCGAAGCCGGCGGTCGTGGCTCATCTCCGGGCGATCATGCCAGCACCCTGACTTATGGTCAGCCAGGCGTATTGCATGGCAGCTACAGCTACGTGTTGCAGGACAACGACGGCCAGACTCAGGATGTCCATTCCATTTCAGCCGGACTCGACTATCCAGGCGTGGGTCCCGAACACAGCTATTGGAAAGACAGCGGCCGAGTCGGTTACGTCAGTGTGACGGACGACGAAGCACTGAAAGCGTTCCACACGATGGCACGTACGGAGGGCATCCTGCCGGCGATTGAAACGTCTCATGCAATCGCCCACGTCTTAAAGGCCGCGGCCAAACGCAGTCCGGAGGACGTCATCGTCGTTTGTCTGTCTGGTCGAGGCGACAAGGACGTCAACGAAGTGGCCCGTCTTTCCGGACTGGATCTGTCATGAGCAACGACAATCGGCTTGAGCAGATCGAAACGGCTTTGATGCATCTGCAACAGGATGTGGATCAGATCAACCAGTCGCTCACTGTCCACTTTGAGCGGCTGCAGACGATTGACCAGCGGTTCAAAGGCCTGGAACGCGAACTGGAACTGATGCAGCAGCCGGACGAAATCCGCGATCCAAAGCTGGAAAAGCCTCCGCACTATTGAGCGACATCCGGCGGATGAATGCATGTTGCGAGCTGACGCAACATCCTGCGCGATTAGAGTTTTCAAACACCAACCTTCCGAGAATTTGTTGCCGGTTTGCACCATGGCGGCAACGTCGCGATCGATCGTGGGTTTTTCGCGTCACGTGTTGTATTTCTTCGTCCCGGTTTCCATTCGTGACCTATCTTCCAGCAGTGAATACCACTTCTGGTATTGCGCAGGTGCTGCGCGCTCACCCCTTCCGGGAGCGTACAGGCGTCACAATCGTTGAGACCCGGACCAACACGATGTCTACCAATTCACCCGCGAATTCCCCAGCACCATTTCATCCCACTCCTGCCAGTTCGATCGGAATGGAAACCGAAGAAGGTCGTCAGATCACCCTTTGGGGGCTGCTGGACGCATTCCGACGTCGCTGGGTTCCAACGCTGGCAATTGCCATCCCTGCTGCCATCCTGGCTGCTGCACTCGTCTGGGAGTTACTTCCACCAAACTACGAATCAACGGCCTACATGCAGGTTCATCAGTTCGAACAGGTTTTGGTGAAGGCGACGGACAAGGGAACGGCTGACTTCCTCACCTATCGAGACAGCCAGATCAAGTTCATGAAGAGTCGTCCGGTGCTGATGGAAGCACTTCGCCGGGAAGGTGTCCGCGATTGCCGTACGTTGAAGGACATTCCGTACCCTGTGGAATGGCTGGACGAGAACCTGGAAATCAAGGAAGACCGCAGCCCGGAAATCCTTCGCATCTCACTGGAAGGCCAGTACCCGCAGGACCTGGCATTGATCGTCAACTCGGTCAAGGACGCGTACCTCGACAAGGTTGTTTACAACGAGCGCAACGATCGTATCCGAAAACTCAAGGACCTTAAGAAGACATATGATACGTACAACCAAAAGGTAAAGCAGTACCAGGATCGCATCGACAATCTGGGACGAGAGCTTGGCACCGGCAGTGCCGTCACAGCGGCGGTAAACCAGACTCAGTATCAGATTGAACTACAAAGCCTGCGGAAAGAACTGCAGGACATCAACACACAGATTCGCAACGAGATCACTGCTCGCGACTATCTCAAGGAACGCGGACTTCCGACAACCACGTATGCTCCCGTCCCCGGCGTTTCACCCCGCAGCGGCAGTCCCTCCAGCTCTGCCGATCCCCGCCGGCAGCTGGCAGTGATTCGGCGCAGGATTCGCGACTTTAAATCAACGATCCGGAATCCAAACCATCCCGATCTGAAACAGCTGGAAAAGGAAGAAGCCGACCTGTTGCAGGCTCTGACCGGAGCCGAGTCAGCCGGTTCCAGCGCCCCAGGAGTTCCCATTTCGCCTCTGGTCTGGATGGAACGTCGTCGAGACAAGCTGGAGATTGAAATCGAAGACCTCACCGAACAGCTTCGTTCTGTCGGCAACAACATGGTCCTGCTGGAACGTGAACGCAAGGACATCGAAATCATGGAGAAGCAACGCGACAACCTCGCGATGCAGATCGAAACCAAGCAAATTGAATTGAACGCCCCGGAACGCGTTCGAGAAATCGATCCGGCCAATGTGCCCGAACGCCAGGACCAGAAGAAGCGCATTCAGCTGGCGTCACTGGCACTCCTCGGTACGTTCTCACTGATCGTGGCCGGCTTTACGCTGTTCGAGTGGTTCTCACACAGAATCGGTTCCACAGGCGACGTGACACGGCAAACCGGACTCCGGCTGGTCGGATCGATCCCATCACCTGACAAAGGTGGTTTACTGGGCCTTGGAATCTTCGCCAGCCCGGTTGATCCTGAAGAATGGCAACGGGCCGTGATCGAATCGATGGATGTGGTACGAACCTACCTGCTGCGGCATGTTGACCCATCCCGTCCAGCATCAATTCTCATTACCAGTGCGTCTGCCAACGAAGGCAAGACAACCGTGTCCTGCCAGCTGGCCGCCAGTCTGGCTCGAATCGGTCGGCGAGTTGCTCTGGTCGACTGTGACTTCTGTCGTCCGTCGGCTCACGAGCTGGTGGATTGCCGACCTGGGCCAGGGCTGTCCGAATTCCTTCGTGGCGAAGCACAACTGGCCGACATCTGCCAGAGCACCCAGGCCGCCGGACTCACATTCATTCCTGCCGGTCAGGTCGATCAGATGACTCTCCAGGCTCTGTCGAGCGATGGTGGCCAGTCCGTCATCAATCGTCTGAAATCTGAATTCGATTTCGTCGTGATCGACACCTCGCCGCTGCTGTTCGTCGCGGAACCATCCATGCTGGCTCAGAACGCCGATATCGTATTGATGTCAACCCGCAAGGACTACAGCCGCGTTCCTTACGTCACTCAGAGTCGCGACTCACTGCAAGGCCTGAACGTCCCGCTGCTGGGGGCCGTCATGGTTGGCGCTGATTCGGATCTGCAACGCCAGACGTACGGCTATCGCCAGAAAATCGGAGTCGACAGCTCAGTTGCACCCGTGCAGGGATGATGAGCCGCCGGACAGGATAACATAAGAATTCATGACGAGTGATTCAGTGATTTGTGATGGAACATTTACGGTAGACGTTGAGGACTACTTTCAGGTGTCTGCGTTCGCTTCACGCATTCGTCCGGAAGACTGGGGACAGTACGAATGCCGAGTCGAACAGAACACACACCGCGTTCTCGATATTGCTGCTCGCGCTGGTACCACCGGAACCTTCTTCGTTCTGGGGTGGGTTGCCGAACGGTACCCACACCTCGTTCATGAAATTCAATCGGCAGGGCACGAGATCGGTTGTCACAGCATGTGGCACCAGCTGGTTTACGAACTGGGCCCGGAACGATTCCGTCGCGATCTGGTGGAGGCTCGCGACGTCCTCGAAGACATCACCGGCGTTCCGATCACGTTGTATCGCTCACCAAGTTTTTCGATCACACAACGATCCACCTGGTCATTGCAGATCCTTCGGGAAGAAGGGTTCTGCATCGATTCCAGCATTTATCCCATCCGTCACGATCGGTATGGAATTCCGACGGCTCCTCTGGAACCCTTCACGGTTGATACACCAGCCGGCGGCATTCGTGAGTTTCCCGGCATGGTGTGTGAAGTGGCCGGCATGCGGCTTCCGGTTGGTGGAGGCGGATATCTGAGATTGTTTCCGTTGTGGCTGACCCACGTTCTGCTGAAACGCGTTCGGCAGAACGGTCGACCATTGAACGTCTACATTCATCCGTGGGAATTCGATCCGGACCAGCCGCGAATTGCGGCGTCGATGAAATCACGTTTCCGGCACTATCAGAATCTGCACACAACGGCTGCGAAAGTCGAAAGGCTGCTGACAGCGTTCAATCTTAATACGATGTCAGCGGCGCTGAGTACCTGGTCTTTTCCGCAGGGCCGAACGACACGTCATGCTCAGCCGTCAGCTGCCGTCGGTCAATGAAAGGAGTCACTATGAAACCTCGCATTCTGCACGTTACTCATCGTGTTCCCTTCCCACCGGATCGTGGAGATCGAATTCGCACCTGGAACATTCTGAAGTTTCTGGCAGCACGCGCTGATGTCGATCTGGCCTGTCTGGCCGATGAGCCTGTCGAGCCGTCGACAATGGATGAACTCCGTAGAACGGTCCGCCGAGTCGCCGTAGTCCCTCACGCGGACGCGCGAAGATACATTCGAGGTGCTGCTTCGCTGTTGTGTGGTCAGACTGTCACGGAAGGGTTGTTTCGATGTGGCGCACTCACCCGGATCATCCGGGCATGGAATCAGGATACCATCTACAACGCCGCCATCGCATCGTCATCAGGAATTGCGAGCTACATCCTGCCTCCAAATGTCACAACACGCGGGCAGGTGTGGGTCGATCTGATTGATGTCGACAGTCAAAAATGGCTCGACTATTCGGCGGCATCTCGCTGGCCGATGTCAGCTGTCTACCAGACTGAGGGACAAAGACTTCGCGCGCTGGAATCACGGCTCGCAGATGAGGTGGATCGATTGCTGGTGGTGACTGACGCAGAACGTCAGTTGTTTCATTCGTTTCATCCGGCTGCTCCCGTGCAGGCCATTGGAAACGGTGTCGACACTGAATTCTTTGGTCCCGGAAGCACCACCGTCCAGCCACATAATTGTGTCTTTGTCGGCGTTATGGACTATAAGCCAAACGTAGATGCCGTCTGCTGGTTTGTCAGTGAAGTCTGGCCAGAGATTCGATCACGATTTTCGGATGCGACCTTCAACATCGTTGGAAAGTCTCCGGCTCCGGAAGTCACCGCACTTGCAGAAGTAGACGGCGTGACAGTCACCGGCCCGGTTCCTGACGTTCGCCCCTGGCTGCATCAGGCGACGTGCGTTGTCGTTCCGTTGAGGATTGCTCGTGGCGTTCAGAATAAAGTTCTGGAAGCAATGGCGTGCGCTCGTCCGGTCATCTGTTCCCCGGCTCCCCTTCAGGGACTCGCCGTTGAACCGGGTCTGCAACTGCTGAAAGCTGAAACAGCCGAAGAGTGGTTGGATTCGGTAACAACTGTTTTCGAAGACACCGGACGTGCCGAGGAACTAGGCGTCGCAGCCAACGCCTGGGTGCAGACACACCATCGCTGGGAATCATGCCTTCAGGATGTGTGTGTGTTGTTACAGGAGTGTCGTGGATCGGAATCGACCGAACTGGAGGTCACTCCGTGAAAGGACTTATCCTCACGTGCCTCATCACGTTCTTCGGCGTGACTGGATGCGTCATCACACCATTCTACGGATTTCTGGCGTACGTCGCGCTGGCGTTGCTGCGTCCTGACTTCCTGTGGGCGCATTCCATCAGCGGCGGACGTTTTAGTCTGATCGTGGCCATGGCCATGCTTGGCGGCTGGATGCTTCGAGGTTTCGGACGCTGGGATCTTGGAAAAGCTCGTCCAGTGGTATTCCTGTTCACCGGGTTTTGGCTGTGGTCTGTATTCGGAGCGTTCTACGCCGACAGTTCCAGCCATGCATGGCACTACGTAGAACAGATGGGCAAAATTCTGTTGCCGTTCCTGATTGGTATTACGTCTGTGCGATCGATTGATGATCTCAAGAAGCTGGCATGGGTGATCGTAATCTGCGAAGGCTACGTCTGCTTTGAACTCAATATGTGGTACTTCAGTGGATACAACTATCTGTGGATCAACGGTTTCGGCGGAGTCGACAACAACTCCGCAGCAATTGGATTCGTAACGGCTCTGGGTGTGACAGCGTTTATGTTTCTTCACGAACAGTCGTGGTGGAAACGCTGTATTCTGGCGTTGTGCGGTGCCTTCATTGCTCATGCAATCCAGTTCTCGTTCTCACGAGGTGCCATGCTGGCCACCGGTGTTCTGGGGATCACCACATGGATTGTGATTCGCAATAAGACATCCTTTCACTATTCGCTGTTTGGGCTGGCAGCCCTGGCGCTGATTGGCCTGGCTGGTCCGGAAGTCCATGACAGATTCTGGCAGACGTTTGAAAAAAACGACGGCCAGCACGAAGAGTCAGCTCAAAGCCGCATTGATCTATGGGCCGACTGTGCGGTGGTCATTGCCCGAAATCCAGTCATGGGCTGCGGACCGGACCACTGGCCATTGATCGCTCACACCTTCGGCTGGGAGAAAGGTAAAGAAGCGCACAGCCTGTGGGTCCAGACAGCCGCCGAAACTGGTATTCCGGGCATCATGCTGTTCGCCGGGTTCTATGTGGTCTGCATGTGGCGTTGCTGGATCGTGATGCTGCGTCTGAAACCGGATGAAGACCCGTGGTACCGGGACTGCTGCCAAATGACGATCGCATCACTATGCGGCTTCGGCGTGGCTGCACAGTTCGTCAGTCTGGAAGCTTTGGAGGTGCCGTATTACGTGGCATTGATGGGAGCCGGCACACTGGTCCTTCACTCCCGCGAAGCAAGACAGCGGCGACTCCAGCAGGCTCAGCAGCAGACGGCAGGCAAAGCCCCTGTCCAGGACTGGCGCGACACCGTTGGCAATCCGGAACCAGTTGCAACGCCGGTCTCGTTCGAACCGATTGCTGACCGACAGGAACAGCCCAACTTCCTGATCATGAACTGATCGCTGCCGATTGCGACCTTGAAGCAAGGTACAGCCCTTCTGCTATTGCCGACGGCTTAGAGACCGGGTGGTACCTTGCCACTCACGGAATCCTCCAGCCAATCCTGTTCAAATCTACTGCCAGAGTCGGACATCGCATGGCAGGTTGAACGGCGAACGTTCTCATTATCCTGGTGCTGTCGCTGCTGTGTATTTGTGAATTGACCCGGCAACAATCTCAGCAATGTTGAACTGCTTCCTCAGGATGTTTCTCTGCCAACGAGGTTCCATCTGTGATAGGTTAGGCACATATTCTTTGGTGCTCTGATTTCCCTGCCAGGTACTTTGCTGCATGAATCCCGTCTTCCATCAAGCGCATCGACTGCTGCGGTGTGGTTTGCTTTCATTTATCGTCCTGAGTGCGGTGCTTCGGAATGCCTGGTCGGATGAATCATCTGGTGAGGTTTTCAAATTTCAGGTGCGGGCCAGTGAGATTGATCCGCGCGTCAAGTCGTATCCTGAAATTGACTTCGTGTTGTCTGGAGTGAACGGACGACCGGCGGACCTGCAGAATGCGTCAGTGGATACTCGGGTTGAAGGACGTGGACAACTTGTGGTCTGGCTGATGGGGCACAACCCAAGACTATTTGAACGACTCAACAGTTACGGGCTACACGCCATTCAGCCGCATTATGCTCGACAGTGGTTCGGAATTTGTTGCCAGGAGAAGCCTGTGGGGCCTCATTGTCGCGGCAACATGCGTTTGGAAGCAGCGACCGGCGAAGACTTTTCTGACGAAGTGGCAATTGAGAAACCAGACGGCATGATAGAACGATCATTTCAGTTTGTCCGCTGGCTGAACAACGAGAATCCGGAAGGTAACTGGGGGCAGTTTCTCAACGAAGCCGGTGATGGCCTTCGCTGGGATAAGGTCATTATGTCGGGCGCTTCTCATGGCTCAACAACGTCAGCTCGGTTTGCGAAACATCAAGAGGTCGCGCGAGTTGTCGCATTGTGTGGCCCGCGCGACCAGTTTCAGGACTGGCAGAAACTGCCGTCTGCGACTCCGGAGAATCGCTACTTTGGCTTCACGCACGTACTGGACGGCGGCTGGACCGGAGATCATTACTGTCGGTCGTGGGAGTTGCTGGGTATGCATAGGTTCGGCCCGCTCGTTGATGTTGATGAGACAGCTCCGCCCTATGGCAACACGCGAAGGCTGATTACGGCGTTCGATGTGGCCGGCGACGCGCGGCGAGCTCACAGTTCAGTCACTCCCGGCGGCGCGTCAAAGAAGACGTCAGAAGGGAACTTTGCTCACGAAGAAGTCTGGCGGTACTTGTTCACTCACCCTGTTGACAGGGTGGGCGAGGCAACGGAACCGGCCCCGGATTGTTTGAAGGATCAGTAACCTGCCGGGCATAAGACGTTGATCGTTGCACCTTCAGCACAGGAAGCAGTCCACGAACATTCTCCCACACCCCGCCTCGTGAGCGACGGACTTGCCGTCGACCATTTCCTCGCTGTCGGGAAAGCTCCACGTGCTGGCGCAAGGAGTTGTTCGAGTGTGCACCTCACGACGTTGGTAATGAGTCTTGCTTTGCCCCATCGTTGAATGCGGTGGTATGCGTTAGTCCATATCACTCAGGATCAGAACCAGAGATTACCAGTTGCTTCCGTTAATCATCCGAACGAGGTTGTCCTGGATTTCGCGGCGGCATACTTGTTGGTTATGCCGGTGTAACAGCTTGATGACGCGTTCATCAATGAAGCATCTGGGAATGGGGGAGTCCGAAGAAGGGTCGACATAGTCGTTAGGCAGCCATTCAGCTCAATGGAATACATCCGATCGCGCAGCACATCCGAGGACGAGGCTCCGGCAATGAAATTCAGCTGGAATAAACCATGATTTACGTGGCAGCTTCCTGAGTGAGGTCCACAATCTGCTACCAGCACTGCTGAGATTGTGGTTCCCCTGCCCTTCGCATGCCGAGAATGAGCGCATTGAGTGCCGACTCATTCGTACTATCCCTTGTGAACGCAGGCGGCAGTTTCCTGTTATGATTCGGGCTACGCTCGCTCGCGACATCATGCTGTTCTGTTGAACGAAGGACCGAAATGTCCGACCAGCGGAATTCCCGCTCCACGCAGATTCCCACACGACCTGCATCACTGACGGTTGATTTGACTCAGTCGGCTGACGGAATCGCTATCACCACTCGACAGGCCCGCGGAAGCGGTGGTGGATTCCTGCTGTTGTGGCTCATTGGCTGGACGGTTGGCTGCGTCTTTCTGGCAGGAACCATCATCAATGATCCGTCAATCGGAACCATCATGTTTGCGGTTCCGTTCTATGCGGCGTGGTTGGCAGTGGCCGTGTTTCTGGTCTGGAGTGTCTTTGGGACTGAGACGGTGCTGGTCCAGCGCGATAGAGTGTTGTTTCTGCGGAAAGCGTTCGTACAGCTAACGGCAAAGTCAATTGACGCAACTGACGTGCAGCAGTTCTGCACGTGTCGAAGCAGCTATCAGGAAAACGACTGTTACCTGTGGGGCATCGAAGTCACAACGATTGGCAAACCCATTCGATTCGGATATCGGATCCCGAAACAGGAACGTCTGTGGCTGATTGCAGAACTCAATGCGTTCCTCGATCTGAATGAGCCTGAAACAGATGCGGAAGACGAAGTCGCCACGCGTCTGAGCGCGTCGCCGGTCACGTCAATTCGACTGACGTCGGCAAATATTTTCGACGAGCCACCCGAGGACAGTAGTTGGCTATGCGACGAAGGTCCCACGACCGTCGAGTTCTATCAACACGGTCGGTTGAAGATTCTGACGGTACTTGGCCTGATGTTTATCAACGCATTCTGGAACGGAATTGTCTCCGTGTTTGTCATGGCGCTTTGGGGCATACTGCCAGTCGACAACGGGATGCCTCAGGAGATCGAATGGTGGGGCATGTTCATCTTTCTGATTCCCTTCGAAGTCATTGGCCTGGCGATGTTTGCGGGACTCGTGATGGCGCTGGCAGAACCACTCCGACAGACAACATGGTATGTGGATCAGCAGCAAATCACACACGCGATTGGCTGGCCTGTCTTTCGGCGAACGCGAGTCTATGAATGCGATGCCGTCGAACGCCTTGAACTCCGTCGCAATGAAGCCGACGACGATCAGCAGAAGACCGAGTCCTTATGGACTGCCCGGATGGACATCGGTCGCTTCGACATCACCTTCGTCGACGACGATAATACGGACGTGTGCACCATTGCAGGGCTGACCGAAGGCGAAGCACGCTGGATGGCAGGGCAGGTTCTGGAATGTCATCCGGAGTGGAATTGAGTACCGCCAACTGGCTGGAGAATACGCAATGACAGGCGATCCGTTTGCCGCTCCGGCTACCCTTGATTCAGCCGAACCGCAAGGCCGACACTGGTGGACCATGCTGGTAGCAGCAATGATGTTATTGCTGACCGGATACTATGCCATCAGCGCTGCGACACTTCCGTTCGCTGATTCTGTGTGGATCGGTGAGTTGCCACTGTTTGCCATCTGGCAGTTACCGAAGGTTCTTCTACACGGTTACGCTCAGACTTTCTTTATGTGGATCCTGTCGGTAACGGGCTGGAGTGCCGGTTCGCCCTCGCCCGATATGATCGCGACGCAGCCATATGCCATGATTGCAATGGTGATGCTGCCCGGATGTGTGCTGTTGCTGCTGGCAGCCGTCAGCCGCTCGCTGAAGAAGGTCGGTGTACCGGCAATTATCCTTCTGAGTCTTGCTGTGATTGATGCGGGCGTCTCGTTTTGGTTTGAGCAGACGTCGCGGCTCAGTCTTTTCTGAAAATTCAGCTGCCGAGGCCTCTGAATTCAAATTGAACTGATTGTGGAACGAATCATCATCTGGCAGCAGAATATAGACCTCGATAGAATACAGGCATTCTGTCGTTCTGTCCGGGTATTGACACATGCGAGTAACGGGCACAGTTCTGATTCTTACGCTGACGGCGGTACCACTTTCAGCTCAGGATGCGCCAGCGTCAGATTCAATGGAGGTTCCGTTGGCCAGAATCGTGAAGACACTGCAGAAGTCTGCCACTCGAACGCTGGGAGGAAAGCAGTTCTGGAGCGATGTGCGGTTCTTTCGTGGTTGGCGCATTCAGAAGAATGTGTTCACCGGCCACTGTCGCCTGCTTGATTCGGAGCATCATCGATGCGCTCACGGGACGCTTGAGGAGTGCGAAGCTGCGTTGCTCAGAATCCGCGAGGAGCAGCAACTGGAGCCGATGACGGGGCGCGCCGTGATCCTGATTCACGGATTGATCCGTAGTTCGGGATCGTTCAATTCGATGGCTCGTCACCTGAACGATGACGGCTGTACCGTCGTGCCGTTTGACTACCCGAGCACAAGAAGTCCGATCCCGGCTGCGGCCGACTGTCTGAATCAGGTGATTGAATCACTGGAAGGAATCGACACGATCGATGTGGTCGGGCACAGCATGGGAGGTCTTGTGTTGAGGTGCTATCTGCGAGACTATGGCGATGATCGAATGCGGCGAGCCGTCATGCTGGGCGTGCCCAATCATGGTGCAAGGATGGCGGACCAGATGCACAACTACGTGCTGTTTCGGATGTTGTATGGTCCCGCTGGCCAGCAGTTGGTTTCTGACGAAGAAGGACTGATTGCTGATCTGCCTGTACCCGACTTCGAATTCGGCGTAATCGCCGGCGGTCGAGGAAATGCGAAGGGCTACAACCCGCTCCTGTCAGGCGACAACGACAGTACGGTGACAGTGAGAAGTGCTCGGTTGTCTGGTGCCAGTGATTTTTTACTGGTGCCCGTGATTCATTCGTTTCTGATGACGGACCGCCGGTGCATCGCGGCCGTGGAGTCTTTTCTGGACCAAGGTCGTTTTGATGTGGAACGGGAACCCCAGCGGATTCCGTAGGATCAGCAGCGACGGCGGGACGCCACGCCTTGCGGCTGATTGGGACAGCACCAGCGCTCAGCTGAGTTCGCTGATGATGCGTTCGACGTTTTCCAATTGCTTCTTCAGACCTGCCAGCGTTTCTCTCACGTCATTGACGACGTTCTCCGGAGCTTTGTCCACGAAATTACTGTTGCCCAGCTTCTTTTCTGCTCCGGTGATGTGGCCTTTGAGTTCGTTTGCCTTCTTCTGCTGTCGTTCCAGTTCTGCATCAAGATCGATGAGACCTTCCAGAGGGATGTAGCCATCCGCATCTTCCAGACTGAAGTTGGCGCTGGCTCCCGGGCGGTTTACTTCCAGACCGGCAGCTTCCAGCATTGTCTTCGACAGGTTATCGAACTGGTCTGCGACGGCATGCATCTGATCGGCGACTTCCGGCGCGCAACGCATGAACAGCTTGAGCGGTTCTTTTGGGCTGATCTTGTACAGGCCTCGAATGTTCCTGACCGCGACAATGATTTCCTGCAGTCGTTCGAACCGCTTCTCGAGTTCCTCATCGCAAAGGTCTCCTGACAGTTCTGGCCATGACGCAATCATTACGCTTTCGGTTGCTTCTGCTTGTTTACTGAGACCTCGAACGGGCGCGAGCTGGTTGAGCGTGTGCCAGAGTTCTTCGGTGATGAACGGAGCGAACGGATGCAGCAGGCGAATCAGAGTGTCGATCACTTCGACGAGGACGCGCTGGGCGACCGGTCGTGACGTGTCGTCTCGCAGACGAGGCTTAATCATTTCCAGATACCAGTCGCAGAATTCGTTCCAGGTAAAGTCACGAATCGTGCGAGTTGCCTGGTCGAACTGGTAGCGGTCGAGCATCGTTGTGACCTGGTGAGCGGTCGTGGCCAGGCGGCTAAGTACCCAGCGATCTTCCATTTGCAGTTCGTCATCAGAAACCGGACCCGGCGTGTAACCTTCCAGGTTCATAAAGGCGAAACGCGATGCGTTCCACAGCTTGTTGCAGAAGTTGCGGCCGTATTCGAACCGTTCACTAACGATACGAGCTACAGCGGCTCCTTCGTCTGTCGTGAACCATGGACTGGGGAACTGGTACTCCTTTTTGCATTGCCCACATTTGATGGTCGGCGTTTCTCCGCCCATCGGTTTCATGTCCTGGTGTTTCTTCGTTTGAGGTGTCACGGCTTCGCAGTGAGGGCATTCGTAGCCAACGGGAAGACGGACATCCTGAGTTTCACCGGCCAGGGACGAAATCGTGAAGCGGACGGCATCGGTTCCATATTTGTCGATCAGTTCCAGTGGATCGACACCGTTACCTTTGGATTTGGACATCGTCTGCCCAAGTCCGTCCAGAATCTTCGGATGGATATAGACGTGTTCAAACGGCACATCGCCCATGTTGTACAGACCAGTGAGTACCATCCGCGCAACCCACAGCGTGATGATATCACGCGACGTCACCAGCACCGACCCCGGATAGAAGTAGTCAAGGACTTCATTCTTCCCGCTCTCCGTAGGGCCGGTTCCCACCGGCCGATTTGGAGAAGGATCAGACTCATGGCCGGTGGGAACCGGCCCTACGAGAGGTGGGTTTGCTTCCAGATTCGGCCAGCCAAGCGTCGCATGAGGCCACAGCGCCGAACTGAACCATGTGTCAAGGACATCGGGATCCTGTTCGAAGCCGAGATCCGACAGCTGTTGTTCCAGCTCTGGGTTGCCTGCGTCAACACAGGCGAGAAGCAGTTCTTCACCAGGGATCATGCCTTCTGCAAACGTGGCCGACACGGAATTTGAATACTCCGACGAGAACTCAATCGTTGCATCGGCACTTAGGGTCGCACCCAGGGCTGACAAACTCTGGACGGAGGACTCTCTGCTCTCGACGGGCTTCGACCATACCGGAATTCGGTGCCCCCACCACAGTTGTCGACTGATACACCAATCCCTTTTCTCACTCAGCCAGTCCATGTACGTCTTCGTGTACCGCTGAGGAAAGATCTTCACTCGTTTGTCATCAACTGCATCCATTGCAGACTGAGCGAGCGTATCCATTTTCACGAACCATTGGTCGCTTAGATACGGTTCGATCGGTGTCTTGCTGCGGTCGCTGTGCTTGACCGGGATTTTGCGGTCTTCGACGCCGTCGTAGTGCCCCAGTTCTTCCATCTTCGCGACGATCGCTTTACGAGCATCGTAGCGATCCAGACCTTCGAATTCTCCGCCGTTGTCGTTGATCGTGGCATCGGGATTCAGAATGTTAATCATTTCCAGATTGTTGCGCAGACCGCAGGCGTAGTCGTTTGGATCGTGTGCCGGTGTCACCTTTACTGCACCGGTGCCGAGTTCCTTATCCGCCAGTAATGCATCGCCGATGATCGGAATGAGTCGTCCGCTGATGGGAATCTGAACGTACTTGCCGATGAAGTCTGTATAGCGTTCGTCGGTCGGATGTACGCAGACCGCCGTATCGCCGAGCATCGTTTCCGGACGCGTTGTCGAAAACTGAATGCGTCGATTTGTCTTGTTGCCGGCATCATCAACGACAGGATAATTGAACGTCCAGAAATGACCGTCGACATCTTCGGTGAACACTTCATCGTCGGCGACAGCGGTTTGCAGGTGGGTGTCCCAGTTGACCAGCCGTTTGCCTCGAAAGATGTAGCCATCGCAAAACATCTTAAAGAAGGTGCGACGAACGGCCTGGCAACAGACATCGTCCAGTGTGAATCGGACGCGTCGCCAGTCGCAACTGGCCCCCATTTGTTTCAGCTGGTTGAGGATCCGTTCCTGGTATTCATCCTTCCAGACATGAATCCGTTCGACCAGCGCGTCTCGACCAATGTCGTGCCGCGTAATTCCTTCTTCTTCGAGCATCCGGCGTTCGACCACTGCCTGAGTCGCAATGCCGGCGTGGTCCGTGCCAGGCATCCACAGGGCTTCGCGTCCCTGCATACGACGCCAGCGTGTGAGCAGGTCCTGCAGTGTCCCGTTCAGGCAGTGCCCCATGTGAAGGGCTCCGGTGACGTTTGGCAGGGGAATCATGATCGTGTGTGGCTGGCGATCCGGATGGGGATCGGCGTTGCAGTATCCCTGCGATTCCCAGTGCTGGACCCAGCGCGATTGAGCGGCAGACGGTTCGTATGCTTTTGGAAGTTCGGACATTGACGTTGTCTATTGTCTTCAGTTGTTGAGAGTCGGCGAAACAATGGTGGTCGCCATCAATTCTTTCGGTCGGGGCTGGTTAGCCTGCTCCGACGGCTCCACTGTCCTTATGGATCTTGTATTCGACTGCATCGACCAGAGCGATCCAGCTTGCTTCGATAATATTCTCGCTGACGCCAACGGTACTCCAAACGTCATCCTCATCACGGCTTTCGATGACAACTCGCACGCGTGCGGCCGTTCCTTCGGTACTGTTAATGACCCGGACCTTGTAGTCCACCAGATTCATATTCGTGAGTCCGGGATAGACATCGGTCAAAGCCTTTCGCAGTGCGGTATCCAGTGCATTCACCGGACCGTCCCCTTCACCCACGACATGCTGCTCGTTGCCGTTCACCGACAGTTTGATGATGGATTCCGTCACTGGATCGCGGTCCTGATTCAGCACGTTAACTCGATAATGATCCAGTTCAAACGCCTTTCGATAGGTGCCGGCATGTTTCATGACAAGGAGATCAAATGATGCTTCCGCTGCTTCGAACTGATAGCCATCATTCTCCAGATCCTGAACGGCATTCAGAATCTTCGCCTGCAGTTCCTTGTCTTCCTGCATGCGAAACTTCGTGGTCTTTGCCATGATGTTGGAACGACCAGAAAGTTCACTTACCAGCACCCTCCGAGCATTGCCCACGGAAGTCGGTGGAATGTGTTCATAGCTGTGAGCGATCTTATTGACCGCATGCACGTGCATTCCTCCTTTGTGAGCGAAGGCGCTGGAACCCACAAATGGCTGACCATTGCGAAAGTTCATATTTGCAATCTCGTAGACATACCGGGAGAGTTCAGTCAGGCGGGGGATGCCATCTTCGATCAAAACGTCGTGCCCGTATTTGAGAGCCAGGTTGGCGGCGACGGAAATCAGATCCGCATTGCCACAGCGTTCTCCAATTCCATTGATCGTGCCCTGCACCTGAACCGCACCCGCTTCGACTCCGGCCAGTGAATTTGCAATCGCCAGCTCGCTGTCGTTGTGAGTGTGGATGCCGATGGCCGTCTCCAGTTCGCTGTTCAGTTCGGTAACGGCTTCCGCAATCTGTGAGGGCAGAGATCCACCATTCGTGTCACACATGCAGATCATATCGGCTCCGGCTTCTGCGGCGGCCTGCCAGGTCTGCATGGCGTAGTCCGGGTTCGCTCGCCATCCATCGAAGCAGTGTTCGGCATCGTAGATGACTTCGCGGCCTTCAGATTTCGCATAGGCGATGGAATCGCGAATCATCGCCAGATTTTCTTCCAGCGAAACGTTGAGGACTTCGGTGACGTGCAGATCCCATGTCTTTCCGACGATGGTGATGACGGGTGCTTTGCTGTTGACCAGAGCCTGCATTCCCACGTCGTCACAGGCGTCGATATCTTTGCGGCGAGTCATCCCGAAAGCTGTAACCTTCGCGTGCTTCCAGTCCATATCGGCCGCGCGCTGAAAGAATTCCTCGTCCTTTGGATTGGACAGAGGGTAACCACCTTCGATGTAGTTGAATCCCAGTTCATCCAGTCGAACAGCAATCGCCAGTTTATCCTGCAGAGAAAAGTTGACTCCCTCTCCCTGCGCACCATCACGCAATGTTGTGTCATAGAGTTGGACGGCTGTCATGAATTCCGCTTTCTGAACCGCTGCTGGTTCTGTGCCAATAAAAAAACCCTCAGGAAGACCTGAGGGTTTGATGTGTATTCTGTGTTTCCTCAGGCGTACCGCGAACTGCTGCCGACAATAATGTCGCAGCTGCTAATGCTGGTAATGACGCAAATCGCCTGCATGTTATTGCCGGAGCCAACTCCTGAGCGCCCAATGGCTCACAATCGGGATAACGATAATCCAAACGCGGAACGGAGATTAGGGAGATTGTGACCTGGGGTCAACGGGAAAGACTCTGTCCTCCGGAAATGAGTTCAGGAACAATGCATGATCTTTCCGGCGTGCTTCCGAGGTTACCGAGCGGCGGGTTTCTGTTCGCAGCCCCGAGCAGCAAAGTGCTGCTGGATCAGATCGGGCAACTGGTCCGCTGACTGAGCGACAAAGGCTGGTGAATGTCTGTCAAGAGCGCTGACGGAATTCAATCCCCAGCTAACGCATCCAACTTCCAGATGAGCCGCCCGTGCCGCTTCGATGTCTCGAACCTCATCGCCCAGATAAAGGCAATCGTCCGGTTCCAGCCCTCGCTGCATCATCGCTTTGCGAATGCGACGTTCTTTTCCTGCAAGCTTTGATGTTCCACACACTTCGTCAAACAGGTCGACAACATCGTTGAATTCCAGACACAACTGAATGCTGGCCGTTGAATTGGATGAAACGATAGCATGACGAAATCCGGACAGCCGTAACGCAGCGAGTGCCTCCGGAATTCCGAGGAAAAGCGGTGCGGTGCCGATGGCCCCACTGGTCCGTTTCAGCCCCTTTGCAAACAACAGAGGCATTTTCCATGCCGGGATTCCGTGTGACTTCAGAAACTGCTTCAGAGGCATGTCGCGAACAGCTTCTCCATCCTCGATCGTCTTGAAGCCGTGGTCCGTGGCAAGCTGATTGTAGGTTTCCAGTGAAAGGCTGAGCGTGTCAGCCAGGGTTCCATCAAAGTCCCAGAGCAGGAGTCGGTCACTCATTTAGAGCCACTCGAACTGGCTTCTCCAGGCGCTGTGCCGCGGGCCAGTTCCTCATCCCAGTCGTTTAGCAACGGCCAGTCGGTGGCACATGTTCCGAAGTCTGCCATGTACTGGTAGCCCGTCAGTCGTTTTATCGCGGAATCAAGCAACTTTCGATCATTCTGAAACGCTGGACCATGGCTTGGCAATAACCACTCCACACTGCTGTCGCGGATGCGTGTGAGAGATTCAATGAACGCAGGGATGTCGGAACCATGATGAGCATCAATGCTGCCGACACAGGCATCCCGAAAAATGTTGTCTCCTGAGAACAAAAGATTGCCCATGCGAAATGAAAGTTGCCCTGTCGCGTGCCCGGGAGTGTCCCAGACGTCCAGCGTCAGATCCCCCAGTGTCAGTGAGTCCCCTTCGGTGACTTCCTGAGCGATCTTAAAGCTCGGCATCGCGATGGAGATTTCCTGCGCCGGAATCTCCGCAAACGACGCAATGCGGTCGCCTTCTTCCAGGATACGTTTGGCATCCGGATGAGCGACTGTCACCGACCCCGAAAGTAGTTCAGCTGCACGCTGGAGTCCCTGAACGTGATCGGCATCAGCGTGTGTGGCAATCAGGTACCTGCAGTTGGCCAGAGGGAAATCCATCTGACGAATCATTTCGATGATTTCATCCACAGTGTCTTCGTAGCCAATGTCAATCAGCAGCCATTCGGTTCCGGAAAACACGAGGTAAACGCAGCATCCAAAACGGCGACGCGCCTGGAAGTTCATTTCAATAACGTTGGGAAACAGCTCACGGCGAGTCAGCATTGAGCAGACTTTCGATTCAATATCAGAGTGTCAGCGGACATAGTCGCCATTCTACGTCGGGACGAGTGTGGCGGCAACGTCGCTGAAATGGTGGCGGCTCAGCGTTCTCAGACAGGGCAACCGTGTTCTTCAATCCAGGTCACTCTGTGTGCCACAGGTTTCGCCATAGTTGAGACGGGCTACTGGCACTGGCCGAGCCAGTGGCATGTTGAAAGCAGACGTAACGGTGAGTGTCTCCTGTCAGAACTCGCCGAGTTCGACCTGCAGTTCGTACCAGGCATTTTCTGTTTCGGCGAGTTCTTTCTGAAGTGCTTCAATCTGATGATGCAGTTTCAGGGCATCGTCTGCGTCGGCCGTTTGCAGCATGGTGGCGTTCAGTTCCTTCTTTTCACCGTCAAGCTTTGCAATCTTCTTTTCCAGGTTGCGGACCTGGCGCCTCATGTTGTGCTGTTCCTTGCCGGAGACGGCAGGTCGGCCGTCAGGCATTTTTCCGGCAGGAGTTGATGCCAGTTTGTTCTGAACACGCTCCCGTTCTCCGTCATCGATTTCCTGATTGACGGAGTACAAATAGGCTTCGTAATTGCCACCGTAGTTGCGAGCTCGTCCGTCACGAACTTCAATCACATTCGTCGCGATGCGACCCACGAAGTGTCGATCGTGGCTGGTGAACAGCACCGTGCCCTTGTATGCGATGAGTGCGTCGGCCAGCGCTTCGACCGTTTCGACATCCAGGTGGTTGCCAGGTTCGTCCAGAATCAGCACGTTGTAATCACCCAGCAGCAGACCGGCCATGCAGACGCGTGCGCGTTCGCCCCCGGAGAGTACTCGAATTGGTTTCTTAACGTGCGCCCCGCGAAATAACAAAGATCCGGCGACGTTGAGACAATCCTGAGTCGTCACGCCGGGCATGGAGTTGTATTCCAGATACTCCAGCACTGTTTGGTGTTCCGGAAGAGTGGTGTAGACATGTTGCGCGTAGACTCCAATGTTACAGCCGTATCCCCATTTGGCTTTGCCCTGGATTGGCTTGAGTGAATCTACAATGGTACGCAGAAGTGTCGTCTTGCCCTGACCATTGTCTCCAACGATGGCAGCGCGTTGCTGATGTTCGACTTCCAGATCGATCCCTTCGGCAACGACGTGATCCGGATAGCCGATGGACAGATCCATGCAGCGAAGCGCGGGGCCCTGGCGAGGCTCCACGTCCGGCGCCTTGATATGCACCGTTGGTAAGTCGGCTTCAATTTCAACCGTCTGCAGTCGGTCCAGCTGTTTCTGCTTCGAACGAGCCTGGCTAGCCGTGGTCGCTCGAGCGCGATTCTTATCAATGAATCGCTGTAGCTGCTTTTGTTTGGTGACGACAGCGGCGTTGGTACGTTCATCACGAACTCGCTGTTCTTCCACCTGCTCCAGATACGGACCGATCTTGCCTGGGTACAGTGTGAGTTTCCCTCGCGACAGATCGAGCGTCTGTTCGCAGGTCGAGGTAAGGAAGGCGCGGTCGTGGGAAACGATCAGGCACGCAGCCGGAAAGCTCCGTAGAAAGTGCTCCAGCAGGATCTGAGTCCGCAGGTCCAGAAAGTTTGTCGGCTCGTCCAGCATCAGGAGGTTGGGCTCATGCAGCAGCAAAGCCGCCAGTTTGACGCGTGTTTGCCAGCCCCCCGACAGTTCTTTGACGGGTCCGTTGAGGTACGCTCCCTTGAGTTCAAACTGCCCGGCGACTTCGCCACATTTCCAGTCCGGTTGCCCACTGTCTCGCATGAGAAAGTCCAGAGCCGATTCGCCCGCTTCAAACGGGTCATGCTGCCGCAGGTAACCAATTCGCAGATTGGAACCCTGCACCACCTCGCCGCTATCGAGCTCTTCCGTCCCCAGGAGTGCCCGCAGCAACGTCGACTTCCCGGCCCCGTTTCGTCCGATGAGCCCCACTTTCATGCCATCGTGAATCGTCACGCTGGTATGGTCCAGCAACTGCTGGTCGCCGTAGCTCTTAACACCATCAATCAATTGCAGCAGGACAGACATGAACTTCGATGACGTACTGAGTGGGAAGAAGTCAGCGAATGAAATACTCGATGACTGGCGCTCGTTTCAACATTGACGTCAGGCTACAGGCAACAAAGTCCGGAGTAATGTGCATCCGAGTCCGGATTCTACTGTTGAAACTGTTTTCTGGCGCCGTGGCAGTGAATCGATGTTTGCGGAATGCGGTGCACAAGCTCGAAAGTAATCAGAAGATGGGGGCACACTGTGGCAGAGTGGTTTTCATCCGTCGAGATGGTTGTGACAGGTCACCCTACGCACCATAGATAATGGACCGATTCAACGCGTCTCGCTGGAAATCGCAAGTCCTGCGGTACTGAAGAACATCCTCGTAACGCAAATCGCCCACCGAATGTCCAGGGATCAAATGATTGCAGGTCATTTTGTCGACCCATCCTCCGCGACTTTACCAGGTACTTTGAGACATGAGGCTGCGCGTCGTTGAGCCGGTTGCGGCGGTGCTACAACAAAATGGACCACAGAGACTGCAAAGCTCGTCAATCCGAATGGATTCAAGGCTGAATGTGGTCGGTGCGCTGACCTGATTGGCCGATTGGCGTGCTGCATCGTGACTATCGCCGACGCCGACTTACGTTTTTAAGGCTGGTCAGGTACCAAGTTCTGGCGCGAAGCTCACCGCGTACTTTTCCAACGCGAAACGAACTAGACTGGCCATCAGAGGACTGTTCCGAGAACGTTCCCACCACAAACGGAATTCTCTAAGAATACCTCAGAAATGCAAAAAGCCTCTGAGTCAAACATTCATGACTCAGAGGCATTCAGTTGAGCGGAGAGAGGGGGATTCGAACCCCCGGTCCGGTTGCCCGGACACAGCATTTCCAGTGCTGCACAATCGGCCACTCTGCCATCTCTCCAAAGTCCCGCCATCCTACCGAAACTGCATTCGAACTTGTACAGGTCAAATACAGTCTGCTCCGCAGGATTGCGAAGTTGTAACTCAAAACGACAGACGAATCCTCCGAACGATCGTTTTTCCTGCAAAACCGGTGTTTCTGATTCATGACAACGACACGGTTGCTGTGACCGGCTTGTTGTCAGGGCCAGCTCAGTCGATATCCGGTCGGTCTCCATTCCACTGCACAGATCAGGGCCGACATTTGCGCTTGATTTCGCGATCGAAAGACAGGTTGTCGCTATTGAATTCCAGCTGCTCACGGACGTTGTAATGTCCTTGCGACTCGGAACCCAAACGAATAACCGATACGTTCCATCGGATTGGCACCACGACGGTTTGCAGAACGTGTTTCGAGTCTCATCGCTGGAAAAGAACCACCACGAGCAACCGTCTCAACACCGTCGCGAAGAGGCCTTGTCTCACCTGTGTCTGCTCGGTAGGCAGGAGCATGTTCATAGATGTTGTTACATGACTCATGAACATTGCCGTGCATGTCAAATAGTCCCCGTCCGTTGGGTTTCAACCGTCCGACCGGCCATGTTCGCATCTGAGAGTTGTCCTGAAACCAGGCATACTGCTGCAGCAACTCCGAAGCGGCACCGAAAAAGTACGGCGATTCCGTTCCTGCCGACAGGCGCATTCCCATTCCGCTTCAGTGGGGAGGCGGTAGCCCGTCCTCTCAAGGAAGTTCTCTGGCAACTCCATGCCGTATTCGATCGTCAGATCCTTTGGGTACGGCCACTCGTCCAATGGAATCTGTTCCTGCTCACACAACCATTGACAGTACCGAGCGGCATCTACCCAGCTGATTCCGATGGCGGGACACTGTGGATCCGGCCCCCTGGGGTCACCAACAAGTGGATACTCCGGCCGAAATCTCAGGTACTGTTCCTGCGTCACCTCTGTCGAACAAATCGCAAAACTGCGTTCAATGTCAATTATGCGCTGCTCTTCGTTTCGTTCATTGCGTCCAGGTTCGTCCGGAGGTGATCCGATTCTTAGTTTCGAGGGGTTGTCAAACACGACCATTGTCTGACCCTGGCCGTTAATGAACCAGCTTCGCCCATCATGAGATTGCCTGGGTAACCGTGCTTCCTGATCCCAACATCGTAGAGCCCACTCCGCTGCAGAATGGATACCGGAATCCGGATTCGTTCGGAACGCCGTTTCGAATAAAGAAAGGCATTGTTCCCGCAGGCTTTGCGGCATGGCGTCAGTCGTAGCCTTCTCTACGCCACCCAGTGTGCGAATAACAGCGCTTTTGAGGGGGATTGATGTTGTCCGGTTTAGTTTGTCTGCAAGCACATCCAGGTGAAGCGTCAGCGATGAGAGTCTCAATTCAAGAAATGCTGTGACTTCCGGATCGTCTGATTGGCTCATGAGTCTCCAGGTCGGAGCGTACCGATTCAACGCAAAAAGGAGCGCCGACGCATGAGCCTGGTGTTTCACAAACGAGCTTCTTTCCTGGTACCGCAGCTCAGGTGACGGATTCGTGCCGACAATCGGACGCAGGTACCACTCCGCCGCAGATAAGTGCGACTGCACGACTGGCAGAAGTATCCTGTGTTGCTGCACTGTTGCCTGTAGCAGCAATTCGCAGAGGGTTACTGGTTCGTCTGACAGGTACTCACTCAGAACACCAGCCGCGATATTCTGGTGCAGTTCCGATGTGTTCGGTGAGCTGTAGATGTCACGGATGGTTGGGACCAGAAACTGCCGAACCGGGCGGAATGCGTCTATCCAGAACGGGAACTGACTTTGATTGTCGGCTATCTGGACGACAAGTTGCTGTGCAGCAGACTCAGCCAGACCGTCCCACTGATGATCTGTATTTATCTCCGGATTATCTATCTCGGCCAGAGCGGCAGCAGCCTTGAGTTTCCGCAATGGAGGCTGTTCCGTGTCCAACGCGACCGACAACAACTCTTCCGCCAGTGCTGCGTTGTCAGTATGACGAACAAGCGACTGACCAATGATGCTCAGCGTCTTCGGAGATTCGTACAACATCCGTTTGACCAAATCATCACGTCCACGCTGACTGGTTGGCAGCATCGCCAGATTGAGGTGCAAAGCGGTCTTTGAATCAGATTCAACGTCGTTCATCGCCGCGACCAGCAGGGGATCGGCCCAGGCACGTACATCGTCGATGCTCTGGATAATCTCGGGAACGTCCTGTGTGTCAGCTGTCTTCAGAGCCAGCACGAGTGACTTCGCTTCCAATTGGTGAACGGCGTTGGATGCCCACCATACGACCATGGCCACACATATAGCAACGACGGAAATACGACTTGCAAAGAATCGTTTGGCGGCCTTCATCATCCGTTGTTCCGCCAACAGGTGGCCACGATTCTGACGAGGTGCAAACAGCAGAAGCAGAAGCCACTCAGTGAATGAAGGAAGCGTGCGAATGGAGGGGTGGGCCTGCCACGCCGCTGCACGACGAGACAGCAGAAGTTCAGCGCGACCGCGCCGAGTCGCCTTCTTTCGAAGTGCGAGCCATTCGGTAAGCGATGGCACCAGATAGTCATGCGTGAGATGGTAGTGTCGATCTTCACTGAAACTGTGACTGTTACCGGGGTCAGACAGACTTGTTCCTGCCGGGTCTGTCGGAGTGATCAGGCGAAGTTCAGAATCCAGAATTCGTAGCACCGTGTCAAAGTCGGCCTTTCGATGCTCATATCCGGAGCATTCCAGAAGCTCGTCGTATGACTTCATGTAGCCTTTGATGCTGTGGCTGTCACCCGGGAGCAACGATTCCAAAACAGCCCGCGCGGCTTTCTGGTGAAGGCGGTGATGCAGGTGGGCCGTTCGCCCATTGAATGTTTCCTCGAGAAACGTCACGCCAATACCCGCAATGCCTCCCAGTTCCTGCAGTGTCTCTAAAGCCCAGGTTTTGTCCTTGACCATCTCGGCGAAGAGCGCCAAGTGCACTGGAACAACCAACCCGTCATGTGACAACTGCTGGACAGCGTTCTGAACAAACTGCTGCGCACGACGGTCGATCATATTTTCGCCAGGCGGCAACGCTCCGTACCCACGTCCTGTTGCCGTGAGTACCTTGCGAGCATGTCTCGGACTAAACAGATCCAGCGCCGCCAGATTTCTGTCTGGCATTGGAAGGATTTCCAGAGCCTCCATGAAATGAGTTACCGGCATCCAGAAATCATCCCGGACTCCGATGAGGGCCTGGACGCGCAGGCCATCACACTGTCGAAGCGCTCGCAACAGTTCATTGGCTTCCTGAAGCTGACGGACGTGTAGCCATTGTTCAAACTGGTCCAGTACAATCAGCACCTTTGCCTCTGTATGCAGCAATTCGCCTCTACGGATCGCTGCTAGCGCCTCTGGCAGACTCATAGAATCAGATACAGCCGGACACGCCATTCGAAGTCCCTTCAGCAACCTCTCCTCGGTGTCGACTGCCGTTGATTCCACGTAGACAGGGATGACCGAATCCGGAAGCAGCGGCAGAATTCCGGCCTTCAGGAACGACGATTTTCCACAGCCGCTTGGGCCATAGATCACCCCGACACGAAAGGTCTCTTCCACATCCTGACTGACGATACGCGTCTTCCAAAAGCGAACGCTTTCCGGAACCCCATCACGATCTCTGGGGCCTGTCAACAATTTCAGGAAGAAGCCTGCGTCTCCACGATCAAATGAACGCAGGCCTTTGGGAACAATCGTGGTCGTAGATGACGACAATTCCATATCACTGGTAACCGCATTCCCATCGCTCGACGACTGTGGCATACGAGGGGCAGCAGTTGCAGAATCCGCGCTACGTTCCAGCGCACAACGAAGATCCTCTGCAAAGTCACTCGCTGTCTCGTATCGATCGGAAACGCGATGCGCCATGGCTCGTCGGCAGATGCGTTCCAGTTCAGGAGGAATCGTATCGTCGATCTGTCGCAATGGAGTTGCTGCTGTGAACGTCAATCGATCTTTCCACCCGCGTCCGAATGGCCGGCGTCCGGAAAGCAGCTCGTATAGAACAACTCCCAGACTAAAGATGTCGGTACGTCCGTCGACCAGATGGCCTTCGCCGCGAATCTGCTCAGGGCTCATGTATGCCGGTGTCCCTGCAGAGCGACTATCTTTGCCCCAATCCGCTTCTTTCAGCGCAATCCCAAAGTCAGTGAGGTACGGTCGATCTTCTGAGTCAACAAGGATATTGGCCAGTTTGATATCACGATGAACGACACCTCGAAGGTGAGAGTAGTGGAGTGCTTCTGCAACTGTGGCGATCAACTGAGCAGCGGCCACCGAAGTCAACGGTGACCTTCGATTCCGAATTGCCAGGTCGCTTCCTTCGACATATTTGGTGACGCAGTAACATCGTCCGTCATCGGTTCGACCAAAGTCGAAGACGGGCACAATTGCCGGATGATCCAGGCTTGCAAGGATTCTGGCTTCGTCAAAATACACATCAACATCGCGCTGACTGGAGATCCGATACTCATGCGGGACTTTGATGGCGACTGAGCGGCGCAACTCCTCGTCGAACGCGAGGTATACGCGGCCGAACCCACCATCCCCAAGGATTCGGAGGATTCGAAACTTTCCGAAGGATCCGGGCGCCGCATGCTCTGACGAAGACTGTGCCGGCTCGGGTCTGTCTTTGCCGGCCGACAGCTGGCTGATGGTTTGCGAGGCGCTGTCGGGCGGCGCCGCTGTTTCGACTGGGTTGAAACTCCCATCAAGACGCTCCTGGACCTGGTCTCGGAGTTCAGGAAATCGGCACAGAAATTCTTCCTGTCCCGGCTGCAGTCCTGCTTCGACCAGAAATTGATACTCCGCAAGAATCAGCGGCAGGACGCATGCGGATCGACAAGTCAACTGAGGGATCCGACTAACGTACTCCTCAACAGGCTTCCCTCGTCCGGATTTCCAGTGGTGCGCCTGATCTACCGCGCAGACAGCCACGATTTCAACGAGTGATGTGGTCGGATGTTCCTTCAGGAACTCGACGACACCCGGAGAGGAGCCATTCGAAAGCTGAAGTCGAGCATACTCTTCCTCAAGGGAAGCGTTCTGATCGCTGATAGAACTGAGAGGCATGGCGAACAGACATCAGGAACTTCGATTCGGCGGGTGGATGTCAATTCTGGCGACCTGTCGTCCGTATTGCAATTCGCTTTCACTGGCTGTTCCGGCAGGCGTCTCTCGACAAGAGAGCGGGCGGCAACTTTGAATCGAACGTATTCTGTGATTCATTCCGCCTCCAGAGCACACTGCCGTCCCCAGGCAGCCGCGCCCGTTGTTGTTGCATAGTCACCCAACTTTGACTCACGTATCTCAAATGTCTTCCACAGTGACGGGAGTGTATTTCGTTTCGCTCCTCGGGTCGCTTCTTCAAGATATAGTTGCGGCATTGCTTCAACCAGGCCGCCTCCAATGATGACGACATCCGGTGCCAGGACATTAACCAGTGAGCCGATACCTCGGCCGATCTGTTGAGCCGCTCGACGCACAATTTTCTCGACTTCCGTGTCGCCTGCTTCGATGGAGCGAGCAAGTACACCGCTGCGGATTTCTGTCAAGTCGCAACCCGCGTCTTTGGCGAGTGCCGGCGCCTTTCCTCGATAGACAGCTCTGGCTGCTTCACCGGAGATCATCAGGCGGCTGCCTAGTGCTTCGAGTGTGCCAACGGGCCCCAAACCTGCTGCCGGCCCTTCAGTCGCCATCTGAATAAACCCGACTTCCATACACGATGTCGATGACCCACGAAAGATCCGCCCCTCGTAGACCATTCCACCTCCAACACCGGTTCCGGGAAACACCCCCAGCACACAACGATGACCTTTCGCCGCCCCGGCGGTGTACTCACCAAACACTCCCGCATCAACGTCGTTACAAACGGCCACCGGACACTTGAACGTCTTTGAAAGTCCTTCCTCCAGCCGCATGTTCTTCCAGCCAAGATTGGGTGCTTCCAGGATCACACCCCGTTCCATGTCAACCGGACCAGGACACCCCGCACCAATCCCGGCAACCTGGTCGACATCGACATCTGCATCATCGAGCGCCAGCTGAATCGTTTCCGCAAGTCGTCCGATCGAAACTTCTGCTGCCCCCTTCTCGCGAGTGCGTCGACGCTTCTTTCCCAGTGTGTTGAAGCTGTCGTCATAGACAACGGCCAGCATTTTTGTCCCGCCCAGATCGAATCCGATCCAGACCCGGTCATTCTTATCAATCGTATTCGGCATCGTGCTTTGCTGTTGGAAAAATCAGAGCCGCTGCTGACAGCCTCGTTCAAGTGAGGAATGTTGCAGCCGCGAAGTTCATGTGTACTTTTCGAGCGCATCTTTGAGATTGCCTCGAGCCCTGGCCAGCAGGGATTTCACTGCTACTGAATTCAGGTCCATGATACTTCCAATGTCGTCGTAACTCATGCCTTCAAACTTGTGCAACAGAATCGCCATCTTTTGTCGTTCGCCAAGGCAGTTTAAGGCGGCCTGTACCTGAGCTTGTACTTCTTTGGAAGCGAACTGCCGAGTAGGCATGAGAGCCGACCGATCTGCCAACACCTGTTCCTGCAGTCCGGTAGTTGAATCTGAATTTCGCGAGACTAGAGATACCTCGCGCTTTCGCTTCGTCTGGCCTCGGAGCTGGTTACTGGCGAGATTGTGAGCAATCCGAAACAACCATGTTGAGAACCTGGCAGAAGCATGATAGCGCTCTCGAGCGCGATACACTCGAAGGAAAGACTCCTGCGCCAGATCCTCAGCGATCGCCCGGTCTCCCGTCAGGTGGTAAAAGAATCCAATGAGGCGATTCTGATATCGTTCAACCAACTGCTCGAACGCCTGATGATCATCGCAAGTCACGCGCAGCATGAGTTGCACGTCTGGATCAGCAAGGTATTGGTTTGGCAGTGATTGTGAAACCACTCGCGAGCTCCGCCAACGCACGACATTTGAGCATTACCCACGAATGTGCCGTGTATGCACATTCTTGCCGGAAGCCTACGTGATTCAATGCCGCTTCGTGAGTTCTGCGTTCCACAATTCGAGGAGATCCGGCTGCTAAGACAGAAGACAGCTCTCCAGCCCGCAAAGACGAAGATGGTGGCGTCGTACACACAGAGCGTTGACATGCTGGCAAAAACGGTGTTCCAACGGTCAGCGCACAAAAAAACCTCACTTCTTTGAGTGAGGTTTGAAACTGACCCCAGGGGGATTTGAACCCCCGTTGCTGGAATGAAAATCCAGTGTCCTAGGCCTGACTAGACGATGGGGCCGTTGTAATCAGCAATTGAGTTGTCGGATGGAACGGCACAGAAACATGAGTCTATCTGCACATTCAGCTATGATTCCCGGCGATGTTTAGCCAGCCTGAGAATCCCCCGACGCTCCGGCGTCTGCAAGATTCTGCTCACGCAGGATGGCATCGAGAACTTCCTGTCGGTGAACAGCAACCTCTCGCGGCGCATCAATCCCAAGGCGGACTTTGTCGCCCCGGATCTCCACAATTGTGACAACGATATTGTCGTTAATCACAATGCTTTCGTCTTTTTTTCGTGACAGAACCAACATAAAACAGACCTCGCGTGATGCCGAGGGCCACACATTACGTAGGACTGGATGTCCCGTATGACGGCCGCAGCATCGGCAGAATTCTATGCATGTGGTACCGGTTCGTCAACTACCTGAACCCTGACTCCTTCAGTATGACGGTCAGCATGACGGTAAAATACGCATCGTGGGACCTATGGGCGGCAGCAGCTTCAACTAACTGTCACGCAAATTTTCAGAAGCTGGAAGAAACACCTAAGGCGGTTAAATCTACCCAGTCTGAACAATTTCAGATCATTTCCTTGAGCTTTTTCAATGCTCGGACCTTGACCACCTTGGATGCTGGTTTGGCCTTGATCATGATCTCTTCGCCGGTGGCTGGGTTTCGTCCAGGGCGTTCTTTCGTCGCAGGCTTGTTGTGGACGTAAATCTTCAGCATTCCCGGCAGGTTGAATGTCCCGCAACCTTTGGTGAGATCTTTCTCAATGAGCTCCTCAAGGGAATCCAGAACGGCTGAAACCTCTTTGCGGCTCATTTCAGTCATTTCGGCCAGTGCATTGAGGATATCGGACTTGGAACGTGGTTTGTCCTTAGCCATCGTGAAGAGACTCCTTTAAGAAATTTATGCCCGGGAAGGCCCCAGGTGGCTCATTGCACCGAGTCGAATATGACCGGCAAACGCTGTGAATCAGGGTGCGAAGTTAATTGGGATCGGCCGCAACTGTCAACGCCCTGGAAACAGCTAATCCTACAAAAACCCTGTTTTCTTTAGGCCCAAATTTGCATTGAGGCCTTTTGAAAAGGACTCTGGCGGACGCTTTGAGACCCCATCAACTGTACAAGTGTGTCCCGGCCAACTGCCGCGATTGTTTCCTCGTTGAAATGTCCGTCAATCCACTGCGCAACATTATGGACGCCAGCTACTTATGACCCTTCGAATCATCGGTGGAGAGCTCCGGCGTCGTCAGCTCAAGACTCCTCCCGGCATTCTGACTCGTCCTTACACAGATCGCGTCAGGCAGGTTGTTTTTGATCGGCTGGTCGATCGAATCGAGAGTGCCCGGGTGGCAGATATCTATGCCGGTGTCGGCACTATGGGACTGGAATCAATTAGTCGTGGAGCCTCATCCTGTGTGTTTCTTGAAGCCACTCCACTGGTTCACCAAACGCTGAAAGAAAACGTACGCCTGCTGGCAGCCGATGTACCAACGGTCTGCTGGAAGACTGATGTGCGTTACACGTCGTTCGTTCCCAGAGGAAGCGACGGGATGCTTCCTTATGACCTGTTGTACTTCGATCCTCCCTATGCGCGGTGCCCGGACATGGAACCCGGCAGTGTGTTAGCCAAGGCACTGACTCGACTGGCTCGACCAGCTGTTTCATCTGAGGATGCGTTGCTGCTTGTCCGGACTCCCCAACGATTCGAACTCCCTGTACCAACCGGATGGGATCTCAGCGAATGCTGGCACATTTCAACGATGAAAGTATGGAGCCTGACAAAGACGTCCATTCCCAGTGCCTCCCCTTACATAGAGTCTCAGAGGAAATCAGAAATCGAACAGTAGTTCCGGCGCCGCGCGATCCAGCGGTGTCAACAACAGCTACCATCCGTATCTCAACGATCAACCGTTAAGGAGTTCCATTCATGACAACTGAAGCAGCCAAAGAGAAGTTCACGTTCGAAGCAGAAATCAGCCGACTGTTGCATCTGCTGTCTGAATCACTTTATCAAAACCGCGAGATTACAATCCGCGAACTTGTTTCCAATGCATCGGATGCTCTGGATAAACGCCGTCACGCTGCACTCACCGACAACAGTCTGAGTGCAGATGAATTGCAGATCACGATTACTCCGGACAAAGATGCAAACCAGCTGACCATTCAGGATAACGGCATCGGCATGACGCACGATGAACTGGTCAGGAATCTTGGCACCATCGCCCACAGCGGTTCTCTCGAATTCCTGAAGAAGGCTCAGGAGTCAGCAGACGAGGGCGTTGATGTTTCCCTGATCGGTCAGTTTGGAGTCGGTTTCTATTCGTCGTTCATGTTGGCTGACCTTGTTGAGGTGCGAACGCGCAGCATTCATGAAGAAACCGGCTGGGTATGGGAATCCAGGGGGGACGGCTCGTTCACTATTGCGACGGTTGAAGAAGCAATCGAACCTGGAACGGAGATCCGGCTGCACCTGAAGAAGGGGATGGATGAGTTTACCGACGAAACACGGCTGAAGTACATCCTCCGCAAGTATTCGACATTCGTGCCGCATCCCGTCTACCTGGGCGGCGAGCATCTCAACGATCAGACTCCGATCTGGGTCGAACCCAGGAGTTCACTCAGTGAGGAACAGTACAAGGGATTCTTTGAGTACCTGACGCACCCCGGCCAAACTGCTAAATGGCATCTGCATCTGTCCGCTGACTCACCCTTCCAGTTCTACAGCATCCTGTATTGTCCGGACACGAACCTGGAAAAGATGGGATTCGGAAAGTCCGAGCACGGACTGCATCTGTGTGCCAAACGCGTACTCGTTCAAAACGACAATCGTGACCTTCTTCCTGATTACCTGCGTTTCCTGCGAGGCATCGTCGATTCCGCGGACCTGCCGCTCAACGTCTCCCGCGAGGCACTTCAGGACAACACTGTGTTCATCAAGATGCGCAGAGTCATCACAAAGAAGGTGCTCGATCATCTGGACAGCATGGCTGCCGACGACTCGCCCGCGTATGCAGACTTCTATCGAGAATACGGTTCGGTTTTGCGCGAGGGAGTCGGAGAGGACTTCGACAACCGCGAACGTCTCGGCCGGCTGCTGCGGTTCCAGTCAACAGACAGCTCGGCAGAAGACGGGCTCGTTTCACTTGCGGGCTATTGCGAACGAGCAGGCGAAGATCAAAAGCAGATCTACTTCGTCACTGCCACCGACACAGAAGCAGCACTTCGGGATCCGAATCTGGAGATCTTCCGCAAGCGGAATCTTGAGGTCCTCGTACTGACCGATCCGGCTGATGAGTACCTGCTCACGACTCTGGGGAGCTTTGAAGAACATGACGTTGTCTCCGTCGATTCTGCCGAACTGGAACTGCCGAAAGCTGAATCGGATGCCGATGAAGCGCCCGATGACGATTCAAACGATGCATCCGACGACAGCAATGCACCGGCTGGTTTCGAACGAGTTCTTGAACTCTTCAAAGAAGCACTCGCCGAAAAAGTAGAAGACGTGCGGCGATCAGAACGGCTGACTGAAAGTGCCTGTTGCCTTGTGAACGCACAGGGATCAATGAGCACCACAATGCAGAAGGTGCTGCAGATCAACACGCCGGATTTCGAACTGGCAAAGATGATCCTGGAGATCAATCCTGATGCACCGCTGATTGCCCGTCTGTGTACAATCGTGGCCAACAAGGACAACGACGACTTTGTTCGCAATTGCGGCGAACAACTTCACGCAAACGCCATGATCCTGGCGGGCCTGGCTCCGGATGGAAATGCGCTCGCACAACGGACTCAGGATTTCATGCTGAACCTTGCCAGTGATCGTTCGGCGATCACGGGAGTGTAGACAGCTGATGATGTTAAGCAGCCGCGATGGATGTGGGACATTCCGTCAAACAGACACTCTTACATCTACATCCACCACAACTCCATCCGACAGAGGACCGTTCTACAGCGTATTACACTGACTTGTGGCCGCAGCAGATGTGAAAGAGTCAGCGAATCAGGCGTCCTCACGAGCCAGAACGACTTAGACACAAGCAAACTGCTCTAACCACGCGGTTGTTGGTTCGATGCTGATCCCTGAGGACGTGACGGGCCGCCGAGTGGTTTGCCCTGCAGCAGAGATTCGACTGCCTGTTCCAGATTTTCTGACGTGATTCCGCCGGCCACGACACCTCGTTTGTCAACCAGGAACATCGTGGGAACTGAGACGATTCCAAAGTCCTTCGCGATCTGACCATCTGTGCCACCCGCATCGCGAATGTGATGCCAGTTTCCTCCATACTTCTGGATGAACGGATTCACGGAAGCAGCATTAGCATCCAGGTTCACACCCAAGACTTCAAAGCCGGACTTTTGGTACTTCCTGTGAACTGCGTCGATGATCGGCAGATCCTTCGTGTAAGGTGTCGCCCAGGTGGCCCAGAAGGCAACCAGAAGTACTTTGCCCTGATACTGGGATGCAGCAATGTTCTGGCCAGTGAGTGACTTGCCAGCCAGTTCCAGTTTCTTGCCATTCAGGTCCAGGCGCCGGAGTGCTCCTCGGGATCGAATCCCTCCATTGGTTCTGGGATGATCCGTAGCAAGCCGCTTGTACCAGTTCCGGGCGTCGTCGATTCGTCCCATGATTTCCAGGCTGATTGCCAGCTGGATGATGGCATCTGCCGCATCGTCGGCTTTGGGCCAACGTTCGGCATACTGTTCCAGCTGACCAAGCCACCAGTCCTGAGTCGCTTCGCGTTCTTCTTCGGTCGAACTCTTTTGCAGACGCACAGCATACTCGGCCAGCAAACGGCGATACCAGATGTGCCCCAGCATCTCTTTGTCCTGGCGGACCTGTTCCTGGAGCTTTGTCAGCCGCTGCAGGCCATTGGGATACTCTCCCGTCTGGACGGCAGCAGCCAGGCCGTCTGCATACTGACGAATCCATTCCGATTGTTGCTGTTCGCCCTTAACGAGTGGAATGACTTTTTCGATCACGTCCGCTCGCCTGGTGTTGTACTGCATGAACTCTGCCGGCGTTGCGTTGGCTCCCGGCATATTGCCGTCGATCTTCTCCAGTTGCTGCAACAGCGCCTGCATTTCTTTGGAGACAGAATCTGCGTCCGCCATGAGCGTCTTGGCGCTGGTCGGCTGCATCAACAATCCACCCATTTGAATCTGGCTGTTTTCGCCATCCAGTGGACGCGGTAGCTGAGTCAGTTTCCATACGTCCCCGACCTGAACCATTTCTCCAATCGAAACGAGATCGTGACTCTCACCATTTTGCACGATGGCCATGGCATTCTCGAAGACTGTCATGTCCGTCTTGAAACGTTCTCCATCGGCCGGAATCAGCCCTGGAATAGGAGGATCGAACCGCATCCATTTCGTGTTGCGGTTGATGACTCGCGAATTCGAAAGCACCTGCTTGATTTGAACGGCCGGGTCAGCAACCGATTTCATCAGCTGGGCTGCTGTAGCCTGATCCAGCTTGAGCGCGCGGACATCGTCAGCATTCACGAGTACTGTGCCGAGCAACTGCGCGTCACCAGAAATGAGCGCCTGCACGGCGACCTGAGCCGCTTCAGGAGCGGATATCACCTTCCACTGATCGATTCGACCATCTTCATTCCTGTCGATTCCCCAGCGCGTGCCTCCCCAGTTCATCCAGCGACTTTGGTCCGGTTTGTTGTTGTAATTGCTGTCGATGTCCCGGTAGACCTCCAGTCCCATCCGATAGTACCGAAACACATCAGCCTGCTGATCACCGTTGGTGTCAACAAAACGACGCAGAAGCTGCCCGGCTGGACCGTACACGACGAATCCCGCGCGTCCCTTGGCTCGTTCGATCTCGACACGACACTCAGCCAGCTCGTTGGGCTTCGGAGTGTCATATTCCACGTTCGAATGACGTGGCCGATATGCCTTGAGTACCTGATCCGGAGAAGGTGCCTGCCCCAATGAGTGTGACCCGCTCAGGCAGATGGCAGAAGCCAGACAAAAACATGAAATTCGACGCGACAGCAGCATCCCTGCGACTCCGTGCAATCCAGGTGAAAATCAGTGATTTCGTTGCGCCCGCCACCTCCAGGACCCGGTGAGACGCAGGATCTGAGTGGAGTGTATGACAAAATCGATTCTCAAGTCACGACCGATTCTGCGGATCGTTCCATCAATTCGGCCTGAATGGCCGATGTGCGGCTTCCGAACCGCCGGCAGACGACCGGGTCTTCCGCACAACCGATACGCCTGAACAGCACCGGTGGTATTGCCCCGGGGGGCTTTTCCACGTGTACTGAATATCTGTCAATTGGTTGAGATTCGCATCGATAACCGAATGCGCGCAAATAGATTCGGCTCCTTTCAGTTGACTGACCACTGCTGAAACACGGCCTTTGACTGTCCTAAACGTAGTACTATGCGTCGGTGTCCATTCCATCCTGTGGCTCACAGCAACCTGTCCGGAAAGCAGTTTCCGCAACTGGAGGTTCGCGCATGATTGCTGCAAAGCCGGACACACGCCGAATTCTCATCGTGGACGACACACCATCGATCCATGAAGATTTTTCCAGGATTCTGGTCACTCCCGAACACGACGCGCTGCCAGCACTGGAGGCACGAGTGTTTGGCGAGGAACTTATGTCGGTTGGTGAGTCGCCAATCTGGGAATTGGAACATGCCTTCCAGGGAAATGATGCTCTGGAACGTGTTCAGCGAGCGACCGTCCGAGGCGACACATTTGATCTGGCGTTCGTGGATATGCGTATGCCTCCCGGCTGGGACGGTCTGCAAACCATCGAGGAGATCTGGAAGATCGATCCCGGCCTGCAAATCGTCATCTGCACCGCCTGGTCGGATTTCACCTGGCAGCAAATCGACGCTCGGCTCGGACGCAGCGATCAGCTATTGATCCTCAAGAAGCCGTTTGATGCCGCTGAGGTCGCTCAGATGGCATCCACCCTCAGCGAAAAACGACGCCTTCAACTCCTTCAGCAGGAGTACACACAGGATCTGGAAAAGCAGGTTCGGTCGCGGACCGCTGAAGTTCTGCGCGCTCATGAAGAGACAATCCACCTGCTGGTTCGAGCCTCGATCCACCGTGACTCGGAAACCGGAAACCACATCAAGCGAGTCGGCCTGTACAGCGCTCGACTGGCAATGGCGGCGGGACTGGAACAGCGCGAGGTGGATTTGATCCGACTGGCTGCTCCGATGCATGATGTCGGGAAGATCGGAATTCCCGACAACGTCCTTCAGAAACCCGGCGCTCTGACGGATGCCGAACGCCAGATTATGCAAACTCACACAACCATCGGAGCCGACATGCTCTCCGGCAGTGAATCTCCGGTCCTGAAGATGGGACGTGAGATTGCACTCTTCCACCACGAACGCTGGGACGGCCAGGGCTACCCTCACGGAATCTCCGGCAAAGACATTCCACTGTCCGCACGTATCGTGGCGATCGCAGATGTCTACGACGCGTTGACTCAAAACCGAGTCTATCGGAAAGCGATCCCTGAATCGCAGGTGGTCGATATTCTCCAGAAGAGTCGCGGCGCACACTTCGATCCGGAACTCATCGACATTGCTCTGACGCTGAGACGCGACTTCCAGCTGATCGCCGCTGTGCATCCGGACAACCCGTCGGTGGAAGCCGCCCCCGATGCGCTGTTCGAATCCATCGGCCCGGACGGCGAATCCGCTTCACTGGAGAACGTCACTACCGGGAACGGTCGAGTCTGAATCGACCCATTGGCGGTGAACCGAGGGACGTGGCGGCGGCGGACCATTGGTACAGAAGCATTCCAAGTCTCCCCATGATCAGTGTTCAACTGAAACGGCTTCCCATTGCCTGGGCTGACTGATTCCGTACGAGAGCCTGGTATCGGCTGCCGAATTCACGAAGCGGAAATGTCTAACAAGCACTCCGCTGGTCGCGCATCCGAAACGGCACGGAACCCTGAATGAAGACAATAGCTCACAAAATCGCATACGCTTTGCCAGAGGCACGTCCAGTACGATCGAATGAACGGGTGCCATTGCGTCGAGCCCGTCAGGTGAAAGGTGGCCAGTAGGATTCTGATCCGGTAATGTGCATGCCGTGACCACCTCGCTGTTGAATCAGGCATTGAACAGTTGACGCTTCGCCACAAATTACAGGACCACTGTCGCGAACTTTGGTTATCAGCAAACGCGTTTCCAGATGCTGCGGACCGTTTCGAATCAACGCACCGTGACACGAATAGCACCCGGCTTCCAGTAGTGGTTCCGCCTGTATCACTCAGCGAACGGGTTTGTCTCTCAGCAGTTGATCGTTGCCAGACAGAGCATTCACCGCAGGAACAAGTACACTGGTAGCGAGAGCAAACCGGGAATAAGCATGAACATCACACGGATTGAAACTCTTGTCTGTCATGCTCGGATGCGCAACTGGGTGTTTGTGAAGGTTGTCACGGATCAGCCGGGACTGTTTGGCTGGGGAGAAGCGACACTCGAATGGCACACCCGCAGTGTCGTTGGCGCGATTGAGGATCTGTCACCGCTACTGGTCGGCGAAGATCCGACGAGGGTCGAGCATCTGTGGCAGATGATGTGGCGGCAGCACTTCTGGCATGGCAGCGGAATCGTGCGGTCAACAGCGATTGCGGGAATTGATCTCGCTCTGTGGGATATCGTCGGCAAGCTTCACGGTGTACCGTGCCACAAATTGTGGGGAGGCCCGGTGCGCGACTCCATCCGTCTGTATTGTCATCTGGGCGGAGGAAACCTGGAGAGCTTCTATGAGACGCCTGTCGATAACGCGAAGCAGTTTGGAGAACTCGCCCGGCAGGCCGTGGCTGACGGATTCACTGCATTCAAGTCGATGGCTGTCCCTCCCACGATGTCCATTGAAGGACTGAAAACGGTCAAAGCGGCAGAAACCTGTGTCTCTCAAATGCGCGAGGCGGTTGGCGAAGACATCGATATCATGGTCGATTGTCACGCGCGCCCGTCACCCGCAATGGGACTCGCGTTTGCCAAAGCGCTGGACGACTACGGTTTGTACTTCTTTGAAGAACCATGCTGGCCCGAGAGTATTGACGGACTTGCTGCCATCAACGCGGCGGTCACCACTCCGATTGCAACCGGCGAACGTATGACGCACCTTGCCGCGTTTCGCGATCTGTTTGCGGCTCGCGGCTGCGAAATCTGCCAACTGGACATCACTCACTGTGGAGGCTTCACCGAAGCTCGCCGGATCGCTGCTCTGGCCGACGCATATCGAATCGCACTGGCTCCTCATAACCCTCAGGGCCCGGTGAGTACCGCAGCGTCGCTGGAATTCGGATTTTCACAGCCGAGCTACATTATTTGCGAGTCTGTTCACAACGATGTCCCCTGGAGACAGGATGTCGTCGAAGAAGGATTCACTGTCGATCCGGCGACTCAAACGGTCACGCCGAATCAGCGCCCCGGTCTCGGAATTGAAATCAACGAAGACGAAGTGAAGAAACATCCATTCGAACAGGAAATCCCACAACGCGTCTTCTATCAGGACGGCAGTGTTGGTGATTGGTAGAGAACACAAGACATGAACCCACATCCACCCGTTCGACGCCACTGCTCGTTTCAGGGACGTATTGGAATTGCGCGCGAAGACATCACACCACCGATAGGAATCTACTCGCGCAACTGGGGTGCGGCGAAACATGACACGGCCGATTCAATCCACCGGACGCTCAGTTTGACAGCTCTGGCAATCGCGTCCTCGAATGGCGAAATGCCGTTGGTGTTGGTCGATGCGGACCTCGGCTGGTGGCGACCTCTGGATCTGTTCAGCCGATTTCAGCAGAGACTGCTGGCAGAACTGTCACTCGATTCGTCGCGTTTCATCTTCGCCCTGAGTCACACTCATGCGGCAGCACCGCTGATGGAACCGGATCCGTCTCTGGCTGGCAGTGAGTTGCTTGGACCGTGGATGGAACAGGTTTACCAGGCCACTGTTTCGACCATCCGGACAGCGATGGCAAATACAGACGAAGCAACTTTGGACTGGCATACCGGACGGTGTGGTCTCGCTGCCGTGCGCGATTTCCCGGATCCAGACCCTGCGGCCGACCGCGTGATCTGTGGCTTCAATCCTGACGCCATCGCTGATGACACGCTGTTGGTCGGACGCGTCACAGATTGCTCCGGGAAGCTGCGAGCGACTCTGGTGAACTATGCCTGCCACCCGACGACTCTGGCGTGGGACAACACAGCGATCTCCCCGGACTACATCGGAGCGATGAGGCAAACGATGGAAGAGACCACCGGCGGAACGGCCTTCTTTCTTCAGGGCATGTCGGGAGATGTTGCCCCTCGACATCAATACGTCGGCGACGTCGACGTCGCCGACCGTCATGGCCAACAACTTGCCTATGCCGCTTTGGCGACTTTGAATGACATGGAACCGGTCGGACACCAGTTGTACTTTGATGGAGTGGTCGAATCGGGCGCACCTCTTGCCGCATGGAGACATCAATCAGCAGAAGCACCGTCTGAACTCGAAGCACTCGAAGTGAGCGTCGATCTCACACTGAAAGACTGGCCATCGGCCGACGAACTGGAACAACAACGCCTGGCATGTGATGACCGAGCCCTCGAAGAACGTCTTCGCCGCAAACGAGACATCCGACGATCGCTCGGCGATGGTTCGACAGCAGCACTTTCTGTGTATGCCTGGCGGATTGGTGACGCAATCCTCGTCGGTTGCGCCGGGGAATCCTATTCGAAACTACAGAGGGAACTCCGTGAAAGTTTTCCAAACTCGACCGTGATCTGCATGAACCTCATCAATGGCTCTGTTGGCTATCTGCCTCCGGCCGATCTTTACGACGTGGATGTCTATCCCGTCTGGCAAACTCCGTTTGATCGTGGCTGTCTGGAACAAATCGGTAGTGCGATGGTCCGAACCATCGAACAACTGCAGACGTAACGACGTCAAACCCGGTACAGCTGTTCACGTACAACATACCCTGTCGCAGGATCCTGAGATGAGAGTTCTTCGTCGAGAGTCTGAGTCCAGGCACTGAAATCACAACAATTGGCCAATAGCAGCCCTTGGCTTGCTTGAAGTATGGTGACTGAATGTTGGGATAGTCGAGTAGCCAAATGCAGTGTGTTCGTCTCGGGGGAGGATTTCATGCCTGCCAACCCCGTCTCTGTCGTGGTGTGGTCCTGACGATTTCAGAAAGATTTGCCATGAGAAAGCTTCCACAGACGCTCGTGCTGATACTCGTCGTGCTGTTCTCCGCCGTCGTGGCAGATGCCGGTGAATACGAAGTCCGCAAATGGCTGGACGCGACAGGCAAGCATTCAATGGAAGCGTCGTATGTCTCAGTGGACGACAACAAAGTAACCCTGAAGGATCCCAAGGGGCAGGAATTTGAGATCGAACTGGATCAGCTGAGCCGGGCCGATCGCCGATATATCAGCTTGATTTCAAAAGACGCCCCGAAGCCCTCCAACGGATTCCCCTCACCATCACAGCAACCAAATGTGATCGGTCAATCACAGAAGCGAGGAGTTGAACTTGAGGTACACCCTCCGGTCGATGAATGGTCATTCAATCCGCGGGCCGACAGCGGGCTGGAGTTCGCTCCGAGGGAATTCAGTATCCCATTGGAGTTCGCAGAAAGAGCGACTCACTTCGTCGTCACGCCGTCCGGACGTTTTGGGGCAATCACAACGAGTTCCTCAATTCGCCAGACGAGAGTCTCAATCGTCGACCTGCAGAGGAAACGCGTAATCGCAAGATCAGCAGCAAACGGTAGATACCTCGCGATTGCGGTCAGCGATGACGGCCAGCGTGTTGCCATTCGTTCGGACAGTTTTGGCGACAGGAGCCAGGTCGGTGTGTTTCGTGTGAACGGAAAGAAGCTCGAACCTGAGGGCAACTTCAAACCATTCCTGGATCGGCCTGATCCGAATATTCTGTGGGCGGGGTTCGTCGGTGACAATCAACTGGCAGTGCTCTGCAAAGACGCAGGAATCACCGTCAGGAATCTGTCGACGTTTGAAGAAGACTACTACTTCGAGTTAGATGGCGATGCCGCAGCAATACGCAACATGGACGGTACTGTGATTGCCTTTGTCGACAGGCAGAATGTCGGCCTGTTTCACGTGGGTGACCAGACCTTTCAGGCCGGTCAACCCGTTCCCAGTGGGCTATGGACGAAACATGTTGCTTTCAGCCCTTCTGAGAAACGTCTGGTGGCCTTCGCGGTCAATCGCATTGTCACCTGAGACACGGCGACAGGAACGGTACTCAGCGACATTCCCGAAATCAGGCTTCCTGGGCAGAAGGTCGATTATGTTCAGGAAGACTACGTCCTGCTGGGAGACAAGTATCTTGTCGACCTTGAAAATCAACTCAAACTCTGGACATACAATGGCACCCAGCAGACTGCTTCTGCCGGAGGTACTACCTTCTTTGCGATCCAGCGAAGAAACGGACGGTCATCTGCCCTGTCAGTCGTTCCTGTCACGCTTCCGGACCCGGAAGCCAGTCGCGCGCTGGAAGAAGCACTCGCGCAACCTGATACATTCCTGCTGAAACCAGGAGGAACTGTTCGTCTCGACGTTTCGAAGGTTCCGGACTCTTACCGTGAAACAGTTCGAAACTATCTTCTGGCGCGACTGGAAGAGAACCGCATTACGGTTTCCGATCAGGCCGTGTCGACGTTTGTCGCTTCAATCAGCAATCCCCAGTCAGTTACCTCAACATATTATTCCCGCAAGGATCGCATCCCGCATTCGTACAGTTTGAAAGTGCGGAACTCAAAAGTGGAACTGGTACATGATGGCGATGCGGTCTGGGGGCAGCAGGCAAACAATCAGCCCACATCGGTCTACGTGGAAGAAGGTGATTCAACCCAAAAGAAGTTGAACGAGGCCACCCAGGAACCAAACCTGTTCTTCTTTGAGCACATCCACCTTCCCAAACTGATTCAGAAGGAAACAGAAAAGCCTGGGCCCGGCCAATTGTGGACGTTTGGAGAATCAACTGTACGTTGAGTCCACACAATGGCAGGAATCACGTCGACCGGAATGGGTCGGTGAGGGTTCCAGAACAACGCAACTCCCAGGACCAACCGCTGTGAGGCAACCGATGAAAGCTCCCGGACAACTCATGATTCTTCGCTGGCTTCTCCTGGGAATGTTTATTCTCACGGGAATCCTGGAAATCGCGGCAGACGACAATCCCTTTAAGCGAAAAACAAAAAGCCCGTTTCGCCGAAAGTCGGCCAGTCCGTTTGTTCCTGTCCCAAAGGCCTCAGATGAGGTCGATCAGTCAACCGTTGAACCAGACGGCAGCCTTCCCGTCTCAAAACGGCGATCTCGCCCTCCGAAACGCTTTCGGCACGGGAAATTCACTCCAGTCACTGGTCCTGACGATGGCTGGGCTTACGAACCTCCGCAACAAGAGATTTCAGATTTCACACCCCAGCGTGTGGATCTCACAGACCTCGATTTCCATGACCGCATCAAGCATTTTGATGTCAACCGTTCCGGCAGGTTCGGGACCATGACAACTCACAAGACGCGTGGCAATACTCAGATCAGAGTCATGGATTTTCAGGCGGGCGAAGTCATTGCCTCTGTGGTGACTCCGAAGGAACTGCTCGTCCTGGACATCGACGACAGCGGTCAGCGGCTGGCAGTTGTTTCAGACGCATTTGGCTCGGACGAGAAACGGAACTTAGGAACCTTTCTGGTCGGTGGGACCGTTCTGAAGGAAGAGTCCTTTTTCACTCCCTTTCCCGACCTGCGAGGCCACCAACAGCAGGTTGTTTCAGCAGCTTTTGTCGGTGACCACAAGATGCTGCTGGTGAGTTACTCCGGCAGGGTATCCGTCTGGAATCTGCAAACGCTGCGCGAGGAGTGCGGTTTCGATTTGAATGGGAAACCCCATGTGGTGTGCGGACCGGACCGTGATGTGATTGCTTTCGTAGACAGCGAGAAGTTCGGCTTGTTTGATATTCAGCGACAGAAGTTTCCTGGTGTCGCTCAACTGCCCGAGGGAATGACACACTGTGAAATCGCGATCAGCCCAAGGGGCGCTCGACTCGTACTTTCGAACAGCAGCAGGGCCATGGTCATCAACGCCGGAAACGGAGAGATTCAGGCGGAGGTTCCACTGACCGGCAACTCGGTTCGCAAGGTTGAATTCGCGGCAGACGACTTCCTGCTCGTCTCCAACCAGGCTCTGTATTCGATCTCCGACCGCATGCTGTTGTGGAGTTACAGTGGGGCCGCTGAATCCGTCTCCGTTGGAGGAAGGACCTTCTTTATGAAGGAAGGCCCAGCGGAAATGGGCACCGTTATTCCGGCGACCCTTCCCAATCCTCCAGCCCTGGCTGCACTTGAAACGGCTCACTCTCAGCCAGAGTTGTTTGTCGTGCGCCCGGGAGTCTCAATGCAAATCGACGTTACGAATGTGCCCCCAAAGTATCGTGAGACTGTTGAGCAGGCGCTCACAAAAGAGCTTCAGAATCGTGAAATCAATGTCTCAAACGACTCGAACCTGGTTCTCGTCGCCAGTATCACAGGCCCGGAAAAGAAGGTCGTCGAATACGGTCGATTCGTTTCTAGAGGAAGGGGATACGTGATTTCGGAATACGTATCAACGCTGGAGATTCAATGGAACGGGCAGGTCGCCTGGACCAGGAAACAAACCAACGCCCCCGGCAGTGTCTCCGCCAGGAAGGGGCAGTCCATCGAGGATGCATTACGAGAACGAACGTCTCAGCCGAATCTCTATACTTTCCAGAAGGCAGGCTTTCCGAGCTATGTGCAAAAACCAGACGGAAACTCTTCCAGGTCGCATCAAGCTCTGGGCAGGACGAGCATTGACGAAATCAGACCGTAACTACGTGCAAATCAGGCCGAAGGAAGAACGGGCAGCAAAGTGGCGAACCAGGAGATGCCCATGTGGTCCTCTTGTTTCCCTCGAACCCTTCTGTGCCATGCCGTAAATGAAACAGGGGCGTCTCAGCCAGTCGGCCGGGACACCCCCGTGAATACATAGAGTTGTTCGAGCCGTTACTCAGCCTTCTTCTTCTCAACAGTGCGCTTGCCTCGCACTTTGGCGGTCAGTTCAGTTTCACCGATGACTACATCTGCCTTGCCGCGAATTCGATCTCCCCGAGGCTTGCCGGTGAACTTCGCCGTGAACGGAGTTCCGTCGGTCGCTTCACCACCGATTGTGAAGCTCAGCTTGTTGTCTTTGAGCGTCAGTTCCGTCAGATCATGCTCGCCAGCCACGACTTCATCGTAGGTGCCTGAAAGCTTACCTTTCTCCATGACGATGGTAACGGTTGGCTCGAACGCTTCACCAGCGTCGGTTTCCACAGTCAACTGCCACTTACCAACGACATCTCGGCGGCTGGTCTTTCGCTTCGCGTCAATCGGCAGGTCAAACTCCTCACCGTTAAGATTGACCTTTGAGGTTCCTTTCAGGGTGTCACCTTCCACCACGGCGCTAATATCAGCCTTAACTTCTGTGCCATCGACATCAAACTCGAGAGTAAAGCTCAGTGTCTTTCCGTCAAAGGCACCGTTTTCGATATCCAGACTGACGTTATCGTCACTGTATTCACCAGTTAGATTCTTTCCGCGAAGCGTCAACTTCAGCTGGTGTGAAATGTAGTTTCCACCGACGTCACTCTCCCAGACGAAAGTACCAGACGGATTGTGCTTGCCGGACTTCTTCGCCGGTGCGGCGGTGTCGTCAGCAATAGAACAACTCGCTGTGGCCACGAGCAGGGCGGCGGTGAGCAGATAGGCAGATTTCATGCAGAGGTACTCCGATACAAAACAGATGTGAAAAGAAGCTGAGTCGTTGAGTCATCACACGTCAAGTACGATGGGAACCGGGAAACATTGGAAGAATGCTTGCCGCGTTACCCGTTTTCACCCAATCGGAACTTCATTTCCAGCCTTTGCCTGGCAAATGCAGTCACCCTCTGGATGCAAACAAGGCCTTGATATCTGAGCATTGCTCAGATATTGTGTCAAGCAGTATTTTCCCTGACGAAACGATCCGTTGGCACCAAAGCGCGTCCGATGAGTGCCAGTCCCACGAGCGAATCCTCTTTGAAGCCAACGACCCAATACGTTCTGGCAGTTGACCTGGGTACCTCAGGCTGCAAATGCGCGATCGTCAGCCTGCATGGAGAAGTCGTTGCCTGGCACTTTTGCCCTGTCGAAACGCAGTTCATCGGTCACAACGGAGCCGAACAGCGACCGGATGACTGGTGGAATGCGTTCATCACTTCCGCTCGGTATGTCGTTGACACAGCCAAACAGATCGGGCTGCAGATCTCAGCCGTGTGCGCATCGACACAGGGAGAGGGCACCGTCGCAGTTGATGAGAGTGGCCAATTTCTGCATCCGGCAATCCTTTGGCTGGACATGCGCGGAGCGGAGCTGATTCAGAAACGAGCAGGCAGCGGTTACGTTCGTTTTGCTGGCTACAACCTCCGTTCCCTGGCACGATGGATTCGATTAACCGGAGGAGCACCTGCACTGTCTGGAAAGGATCCGGCGGCTCACATGATCTGGATTCAGCAGGAGCTTCCGGACGTGTACCGACAGACACACAAGTTCCTCAACGTACTGGACTACCTCAACTTTCGACTCACCGGTCGCATGGTGGCCACCGGCGATTCGATTTTGACGTCCTGGGTCACCGACAATCGCAACCCAACACGAATTCAATACGACGAGAAGTTGATCCGCATCCTTGGCATCGATGCTGACAAGCTGCCTGAAATCGTTCACAGCACGGACGTGATTGGAACACTGGACGAATCCGTTGCATCAGAAATTGGCCTGGCTGCGGAGACTCCCGTCGTTGCCGGTTCCATCGATACATCAGCCGCTGCGGTGGGTTCGGGTGCGGTCGAAGACGGTCACGTGCACCTCTACGTTGGCACGTCGTCCTGGCTGGGAGTTCACCTGCCGAACAAACGCACCAGTCTGACATCTCAGATCGCATCCGTTCCATGTGCATTGCCGGATCGGTACCTGGCAATCGCACTACAGAGTGCGGCCGGGGCCAATCTGTCATTTCTACGCGATCAGATCATCCTCAATCAGGATCCATTACTGCAGCAGGAAGAACAGCCGGATGTCTATCAACTGCTGGACGAAACTGCTGCCCGAGTACCCGCAGGAGCACGAGGAATCCTCTACACACCCTGGCTGTTCGGTGAACGTACACCTGTGGATGATCCGGACATCCGGGCGAGCCTGCTGAACGTTTCGATGCAGCACAATCGAGAAGACATTATCCGAGCGATTCTGGAAGGCGTGGCACTCAACACGCGCTGGATGTTCGAATCGATGCAGAAGTTTCTGGGCGCCCGCTCAACGGAAGAAATCACCATTGTTGGCGGTGGAGGCGTTTCTGACGTCTGGTGCCAGATCTTCGCAGATGTGCTGAACGTCCGAATCCGACAGATTCAATCCAGCCTGCAGGCCAACGTTCTCGGGTCGGCCTTCATCGCCGGCGTCGGGATCGGAGCAATTCAGTTCAACGACGTCCCCGAACGTTGTCACACAAGACACGTCTACAAACCAAACGTGGAACATCGTGCGATCTACGATCGTTCGTATGAATCATTCCGCGATGCGTATCGCCGACTGGCCCCGTTCTATCGCCAACTGAATCACCGACGAAACACGGGGAGGGTCCATACATGACTCACAGCGGCTCCTCTGACAACACAACTTTGTTTCACGCAGAACGTGAAGCAGTCTGCAACACCTGTCGACTGCTGGCTGACAAAGGATTCCTGGCCGGCACAGGCGGCAATGTGGCACTCCGGGCAGATGACCAGCACATCTGCGTAACGCCATCCGCAACGGATTACTACACGATGACTCCGGACGATGTATGTGTCCTCCGGCTGGACAACACGGAGCAGGTCTCCGGTCAACGCAAGCCATCAGTGGAAAGTGGCCTGCATTCTCTCGTGCTGAAGGCGCGCCCGGACTGCATCGCCAGTATTCACACACACCAGCCAGTCGCCAGCGCATACACGCTGCTTTCAATCCCGCTGAATGTTCGCGACGCAGCACATCAGAAGATCCTCGGCACGCAGGTACCCTGCGCCGGATATGCTCCTTCGGGAACATCGTGGCTCGCCGGCAAGGTCTCTAAGACTGTTAAGCCGGATGTGCATGCGTATCTGATGAGAAACCACGGAGTGGTCTGTGTCGGAACAACCGTCGACGAGGCAATCGAACGCGTATCAGTCCTCGAACAGGCATGCGCAGAGTACTTTCGGAACGAACTTTCGAAGAACAGTTCCCTCCCGCCCGAAGTTGTCGACGCTGTTCAACAGACGCTAGATGCAGTGGTCGACACGGATCCAACAACATCGTAACGGTACCAGAAAAGCGCCAACAATGAGTACAACAATTGAAAGTGAACCGTCCGCACACTTCGGTCAGTTCTCCATTTCTGAATGGTGCGACACGGAGTCGATTCTGACTCGAATTGACGCATTGCTGGACGACCCCGTCCGTCCCATTGCCTCTTCCGGCATGGAACGTATCCATACGTGGTTCGATGAACACTGTGAGAAATCGAAGCAACTGGCGACTGCTGCGGAAACCGTGATTCCCGGCGGAGTGCAGCACAACCTGGCATTCAACTACCCATTTCCACTGGCGATGGCATCAGCCGAAGGCGCACATCTGACGGATATCGACGGCAACCGTTACATTGATTTCCTGCAGGCCGGTGGCCCCACACTGCTCGGGTCCAACTACCAACCGGTGCGAGAAAAGGTTCAGGCACTGCTGGATGAGTGCGGGCCGGTCACCGGTCTGCTGCATGAGTATGAAGTGAAGCTGGCCGAAGAAATCTGTTGTCTCTTTCCGTCGGTTGAAATGTTCCGCATGCTCGGTTCCGGAACGGAGGCTGTCATGGCCGCCATTCGAGTTACTCGCGCTCACACCGGTCGTAAATGGATCATCAAGATGGGTGGCGGGTATCACGGCTGGTCCGACCAGATGGTTTACGGAATTCGAGTTCCCGGAACCGGCCGCATGGATGCTCAGGGAATTCCACGCTCGTCCACATCTCATGTGCAGGAGAGTTTCCCTCATGACCTCAACAAGCTGCAGCGGCGTCTGGCGATCAATCGACTTCGAGGAGGAACCGCTGCGGTTATTGTCGAACCATTCGGTCCGGAAAGTGGTACGCGCCCCGTGACCGCGACGTTCAATGCAGAACTTCGAAAGCTCTGTGACGACTATGGCGTAATGTTGATCTTTGATGAGGTCGTGACAGGCTTTCGAGCCGGACTGTCAGGCGCCCAGGGCTACTTCGGCGTGAATCCGGACCTGACTATTTTCGGAAAATGTCTGACCGGCGGTTATCCCATGGCAGGAGGTCTCGGCGGAGGCCGCGACATCATGATGAATCTGGCTGGCGGCATTGGAGGCGGCAGCAAAAAGGTACTTGTCGGAGGCACACTCTCTGCCAATCCGCTGTCGTGCGCAGCGGGTTACTATTCCATCCAGGAAATGAAACGAAACAAGGCCGCTCAAAAAGCAGGCCGTGCGGGTGATCGGTTGAGAGCCGGTCTGGACGACATCATCAACCGACTGGGATTGCCGTTTGTCGCATACAACCAGGGTGCCATCGTCCATTTGCAAACATCCGGCGTCATGCTCATGAACGCCGGCAACCCATTCAAGTTGCTGCGATTGTTGAAGGAAGCCAAATCCCGCAAACATCAAATGGAACAGTTTGGTGCCGCCTATTGTGCTCACGGGCTGATGACACTTGCCGGTAGTCGGCTTTACACATCGATGGCGGATACAGACGACATCATCGACGAATCACTCAATCGCTTCGAAGACGTTCTCAAACTAGCGGTCTGACGAAAGAGTCCTCATGCAGGAAGTCACCGAACAATTGCAAAACGCTGCTGCCAGACTTTCCCGAAAGAAACTCTTCGGGCGTCCAGGCGACACACTGTCGATGCGCATTCCCGGTGGCAATACCTGGGTTTGGGTCACCTCCGAAACAACTCAACCGCAATCGTCTCAGGAATCATCGTCGGATTCTGAAACAGCACTGCACGGAAGAATCTATTCGTCGCGACCAGATGCGGGTGCATTGCTGTTCAGCACGACCATCTGGTCTGAACAACTCGCCGCGCTGAAGAAATCTCCGCCCCCACTCTTTGATGAACCCGCGCGACACATTGGACCAGTCGCGGCTCCAGTTGAAGCTGCCGATCACGCTGGGCTCCTGCGAGCCATCAATCGGCGATCGAATGTAGCCGTGTACGGTTCACAACTCTTGCGAATCGGCATGACGGCAGATCGTGTCATCTTCAACACGGAACTGTTTGAAAAATGTGCGATGGCGTTTGTGATCGCTCACAGCAGCGGGCAGCGCATTCGAACAGTTCCGGCATGGGTTCGCTACATCGCCGGTGGTCGTCTGCAAAAAGACCAAAAGAAGGCCGCTGACTGTTATGAACGCGGGGTCATCCCCGAAGGCATGGATGCGTACTAGAAGGCATCCTAAAACCTGTTTAAGAGGATAACGGTGGCAGCAAGCTGCACGAATGCCTTGAAGAGATGAGCGTGGTATTCCCATCGAACAACAGTGCGTCGAAAGTTGTGTAGCCAGC